>OLVT01000442.1_pt1 | contig 45491 bp, 39 predicted proteins | sample 1673241 | NCBI WGS metagenome assembly OLVT01 (sample SAMEA3178936, study PRJEB25190) | human gut metagenome | biome: human gut; feature: human-associated habitat; material: faeces | place: Austria | collected 2013
TTACCATAGAAGAACCTCTTCAATTACATATTTACAGAAAAAGTTTCACACTGCCTTTTGAGCCGGTCTAATTGTCGTGGAGATTTTTATTTAGTTGAGAACATTTAAAAAACCTGCGAAAAGGTCTTGACTTTTGTTAGCAGGTTTTCCTGTTCCTTTTGTTTCGCTTCTTTCAAAACTTCGTCCTGCAGTATTTTATCATTCAAGGCAAGAAATTTCTGAAATGCGCTTGGATATTGGAATTGCTTGTCCACATTTGCAAATTTTACAAAAATAGCATCTTCTGTTTGTTCCACCACTGTACCTACCCCAAACTTTTTATGAGAAACCTGCTGATTGAGAATATCCATATTTTTCTCTCGCCACATCACAATTCCTACCGTCATACATTTGCTTTGTTTTTTCCCGTTTCATTGTTTTCATTTATGAACATCTTTTCTTTCAGTATATCTGTCCTGACCATCGGCTTCAAGATGAAATCCCATAAAATAATATACTCATCCCTTTTCATTTTCCATGAGAAACAAACTAAGGCAGATCTTTCTATATAGAAATCTCTGCCTTAGTTTTATGATTTTAGCCCTATGTATTCACCTTCCCAGCCATCTCTCCTCCAGTCTGAGCATGGCAAATCCAAACCTTTCGTATTCTGACAATATTATCTGTGACGGGTCGCCTTCCCGGATACGCAGTGTGCGGCGGATTTCCTTTGGAATCACTACTCTTCCCAAGTCATCGATTCTTCTGACAATGCCAGTTGCTCTCATGTTGTTTGTCCTCCTCTGTGTCCAACCTCCGTCGGTCGGTTGTTCAGAGTTATTATGAACCAAAGGACGCACATTTATGTAAAAATACGATTTCTTTCCGCAGATGGAGATTTTTTCCGTAAAAAACAACCCCCAGGCAGGGTAATTTTCTCGTACCTGTCTGGGGGTTCGACATCATCTTATGCCAATGTTAGAACTGCTTTGCGCAGTTTTTCACAGCATTCAATTTATTTACATGTCAATGTAAAGTCTGCTACACTTGCAGATACATTTTCATAAGTATATCCGCACCAGTAGATAGCATTTTTATTGCTGCCACCTTTACCTTCGATAGTAAATTTCAGACTGTCTTCTGCATTATTCTTTGGTTCAATGGTCAATGTTGTTTTAGGTGTATCTCCATCCAATGTATAAGTTACCACTACACTGAAAGTACCGCCATTTTTAAATACATCTGCATCACTTAACAATGTATTTCCAGAGAAATTATACAGACCTTCGCCCTGTTTCAGAACGAAATGGGCATCTGCGCCCCAACCAGTATTGCCTGTGTTCACACTCAGTACACCATCCGCCTCATCATCATATGCTACATTCAGATCATAGGAAATGGTATAAGTATTGCTTTCCAAATCTACATTGTCCATCTGGAAATAAGGCATACGACCATCATCAGCCTGTACCATTTCCAGAGAACCATCTGCGTTTACAGTTGCAAAAGTTTCATGGTCTGCATGGCTTGTACCAGGATTTGCTACACAGTCTGCACAGAAGAAATCTGTCACAGCTTCACCAAAAGTATTTTCATCAAATGTCAGATCGAAGTCGTTTGCATTATCTACCACTACACCTGTGGCGCTGCCTGCAAAGGAAATGCCTGCGTTGCCTGCTGCTACTCGATAGTCCAGAACTTCCGCACCATTGATGTTCTGTTTGCCAGGCAAAGTGGTTGTGCTGGGTTCTACAGTTACATCATCAATCATAACATCTGTAGGACCTGCATTATTTTTCATAGGTTCCCCAAATACAATATCTCTATTGTTATCGGTAAATGTGCATCCGGTGATGGTTACACCTGTCAATGTTGCAGATTCATCAGCATAGCTGCCGTCATCTCTTGCTTTGATCAACAGGGCGCCGCCAAGCCCTGCGCCATTGCCTTCAAATTTGCAATCCTGGATGCTAATATTTTCATAATCACCATATTTCAAGTTGATATCAACTGCAGAGGACATGGAATGTGCACCATCTTCTTTGGTACCACAGTTGATGAACTGACAACCCTGAATTGTAGAATTTGTCAATGCTTCTACATAGATGGCTTTCTGATCTGCATTTTCAAATGTGCAGCCTGTCAGATTCATGGTCCCCGCAGCAGTTGTATTCTTAGGCAGATCACGATAAATGCCAAATTCAAAACCATCGAATTGACAACCATTCAAAGTTAAAGTGAAATTTTCATTTGCACTAGGAACTTTGATTGCTGTACCTGTTTTCTCTGCTTTCTCCAGATTCAGATTATTGATTGTCAGGGAAGTCACATTTGTCGGTACATTGATACCATAATTTGCTGTTGTTGTTACGGTCTTGCCTGCGCCTTCGATGGTCAGCTTATCCGCAAAGCTTGTAAGGGCACTATCCAATGTAACATCTTTCACCAATGTTACAGTAGAACCTGCCTGTGCCTTTGCCACTGCATCTTCAAAGGTACCAGTTACTTTATTGCCGCTAGCGTCTGTATAGGATGCTTCTGTGTTTTTCCAATCATCCATACCAGGCACACTAACTGTAGTACCGTCTACTTTTGTTGTTTCATCTCCAAATGTGGGATAATAATAGTTAGGGTAGAATTTCTGCAACTGATAAGTAACATTTGTAAATGTGCAGTCATTCATAGCCAATTCATTTGTTTCCTGTACAGAAGCTGCACACCAGATATTTTCAAAGTTGACATTATTCAATGTCATCTGGTTATTCTGGTAGCCAGAAGCCAGCTGCACACCAAAGAGGTAGTCTTTCATGGTAACATTTTCAATGGTGAATGTATAGTGTTCACGAACATAATTCACACCACCTGTGTTGATTGCCACCTGTGCATCTGCATTGTCATCCTGCAATGTAAAGTCGGAGAATGTTACAGGGTATTTTGTACCATCAGGATAATCCTGTCCATTGCCATTGAAATTGATGAAAATATGTCCATTGATAATGGTTTCATCTTCACCAGCACCCAGCAGGCTTACAGGGTGCGCCAATGCAAATGCGCTAGTACCATTTACATTCGGTGCGTCATATTCCCCTGCTGTCAAACGGATATTTGCACCAGCGGGAGCCAAGCTCAGAACATATTCCAAAGAACCATCTACAGCCGCAGGAGCCATATAATCCTCACCTGTTTTTGCAAAGGTATTGTACTGATATTTCAGATAAGAATTGCCATTACTGTCCTCCATAGCAGTAGCCACTGCACCACAATTTTCTTTTCCGCCAATGTTGACAGTTGCAGTTGTATCGCCATCCTCAACAATCGCGAAAGTATCTTTCAGACCATCTGCGCTGTCCAGAGTCAACTGAGAAGGTGTCGTAACATTGCCGCCCTTAGATACATCAATACTCTGTTCCCAAGCACTGCCTTCTATGGTCAGATTGGTGGCATTTACCTTCGCACCATTTACAGTCATACCGCTTCCGGCACTGTTCAAGATTGTTACATTTTCCAATGTCACAACATCATTTTCTCCACCAGACTGATTGTTATTGTAGATATGCAGACCTTTTGCTACTCCTGCACAGTCTAAAGTCACATTTTTCAATGTCACACTTGCACCGAATGCCTGCATCAAATGGCTATTGGTCATGCCTTCATCTGCTGTAATCTTATTTCCATTCCCATCAATGGTAACATCTTTGGTAATGTTGAACAGTACACTCGCTTTCTGATCTTCCAGCAATACGATGGTAGCGCCTTCTTTCAGTTCTGTATCATTCAAAGCGTCTGCCAAAGAAGCATACCCTTTTCCATCTACATACGCTGTCACATCGCCATCTTCAGGATTAGACACCCATTTTGCTTTCAGTGTCAAACTGCTGCGAATAGGTGTTGTAAAATCAAACTGTGTATCACCATCGAACCAGCCTACAAAAGTATAGCCTTCTTTTGTGGGAGCTGTGGGTTCGCTTACGGTACTGCCTCTGCGTACTCTCTGGCTATCTACTGTGGTTTCCCCATCCATGAAAGTTACAGTATATTTCGTAACAGAACTGCTTCCGCCGCCACCGCTTACATAATCGTCAACAACTGTAGGCGCTTCTACACCAGACGCTACTTCTGTCTTATTAATGGTTACATCTCTGTGATATGTAATGCCATCTGCATTTGCTTCCAGTTTCTTAACAGTACCATCACCGGAAATTTCCACTTTGCCGTCTGCTTTTACCAGATCCACAACAACATCTTTGGCAATATCCAGTTCAGAGCCTTCAGCATCTTCAGCAATCTGGATGGTATCTACATTTTCTTTTACTTTTACAGAAGCTTTCTTTTCTACGATCACTTCATCAACAGGTACATCAATGACAACGTCACCTTTTTCAGCAACTTCTTTTGTGATGCGAACAGTATCAATGCTGCCTTCAAAGTCATCTGCTGTCAATTCACATACTGCGCCTACCTGCACTTCTTTCACATCTGTTTTACCGGAGAAAGAAACTTCTACGCCTGTTTTTTCAATAATGATACGACCTTTTACAGTCACATTATCCAAAACAACTTTGTCGTCTTCTGCACAGCGGATCACCAGGTCACCCTGAATTTCCACATCCCGCAGAGTTGCTTTTTCTACTGTGCTGTCAATGACCACATTACCTGCTACAACCTGATCTTCCAGAACAGCTTCTTTTTCTGTCAGCACAACTTCTGTTGCTGCTACTGTTTCATCATTCTGTGTCAGTACACGATTCAAAGATGACACAGCTTCTGCTCTTGTAATGGATTTGGCTGCACCAAAAGTACCATCAGGGTAACCGCTCATATAGCCTGCTTTTACAACAGCGCCTACACTGCCCATACGGGAATTTCATCGCTAAATCCTTCCGCACCTGCAGCATCCTGTTCCAGACCCATAGCATTTGCGATCATCACAGCTGCTTCCGCTCTGCTGATGGTTGCGCTGGGTTTGAAAGTACCGTCTTCATAGCCATTGCAGTATCCTGCATTCACTGCTGCAGCCACTGCCTGATAGAACCAATCGGTTTCTTTCACGTCTGTAAAGCTAACAGTGCCTTCTGCATCGTTTTTCAGCACGTTATTCATCATGGTAACAAATTCTGCACGGCTAACACTATTGTCCGGCTTAAATGTGCCGTCTTCATAGCCTTTGATCAGACCTTTGCTTTCCCAATCAGAGATCACTGCATTTGCCCAATGATTTGCTGTGTCTGTTGCACCAAATACTGTCACAGGTGCAAAAGCCAGAACTGCAGCCAACGCCATAGAGCATGTTCTTTTGGTTGCCTTCTTTGCGTTTTTTCTCAATTCGACCCCCCCCTAAGTGTTATTATGCATATTTTACGCATAAAAATTCTATACAGAACCTCTATCAATTTGCCCCGCAAATTTCATCAATTCCGTATGGTACATACTTTCGGTTTTATTTCATCACGATTCGTACAAAAATCAATATGCATACATAAAAATTTTTCTGCATTTATTCCTTATTCCTGCTTTCCAACGAGTTTTCTATATTTTCCATATAACATCCCACTAAAAAAACAAGAAACAACTCTATTTTAATTCTTCATAATATCTATTCAGTTGAATCTTCAACTGTTTTTTCAAAACAATATCAAACAATCCTTCTTGTTTTTCCTATAAAATCCGTCCCGTCAATTGGTAATATTATGCACAAAATATTCGTTCCGAACTCCATCTCAAAGTCCCCAAAAAGAAAAACATCTGTAAAAAGCAGCTTATCCTCAAAATTTTATAAAAATAAGAAAGCTGAAATCCTCTATATAATAAGGATTTCAGCTTTCTTTGTTTTCTTATGAAGATGTCCCTTTTTCGGGTTTTCTTTCTATATCTGCAAATTTACTTCCTTCTCTTTTATTTACAGGAGGTCGCTTTCTCCCGGATCAGAAAAGTCAGAAACGGCTTCGGCAATCATTTTTGCAATGACAGCCGCTTCTTCTGCCGCTTTTTCCTTCTCTTTCTCCACTGTGACAGTTTCCTCGTCTGGTTTTGTCAGCGTTTCTTCTGCCGCCGGACTATCTGCTTTCAGAACTTCGGCAAAGTCCTTAAATTTCTCCACTTGTTCCGGTGACAGAGATGCCTGCCGCAAATCCAATGTGCCTTTGGGTTCGCCGTTGACCGTACCCCGGAAGGTGCGTCCATCCAGTTTCGGGCTGCCTGTCATCACCAGTTCCAATTCTTTCACACTGCCTTTGCTCAATTCACCCAGAAACTCGGAAAGCACCGCTCCATCTTCCACAGAAACTGTCACTTTCCCATTTACGGTACTATTCATATATGCGCCGGCAATCTCCACGTCTGCGGTACCTTTGACCTTGATTTCCACATTACCCTTGAGGGTGGTGCCGCTGCTGCCGCTGCCATAGAGGGCAAACTTGCCGCTTTCCACAGAAAGCACAGGGTTTGCCGTGATTTCTTTCTCCTCTGCGTCATGTGCAGTTCCCGCAAAAATAGCACATTTTGTGAAGCTGAACGGTGTTTCCACATCTGCGCCAATGGTAACAGAATGCCCATTGCCATAAATACGATTCACATCGTACACAACATTCTCAAATGTAATATCTGCCCTTGCTTCCATGACGCCGCCTTTGATTTTGCACTTGCGCTCATTCCCGGAACGGATGGTGCAGGAAACAGAAGGGAAGGTGTCTTTTTCCTGTAATTCCACATCATCCCCCAGAATGATTTCTCCGCTGCCTGCTTCCTCAAGGGCACTGACAGCTTCTTTCCATGTGCCGTATTTGCTGCCGTTCACTTCAAAGGCTTCTTTTCCCACTGCTTTCACGAAAGTCAAATCTTTTCTTGCTGTAGGAGACCAATTCTTTTCTCCCACCTTTGCCGCCGCACGGATATACAGTGTACCGCCTTTGGGATTCTCCATGGTCAATGTCAGGGGTTTTTCATAAAGGGCTTTATGTTTTTCAAAGTCAGACAGTTTTCCGCTGGTCAGGTCGTTGCTGTTTTCTACCACATAATAGATTTCCGCGCCGTCGGTGGCACATGTGATTTCCACAGTCACTTTTTCATCATTGCTGTAATTGCCCTGTTTGGGGCTTACGGTAATGACTGGTTCCGCTGCCACAGAACCCTCCTGCAATGCCGCCTGAACAGCAGCAAGGACTTTTCGGCTTTCTTCCTCATGACCGGAAATGGGTGTCACGCCTTCCACACCCTGTTTCAGATAAATCTGGCTGAACAGTTCCGGCAAAAAGGCTGCGTATGCTTTTTCGCTGGCATCATCCAGACGGATTTTGGTCAGATAGTATTTCTGGTCAAAATTGGGGCTTTCAAACTCCACTCTTGCGGTGATGCCGTCTGCCTTTCCGCTGAACTGCCCCAGTTCATAGGAATGTTTGGGATTGGGATTGGCAAAAACATATCTGCCTGTCACTGTTTCCGAGCGTTTTCCATCCTGAAAGGCTGCCGCTTTCAGCAAAATCACTCTGCCGTCAGCATATGTTTCCCTTTCCGCCTTCAATTCCGCGCCGGAATCCTCATGGAAAATAGGGTCTTTGGAAGGTGTAGGGCTTTCTTCCGTAGGCTCACTGCCGTCTATGGTATAGTGGATGACTGTCCCTTCCGGCGCTTTCATGGTAACAAAAATAGAATTGATTTTTCCATTGGGTGCCACCTGTCTGGTGCTCTGGAAAGTGGGCGGCGCAATTTCTCCCGTGCCTTCCCGTATAGGCTTGCTGCGCAGTGCATCGATGACGGCATATTTTACCGCATCACTGGAGAGGGTCGCGCCGCTGATGGCATCCACCTTTTCTTCTTCCTTCTCAGAAGGTGTGGTGCGTGCCTTCAGCACTTCCTCCAAAGTCTTTCCTTTCAGTTTTTCCGGCATGCCGCTTGGGCCCATGACATCGCCGCCCAGCCAGAAAGATTCGTCAATGGTGCCGGGAATCTCCGTGCCGTTATCTTCCAGCAGAGCAATCCTGCCATTTACCGTAGTCACGCGCACCTTTACGGTATAGGGCTTGCCTTCATTGCCTTTGCACTCCGCCTGCCCTGTATATACCTTTGTACCTGTATCCAGAGGAGGAATCTTCACGAAAGTCAAAGGGATTTCCAGAACTTTTGACCATTTTCCATCTTTCTGGGCTGCCAGCTTCAAAGAAATGGTTTCATCGGCATCATTCCCATTCCCATTCAAAGACAGTGTCGGCTGGTTCAGTTTTTTTTTAGAGGCATCGTCCCCCTTTGGGTCGCTGCCGTCTGTGGTATAAAAAACATCTGCTCCTTCCGGTGCGGAAATGTTCAGCAGGGCATTTTCTGTTGCCGCGAACAGTAGATTGGTTCTCAGGTCTGCCGCTGTTACTTTTGGTTCGCTGACTTCGCCGGACTTAGAAGAAAGGGCTTCTTTCACAGCGCCTTTGATGGCTTCACTGGAAACGGTTGCGCTGGCCACAGCGTCAATGCCGTCAATATCCTTTGCTGTTTTCCCTTTGAATTTCTCAAACATTGCCGCCGCTTTTTTCCAGAAGGAATCATTACCACCTGCTTCTGTGCCATTGTCTGTGACAGATACGATTTCTCCTGTCTTTTTGTTATAAGTCACAGTCACCTTGGCATCGTAGCCGAAGGAACCAACGGTTTTACTGCCTTCTGCCGTTTCTGTTGCTTCCTCTGTTGTTTCTGTTTCTTCCCCAAGGGCTTTTTTCACCGCTTCTTTGATGGCATTGCTGGAAACGGTGGCACTAGCTACAGCGTCGATGCTGTCAATATCCTTTGCGGTTTTCCCTTTGAATTTCTCAAACATTGCCGCAGCTTTCTTCCAGAAGGAATCATTGCCGCCTGCTTCTGTGCCGTTATCTGTGACAGATACGATTTCTTTCGTCTTTTTGTTATAAATCACAGTCACCTTGGCATCATAGCCAAACTCGCCCACTTTCGCACTGCCTTCTGCGGTAGCATTGGGTTCTTCGGTAGGTCCTTCCGTTGTTTTCTGGAAGGAGAAATACATCTTCAGATAGCCGCCCTTCCCATAATATTCTTTGTAATTGGGGAAGTCGATTTCCAAAGCTTCTTTATAATAATCCAATCCTACTTTGTAGACTTCGTCTTGGATAAGCTCATTTTCGCTGTTATATACTTTGACTTTGAATGTATCGCTCTTCCAGCCTTTGTATGTATCCGGCAGTTCAATTCCTTTTTTGGTGACACAGCCTTTGTCTTTTTTCCATTCCCGATCTTCTACGGTGATGGTCTTGAGCAATGTGTCCTTGGCGCTGTCATAAAGTTCCACTTTCGCAGGAATCTGGGAAGCGTAATCTTTCACTTCCACCTGGAATGTCTGCTGGTGATCTCCCACAGAAATGGTGATGGTCTGTTTGCCCACTTCTTTCGCTGTAAAGCGGTGACCATTTTCCACAGATGCGGCAAAACCTCTGTTGCGGCATTCTGCCCATCCGTTCAGACGCTGGGAACTGCCTTTTTCTGTTTTTAGGGAAATATTCAGGTTATCCAGCTGGAAAGCTTCCCCAACGGCATACTTCTTGGGCACCAGACTGGCATCCAGTGTAAAGGATGCCACTGCGGAAGTATCGGCAGATGTATCCAGGTCTACAAAATAATTTTCGAATTTCCAGCCTGTATAGTCATCTCCGACAGCAACGCCTTTCAGCGCAAATTTCCAGGAATTATAGCCATCTTCAAAAACGCCGTCTGCCAGTTTCTTGTCATTGTCATAAATGGCCATGGCTTTGATAGAGCCTTCTGTTTCCAGACGATAACGGAATTTGTTTTCCTCCAGCGGAATCTTCTGGGTTTTCTCGTCCTGCATGGTCACCAGAATATGTGTAGGAGATTTCTGTTTCACTTCATCAAAGAAAGCAATGCTTACAGGGATGGTGGTTTGAGAAAGTTCATGGGTGAATTTCACCAGCAATCTGTCATTTTTCATGCCTTCTGTCTGCTTGGTGATGGTATCGCCGTTTTGATAATTTGTAACGATATCGTATTCCTGCAGCTGGTTGAAAGGTACTGTTTTCTCCTTGCCATCTGTCATATGCAGTGTCAGTTCTGTCTGACTCAGATCCAGAGGCATCTTAAATTTCGCAGTCAAGGCAGGTTTCTCCTTAAATTCCATCCATGCGATCTGCTGGTCTTTCTGATCCAGACCATACTGTTTTGCCTTTGCCAAAGCGTTTTCCATGGCGCTGAGATGGCCTTTTGCCGTTTCCGTGGCACCGCTGACCGCGTCAAAAGCATCGCCTTTTTTCTCTGTCAGTGCTTTGGAAAGACTGGACAAATCAGACAGACCTACGGCTTTTTTCAGGATATTTTTCCCGCCTGCGTAACGGGTATCGTCTGTATACTTGATGGATTCCGCACCGGTGATTACGCCGTCTTTTACTGTCACTTTCACCACGTTGGGACCTCTGTCAGGGTAATAGCGTCCCCATGTGGCTGTACCGTACCATTCACCGTCAGCGATTTCCCCTTCTGGCTGTGCCGGCTCTGTCTTATCGGAGAAATCAAAGAGCAGACGTACATAACCGCCATAGGAATCGTATTCTGTGTAGTGAGGGAATGCGATTTCCAATGCTTTGCCGTCAATGGCTTTTTCCACTGTGTAATCAGAAAGGGCTTCCCCTGCGGCATTATATACCTTGATAGTGAAGGTGTCTTTTTCCCATTTCTGATATGTTTCCGGCATTTTCACATTGTAGAGGGAATACATACCATGGGCATTTTTCCATTTTTCACCGGGAATGGTGATAGTCTGGATGGGTTCTCCTGTTTTAGAGGACAACTCGATTTTTGCAGGAATCTGTTTTTCGTAATCAATGACCTGCACATTGAAGGACTGTGTCACACCATTATTCTTAATCTGGATAGTCTTTGTTCCCTTCTGGGCATCTTCTTTGGTGAAGATATAACCCTGATCGGGTTCCGCTGTAAAGCCCTTTGCTTTGCAGGCATCCCAGCCTACTTTCCGCTGTTTGCTGCCTTTTTCCGTTACCAGATTGATATTCAGCAGACTCAGATCCAGCTTGTATCCCACACCATATACGGTCTGGAGCAGTTCTGTATCCAGCGTAAAGGATGCCACGGCAGAATCGTCTGTCTGGTTGTCCATGGAAATATAGTAGGTATTGTATTTCCATCCTGTAAAGCCTTCACCGGGAGAAACTTCCCCAAGGAACGCTTCCCAGTCGTTATATTCCTCCTGATAAACAGCCTCTGTCAGCAGGCGGTCATTGTCATAGACCTTGATGTCCTTGATCTTGCCTTCAGCTTTGATGCTGTAATCCCATTGGTTTTCATCCAGCTCCATCTTCTGTGTTTTGCCATCGGCAAATGTAATCAACAGATGGGTGGGCGTTTTTCTTGTGGTCTTTTTGGATGCCACCACTTTGGCAGGCATCACAATCAAGCCATCATTCTGGCGGAATTGCACCTGCAAGGCACCATGCTGGTTGACACCCGGTGTATCTTTCGTAATGACCGTACCGTTTTCAATATTGGTGGTAATGCCATATTCAGAAATCTTGTCAAAGGGTACGGTTTTTGTCTGTCCATCCGCAAGATGCACTTTCAGCACAGTACCGGTCAGATCCAGCTTTTCACCAAAGTTCATGTTAGCCTTGGGCTTTTTCTCAAAATCGAACCACTGCACATTCTGCTTCACCTGATCGGAACTGTATTTTTCCGCACGGAGGACAGCATTTTTCAGTGCGCTCAAGTGCCCTTTGGCTGTTTCCGTGGCGCCGGATACCGCATCATAAGCCGCCCCTGTTTTCTGGCGGAGCTGCGCTTCCAGCTTATCCACATCCTCTGACTTTCGGATGCCCTTTACATGGTTCAGCACATTCTGTCCTCTTTCAAAGCTTTCGTCCTCAATATGCTTTTCGCTGTATGCCGCAGTAACCTGCCCGTCTTTCACAACAACGCGGACAATGTCGGGACCTTTCGCCTGGTAATACAAGCTGTCTGTACCTGTGCCATACCATATGCCATCCGCCAGAACACCCTTCTTTTTTTCTTCGGAAGAACTGCTGGAACCGCCAGAACCGCCGGAACTGCCGGAACTGCTGGAGGAATGTTTCTTCTTTCTCACAGGAAGTTCTTCTTCCGCGCTTTTCTGGTCTGTGGTCACAGTGGTTTTGGGCTGGACTTCTTTTCCGCCCGCCTGCACGCCGGAAACATTGTCCCCAGCGATCACTTTTGTATTTTCCGTAAAAACCTGTACGCCATCTCCGCCCGCATGGACTTCGCCTACGTTGCCTGCGCCGCTGATTTGAGTTCCTTTGGCTTTGGCTTCCACCTTGGATACGGTTCCATCTTTTTCCACTTGGATTTTGGCGTTTTCCGCGCCAGTTTCTACCTGCACCGCGCCGATTTTTCCCTTTTCCACGGTCAGGGACAAGGGCTTGGAAATCTGTACTTTGTCAAAATCACCGGATAACTTCGTATCGCTGGAAAGGGTCACCTCTCCCAAAGAACTGTCTGCCGCGGTGAAATTGGTCTGGGTGGGATGCACTGCCAGAACCCCTTTTCCAGCAGTGGTTTTGGAAAATTCCACGCCATCGGCGCCGCCGCGGACGAGGATTCTGCCTTCCACTTTTACATTATCCAATTTCACACGCTGTGCGCCGTCGGCAATGACCAAATCCCCTTTGACGGTCACATTGTGCAAAGAGGCATCATCCTTTCGTACAATGAGATTGCCTTCCAGATTGGCATCTGCCGTTTTTCCATCTTCAGCGATGTTTCCTGCCAACTGGTAAAGCACCTGTGAAAATTCCGCTCTGGTAATGGGCACAAGGGGGCTGAGCTTCCCTTCATTGCCATGGATATAGCCAGCCTGAACCATGGCTGCCACAGCATCTCTTGCCCATGGCGCAATCTGACTGCTGTCTGCGTACTGCTGCAAAACATCGGTGTTAGACGGATTCAGGCAATAAAATCTCGCCAGCACCGCAAAAACTTCCTGTCTGGTGATAGGCGCTTCCGGCCGCAGCATACCGCCATCCCCCGCAAATGTACCCATCTGCACTGCCTTTGCCATATCCTCATAGTACCAAGCCGTAGCAGGCACGTCTGTATAACCAGTCAGTGAAGCCCCTTTCACTGCACCGGCAAGACGATTGAGAATCGCTGCCATTTCTGCCCGTTTCAATGTGTCATTGGCACGAATCTTTCCGCTGTCCCCGCTAAGTAAGCCATTGCTAACCGCATAGGACAAAGCATTGGCTGCCCAGTTATTAGGGAAATCCGAAAAGTCCGCCGGCGAAGCCGCCAGCACCGGTGTCGGTATGGCGATGGACGCTGCCATCAATGCCGCAAGGACTCTTTTCTGGTGTTCTTTTCCCATGTTTGTATCACTCCTCTTCTCCTTTTGTACATAAACTATGCTGTTTTCCCCATGTACCCCCGTTAGGGAAAACGATTTCCGCCCTTTAGTTAGCACATGCTAACTAGTGAATCCAATATACCATGTCAGACATTTCTTGTCAACAACAGTTTTCCCCGCAACAAAAAAAACGGCATTTCTGCCGTTTTTCAGATACTCATGTCCATAAGACCATGGGGTCTGCCGTTTTGGGCGTATACATATCCCGCAAACCTTCTGTCATCAGTATTTTTCCGTCGTCTGTCATCATAACTGCGTCAAACAGGTCTTTGTGTTCCTTCCAGAACGCCTCCGCCTTTTCCGGTCCCATAATAAAAAGGGACGTAGAAAGGGCATCTGCCAGTGTACCATCCTCACTGACAATGGTCACGCAAATAAAGCCATTTTCCGCCGGATAACCGGTTCTTGGGTCGATGATATGATGATACACCCTGCCGTTTTCCGTAAAATTCCGCTGGTATCCGCCTGAAGTGATGACTGCTTTGTTTTCCACATCCAAAATGCCGAAATAATCCTCTGGATTTCTGGGGTCTTCCAAAGCCACCCGCCAAAGGCTGCCATCGGGCTTTCTTCCTAAGGTCTGCACATTTCCCCCCAGAGAAACAATGCCGGAAGTGACGCCATTTTCCTGATAAATTTCCATAATCCGCTGGGAAGTATACCCCTTAGCAATGGCACCCAGATCCACAGTGACGCCATCCAGCAGTGTTACCGTATTGCCTTCCATATGTACCTTAGAACCATCCACTTTTGCCAGCTGTTCCGCCAACTCCTCTGATGTCGGTACATGAAAATTACCATCACGGAACCCCCACAGCTTCATAACCGGCGTAATGGTACAGTCAAAAAGTCCATCCGTTTCCTTGGATACCTCCGCCGCTCTGGAAATAACGGCAAGGGTGTCTGCTTCCACCTGTCTTTGTCCCAACTGGTTCAGCTGATACACATCGCCGCTTTCCCCAGTAACAGACAGCAGTTCATCCAGTCGCTGGATTTCCGCACTTGCCGCCTCCACAGCCGTACTTGCATGATCTCCATAAGCAGTGATGTCCACGAAGGTATCCATGGCAAATATCTCCTCTTTGTAGGGCGTCAGTCCCGATTTGGCTTCATATCTGTCACCGCAGCCCCCCAGCAATGCGGCACAGCAGCAGACTGCCAACACCATTTTTTTCATTTTCTTTCCACCTCCGTTTTGTTAGCAAAAACTAATCTTGTAAGACATCATATCATTTCATTATTTTTCTGTCAATATCCTTATCAGACAACAAAAAAGATATGGGCTGCAATTCCTATTGAGAAACCAAGAAAACGATTTCTCAACAACCGCTTTTGCAACACATATCTCTTCATTTTCAGGAAACAGAAAACCTATTTCAGCACCTTTCTGACATTCCGCCCCAACGGCAGCGTCAATCGGAAAACAAATTCCCAGAAATGTTTATCAGTGTTTTTCTGAAAAATAAAATAGCTGGAACCCTTTCTATCAAAAGAATTCCAGCTATCTTCATTTACTTACGGAGCGACTAGGCATGCCGCGACGCTGTTTAAACTCAATTCAGTTTCAGATACTGTGCCCAGTCACGATCAGGCAGAACGTCTGTCCATGTTTCATAAACGCCGTCTTTGTCTTTTTCGTATTCATGGCTGCTGGTTGCTTCCTGGATTGCCAGATAGTACCATGCAGTTGTATCCATGTTATCAGGGAACACATTCATATCTTCATGCAGTGCATCTGCGCTTTCAGGCAGACGATTCAGCACGCGGTTGATCATTGTCACTGCTTCCGCACGAGTGATGTAACGGTCAGGACCAAAAGTACCGTCGGGATAACCGCTGATCCAGCCTTTTTCAGCTGCACGATTGATCTGGTTTGCTGCCCAGTGACCATCAATGTCGGTAAACAGGTTTTCACCGCTGTAGCCTTCACTGTCAAAACGTGCTGCAATGGCTGCAAATTCTGCACGAGTGATATACGCATTGGGATCAAAGTTGTTGTTATCTCTGCCGTATACAATATCCATATCATACATGGTGGATACAGCGACATTGAACCAATCATCTGTAAATACGTCGTTGAAAGGATTCTGATCTGTCAGGTTCTTTTCTCTTACATCATCCTGCAGCAGACGGAAGAAGATGGATGCCACTTCTGCACGGGTGATATTGCGTTCTGGATGAACCAGACCATCGGAATAACCAACCACATAATCGAAGTGATCGTCACCATTCAGCGCTTCTGGTGTTTTGTCGGGCTTGTTGCTGGGTCTGTGACTGCCACCGCCGGAACCACCGTCGCTCTTTTCTTTGAATACGATTTTCACATCAATATCCATCTGATCTCCGGTTACTTCATCAAAGATCATTTTGTATTCCAGATCTTTGCCTACATCTTTTCCATTGACTTCGATTCTGTCCAGTTTCCATCCAGAAGCTGGTTCCATATTGAATTTCATAGAATTTTCAAACAAGTCAAGGGTCAAAAGTTCTGTACCATCTTTTTCCGTGATAGTACCTTTGTGATCGCCGCATTTGTAATCAACGTCGCCTTTTCCGACTACAGTTACATTTACATAACGATAATCTTCGCCGCTGCCGCCGCCTTTTACTTCATAAGTCAGTTCAGGTACGGGGAATTTTTCAGGTTTGCCTTTTGTACCATTGGAATCCACAGGTGTCAAAACGGCTTCCACATTGGTTGCCACTGTGTATGTGCCTTTTGTTGTCTGAGGGTCTGTCAAATGTACATCATAAGAGAACTGTACAGGGGCAAAGTTGCTGACAGGTACGTTGATGTCCCAAACGAAATGTTCACGTTTTTCATCGTCTGCGTCAGCCACGTCTTCTGGATAATAGGTTACCTTAAAGTCATAGATACCATCTCTGACATCGCCAAATCCATATTCGTTGTCACTAATTTTTTCTTTCTTCAGTTTTACGCCACCAACAGTGATGGTCATATTTTCCAGATTTACAACATTAAAGTTGTAATCCTTACCCTGATTGTCTTTCCCCTGACCGATGATGTCAACAACCTGAGAGCCAGCATCCAGCAGGTAGTAAATGTCTTTCTGGATATCATCAAAACTTACTTTTTTACCATCTGCCAGATAGGTCATAAAATCAGGACCCCAAGGATAATTTGTAACACCAGTATCCCCTAATACCGCATAGCAATGGTATTTTTCACTCAATTCATGGTACAGTTTTGCTGTTTTATACAGTGCAACGTCTACTGTAGTGGGAAGTACTGTATCACCTCTTGGAATATGATTTTCTTGACTCATATTGTCATAAGGCTGGATATATTGTTCCACATCACTCAAATGATTTTCTACATCCTGTAAATAGGCATCCCAATTATCAGGGATAAAGTTATCTCCACCTTCATAATAATGACGGATGCCCCAACAGTCATTACCAGCCATAATTCCATACTCGCCATTAGTCAGCTGCTGAGAATTGATCGCCTGCGCAGGTTCCTCAAATATATAAGTGATGCCATCGCTGACAAAAATCATATGTTTTCTGCTGTCTTCTACATTTTTATCGTCTTCCAGCATTTTCTGTGCTGCCAAAAGACCAGCATGGGTATTTGTGCCACTGGAGATTTTCTGTGTGATTGCATCTTCAATGGCATCATATTCTGTTACCAAATCTTTCCATTCAGTTACATGCGCTTCTTTGTTGAAAATGACAACGCCAACTTTTACAGTTGCTCCATCTTCTGCTGCTTTCTCTTTCAGTTGTTTCAGCATACCAAGTGCCTGATTTTCCACCGTTGCGCTTGTGGATTTATCCAGTACGAATACCACATCAGACACCAGTTCTTTTTCTGCGGAAGGCAGAGAAAGGGTTACTCTGGAGTTGAAATCTTTATCGAATTCTGTTGCGGTTTTATTTTTGGAATGATCCCATTCGGGAGGATCAACAGGATCAACGGGATCTTCTTTCTTTGTCAGAACGCCGTCCAGATGGAAAGCGGGTTTCCATTCTGTATCATTGTTATTTTCTTTGTAACTTCTGTCGATGTAACTGAGTTTCTTCCATGTGAAATCATAATCCGCATTGGTATATGTCTCGTCACCGATTTGGAAGCTAAATTCTGTGACATTCCCGTCTACATCCATTTCCCATGTGCTTCCTGCTCCTACAGGTGCGCTGGAAACTTCAGCATAACCAACATGGGTACCCAGTTCTTTCAACTGATCCCAGTTTTCAATCTGGTTCTGCGCATCCTCACCTGTATAAGGAGTTTCCATGCTGGTGCCTGCTTTTACTTTTGCGCCAGTTGCCAGATAAGAATAGTCTGCTGGATCATCTGTTGTTTCCCCATCTGTCTGATTCAGTACATACAGAAATACAGGCAGTTTTTCTTCTGGTGTTGTAGGGTCAATAGGATCGCCGTAAGCCCATACCGCATAGACAGTTACAGGGGCATTTTCAACAGCAATTTCTTTGATGATTGTACCTTCCGGTACTGCATCTGCAGATTCAAAAATAATATCTGTCGGTTCTGCACTCCATCCCAAGAACTCAACCTTTTTACCATCCTTGGGTTCATGGGTAGGACCGTCTGTTTTCAGGGTTGCTGTATCATTTTTCGCTACATCTACAACTACATTATCACCTGTACCGCCATTTGCGTGATAAGTCAGTGTAACTGTTTCCGCTTTAGTCCCAGGAATGAGAACCTTAGGTTCACCAATCTGTTCCTTTGGAATTGTCTGTTCCTGATCATTAGAGTCTTTATATGTCAAAGTAACGTTGGTATTTGTTTTATATTCTGTATCCTGTTCAGGTGTTACAATGGGTTTCACTTTGAATGTTGCAGTAGATGTTTCTGCTGGAATATCACCAATATTCCATGTTACAACACCATTGTCTACAGAAATCGTTCCTGTTTCAGCTTCTGCACTGCCATCTACATACTCGAAAGCTTCTGTATTAATGGTATCGGTCATGACAGCATCTGTACCAGCTGGCACTGTATTGATTTCTTCTGCCCATTCTTTCAGAAGTTCTTCCAATTCAGATGCATAATTTGTGCCGGTTACATTCTGGTAGTGGTTATCGCTCGCCAAGCTTTTCAAATGGCTATCTGCTTTATCATCCAACTCAATGCCGATGCTATACAGCTGATACTTTGCGTCTTTGATTTTCTCTGCCTGTTCAGAACCATCCCATTCAGGATCACCAATGGATTCTCCCTGCTCACCAGGCGCACCATCGGAAATGAATATAACATAGCCGGGGCGATCTGTTTCACCTCTGCCAGCCAGCATATTATAAGCTTCCTGCAATGCAGAAGTATAGTCTGTGCCACCATCGGCGTTCATTTCGTCTAAAGCACCTGTTACAGCATTAACATTATTTGTCAGATCCTGTTTTACTTTTATAGCATCTTTTTTCTGTCCAAGCCAATTTGTATCTCCAGCAAAACCGATAACAGCCATCTTGTTTTGATTATCTTCAGACAAAATATTGGTTGCAAATACTTTACCTACTTCTTTTGCTGTATCAATTCTTGGAGTATCTCCAATTGGATTAGTACAAAAATCTTCACTGTACAATAACGTATACTTTTTCCCACACTGAGGGCATTTGTAATATAACGTATGTCTTTCAAACTCTTCTTTCGGTGTATTACAAAGTTTAACTTCCTTCATGCTACCGGAGTTATCCACCACCAGCACAACATCCGCTTTGGAAGCTGTAGACTGTGTCACGGATTCACCCTGCACAGTCATGGTGATTGTGACTTCACCAGTTTTTTTGTTATACGCTGCTGTTTTGGACGCCGTCACATCCCCTGGCACCGCCATTGCCGTCATTGGCAGCAAGCTGCACAGCATGACGAATGTCAACAGGAAGCTCAGCGTCCGCTTCACTTTGTTTCTCATTCTCTCACTCCTCCTTCATTTATGGTGCAAACAACGGTTCTGCACCCATACCCCGCATCTATGCGCAATACTTTTGCATAAACACTGTTCTGTCCAAGCAGATGACATGCTCAGACATGTTCTTTTCCTTTCTCTCCTCCTCTCTCTACGAAAACAAGCGCCCCTTTCGTGTATACAGAAGACAAAATGCTGTCTCCCGCGTTTTCCTGAGTCGCCTTCTGTTTCTTCTTGCCGATTGTCATCTTTGGTACTGGGTTCCCCTTTCTAACGAGAAAACCATTTATCAAGATAGGCGCTGCCAACTGCGCTGTTTGATAAAACTTGTCAGCAGTTCCTGATCTTACATCACTGACCAGAAGCAGACTTATCCTCCACAGATATGGGATCTTCATAGGTTTCCCATCCTGTCATCATTTCTTCTGCCTCCAAAAGCTTGTCATAATACTGCAGCAGCAGCATGGACACGTTGTCCTGCAGCTGTTTTTGTGTCTGTTCATAAAGCCGTAAAAGACATCTAGGATTTACCTTTTCCGGCGCCACATCTGCCATCTGACACAACTGCTTCATTGCCGCGTTGATGGTAATGCGATGAATGTTTGTTCCTCTTTGGGAGCGGAAAATGGCGCCATGTTCCATATTGCTGCGTTTGCAATAGTCCACCAATTCCCGCTGGAATGACCGTGGTATGACAACCTTTCTTTCCTGCCCATTGCCGCAGAAAACGCCGCTGCCTTTCTTTACGAAATCCACTGTCATTTGGGGCAGTTCCCAAATATGCAGACCTAATGTGCAAATGGACTTGATGATGAAATAAAGCTGCTCTTTTTTCTGCTGTTTTGCCGCCTGCAGCAAACGAATATACTCCCCACGCTGTAAAACGGTTTGTTCCGTATCTCCCAGCGGCATACAGGATACCTGCCAATTTCTTTCTCCCATAAAATGCAGATACTGATTCACCACTGCCAGCCTGCGGTTGATGGTACGCACTGCCAGCTTTCCCTCTTGCTGCATGGTGTTTTTCCACTGCTGCAAGGTGTTTTCCCGCAGCACATCCTCCGGCAAAAGCTCCTTTTGGAACTTCTGTAAAATCCGGCGATATTCCGCAATGGTTTCCGGTTTATTGCCAGATTTTATTTTTTCCTGCAAAAAGTCTTCAATTGTTTCCTCTGTAAACTTGATTTCTTCCATTTTTCTCACTCGTTATAACGAAATTCCCCTTCTGTCATATTTTTTTGACCGGAAAGCAGAAAATGTCAGACGAACTGGTCAAAGGAATTTTTCTTTTTTTGCCAAAAATAAAAAAAAACATCAAAACAAAACCGAAAATACGTTTTTTTTACAAAAACGTCAGATTCGGTTTTATTTTGATGTCATCACTTGCTATCATATGTAAAAAGTGTTATATTTGAAGTGTATCACGCTCGATTTCATTATGTGGTACAGCTTATTTTTACGACAGAAGGGGAATTCTGTTACAACACCAGTCGCATTCGTTCCAGTTTCTGTCGATGGATTCGTCCACTTTCCATAATATAAATTCTTGTGGTTTCAATATGGCTGTGCCCCAGCATATCTGCCAGCTTTGCGATGTCTTTGTCTAAGCTATAGAATATCCGCGCAAACAAATGCCGCAGATTGTGAGGGAACACTTTCTCTGGGCTGACCTCTGCATCTTTGCAGAGTTTTTTCATTTCTGCCCAAATATTTCCCCGGTGCAAAGGACGTCCGCTTTTTGATGCAAAGATAACGCCTTCTGTGATACCTTTCTTAGCTGCGTAAGCTTTGAGTTTTTTCTGCAAACGTGCAGGCAAAAAAATCACGCGCCGCTTTCCTTTACAATTCACTTCTGCCCTGCCCCGTTTGACAGCTGCAACAGTGATAAACTCCAGTTCAGAAACACGTATCCCCGTGGAACAGATGGTTTGTATCAGCAGAGAAAGCCGTTCTTTGCCCTTTTTCTCTGCCGTACGTACCAATCTGCCGTATTCTGCACGGGTCAATTCCTTTTCTTCACTGATAAAGATCTCTTTTTGAATCTTCAATAATTTCAGCCGCAGATCATACCTGCCAGAATAAGAAAAAAATCCATTGGCAGCCACCAGTCTGCCGTTGACGCCTGCAGGGCTGTATCTTTTTTCCAAATCTTCTTTCCACACCAACAAATCTTCTTTTGTAACTTTTTTGCCTTTCAAATATTTTTCTAGATCCAACAGTTCTCTTTGATACTTTTCCAAAGTTCCCTTGCTTTTTTCCTGTATCTTCAAAAACTGCAAATAGGATGTGATAGCCGCTTTTGTTACAACGAGTTCTTTCATGTGCAGACCTCCCTTTCTGTTCTATTCGGGAATCTTCCCAAAAAAATACTCTGCTATTCTATCAAAAAATCATTTCTTATTTTTACAACAAAAATTCATAAAATTTTCTGCAAAATAAAAAACGGAGTTTGACGCCACCCTTTTACATTGCGCAAACTCCGCTTGATTATCTACTATTCTTTTTGATTGCCCTGCTTTTCAGCAGGACAAAATCCCCTATCAAAAATGCAGTCGTTTCTGCATCTCCTCATGGAACAGTTCCCACCGGAAAATCACCAGCGCCGCTAATGCTGCGCCGCAGCAAACCACGCAGACCAGCGCTGGCAGAATGAACTGAATCACATGGGTCAAGAGCAGTATCCACACCACCAGACCGTATACAATCTCCATGAGCATATAAATGACATACTCCCGTAATTGCAGCCGCAAAAATCTTGCCATGACCACCATCATCCCAATGGACACGGTACAGAGGATAGGCAGGATAAAGTCCACAGACCAGCCATGCCAGCCCGTTCCCATATCCCATGCCACTGCAAGAATGGAAATGACCGTCATTTCCCATAAGATGCCTTTGGGGATATTCCGTTTCTTTTTCCATGCCGCATACAAGCTGATCCAGAAAGAAACCACTCCAGCCAGTACGAACATGGACCAGAACAGATCCGGTACAAAGACCCGATTTGCTGCCAGACACACAATCACGGCAATGACGGACAAAAACAGGAAAATACGCATAATCTTCCGATACATATGGTCATACATCTGCAATCTGGGAAATACGTTTTCTTCTTTCTCTCCCCGCAGCTTTGTGCCGCAGAGGGGACAGCGGTCCATACTTCCCCGCACATGCACATGGCAAGCATCACAAATCCGCATGGGCTTCCCCTCCTTCCTGCACATTTGCCGTCAGTTCCACATCAATACCCATTTCCGTCAGCTGTCTGAAAAAATGACGCTGCACGGAAGTATCCACAAAAGGTGCGGAAAATCCCATGGTGAGCCGATCTCCATAGGAGCACAGGCACACCTGCATCCGCTTGGTGCTGACAAATACACCAAACTGCCGCAGATAAGGTGCCATTTCCGCAGGCATATCCACACGACCGATATTGGAAAAAGCCATGGTGATTTCTCTTGCTGACACCCGATTGGCGATATTCAAACTGATATCCTTCAAAAACAAAGGCACCATACGGGTCAGCAGATTATGCTCCAAAGCACAGAGGTCATTGAGCCTGCCTTTGACCTTTTCATCCGTCAGTTCTTTGGCAAAGCCTTCTTTGACGGCGGCAATGACAGAAGCGAAATCATCGGGATTTTTTCCGAAATCATAGCCCACCGTAATGACAGAGAAAAAGTTTCTGGCAGATTCCGACGGAAAATAATTCCGAAGATTTACAGGTACCGACAAATTCACAGGATATTTCTCCGCCCGTTTTGGCATCTGGGCATGAATGGCACGAAGCAGCACACTGCAAAGGAATATGCTGGCTGTTGTGCCGTACTCATGGGATTTTTGCAATATCTGGGATGCCGATGCCGTCCCTTCAATGACACGAATCTGATGGTCTGGAAGGCGGATACCAGAAATACGATAAGCCCGTTTGACTTTCTGTTTTTCATATTTTTTCTTTCCTGTATAATACCGGGCAAAACTATCGCTCATGCGCTCCGGCACAGGCACCGCATTGCGGAGGGCTTCGTGGGAAAGGACTTCCTCCCCATGTACCTGCTTGATATAATGGATGGTCAGCATCCGCAGAAATGCCAATGCCCCTGTCCCATCTGTCAGGGAATGATAGACCTCCAGATTGATGCGGCAGCGATAATATGTCACAGAAAAGAGCAATCCGTGACGGTCGGGATGGTACAGCTTACTGCATGGCGGCAGATGTTCCTCCCGCACCACCGGCTTTTCTCTGCTTTCTTCGTAAAAATACCAGAACAGCCCCCGCCGCAGGGAATAGCGGTAAAAAGGGAAAATTTCCAGTGTTTCTTCCAAGGCTGCCTGCAAAGGTGCTTCCTGCACCATTTCCGTCAGTTCACAGGTGAAACGGAAAACCTTTGTATCTTCTCTGCTTGTGGTGGACGGAAATATCTTTGCAGCGTTTTCCAGCCTGCTCCACTTTGCATCACTCACAAAGGCTCTCCTCCTTTCAGGAATTGCTGTATCCAGCGGTAGCTTTCCTGCACCGCTTCAAACCGCGGCGGCAGAGAAAAATATCCATGGAGCCCATCGGCAATGCGCACCACTGTCACGTCATTTCCTGCCCGCTGCAATTCCGCACCATAGGCTTCCCCTTCATCCCGGAGAGGGTCAAATTCTGCCGTCAAAATCAAGGTGCGGGGCTGGTTGGTAAAGTCCTCCGCCAAAAGAGGCGCAAAATACGGATTTTGCCGATCTTCCGGCGAGGACTGGTACAATTCCATATAGTCGCAAACCCGTTTAGAGGTCAAGAGATAATCCGTGCCGTTTTCTACCACCGAAGGGAAAGGCGACGCGGGAGAATGGTCATTGAATGTGGCAGGATAGAGCAGAATCTGCTGTTTTACCTGAAATTCGCCCCGATCTCTTGCCATCTGGGATACCACCGCTGCCAGATTGCCGCCGGCAGAATCCCCCATGAGGGTGATTTCCTCCGGTTTTGCCGGAAAAGGAAAACCGTCACAGAACAATGTTTTTGCCACATGATAGCAGTCCTCCGGCGCTGCCGGGAATTTATGCTCCGGCGCCAGACGATAATCCACAGAAATGACCACAGATTCCAATATCTGCGCCATGGAAGCGCAAACCTTCGTATAGCTGTTGATGTCCCCAACGACCCAGCCGCCGCCATGGAAAAAGAGAATCACAGGAGGCTCCAGTACCTCTTTGTCATTGGGAAAAAACAGCCGCACAGGCACACTGGTCTTGCCAAAAGGCACACGCCAGTCCTGAAAAAGATTTTTCTCCGGTGAAAGCTGGGCAGAGCGGATGCCCTCCAGCCGCCGTTTGATTTTATATGTTTTTTTCACATCCAAATCTGGATAAGACAGCGCTTTCAGCGCCGCATGCATGACTTTATTGATTTCCAAAGGTTTCTCCCCCTTAGCTTCCCCAAATACCTCTAATGATAAATACCACAAGGGCTATAATACCAGCCGCACGGTATGCCATGAGCATTGCGTCGTGTGGCTCTGCATTCTCACTGAAATTCCCATAAAATATGTCCCAAATCTTTCTTGGAAAAAAGACCATGACTGCCGCAAAAACGACAAATACAATCTTCAGTACCAAAAGCATTTTTCTTCCCCCTTAAATCTTCCCTTTCCGATAAGCGCTTGGCGTAATGGAAAAATATTTGCGGAAGGTCTGGGCAAAATGACTGGGGCTGTCAAAACCGCAGCGCATCCCCACTTCCGCCACAGGCAGATTGGTTTCCCGCAGCAAAAGCGCCGCCTGAGAAACACGATACCGCAGCAGATACTGCAAAGGCGAAATGCCGATGGTACGATGGAAGCACCGCAGACATTCCCGCTCCCCGATGTTTGCCGCTCTGGCAATCCTTGCCAAGTCCAAAGGCTCGTTATACTCTTTCTGAATCAGCTCCAGCATGCTCTTGAGCCGCTGAGCGTCCATGGTTTTCCGGCTGTTTCCGCCTTCCACAGGCTTTGTATGGGCATAAAGATTCCGCCACAAGCGTCCCAGGGTATCCCGCACATCCCATTCATAACCTTCTTCTTTTTTCTCCAGAAAGCGGACGATTTCTTTGATTTCCGCCAGCATGTCCTTCTGCCACTGTTCTTCTCCCGTCAGGGGCAGCCCCTTAATGCCGCCATATGCCAGCAGAGGAGCGATATATTTTTTCTGAAAAACCGTATCCTGTCCGCCGCTGATGAGCCGGGTATGGAATACAGCGGAGCGGATTTTGCCCCCTTCGCCCGCTGCCAGTATGCTGTGGAGCACATTGGCATGGATAAAAGCCCCTTCGCCTTTGGAAAGGGTCCAGCGCATGTCCGGCAGAAATACTTCCACACTGCCTTCCGTTACATATAATATTTCCGTTTCTTCGTGCCAATGCCAGGCAACGCCGCCTTTTTCGCCGCTGCGAATCTGGGTATCATAGCCGCCGCAGGGAAAATCTGCCGTGCCATGGGGACGCAGTTCCATTTGTCTGGGATTGACGTTTACATCACAGGCATCCAATGACATACTACCCCTCCTGTCCGTTTTTTTATAGTATACGTCTATATATTGATTGCATCAAGCCTTTTCCGGCGGTATTTTAATAGAGTACAAATTTTTGCGTATGTTTTCCCAAAAAAGACAACCTATTTATTTTTTGGAGGTATTTTATGTTTTCATTGCTTCTGGCACTGATTTATGTATCCTTTATTTCACTGGGGCTGCCGGATTCCCTGCTGGGCTCTGCATGGCCGCAGATGCAGGAAAGTCTAGGCGTTTCCCTTTCTCTTGGCGGTGTCATTTCCTTTCTTATCACCGCCAGCACCATACTGTCCAGCCTTATGAGCCATCAGGTCATCCAGCGGTTCGGCACCGGCGCCGTCACCATGTGCAGCGTTGCCCTGACTGCCCTTGCCCTTTTTGGTTTCTCCCTTTCCAATAGCTTCTTTGCCCTTTGTCTTTGGGCAATTCCCTACGGGCTGGGGGCTGGCTCCGTAGACGCTGCCCTAAACAACTTCGTCGCCCTCCACTGCAAGGCAAAGCATATGAGCTGGCTCCACTGTTTCTGGGGCATCGGCGCCACAGGCGGACCATATATCATGGGCTTATGTTTGAGCCGCGGCATGGGCTGGCAGGCAGGCTACCGCACCATTTCCTTCCTGCAAATGGCATTGACTCTCATCCTGCTTCTGTCCCTGCCTTTGTGGAAAAAACAGGAACTGCCCCTTTCCGGCGGCGAAACTGTCCGTCCCCAAACACCCCAGTGGGGCAAACTGCTGAAACGTCCCGGTGTCAAAGCGGCACTGACGGCGTTTTTCTTCTATTCCGCACTGGAACTGACCACAGGTCTTTGGGGCAGCAGTTATATGGTGGCTGTCCGGGGCATTTCTGCTGAAACTGCCGCAAAGTGGATTTCCCTGTTTTATCTGGGTATCACTGCCGGACGATTTTTCAGCGGCTTCCTCACCCTGCGGTTTTCCGATGATGCCATGGTACGTCTGGGGGAAGGTACTGCCATTGTGGGCATACTTCTGATGCTCCTGCCCCTCCATAACCTGTTCCTTTGTCTGGGATTGATTCTCACAGGACTGGGCTGTGCGCCCATTTATCCCAGTCTGCTCCACGCCACACCCCAGCGGTTTGGAAAATCCCTATCCCAATCCCTCATGGGCACCCAAATGGCAATCTCTTATCTGGGCAGCACCACCATGCCCCCTGTGTCCGGGTTTCTGTCAGAAAAAATCTCCATGGGGCTGTATCCTGTGCTGCTGTTGGTCTTTGCTCTGATGCTGACGATTCTGACGGAAAAAGGCAGACACTGCACTGCGGAATGAAACAAAAAAATCTGCATATCAAAATCCATCTTGGAAAAACAAATTCTCCGAAAATAGAAAAAGCCAGAACTTTCTGTATTACAGAGATTCTGGCTTTCTTTGTTTTCTTATGAAAATGCCTGAAAAGGACATTTTTGTATGTAATTTATTCGGACTTGCCTTCTCTTGTCATCAATTCCAGTACGGCTGTCTGGGTATCTTTCCCATGGAACAGCACGTCATTGATAGCCTGTGTGATGGGCAGGTCAACATGGTATTTTTCTGCCAGATGACAAGCTGCCTGTACGGTGTTGACACCTTCTACAACCATTTTGACTTCTGCCAGTGTTTCTTCCAGACTCTTGCCCTGTCCCAGCAGGATGCCTGCCCGGCGGTTACGGGAGTGCATACTGGTACAAGTAACAATCAGGTCACCGATACCAGAAAGACCAGCGAATGTTTCCGCTTTGCCGCCCATGGCAATGCCCAGACGCTTCATTTCCGCAATACCTCTTGTCATGAGAGCCGCTTTGCTGTTGTCCCCAAAGCCCAGACCGTCGTTCATGCCTGCTGCCAGTGCCATAACGTTTTTCAGAGCTGCGCCCATTTCCACGCCAATGACATCTGTGCTGGTGTAAATGCGGAATTTGGGATTCATGAATTCTTTCTGCACCATTTTTGCCACTTCTTCATTTTCAGAAGCAATGAGGCATGTGGTGGGGATTTCTCTTGCCACTTCTTCCGCATGGCTGGGACCGGACAGCACGCAAACTTCGCACTGAGGCACGCATTCCTGGATGACCTGAGAAAGACGCAGCAGACTGCCGTCCTCCAGACCTTTTGCCACATTGACGATGACAGTGCCGGGTTTGAAATAAGGCGCAAAATCTGTCATGGTCTGGCGCACTGCACGGGAAGGCACCGCAGAAATGACGATTTCCGCACCCTCCAGCGCCGCTTCACGGTCTGTGGTGGCTGTCAATGTTTCCGGCAATGTAACGCCGGGAAGATATTTTTCGTTGGTATGTTTGCTATTGATTTCGTCTACAGCTGCCTGACTTCTTGCCCAAATCTTCACCTGATGGTCATACTTGGTCAGAATAATGGCAAGGGCTGTGCCCCAGCTGCCGGAACCGATTACCGCTACATTTTTCATAACAAACTCCCCTTCCTCAGACTTTCTTTGTCAAAGTAAACTTGTTTTCATTGCCTGCACGCAGTCTTCCAATATTTGCCCGATGTTTCCACAGTGCCAGAATGGTCAGCGCTGTCAGCACCAGCGCCCCTTCCAGTGGAAGCTGGAAGAAAAAGGCACAAACGGGAATGGCAATGGAAAAGAGCATGGAGCCCAGAGAAATATAACCGGACATTGCCACTGCCACAATACCGATGATAAAGGAAATGAGCATCAGCGGCATGGATTCTGTAAAACCGATGCACAGCACCAGACCGATGGTGGCAGCAATGCCTTTCCCGCCTTTGAAATGCAGGTAAAAAGGAAAATCATGTCCTAAGATGGTACCTGCGCAGGCATAAATCCCTGCCAGAATCCCCATATCCGGGAACAGCCATCTGGCAATGATAAAACTTACGACCCCTTTTAAAATATCCCCGATGAATGTGACCGCTCCCGCTTTAAAACCCAGCACACGCAGGGCATTTGTGGTACCCAGATTGCCGCTGCCTTTCTTGCTCAGGTCTGTTTTGCAGAGCTTGCCCATGATGAACGCCGTCTGGATACAGCCGATGCAGTACCCGATGGCAATACAAATCAGTCGAAACATATCAATCCTTATCCCCTTTTTCTCTTACGATAAAATGAATGGGTGTGCCCACAAAGCCGAAGGCTTCCCGCAGCTGGTTTTCAATATATCTGCGGTAAGAGAAGTGGAACAGTTCCCGTTCGTTGACGAAAATGACAAAGGTAGGGGGTTTTACGGATACCTGTGTCATGTAGTACAAACGCAGCTGACGGCCTTTGTCCGCAGGGGGCTGCTGCATGGCTGTTGCTTCAATCAAAACTTCGTTCAGAACACCGGTGCTGATACGCAGGGCGTGGTTTTCGTTTACGGTCTTAATCAGTTCCAGCAGACGATTGACACGCTGACCTGTGTGAGCGGAAATGAACACTCTGGGTGCATAAGGCATGTACGCCAGTTCATTGCCAATGTCCTTCAGGTATTTGTTCATGGTCTTATCATCTTTTTCGATGGAATCCCATTTGTTTACAGCAACGATAGCCGCTTTCCCTCTTTCGTGGGCAATGCCGGCAATCTTTGTATCCTGATCGGTGATGCCTTCGTTGGCATCAATAACCAAAATAGCAACGTCACAGCGTTCTACGGCAGCAACGGCACGAATGATACTGAAACGTTCGATTTCTTCTTTGATCTTGCTCTTCCGGCGCATACCCGCTGTGTCGATGAACACATATTTCTGACCATCCACTTCAATGGGAGAGTCGATGGCGTCACGGGTGGTGCCGGGAATGTTGCTGACGATGAGTCTGTCTTCTCCCAGAATCTTATTAATCAGGGAGGACTTACCTACGTTAGGTTTGCCGATGATGGCAACTTTGATGGCGTCATCTTCTTCCTGATTGTCGCTGTCTTCAGGGAAGTGTGCAATGACTTCATCCAGCATATCCCCCAGACCCAGTGCCTGACCTGCGGAAATGGGCATGGGATCGCCAATGGCAAGTTCATAAAATTCGTAAATATCCATGGTGTCGCGCTTTACGCTGTCCACTTTGTTGACAGCCAGCACAACGGGTTTTTTGGTACGGCGCAGTTTGTTTGCAACCTGACGGTCGTCGTCGGTAACGCCTGCTTTTACGTCTGTGACAAACAGAATCACGTCAGCGGTTTCAATGGCGATTTCCGCCTGCTGCAAAATCTGTTTCTGAATGATTTCTTCAGAACCGATTTCCATACCGCCGGTATCGATGAGTGTAAATTTGTGGTTCAGCCATTCTACGTCTGCGTAGATTCTGTCACGTGTTACGCCGGGGGTATCCTGTACGATGGAAATGCGTTCGCCCGCCAGCCTGTTAAAAAGGGTGGACTTGCCCACGTTGGGACGTCCCACCACTGCTACGATGGGTTTGCTCATTTGTTTTCCTCCAACTCTATGTTCATTGTTTTTCATTTTCATACAGAAGGGGGCATACGCCCCCACTTTCACATTCTATGTATTATAGCATAAAAAAGGCGGTACATACAATACTTTCCCACATTTCCGGGCTTTTTCACAAAATTTTTACGCAAAAAAGCCCCCTTGTCCACGCCGGAACAACAAAAACCGCCCCAAAGGTGCTCAGAAAAGCGAAAAAGGCGTGAAATCCGCAGATTTCACGCCCCGCACCGAATGATTTTTTCAGTGTTTTGAGACCGCGGAAGGGATTGGGAAACGAAGGGTTCCCCAACCGGAATCCGCAGCCGGAATTTATTTCCGGCGAGGAAAAAGCCGAAGTTTCAAAGCTGTTAAGCTGATGGAACTTCGGCTTTTGACTTCTGTCTACTCGTCAAAGGCTTGAATGAAATGAGCCTTTGACGACAGGGTGTCAACCTTCGACACCCTGAATCGCAAAATCCGCAGATTTCACGCCCATCTGTCTTTTTACAGCAGTGTCATGACCCCAGCCATAACGCCGCGATTTTCCCGCATTTTCCGGTGGGAGTAGAACCGCTGGGTGTCACACATGGTGCAAAGACCGGAAATCTCAATGTTTTCCACGCCCATTTCCGCCAGCAGTCTGCGGTTGGTTTCCCACAGGTCGATTTTGTATTTTCCTTCTTCTGTGGGGTCGTCAAAAATAATATCGTTGGCAAAGGCAATCTGCGCCCGGAACAGATTCACCACAGGGTCATCCACCTGAAAACAGCATTTCCCGATGGAAGGGCCAACGGCTGCCACAATATCCTTGGGGTTTGTGCCATAAGCTGCCATCATTTCCTGTACGATTTTTTCTGCCATACGGTCGGCAGTGCCTTTCCAGCCGCAGTGTGCCAGACCAATGGCTTTGTTTTTGGTATCCAGCAGGAAAACAGGCACGCAGTCTGCCCCGAAAATCACCAGATTGATACCTTTTTCATTCGTCATCAAGCCGTCGATATCGTGATAAGTTCTGTCTTTTGTAACGCCGCAGCCTTTGTCTTTGGCTGTCACTTTCAGTACGTTTGTGGTATGGGTCTGCTGAGCTGCCACATAAGCGTTTTCGTCCAGCTCCAACGCCCTTGCCAAAATGCGGTAATTTTCCGCCACGGGGGCTCTGTCCTCCCCTCTGGAAAAGCCCATGTTCATGGTGCCGTAAAAGCCTGTGCTGACGCCGCCGTGACGGGTGGTGAAGCCATGTTTCACCATGCCTGTCTGGGTCAGATTATCAAATGTGATCAGTTCCACATCACCTTTTTTTACAATCTGCAAGTTCCTTCCTCCTTTATGCCTCGAAGGCGTTTTCTATGTATCGGAAATATTTCTTTCCGTTTTCTTCCAAAATTTCTGCCACATCAAAACGGCAATCCCTATCTGCGTCCCCCGTCTCCGCCAGATACGCCAGCGCCGTTTCGATGATATGTGCCTGCTTGCGGCGGTCTACGGCTTCCGCAGGGGTGCCGTAAGCAGTGCTGGTTCTTGTTTTTACCTCCGTAAATACCAGTATACCATCTTTCTGGGCAATGATGTCAATTTCTCCGCTTGGTTTGCGGTAATTCTGGGCAAGGATTTCATAGCCCATTTTCTTCATTTCCTTTGCGGCAAGGAGTTCCCCCCGGTTGCCTGTTTCCTTGGGTGCGGCATCTTCTTTGAGAAAATTTTTCACGAATGTCCGGCGATGGATGGGACAGATGCCATACTGGGCAATGCCTGCCAGATGTTTCTGGGAGCCGTAACCCTTATTGGAAGCAAAATCGTAATGAGGATAAATTTCCGCCATGCCTTCCATCATGGCATCTCTGGTGACCTTTGCCACAATGCTGGCGGCACCGATGGAAATACTTTTCGCATCCCCTTTGATGATGCCTTTCTGGGGCGTTGATACCTTGGGAATGGTGACCGCGTCCGCAAGGATAAAGTCCGGCTGTACTTCCAGTTTGGACAAAGCCTCTCGCATAGCTTCATAAGTTGCCTGCAAAATATTGATTTCGTCAATGCGTTCGTTGGAAACCACGCCCACTGCCCAAGCCACTGCCTGTTCCTTGATGATTTGGCAAAGCTCCTCCCGCTTCTGGGCAGAAAGTTTTTTGGAGTCATTGACACCGGCAATCTTGCAGTTTTTCGGCAGAATCACCGCTGCCGCTACCACAGGGCCGGCAAGGGGACCTCTGCCCACTTCGTCAATGCCTGCCACCAGTTCAAAGCCTTTTTCGTAGCACTCCCGTTCGTAAGTCAGCAATGTTTCCAGTCGTTCCAGTTCTGCCAGATAAGCATCGTATTTTTTCTGGAAGCGGGTCACAAGGCTCTGTACGCCTTTGCGGCTGTCGGCGGCAAATTCCGGCAAAACTTCCGGCAGTTTTTCCACGGGACAGCTGCTTAATATTTCTTTGATTTCCCCAACAGACTGCATGGTTCTTCTCTCCTTTTGCAAAAAAGCCCCCGACTGGAAACCAATCGGGGGTCTTGTGTTTAATTAAAATTCATGATCATTTCGTTTGTAGTTACGTCATCCCAATCGTCATGGTTATATACACGGAATACTACACTAATATTATAGATCTTGTCAATACCGGCGCTTTTCAAATCGCTGTCCTCAATGGTCAGGCGATCTGTTTCGCTTCTGTCACCCAGTATCTTTGTATAAAGGCTGCCTTCTACATCCTTATTGTTGACTTTCAGGCTATCCAGCCAAACGGTCTGTTCAAAGTCACTGTTATTGGTGAACTTGAAATCCACTTCGATGCCATCAATATATCCAGCAGACTCTCTCACACCGGTACACTGGATTTTCATATTATTGACATTGGTGCTGGGTTTGCTGGCAAGTTTCCCCAGTCTGCTGTCATTGTCAGAAATGGTTTCTTCCGGCTGCTCCGGTTCCTTTTCTGTTTCTTTTTGCTCTGTTTCCCCTAAGATAACGGTTTTGGAAGCAGCGTCCCATGTGACGTTTTTCCCTACGGCTTCCCCAACGGCACGGACAGGCAGATATGTGGTTCCTTCGTAGATAAAAGGTTCTTTGTCTGTTTTCAGTTCTTTCCCGTCTACAACGATTTTAATGTTGTTAAACATAACAGGAATGTCCATGTTTGCCACCTTGGCATAAGCGGCAGGCGCTGCGCCCATGACAAGAGCAGCCACCGTTGCCCCTAAACATACATCTTTCATTCTTTGGAATTTCATGTCAAAAGCCCCCTTTAGATGGTTTTTATTTTTATGATACCTAAAAGATACCACAATTCTCCCCTATTTTGGGGGAAATTCCAAAAAATTCCTGTGATATTCTAAAAAAAGCCTATTTGTCCTCTGCGCCAGGGAAAAAGAAAGAAACCGGTACATCTAATATGCCGGCGATTTTGATCAATTCATAATCGGCAATAAACCGCTCGCCTTTTTCCATGCGGCAAATGGAATAACGGTCAATGGTGATGCCTTCCAACTGCAAAGCCCGGGACAGCGCTGCCTGTGACATCTTTTTTTCCATACGAATTTTTCGGATTTGTTCCCCACAGATATTTTTCTTCCCGTCGTATTCGTATATTTTCATGGCTCACAGTCCCCCTCATTTTTTTCTTGACATTACCATGTGTCCTGCCTTATGATGTTGCTAAAGATGCAACATTATGTATTTCGTATCAAAAGGAGAGGAAATCTATGGAAACACCAAAAACAAAGAAATGTAAATTCTGTCAGAGTGAAATCCCCCAAAAAGCGTCTGTATGCCCCCAGTGCGGCAAAAAACAAGGCGGTAAGGCAAAATGGGTCATTGCAGTCATTGTTGTGCTGCTGATCTTTTCCGCACTGATGGGCGGCGAGGAAAAGCCTGCATCTTCCTCTGGAGGAAACGCGCCTGTGGCGGAAAATAATACCGCCACAGAACCCAGCAACACGGAAGCAGAAGAAACCGCTCCTGTGGAAATCATGGAAATTTCCCCGGCGGAACTGCTTTCCTCCTATGAAGCCAACGAAGTCAAAGGGGATGCCCTTTATGACGGAAAAACCATGCGGCTCAGCGGCACCGTCGGTTCCATTGGCAAAGACATCGTAGATGATGTTTACATCACTTTTGCCGGAGAAGAGTTCGCTATCACCTCTGTGCAGTGTTATTTCTCTGATGAAGCCCAGATTGAAAAAGTCATGGAATTGCAGGAAGGAGACGCCATCACATTGGTTGGTGTCTGTGACGGCAAATTTGGCAATGTGCTCATCAAAGACTGTGTGTTTGAATAATCCCTGATATACAAAAAGTCGGACATTCTTTTCAGACATCTTCATAAGAAAGCAAAGAAAGCTGAAATCCTTATCGAGAAAGGATTTCAGCTTTCTTATTTTTATCCGGTATATTTTCTTCTGAGAGATTGCCGTCGCAGTTCCTCTGACGAGGAGCTTACTTTTCAGAATTTCCGACTTTTTATTTCTTTACACTTCCATGATGATAGGCAGAATCATAGGGCTTCTCTTTGTTTTCTGCCAGATATAGTTTTTCAAAGTATCTTTGATGAGGTTCTTGATATAGTTCCAGCTGGTGATGTTCTTTTCTTCGCATTCCTGCAGGGCTTTCATAACAACTTCTCTTGCGCCGTCCATAAGGCCTTCGGATTCACGAACATAAACAAAACCACGGGAAATGATGTCGGGACCTGCCACAATCTGACCGGTTTCTTCTTCCATGGAAACCACAACCACCATCAAGCCGTCCTCGGACAGGTGCTTTCTGTCGCGGAGTACAATGTTCCCAACGTCGCCAACACCCAGACCGTCTACCATGACCTGACCGGTCGGTACGGTGCCTGTAACTTTGGCTTCATTTTTGGACAGTTCCAGCACATCCCCCAGTTTATTAACGAAGATGTTTTTCTTATCCATGCCCATGCTGATGGCAAGATCTCTATGGCTGGACAGGTGCATGTATTCGCCGTGAACAGGCATGAAGAATTTGGGTTTTGTCAGAGCAAGCATGAGCTTCAGTTCTTCCTGACGGGCGTGACCGGAAACGTGGATGTCCTCAATGCCGCCGTATACCACATCTGCGCCTTTTTTCAGCAGTTCATTGACCACGCGGATAACGTTCTTTTCGTTGCCGGGGATGGCGGATGCACTAATGATGATTTTATCATCGGGTTTGACGCTGACCTGTTTATGTTCACTGTTGGCAATACGGGACAGAGCGGACATGGTTTCGCCCTGACTGCCTGTGGTGATGATAACCAGCTGTTCATCCCGATAGTTTTTGATTTCGTTGATATCAATAAGGGTACGGGGCGGAACCCACAGATAATCCAGTTCAGATGCTGTTTTTACGGCGTTTACCATACTTCTGCCGATGATGGCAACTTTTCTGCCGTACATATAGGCCGCGTTGATGATCTGCTGGATACGGTGAATATTAGAGGAGAATGTGGCAACCATGATACGGTTTCTGGGGGTTTCCTCAAAAATCCGTTCAAACACCTTACCTACATTCTTTTCAGACATGGTAAAGCCTTTACGTTCCGCGTTGGTGCTGTCGCTCATGAGGAGCAGTACGCCCTGACTGCCCAGTTCTGCAAAACGCTGCAAGTCGATGATATCCCCGTCAATGGGTGTATAGTCCACCTTAAAGTCCCCGGTGTGGATGACCATACCCACAGGAGTCTGGATTGCCAGCGCCACAGAGTCGGCGATGGAATGGTTTGTGTGGATGAATTCCACTACCATTTCCCCCAGTTTCACTTTTTCGCCGGGCACAACGGTGTGCAGTGTGGTCTTATCCAGCATTTTATGCTCTCTGAGTTTGTTTTCCAACAGACCCAGTGTCAGCAGTGTGCCGAATACGGGCACTTTCAATTGTTTCAGTACATAAGGCAGTGCGCCGATATGGTCTTCGTGACCGTGAGTCAGCACGATGCCTCTGATTTTTTCTACGTTCTTTGCCAAATAGGTAATGTCTGGAATGACCAGGTCAATGCCCAGCATATCGTCCTCGGGGAACGCCAGGCCACAGTCGATGATGATGATATCGTTGCCGTATTCCAGTACGGTCATATTCTTCCCGATCTCTTCCAGACCGCCCAAAGCGATGACTTTCAGCCTTGTTTTGGGCTTGGATCTTCTGTTTGCCAAAAAACACACCTCCTTTTTATCGTTTTATGTAATCCATTTCTAAAAGTTAGTATGGCGTAAAAAAGTCTGCTTTAAACACAAAAACAAAACCTGTCTATTTCTCCTTTTTCAGACAAGCACAAAAAGAGCAGGCAATCCTGTCCTTCCCTGAAAAACAATTCACGTCCCATTTTTCTCCAAAGACAGGTTTCTGCTTTTTCGTTTCTGTTCGCTTTTTTATCCGCACATATATTGAAAAGGGTGCCCGAGAGCCGTTCACCCTATCCATTCTAAAATCAGTCGTCGATGGAAACTTCGTAGTCTTCGCCTTTCTGAGCAAAGAGTTCTGCCACACGGTCAAATTCCGCATCGTCTTCCACCATTTCATATGTGATATCGTTGGCGTCAATAGCCACTTCTTTGAGGATCAAAGCCTGTGTTTCGTCTTCGTCCATTTTTTCTGTTTCTACTACCAGCAGGTAACGGTCTGTGCCGCTGGCTACGTTATCAATAATGGAAAATTCCACATCTGTGCCATCCTCGTCGGTCATGGTCACGATTTCAAATTCCAGTTCGTCTGCTTCTTCAAAAATATCGCTCATGTTCTTCTCCGTTTCTTTCTGGGGGCTCACTGCTTGCTGTCCAGATACCCCTGCAAAATGTGTACTGCTGCCATTTTGTCAATGACGCTCTTTCTTTTATCGTGGCTCAGGTCTGCCATGCGCAGGGCACGTTCCGCCGCAATGGTGCTGAAACGCTCGTCCCAGAGCACCACAGGGATTTTGGGGAATCTGCCTTTGATTTTCGCCTCAAAGACCTTTGTTTTCTCGCACCGTTCCCCTTCGGAGTTATCCAGATTTTTGGGATAGCCCAAAACGATGGTATCCACCTGATACTGTTCGATGATCTCTGCCAGACGGCGCATGCATTTTTTGAATTCCTGAGGATTTTCTCTTTTGATGATTTCCACGCCCTGTGCTGTCCAGCCCAAGGGATCACTCACTGCCACGCCGATGGTCTTATCACCGAAGTCCAAACCTAATATACGCAAATTGATGCCTCTTTCTTACTCGTTTCTGTCCAGATAATCTTTTACCAGTTCTTCCAGCAGTTCATCACGTTCCAGTTTACGAATCATAGCTCTGGCGTTGAGATAGCTGGTGATATAAGTGGGGTCACCGGAAAGGATATAGCCCACAATCTGGTTGACAGGGTTGTAGCCCTTCTCCCGCAGTGCCGTGCTGACGGAAATCAGGATTCTTTTTGCTTCATTTTCGGGTTCCTTGCCCGTTCTGCCGAAATATTGTGTTTCATTGATGTTATTGCTCATGTGTATCACGCTCCGTTCCACAGCACATGCTTGCTGTCTCCAAACAAATTCTATTCTTCCATGATAATATAAACCAGAACGGATTGCAACCGTTCTTTCCTTACATAAATATTACAAAAAATGGGATTTATGCCTCCACTTCGCCAAAAGCCATTTCTTCCGCCACGGAGAGGATTTTTGTATCCGCAATGACGTTAGACAGGTCTTTTGTACTTCTTGCGTGGACTTTCATATAGTTTGTGGTATGTCCCTCATAGACATCGTCCCCAACGCACCGTTCAAAGAGAACAGGCATGACCTTGCCCACATGCTTCTGCAAAAAGGCGTCTGTCATGCGGTCGCTGACGGTAATGAGGTCGTGGCTCCGCGCCTGTTTCACAGCGTTTTGCAGCTGATCTTTTCTTGCCGCCGCAGGGGTGCCTTTCTTGGGGGAATAAGGGAATACATGGATTTTGGAAAAGCCGATTTCTTCCGCGAAAGCACGGCTTGCCTGATAATCTTCCTCTGTTTCCCCGGGGAAGCCCACGATAATATCCGTGGTGATTGCCACATCCGGCAGATATTTCCGCAGGAGGGCTGCCGCCTGACGATATTTTTCTGTATCGTATTTGCGGTTCATTTCCTTCAAAGTCTTGTCGCAGCCGCTCTGGAGGGACAAGTGGAAGTGGTCACAAACCTTGGGCAATTCCGCCATAGCTGCCGCAAATTCCTCTGTCACCACGTTGGGTTCAATGGAACTGAAACGGATGCGTTCAATGCCTTCTACTTCATGGACCTGACGGATGATGTCTGTGAGGGTGATGGTTTTCAAATCCTTGCCGTAACTTGCCACATGGATGCCGGTGAGCACCACTTCTTTGAAGCCGTTTTCCGCCAGACGTTTTACTTCTGCGATCACGTCCTCGGGCTGACGGCTGCGGATGGGACCGCGGGCATAAGGAATGATACAGTAGGAACAGAACTGGCTGCATCCATCCTGAATCTTCAGGTACGCTCTGGTGCGGTTTGCCAGTTTCTTGATTTCCAGTGGTTCAAAAACACGTTCGTGCATAATATCTGTTACATAATTCTGCACGCCCTGTTCTGCCTGATAGTCTTCCACCAATTCCACAATTTTACTCTTGTCCTTGGTGCCGATGACCAGATTCACACCATGCACCGCCGCCAGTTCTTCCGGCGCAGTCTGGGCATAACAGCCCACAACGGCAACAATGGCGTTTTCATTCTGGCGTTTCACCTTACGGATGAGCTGACGGGATTTCTTATCCCCGAAATTTGTCACCGTACAGGTGTTGATGATATATACATCTGCCTCATCGTCTACAGAAACCACTTCATAGCCCTTTTCCGCAAAGAGTTCGGCGATGGCTTCGCTTTCATACTGATTGACTTTACACCCTAAGGCGTAGCTTGCTATTTTCTTCATAGTTCTCCTTCTATGGTCAGACCCGTCAGTCGGCAAATGGTGTCGACAACGGCGCCGTTGTTATTATTTCCTGCCACAAAACGGGCTCTTTCTTTCACGCCGTCCATAGCGTTTTCCATGGCATAGCTATAATAAGCCTGATCGAACATTTCCACGTCATTGAACTGGTCACCGAATACCAATGTTTCTTCCGGCGAAATGCCCCACATTTCCTGCAAAGCTGCCAAGGCACTGCCTTTTGTGACCCCTTTGATGCCTGTATCCAGACAAGCGTCACCGGAAATAACCAGCGTCATTTCCTCCGGCAACTGGGGATACATAGCGTCATAACAGGACTGTGTGGTGTTGTTTCCGTAAACCATGAGGGAAACCTTTGTAACGCCATCTGTCATTTTGTATAGGTCGTCCACCAATTCACAGTCATAGTGGAATTTGGGGCTGGCAAGGAGGTCGTGTACCTCCTGACTTGTGGTATAACAGCAATATTTCGCACAAACAAGCCCTTCTGTTTCCGGTAATGTTTCGATAATATCCAGACTATGGGCAATCTGTTTCTCGTTCATGCCTTTGAAATACAGTTCTTTTCCATCCTGCACCACAAAGGCGCCATTTTCCGCAATGACAGTGATTTCCGGCAAATGCTCCTGAAAATCTCTTGCCAGGGAAGGGTACTGTCTGCCGCTTGCTACCACAAAGCGGATGCCTTCCTGCCGCATTTTGGGCAAAAGGCTGTAAATGCGTTTATCTATCTGTTTCTCGTCGTTTAGTAACGTGCCGTCCATATCGGACACAATGAGTTTGATCATACTTCCTGCCTCTTCGTAATGGTATCATTGATGCGGAAAAACAGGGGCAGAATCTCCATGGCAACATCGGCTTCTTTCCCCGAAACCCAGATGAGGTATTCCCTGAGGGATTGCCACTTTTTGCTTCTGGGAACCACCTGGGCACAAATTTCTTCCATTTCGTCCAGCTTCATCATGATTTCTTCTTTTTCCCTTGCGGGCAGATTTGCCATGCCCAGAGAGATGCGGACAGAGGTAAAGTCCGCGCTGTAATCGATGTCTTTCTGCTCCTTGCGGATATAGTATTCCATGAGTCCTTCGTTGGAATAGCCGTTGTCCCGAAAGGCTTCCAGCCGTTCTAAGAGGTGGCAGATATTCTTCCGGTAGACCTCTGCCATATCGGCGCAGTCCTCTCGATCCTGAATGACCCATAAATCCTCGTCAAAGCCGTCTATTTTTCCGTCGTAGTGCTGCAGCAGCAGTTGAAACAATTCGCCCAGTTTTTCCTTGTCATGGGAATAGGATTCCCAAATTTCCTGACTATGCTGCAGATCTTCTTCGATCAACGTCCGCATGTCTTTCTCCGCGTTCATACTGCCACCGCCCTTCTTACAAAAAACAATATGCTTCCAGTATTCAGTATAACAAATGGCGAAAGCCTTTGCAAGCAAGGGCTCTGCCAAAAAATCCTACGGTTTTCCTATTTTTTCTCGCAAATTGCCTGTAAAAATTGCCGCACAAAAGAAAAAAACCGGAAATCCCCCTTTGTAACAGGGAAATTCCGGTTTTGCTTTTCAGACTTATTCTTCGTCTTCGTCGTCATCGTCGATGATAACAACCATGCCGCCCATACGTTTATTCAGTTCTTTTCTTGTGATTTTGATGATGTTGGGTACTACGCCGTCGGGCTGTTCGTCGATGTAGTAAGGACCTTCTTTATCGCAGTCGTTTTCATCCATCCAGCCGCTGAAGAAGGAAATGATGGAGCGCATGATTTCTACGCTGTGACCCCAGTAATCCAGATCCAGGAAGATCAGACGTTTCTTTTCGCCTGTCTTGGAGAATTTACGGCTCTTGTAAATCATGGAGAACAGACGTCTTTCTTCACCCTTATAAGTAAAGTAAACAGCCATTTCGTTGCTTTCACCGAAACGGTTTTCATAACGGTTTACCTTTGCTTCGGGATCGAAATATCTCAGGATAAAACGGTAAATCTGTTCCAGTTCGATTTCTTTTGTGATGTAACCATGTGTCTTTGCTGTCATGGAAATGCCACCCTTTCTTTTCGCTGTTTATCTAAATTTGTTTGTATACAAAATATTTCCTTTCCCTTGCATTATACATAACTCCCAGCCCCCTGACAATAGGTATACATCCAGAAATAACATAGAAATTCTTCCCTGTTTTTTGTTCATTTTTTAACGCTTTGTCCCATTGTACGGATAGAAAAACAAAAAGGAAAAGTTCTTCCAAAAAGAAAGACTTCTCCCCCTGATTTTATAGGAAAATTTAGTTTTTCATGGCTGCGATCATGGTTTCTGTCAGCAGGCTGCTGCGCTGTGCTGCCATGACGCAAAATTCATCGAAGGACATGCCCGCATCCTCATTGGCGCTGTCAGAAATGGCGCGGATGATGAGGAAAGGAATCCGGTTCAGCCAGCAGGCATGGGCAATGGCAGCCCCTTCCATTTCCGCACAGTCCCCTTTGACGGTTTTGCGGATTTTCTCTCTGGCTTCCTGGGTAGCGATGAACTGGTCGCCGCTTGCCACACGTCCGGTGATGATACGGCAGTCCAGACCGCATGTTTTTGCGGCTTCCTGTGCCAATTCCACAAGGGCTTCATCGGCTTTGAAATAACTTTCCGCCATACGAGGGATGACGCCGATGGGGTCGCCAAAAGCAGATGTATCCATGTCATGCTGTACCGCGTCTACGGAAATGAGGATGTCCCCCACATGCAGTTCAGGAGAAAGACCACCTGCCACGCCTGTGTTGATGATATAGTCCACGCCGAAATGGTCGATCATTGCCTGTGTGCAGACTGCGGCGTTAACTTTGCCGATACCGCTTTTCACCAGCACCACATTATTTCCTTCATAACGTCCCACATAATAAGTCAGACCAACCACACTTTTGGTGGTAACGATATCCATTTTTTCCCGCAGGAAAGAAATTTCTTCTTCCATAGCACCAATGATGCCGATTGTTCTCATGTATATCCACTCCTATTCTGATTTTCTTACCAAATCATAGACATTTTTTTCATCATACCATACATTTCCGACATAATTCAAGAACCCCCTTTTTATCCTTCTGACTTTTTTTGCTTTTTTCTGACAAGTTTTTCTGATACTTCTGTCAGTTGCAAAACACGCCCACCTTTTGTATACTGTAAAAGAACAGAGAAAGGGTGTGACATGATGAAAAAACCCATTATCGGCATTACGCCGGACTATTCCTATGAAAAAACAAGATTCAAAATCAGTGAAGACTATACCAATGCGCTGCTGAAAGCTGGCGGCGTTCCTGTGCTGCTGTTTCCTGGGGAAGATTTTCCCGACTTTTTAGACGGCATCCTCTTTACAGGCGGCGGAGATATTGACCCTCTGCGCTTTGGAGAAGAACCCATCCGGCAGAATGGACAGATTTCGCCCCTGCGGGACGAATATGAGCTTTCTCTCTGCAAAGAAGCTATGAAACGGAATCTGCCTCTTTTCGGTGTTTGCCGCGGCATGCAGATTATGAACATTGCCGCAGGCGGGGGCATCTATCAGGATATCGAAGTACAGACGGGCACTACCCTCAAGCACAGCCAGCAGGCACCCCGTCCCTACGCCACCCACAGCATTACCATCATTCCCGGCAGTCAGCTGGAAAAACTTTGGCGGACTTCAAAGATTGCCGTCAATTCCCTGCACCATCAGGCAGTATCCTTTCTGGGAAAAGGCTTCCACGTCTGTGCCCGCAGTGCCGACGGTCTGACAGAAGCCATGGAAATGCCGGAAAAAGACTTTGTACTGGGTGTCCAGTGGCATCCCGAATCTATGCATACAAAAGAACAGGAAGCTCTTTTCAGCCACTTTGTCCAGGCGGCTTCCCGTTACCATAAAAGGAGGACTGCACCATGATTTCACATCTTCCTTCCATCCTGCTCCAGGCATCCACGGTAACAGATGCCGTTGATTTAGAAGAACAGGTGGAAAAAACACTGACAGCCACAGAAAAATTACTGGAAGCAGCCACAGAGGCTGGCTTCGTTCTCTTAAAAGTTGTGGCTACGTTTGTCATCTGCTGGTTCCTCATCCGCATCATCAACCATCTTATGCGGAAATTCTTCGCGGCACAGACCAAAAAACAGCGTCTTGCCATGACCCAGCGGAAAGCAAAAACACTGAACTCCATCACATCCAGTGTAGTAAAATATGTGATTTACTTCATCGGTATCTTCACCGCCCTCACATTCATCGGCGTAGACCCCAAATCCATGCTGGTGGTTGCCAGTGCCGGCTCTGTTGCCATTGGTCTGGGCGCCCAGAGCGTGGTAACGGATATGCTGGAAGGGTTCTTCATCCTTTTTGAAGACCATTACGCCGTGGGGGACATCGTCACCATCCAGAACATCACCGGCACCGTGGAAAGCGTTACCCTGCGTTCCACCAAAATCCGCGACCCCCAGGGCAGTGTCCATATCATCCCCAACGGTTCCGTGGGCACCGTTACCAACATGTGCCGGGATTTCATCAACGCCGTTGTCACTGTAGGCGTTTCCTATGACGCCAGCATCGACCATGTGCTGGAAGTCCTGCGGGACGAAATGGAACAGACAAAAGACATGCCGGATATTCTGGAAACTCCTGTTATCGTGGGCGTGACAGGGCTGGATGATTCCGCAGTTACCGTAAAAATCGTGGCAAAATGTCATGTAAAAACAAACATTTCCGTAGAAGCAGAGCTGCGCCGCCGCATCAAAAACCGGCTGGACAAAGAAGGCATCGAAATTCCCTTCCCTCAGCGCACCCTGCATATCGTACAGCAAAAGGAGGGATAAACCATGCAGTTTTCTGTTGGCGATATCGTACAAATGAAAAAAGACCATCCCTGCGGCTCCAACCAGTGGGAAATCCTGCGGACGGGCATTGATTTCCGTATCAAATGCTGCGGCTGCGGACATATGGTCATGCTGCCCCGTGTGAAGTTTGAAAAAAATGTGAAAAAAGTCATTACCCCCGCAAAGCCGGAGGAATAAAAAAACAGACAGCTTGCTGAAAGCTGTCTGTTTTTTTACCCAAAACCGCTGTTTTCCACCACATTCTGACAATGAGAAACGAAACCGTTACATTCTGTCACAGACTGTTCTTTTTCTTCCACAAAGCTGTATTTTTATTTAATAAAAATGTAAGGATTCTTTTCGGGTAATGTAAAAATTGAAGCATATACTGTTTACACAAAACAGTTTTTGAGGTGACATAATATGAAAAATATGAAATTATATATGCTCTGTGGTGTACTGGTTCTGGGGCTTGCAGCCTGTCAGGCACAAAAAGAACCTGTTACGCCCCTGCCCACAGGAGAAGCCGCTGTTGAAGCCCAGGCATCCGTTTTCCAGTCCCTGCGTATGGCCAATGGAAATGCCTTTGCCGTCAGTCTGGAAGCTACCCCCACGGAAACAGAAACGCCCTTTTTCTACATAGAAGCCGCAAGGGATACGGAAGTGACTTTGTACTATAACTTCACCAAAGAAGCTGGCGACGCCCAAATTGGCTGTTATGCGGAAAGCAGCAAAGAAAAAATGTCTGTGCCTTTGGATTCCTCTGCCGTAACGGAAGAAGTCAACAACGAAATGACCATTTCACTGCAAAAAGGTATGAACGTGTTCTATATCACCGGGGATGGCTGCGCCTGCAATCTGAGCTGTGAAATCAGCGGCATCGATGGAAAAGACATTTACTATGCCGACACAAAACCCAAAGATATTGCTCCCTGATGACAGATACGGGGCATCTTCATGAGGAAATAAGAAAAGCTGAAACCTTTGCCATACTGAACTGCACCCCATTTGTTAGACAGTATGATATACTGAATAACAAGTGGGGTGATTTTTATGCCAAAAGGAGTACCAAATAAACGATATACACCAGAATTCAAGCAACTGGTGGTAGAAACGATGCGGGAAGAAGGTCTAAGTCTCAGTGAAACCATGAGAAGATTTAATATCAACTGTCTCGGTATTATTAAGCGCTGGGAGCGCATCTATCTTGAGGAGGGTCCAGAAGGTTTAGCGGTAGAACGACGGGGACGTAAAAATACAGGACAGCCAGCAAAGCTGCCTAAAGAGATAGAGGAAGATTTGATTGCGGAAAATCAACGGCTGCGAGCGGAAAATGCTTACCTAAAAAATTTGCAAGCCTTGGTTTTGGAAGAGGAGCGATGCCGGCGCAGAAATCGCTGGTAGTTCAAAAACTGAGGCATGATTTTTCCCTTTCCCTTCTGCTGTCAATCGCTCAACTGCCTCGTGCAACCTTTTACTATCATTTGAAGCGAATGGAAAATTTAGACAAATATCAAGAGGTAAAAGAAGAAATCAAGACAATCTACCACGAAAACAAAGGTCGATACGGCTATCGTCGTATTACGGCAGAACTGC
>OLVT01000448.1_pt1 | contig 45051 bp, 33 predicted proteins | sample 1673241 | NCBI WGS metagenome assembly OLVT01 (sample SAMEA3178936, study PRJEB25190) | human gut metagenome | biome: human gut; feature: human-associated habitat; material: faeces | place: Austria | collected 2013
CCGCACCCCGGCCTCGGCGAGTTCGGCCCGGCCGAGGAGGCCTATCGCGCCCATGCGCGCCGCGCCGCCGCGAAGACCGGCCCGCTCACCTTCGCGCTGGTGGGCAACCAGAACTGCGGCAAGACCACGCTGTTCAACCAGCTCACGGGCGCGAACCAGCACGTCGGCAACTTCCCGGGCGTCACGGTCGACCGCAAGGACGGCGCCATCCGCGGGCACGCCGAGGCAACCGTCACCGACCTGCCGGGCGTGTACTCGCTGTCGCCGTACTCCAACGAGGAGATCGTCACGCGCGACTTCCTGCTCGACGAGAAGCCCGACGGCATCATCAACATCGTCGACGGCACCAACATCGAGCGCAACTTGTACCTGACCATGCAGATCATGGAGCTGGGCATCCCCATGGTGCTGGCTCTCAACATGATGGACGAGGTCGAGGCCAACGGCGGCACCGTGCGCGTGAACGAGCTCGAGGCCGAGCTGGGCATTCCCGTGGTGCCCATTTCCGCGGCGAAAAACGAGGGCGTCGACGAGCTGGTCGACCACGCCCTGCACGTGGCGCGCTTCGACGAGGCGCCCGGCCGTATCGACTTCTGTCCCGCAAGCGCGCAAGAGCACGACCCGCTCGGCGCGGTGCACCGCTGCATCCACGCCACGGCGCACATCATCGAGCCGTACGCCGAGCAGGCGTCCGTCCCCGTGCGTTTTGCCGCCACGAAGATGGTCGAGGGCGACGAGCTGATCGCCCGCAAGCTCGACCTGCCGGAATCCGCCGTCTCGTCGGTGCGCGAGCTGACGGCCGCCATGGAGGCCGACGCCGGTATGGATGCCGAGGCGGCGCTGGCCAACATGCGCTTCGCCTTCCTGGCGAACCTGTGCGCCAACACCGTGGTACGCCCGCACGAAAGCCGCGAGCACAAGCGCAGCGTTTCCGTCGACAAGCTTCTGACCGGGCGTTTTACCGGTATCCCGTGCTTTTTCGCCATCATGGCCGCGGTGTTCGTGCTCACGTTCAGCTTCGTGGGCGCCGCACTTTCCGACCTGGTGAGCACCGGCGTCGACGCGGCCCTGGAGGCGCTGGCCGCCGGCTGCGAGGCGTGGGGGCTCAACCCCGTGGCGCAATCGCTGCTGGTCGACGGCATCGGCGCCGGTGTGGGCGCGGTCATCGGCTTTTTGCCCACCATCGTCACGCTGTTCTTCTTCCTGTCCATCCTCGAGGACTCGGGCTACATGGCGCGCGTGGCGTTCGTCATGGACCGCCCCATGCGCAAAATCGGCCTATCCGGGCGCTCCATCGTGCCGCTGCTCATGGGCTTCGGCTGCTCGGTGCCGTCGATCATGGCAACGCGCACGTTGTCGAGCGAACGCGACCGCAAAATGACCACCATGCTGGTGCCGTTCATGAGCTGCAGCGCGAAGCTGCCCATATATGCCCTGCTCGTGGGCGCGTTTTTCCCGCGCGCGCTGCAACCGGTGGTCATGATCGGCCTGTACGCGTTCGGCGTGGCGGTGGGCATCTCGTTCGCGGCCGTGCTCAAACGCGCGCGTTTCCGCGGCCAGCCCGTGCCGTTCGTGATGGAGCTGCCGAACTACCGCCTGCCCGCGGCGAAAAGCGTGGCGCGCCTGGTGTGGGACAAGGCGAAGGGCTTCGTGAAGAAGGCGTTCACCGTGGTGCTGGCGGCGTGCGTGGTCATCTGGTTTCTGCAGACGTTCGACGCGCGCCTGAACGTGGTCGACGACGTCGACGCCAGCCTGCTCGCGGGCATCGGCGGATTGATCGCCCCGCTGTTCGCGCCGCTGGGCTTCGGCGATTGGCGCGCGGCGACGGCCCTCATGACGGGCTTCATGGCGAAGGAGAGCGTGGTATCCACGTTGACGCAGGTCATGGGCGAGGGCGTGGACCTGACCATGTTGTTCACGCCGGTGGCGGCCATCGCGTTTCTGGCGTTCGTGCTGCTGTACACGCCGTGCGTGGCGGCAATCGCCACGGTGCGCAGCGAGCAGGGCGGCGCACGCGCGGCGCTCGAGATGGTGCTTTTGCAGTGCGGCATCGCCTGGGTGGTCTCGTTCGCGGTGTATCTTGCGGGCTCGCTGGTCACGGGCGGGATCGCGAACGCGTTCAGCCTGCCGGGTTTGGTCGCGGCCGTGGTGATCGCGGTGGGCATCGGCGTCTACCTGAAGCACCAGCGCACCGACGGCGAGCTGAAGGTGGGCTGCAAAACCTGCCCCGCCAGCTGCAAGAACTCCAGCGGCTGTTGCCATTAGGGCAGGGAAGTTGGCTGGGCTGCTGGCGCCTTTTCTCAAAGGGGTACCGAGTTCTGGGCGGTTTTGCAGCTAGAAGGCGCTGATTTTGCCATGGTTTCAGAGTTCTGGGCGGTTGCTTCTCGAAAAACACGAACAAACGTGCTAAATAACCCCCCAGAACTCAAAGATAGCGTGAAAAATCGGGCTTCCCAGCTGCAAAACCGCCCAGAACTTTAGTCTGGCGAGTTCCTCATGCTCCTAACTGCTTCAAAGCACAAATAATCGCCCCGCCTCCAATGGAGGCAGGGCGATTTCGCATACGAGGCAAACTCAGCCGAACGGCAAACCTCCTGCTACGCGGCCTTCACGTCGTCCAGCTCGCTGCCGGCGTTCGGGTCGTTGAACACGTCGGTATCCATGCGTCCGGCGCGCTTGGCCACGATGGTGGTGCACACGGCGTCGCCGGTGATGTTCACGGCGGTGCGCGTCATGTCCAGGATGCGGTCGATGCCCATGATCAGCGCGATGCCCTCAAGCGGCAAGCCGACGGAGTTGAACACCATCGACAGCGTGATCAGGCCCACCGACGGGACGCCCGCGGTGCCAATCGACGCCAGCGTGGCGGTGGCGATAACGGTGGCGTACTCCACCGGCCCCAGCTGCACGCCGAACAGCTGTGCGGTGAATACCACGGCAACGCCCTGCATGATGGAGGTGCCGTCCATGTTGATGGTGGCGCCCAGCGGGATGGTGAACGACGAGATGCGGCGGTCGACGCCCATCTTCTTTTCCAGCGTCTCGATGTTCAGCGGGATGGTGGCGTTCGACGTTGCGGTGGAGAACGCGAACATCATCACCGACACGAACTTCTTCAGGAACTTCACCGGGTTGATGCGCGCGAACACCGTCAGCAGCACCATGTACACCACCAGGCACTGCACGGCCAGCGCCAGCAAAACGCCCAGCATGTACTTCACCATGGGAAGGAACGCGTCGAAGCCGATGTTGGCGAACGTGCGCGCCAGCAGGCAGAACACGCCGATCGGGGCCACGTACATGACCATGGAGGTCATCTTCATCATGATGTCGTTGAACTGCTCGAAGAAGCGGTGAACCACCTCGACCTTGCGGCCCATGGTGGACAGGATGATGCCCACGAACAGCGCGAAGAAGATGATGGCCAGCATATCGCCCGAGGCTAGCGCCTGAACGGGATTCTTCGGGATGATGTTGAGCAGGGTGTCGGTGAACGACACGTCGGTGTTGGCGCTGCCCGACAGGGTGGAGGTGTCGGATGCCACCATGCTGGACATGTCCACGCCGCGGCCGGGGTTGATCAGGTTGCCGATGCTCAGCGCCACGGTGACGGCTAGCGCGGTGGTGCACAGGTAGAACACCAGCGTCTTCAGGCCGATGGTGCCGAGCGTCTTCGTATCGCCGATGGACGACGCGCCGCACACGATGGAGCAGAACACCAGCGGCACCACGAGCATCTGCATGAGGCGGATGAAGCCCTGACCTACCACATAGAAGATGCCGTTGACGAACACGTTGTCGCGCACCGTGCCCGCGGGCACCAGGTAATGGAAGATGACGCCGCACAAAAGGCCCAGGCCCAGCGCGATGAGGATGGACCCCGTAAGGCCGATATGCAGGCGTTTGGGCTTTTCGCCCATGTTGATCTCAGTAGACACGCGGCCCTCCTATTCCTGTGCGCCGCGGGCCAACGCGGCAAGGTCATGCTCGGCGGCGAACGTCGCAAGGTCGTCTTCCCAGGTGGGGAACTCGTAGACGCCGGTGAGGCGGGCCATCATGTCGTCAAGCTCGATGCGGTAGCCCTGCCAGGGGTTAGCGGTGCCGCGCAGGTTGCCGGTAGGCTGGCCGGCCAGCGCGAAGGCGCGCTCGAAGAACTCGAAGCGGCTGGTCACGCCCGTGCAGGCGGCATGGAACGTGCCGAACTCGTCGGACTCCATGGCGGCAATGACGAACTTGGCGAACGTGTCCACCGACGTAGGGCAGGCGAACTGGTTCGCGGGCACGGGCACCGTTTTGCCCTGGGCGCTTGCCAGCAGCGCGCGGCCGAGCAGGTCGTCGGGGCGGGCGGTGTAGACCCAGCTGGAGCGCACGATGATGTGGTGCTGGTTCAGCTCGTTGACGAAGCGCTCGCCGGCTTGCTTGGACTTGCCGTACACGTGCGGCGGGTTCGTGGTGTCGAACTCGTTGAACGCGCGGTCCGCATTCTCGGGGAACAGGTCGTCCGTGGACAGGTGCACCATGGTGGCGCCGACGCTGTTGCTGGCGATGGCCAGGTTGCGCGCGCCAAGGGCGTTGACCTTGTAGGCCTTGTCGGGGTTTTCGTCCGCCTCTGTGCGGCTGGCCAGCGCCGCGCAGTTGATGACGAAGTCGGGGCGGTACGACTCGGCGAAGTTCAACACCTCGTGCAGGTTCGACACGTCGATCTCGATGTCGCTGGTCATGACCTTGTAGCGGCTGTGGTCCAGGAAATGCTCGATTGCCTGGCCCATTCGCCCCGCCGCGCCGGTGATCCACACGGTGTCCTGAGGACCCATTTTCATAGGGCGCCTCCTTCCGGATGTGCTGCGCGCGGCGCCTGCGAAAGGAGCGTCGCGCAAGGGGTAAGTGGTTAGCTTGCCTATTTTACCGCTCCCGAAGCCCCAGCGCAGCAGCCGTTTCCCAGTAAATTGCAATCGAACCGCTCGGAAAAAGAATCAGCTAGCGAAGAGGGGCGAGGGGGATACTTAGGGGACGGACCCAAGGCGCCGGGCCTCGAAGCGCAGTCCGGCGGGGCCCGCGATTAGGCGCGTCCGCGAGTCGAAGAACCGCGCGAGTTGGAGGACCTCGAAGCGCATTTGAGCGTCAGCCCAAATCGTCAGGACCGCCCGCGAAGCCAAACCCCACCCACGTAGTCGGAAATGTCAAGACTCTGTGACGATGGGCCGGGTCTGGGTTGACGTTTGCTGGCGGAGTGCGAATATAGGCCCATCGAACGCAACGGGCGTTCGGGCGAGCGCGCATGCGTCTCGCAAACCGTGTCGTTTCGGCGCATTAAACAGGGTTTTGCGGTTTTGCCGCGGCCCGCAAACGTTAGGAAACATGATGACCTGCACCAATCTGGATATCCGAATTATCAGCTCCATTATCTAGGGTCCGGGTTGCATTTCAGCTGCCCGAACCCTAAACGGGCAGCTGATGGTTCTTCAAGCCGGAGGCTGTTTGAGAAAAACGGCCTCCGGCTTTTTTGCGTCGCCTTATGCGGCGCCGGCATTTTGCCTGATGCGTTTCGCCTTCCTTCTTATGGCTCGCCACCTGGTCTTTTGCCCAAGCCTTCCGTTTTTCCCAAGCAACGTTCGCTTGCGGGGCCGGTCATCGACCACACGTGCCGCGCCGCCACCCGGTAACGCGGCAGGAAAGGAAAGGCAAGGCAAATGAACGATCAGCAACAGCGAAATCCCCTGTTCGGCAGGGGGAAGGCGCAGGGGGCGAACGCGCAGATGCGCGGCGCAAAACCCCTGGCAAGCATGCCGCAGCTTGGCATGAAGCCGGCTCTGGCCGGCGCCTCGGCAGCCTCCGCGCCCGCAACCGCATCCGCGGGTTCCGCATCCGTCAAGCTGGCCGTCGGTCAGACCCCCGCAACTGCCGCTGCGACCGCCGGCGTCGCATCCTCGGCGGCGGTCGCAGCAAAACCGCAGGTCAAACGCGACTCAACTCTTGAGGTCATGGTCGCGTCCATGATCGGCACCGCCATCGAGTTCTACGACAACTACTGCTATTCCATTGCTGCGGCCAGCTACTTCGGCCTCATCTTCTTCACCGACGTCGCCAAGTCCGACCCGGTGCTTGCCACGCTGCTCGCCTTCGTCACCTTTGCGGTGAGCTTTTTGGCCCGCCCGTTCGGCAGCCTGTTGTTCGGCCACTTCGGTGACCGCCTCGGTCGTAAGAAAACCTTGGTCGCGGCCCTGATGCTCATGGGCACCGCAACGTTTTGCGTCGGCCTGCTGCCCGGATACGACGTGCTCGGCCCCGCGGCCGTGGTGCTGCTGTGCGTCTGCCGCGCCTGCCAGGGCCTGGGCCTTGCCGGCGAGTGGTCCGGCGCCGCGCTGGTGGCAACCGAGAACGCCCCGGCCGACAAGCGCGCGTTGTTCGGCAGCTTTCCCAACCTCGGCGCGCCCATCGGGTTCTTCTGCGCGTACGGCGTGAACTTGCTGCTCGATACGCTGCTGCCCGCTGACGCGATGGTCGCCTGGGGCTGGCGCATCCCGTTCCTGCTGTCGTGCCTGCTCGTGATCGTCGGCCTGGTGGTGCGCATGCGCATGAGCGAGACTCCCGTCTTCCAAAAGGCCGCCGCCGAGAACCGCACGACGAAGACTCCGCTGCGCGACCTGGTCCATCATTGGCGCCGTCTTGTGCTCGGCACCTGCACGATGAGCATCACCTACACGCTGTTTTACGTGCTGGGCACCTGGTCGCTGTCCTACGGCGTGTCCACGCTGGGCTTCACGCAGCAGCAGTATCTGGGCATGCAGATGATCTCGGTGTTCTTCTTCGCCGGGTTCATCTTGGTCGGCTGCCTGACCGCCGACAAGCGCGGCCGCAAGCCCGTCTTGGTGGTCGGCAACGTTTGCACCGTGCTGTTCGCCCTGGTGGCGCCCATGCTGCTGGCCGCTCATAGCGTGCTGTCCGTGATGGTGTTCCTGTGCGTCGGCTTTGCCTGCATGGGCACGATCTTCGGCCCTTGCGGCAGCTATCTGCCCGAGCTGTTCCCCGCGAAGGTGCGCTACTCCGGAGCCGGCCTGAGCTACAACCTGGCGGCCATCACCGGCGGCGCGTTCGCCCCGACCATCGCATCGGCCCTGGTCATGAACTTCGGCATCCAGTCGCTCGGCTGGTACCTGGGCGGCATGGCCCTGGTCGCCCTGGTGGCGCTGGCCTTCTTCCGCGAAAGCAAGGACGTCGACTTCGAGCAGTAAGGGAAGGCGACGCAGCAAAACCCGCGGAAACGCAAAAGTGCGAAAGCGGCGAACGCGGAAGCGAAACCTGCGATTTGCGAACCCGCAAAAGCGCGAACCTGCGAACCGCGGAAGAAAAAGCGCCGATTTGCGAACCCGCAAAAGCGCCCGAAATGGTGAACGCCCCTGCAAGCCTCTCCGGCTCGCAGGGGCGTTCCGCATGGGGAAGGGGCGTGTCGCGCGCAATCAGCAGCGGCTCACGCCAACCTTCCCGCGCGTTCAACCGCCGGTTCCGCAAAAGCCCCTTCGCCCACTACTCCTGTACCTTCAGCGCCAGGGCCAGGGGCACGCGCTTGATGCGGTGGATATGCAGCAGCGCCACCGCCAGGTAGGTGGCGAACCCGATGGCGATGACCTCCGCGATGGCCGCCATGGGCACGTAAATCTCGATGTTGCCGTTGTAGGCCAGCAGCATGGCGCGGAAGAGCAGCGTCAGCCCGCCGATGATCAGCGGCTGGCATACCACCAGCGACACCGCCACCGTCAGCGTGATGGAGCGCACATACAGGCGGCTGATCTCGGAATCGCGGTAGCCGAACACCTTCATGTAGCTGATCGCGCGCGCCGATCGGTCGATCACCGATTTCGTCAGCAGGTACATGAACACTAGGAAGATGAACACGGAAAGCCCCACCAGCATGCCGATCATGTCGTCCATCATGCCGACGAACTGCTCGCCGATGGCGTCCATGCTCTCGGGCGTCAAGTCGCTGGTAAGGTAGCGCGCGTCCAGGTCAAGCGCCTGATCGGAGGCGTATCCGTTGAAGTACCCGGCGTCGTTTCCAAAGAAGCGGTTGAAGTCGTCAAGGCTCATGTATACGGCCATGTCGGACTTCGTGCCCCAGGCGCACCCGTCGCCCTCGTAGGTCACTTCGCGCGTTTCGTCCTCGTATTTGTCGTACAAGTTGACGGTTTGTCCGTCGGCGAAACGGAACTTGTCGATCAGCCCGTTGCCGAACACCACATGCCCGTCGCCCACGGCAAGGTCGTCCCAATAGCGCGAATCCTCGGGCACGCCGTACACGGTGATCGTCTCCGTGCCTGACCCCTCGCCGCGATCGTATTCCAGCGAATACACGGCATACTTTTCGGCTTGCGCGATTTTTGCGGCGCCGTTATCCACCGTGTTCATGGGGTGCACCGTGTCGGAGTCGGCGTCGACGTTGGCGGCCTTGTCAACCATGTCTAGTACGTCGTCGCGCGATTTGCCCAGTTCATCCGCAATATCGTCAACCTTTTCGTAGAATGAATCCTGGGCTGTGGCGAAATCATCCTGCGCACGGGTGAAAGCATCTTGCGCGTTGGTTGCAGCCCGCATGGCCTCGGTCGACGGGGAAGCCGTCAGCACAGCTGCTGCATTTTGCAGCGCATCGGCTGCCGCCTGGAGCGCATCTCCCGCATCCTGCAACGCATCGCCAGTATCTTCCATGGCGGACAGCTTGTCGCCTTTCACGCTTTGCAGCTCGTCGATGGCGATCCACGCCTCACGGTCGGCTTGCGTGCCGTCCAACTCCAGCGGCGCTTTCAGCGTGTACATGTGCTCGGCGACCACGTTGTTGTGCAGGTTCTCGGCGTAATGCGTCATGGTCGGCAAAATGGCCAGCGAGAACAGCAACAGCATGCTGGCGAACCCGATTCCCACGAACAGCGTGGCGAAATTGCCCAGGTTCCGCAAGAACACCCGCATGCGAAAGCGCGCGATGAAGCTCAGGCGCTCGGGCAGGGCAAAACCGCGCTTAACGCCGCCTTTGCTGGTTTCGTGGCGCAAGAACTCCAGCGGGGTGTGACCCATCTTGCGCAAAAGCCCCAACAACGTGATGCCCACGAGCGTTGCTACGGGCAGCACGGTGGTTTGCGCGAACACGCCCCAGCTCCAGGTTGCGTAGTAAGGCGGCAGGCTGTAGCTGCCGTAATACAGGTTGCGCATCGGCTCGCTCATCAGGGTGTAGCCGGCCACGTTGCCCACCACAGCCGCCGCGATGCCCACCGCCGCGGGCAGCGCCAGGTAGTGCGTCACCAGCTCCCGGCGACGATACCCGCTGGCCAGCAGCGTGCCGATGATGGCGCTTTCCTCCTCGATGGTGCCCGACGTAAGCACCACGAACACGAACGCCATGATGACGATGATCATGTACAGAAGCACGCTCCACATGGTGGAGTCGCCCGAAACATCGTCGGCGGCGTAACCGATTCCCTGGTTGGCGCTCGAATCGGTCAGGTCGTCCACGGTTGCTCCGGCGGTGGAAAGTGCGCGCATCATGTCCTTCTCGGCATCGGTGCGCTGCGCCACGGTCAGGTCACGGTCGGCGAAACGCACCGAGTACGTGTACGCCGGTTGGTGCCCGGTGGCCTCAAGCGCCGCGAAACCGCTTTCGGAAACCTCGGCCACGCCGAACGTCAGCGTGTTCACCGTGAAATCGGAGTTGTTCTGGAACAGGGCCTGGTTGTCCGAGGTCGTCATGATGCCGCACACGGTGAAACGTTGGCCGAACAACTTCACCTCCTCGCCGACGGTTATGCCGTTGTTCGTGGCGAACACGCGATCGACCGCCACCTCATCAGCTGCCTCGGGCACGCGGCCCTCGGCGTATGCGGCCAGGTCAACTTGGGTGCGATGCTGGTAGACGCGCAGCGTTCGGTTACGGCCGTCGTCGCCTTGCGCGTGGTTGAAATCAGCGTCGAAGGACCAGTTGCGGAAGATGTCCGCGCCGCCCGCCTCGGCTTCGCGGGCCGCGTCGTCGGCGGCGTTCAGCTGCTCGTCGGTGGCCTCGAAGGCGGTGGTGAAGCGCGTGTCCTCGATCGAGTACTTCTCGGGCATGTCATCGATGATGACGCCGATGGAATGCGCTGCCAGCAAAAAGCCGGATGTCAGCGCGATGGTCACGGACATCAACAGGAAGATGCCCAGGTATTTCCCCAGATTGTTCTTCAGCTCACGCGGGAAGCGCTTGCGCAAAGGCGATGCCATGGCGCGCCTCCTACCAGGTCAGGTCGCGCGCAGCCATGCGCTCGACGTTCGCCGTGTCCTCGGCTAGTTTGCCGTCGCGCAGGCGCAGCACACGGTGTGCCATGTGCCTGATCGCGTCGTTGTGCGTGACGATGACCACGGTGCACCCGTAATCGCGGTTCACGTTCTCCATCAACTCTAGAATCTCCTTCGACGTCTGGTAATCCAGCGCGCCGGTGGGCTCGTCGCACAGCAAAAGCCCGGGATTCTTCACCAGCGCGCGGCCGATGGCGCAGCGCTGTTGCTGGCCGCCCGAAACCTGGCGGGGGAACTTCGCGCGATGCTCGTAGAGCCCAAGCGAGTGCAGCAGGTCGTCTATGGGCAGGGGGTTTGCGGAAAGATGGGCCGTGACCTCGATGTTCTCTCGGATGGTCAGGTCGGGCACCAAGTTGTAGAACTGGAAGACGAACCCAAGCTTGTCGCGGCGGTACTCGCCCAGCTGCTTGGAAGCTAGGCTGGTCAGCTCCGTGCCGCCCACGTTGATCGAGCCGCTATCGGCTGCCTCCAGGCCGCCCACCAGGTTCAAAAACGTCGATTTGCCGCTGCCCGACGGACCGAGCAGCACGCAAATCTCGCCTTTGCTCACGGTGGTGGTGACGTCGTGCAGCACCGTGGCGCGCGCCTCGCCTTCGCCGTAATGCTTGCACAAATCGCGAACCTGCAGGTAAGGCGCAGGGGAGGAAGCGGCGTCGGCGGCGTGGCTGGTGGATGCCGCCCTAGGTGTGCTAGCTGCAGCAGGGCCTGCTTCGGTTGCGTGCGAGTCGAGATTGGCGGTGCTAGTTGCGGTTGCAGGGTTCTTTCCCATGTCGCGCTCCTTCGCGGTATGCGGGAGCCTCTCGAGCGCCGGTCGCACCCACGAGGGACCGCAATATAGTTTTCCAAGGAAAACTATATACCACAAGTTCACCACAGGTTACAAGACGCTTTGGGGACGTAGCACTAAGTGTCAGGGTCCTGCTCGATTCCCTTGCAACAGGATGAAAGGGGGACACGTGCTTCTCTGCTTGCTGTCTCAAGAAGGCAAGCTCCGGACTCGGACGCCTGGTGCTACGTCCCCAAGTGTCCAAAAACGTTTTGGAGAGGAAGAGAAAAGGGGCTCGCAGAACCGTTGTTCTGCGAGCCCCTCAAAGAGCGCGAAATCGTGTGGGTTACGCGTTGCTGCCTTTGCTCTCTTCGTCGGCGGGTTCCGGCGCTTCGGGCTCGGGCTGGGCGATGCCAACGGTGCCGCCTGCGGTCCACGAAATAGGTGCGGTGTCGTACACCTCGGGAACAAACAGGCGCGCTGGTGCGGAAGCCTGACGATTGGCGTTGTCGGCGGCGGTACTGCGATCGGGCGTTGGATTTCCGGCAGCAGACGCCTCGACAGGTGCGTTCGCCAGTGGCGCCTTGGGCGCATGGGCCCCGCGCACGGCGGCATTCGCCTCGGCCGGCGCCCCCGCCTGTGGCGCGGCAGCAGTCTGCTGAGTCGCGACAGCCTGCTGCACCTGCGCCTGCGTCGCCGCGACAGCCTGCGGCATGCCCACAGCCGCCGACTGCGCACTCGCCCCCGCAACCTGCACGGGCGCCATGGCCGCCGTGCGAGCAGCGCGCGGCATCTCGGCGTCGGGCGCGGCCTTGCCGGTGAGCTTGCGATGCAGGTCCATGCGAATGGACGCGTATTCGCTGACCAGCAGCACCAGCAGGATGCACATGACGATCAGGTATCCGATCACGGCGCCGGGCAGCCCCGTGAAGTTCACCAGCAGAACAGGCACGAACAGGCTGAACCCGAAGGTAATCAGGTACAGCTTGGTCACGGCGCGCTGGCGGCGCAGCACGGTGATCACCTGGTACAGAAACTCGATGCCGGCCGTCACGCCGCCCGCCGCCAGCATCACGAAACACAGCCCGCGGTACTGCTCGAAGTCGATGCCGTACAGGAAGCTCATGATGGCCAGGCCGAACCAGCTCATGGCGCCGGCCATCACCACGGTGATGGCCACGATGATCACGAACATCACCACGATGATCAGGTCGAACTTCTTGCGTTTCGCCGGGTCCGCCCAGGCGTTGGCCATCTTCAGCAGCATGGGCTTGTAGATAAAGCCGCTGGTCAGCAGGATGGCGTGCGCGGGGAAGTACAGCGCGTTGTAGTACAGCTGGTTGTCGTAGGACAGCGCGCCTTCCATGACGAACTTCGGCATGTTATCGATGAGGTTGTACATGAACAGCGCCACGAACAATGGGAAGCACTGCTTGAGCAGGCCGATCACGCGCTTGGCGTTCGCGCTGCGCGACTTCGGCGTCTCAAGCTGCGCCAACGGGAACGTGAACACCACGAACGTGAGCGCGGCGATGACGGCCATGACGATGCTCGAAACGCCCACGTTGCGCGTGATGAGCAGCGCCAGCGAGAACCCGATGAGCGCCGCGGCGGACCTGAACGCCTGCGAGATGCCGGCAAGGTAGAGCTTATCAACCTGTTGCAGGCGGCCCTCGTAGACATCGGCTAGGGCGTCCACCGCCTTATAAAGGTACACGCCCAGGCTCATGAGCCACATCTGGTCGGTATATCCGCGGAACTTGCAGTACGTGATGCCCGCCACCAGCATGATGACCACGGTGAGCACGCGGTTGGCCTGATAATCGGCGAACGAGTACTCCTCGTCAAGGTCGGATGCTTGGAAGTTGCGCACGCCGTAGTTGCCCACGAACATGAGCAGAAGCGCCGTGACGAAGGCCAGCGAGAACATGCCCGCCTGCTCGGCGCCGGCAAGCTGCGTGACCACGATGGTGAGCACGGGGAACACCATGCCCCACAGACCTACGCCAACCGTGTTCCACACATAGTCGCGCGTGGTGCGCCCGGAGGCATACTCGGCTTCCTGCTCGGCCAGGCCGTCGCCGCTCACGGCGCCCAGCACTCGCGAGCACCAGGCCTCCATCTTGCGGGTGACGAAGCTTTTCTTGCGGGGCTTTCCGTTGCGGGAGCGTTTGCCGTGCTTGCCGCGCGGCATGGCCTCGGTGGGCTGGCCGCCCGGCATGGCGGCGGTGGGCTGCTGCTCGGGAATGGCCTGCGTAGGCTGCTGACCCGGGATGGTCTGCGTCTGCTGCGCATCCCACCCGTTGCGCACCTGCTGCGCGTTGCGCGCGCGGCCATGCTTGCCGCGGCGTGGGCCGGGAATGGCTTCGGTAGGCTGCTGGCCTGGGATGGCCTGCGTGGGCTGCTGGCCCGGGGCAGCCTGGGCCGTTGCGGCCGATTGCGCGGCTTGTTCCGCCACGGCAGCCGCGCGCTGGCGCTGCGCCTGGGCGCGTTGCTCCTCGCGTACGTTGCGCGGGGCGGTGGGGTAAGGGCTTTCGGCGGCATTGAGCTGCACGCGTTCCAAATCGGGACGCTGCGCGGCGTGCTTGCCTGCCGAGGATCCGGTATGTTCGTAGTTGTTCATCCGACATATTATAGTGAGGTCGCTCGAAGCCGGCCGACCCTGTGCTCGATATTCACAGCACAAGCACCCCTCCGATGCCATGCCGTAGCTTGCCGTTCGCCGTTGTTTATGCATCGCTCCCCATATGCACGATGCACGTCTCTTATCTCCCGAATTCGCGCTGCATCAGCCCCATGAACGGGGGCAGAGGCGCGTGGGATCGAAAGTCGGGTTGCCAACCCTCGATCGGCTCAGCGAGCATGACCGCATCGCCTCGATTCCGGGCTTCGCAACAGACCCCAATGACGGCGAAGCATTCACTCGAACCGTTCGCCAACCATCCGTTCCGTTTGCCCTGCCGTATCGCGCCGCGTTCATTTCCAAAACTCCTGCGCTTGCTACTGAAAAACCTTCGTTTATTCCTTCTACCAGGTATTTTGTTGCATTTGGACAAAATGTGAAGGGGGGGGGTTCCGCCTTATTGCATATAATCTGAGGTGAACAATAGGAACAGCGGAAAACCGCTGTTGCGAATTCAGGGATTTGGGAAATCGGGATCGGGGTGCACAATGGGGGCTTTTCACCTTCTCGCATTGGAAGACAATGAGGAGTATCAGAAGGTGCTCCGCAGCATGCTGTCCAAATACCCCGGCAGGTCACGGCTTGATGTCGACATCATATCCGGGGTCACCACGTTCGAAGCGCTTATGGCCTCGGATGATCGCATCGACATCTTCATCACCGATATCGATTTGGGTGAAGGCAACCCCTCGGGCATCGAGCTGGTTCGCCGTTATTTCCCCGCGGGAAGCCCCACTAAGGTCATCTACATTTCCGGTCATGCCGAGTTCTGCACGTCGGTCTACCAGACCGAGTATACGTATTTCCTGCTCAAGCCCATTAACCAGTCCGATTTCGATGCCGCGCTCGATAAGGCGCTGTCCAACCTGCAGGACAGCCGCCAGCTCCCCGTCGCCATTCAGCACAACGGCACGGTAACCATGGTCGACCCCTCCGAGGTGGAGTTCGTGGAAAGCGAGCGCCGCAAGGTGCGCCTGCACTCCGTGCGCGGGGAATGCATTGAAACGTACGCGACGCTCGGCCAGATGCTCGACATGCTGCCCGAGTGCTTCGTCCAATGTCACAAAAGCTATCTGGTGAACATGGCGTGCATCGTTGAGCTGCGCCCAAGCAGCGTGCTGCTTCGTTCGGGCAGGGAAGTGCCCGTCAGCCAGCGCCAGCGTACGTCGGTGCGCGATTCGTTCTTCCACTACGTGGGCCTTAACGCGCGATAGGCGCAGGAGCAGCATGTCCTCGCTGAAATTCGCCGTTCTGTGCGTGTTGACGGCGTATCTGCTGGTCGTCGCCTTCAACTTCATAACCAAGCTCCGCGATGCGCGGCTTATGCAGAAGCTGCTGTGCATGCTGTTCCCCATAAGCCAGATCTGCTTGATCGCGTTTCCCTTGGCGTGCTCGGCGCGTTACGGGCTGTCGGCCGCCGTGTACGTGTCGCTCATCGTGCTCGGCATCGCGTGCGGGCCGGTCGACCTGCTGCTGTTCCGTGCGCTCGATCAGGCGTGCCGATGGTTCGATTCGTCCAGCAAGGTGAACATGCTCCAGGAGCAGCTGCGGGTCCAAAGCGCCTTGCGGCAACGTTCCCGGTACGAGCGCGACCAGGCCAGCGCGTTGCGCGATCAGCTTCGCGAACGGCTCGAGCAGGCGCGTGCCGACTTGCGGGCGGAGCAAGCAGGCAAGGCGGGTGAAAGCCTGGAAGGCGTTATCTCCCTTATCGGGGCGCAGCCTCAGCGTTTTTGCCAGCATCCGGCGGTCGACGCGCTTGTGGAGCAGAAGGCCCGTGCGGCAAGCGATTCGGGCGTGCTCTTCCGTGCCGAGATCGACATCCCCGCGGACATCCAGCTGCCTGGCGTGGAGCTGTGTGCCGTGTTCTCCAACTTGCTCGACAACGCGTTGAACGCCTGCGTGCAATCGCCTGATGGGCAACGCCGCGTCGAAGCAACCGCCCGCTTGTGGGGGATGTACCTGGTCATCGATGTGGAGAACAGCTACCTACCCCCTCAGGAGCGGGGACGGGCCGCAGGCGTTCCGGCATCGAGCGGCGTCGGCGGTCCGGGTGATGGCGATGGCGGTGCGGCCGGCCCGTTCCCCGATCTGTCCGTGCCTCATGGCTGGGGGCGGGGCATCGTGCGCGAGGTGGCGCGCCGTCACGACGGCACGTTCGAGGCGGGCCAGGTCGACGGCGTGTACCGTGCGCGCGTGATCTTGAAGCAGGACCGGGCCGCGCAGGATGGAGGTGATGGCGGATGGAGCCGATGATCCTCGGCATTCCCGCGGGTGCGTTCGTGGTGTTGTCCGTCGTCGTGCCCACGTGGCTGGTGTATCTGGGGTTCGAGTCTCATATCCTGCACCTGCGGAATCGGTGGGCGTATTGGGCCGTGGGCATTTCCCTCATGGCGTTCGCCGTGCTGGTAAGGGGCGATTTGGCCGAGTTCGCGCACCCTTTGCTCGGCGTGCTCATGGCTTCGGCCCCTTTGCTGTTCGGAAGGGGGACGTTGGCGCGGCGCGTCACTTTGTCGGCGTTCGGCCTGGTCATAGTGCTGCCTGGTGATCTGTTTCTCGACATGACGTTCGACATCCTGGCGGGCGCCACCATCGGCGATCACGCAACGGTGGCAGCCAACGCCACGCTGTTCGCATGTGCGACGTTGCTCGAGGTGTTCGTGGAGATAACGCTGTTCTGGGGGCTTACCGCGCTGGTGAGAAGGTTCTATCCGGAAGAAGGGGTGGATGTGGCCGCGCCGTCGTCGCGCCGAGCATCGGTCATCGCCTCATCGTTCGCGGTGTTTTCCGTGGTGCAGGCCATGCTGCTGGCGTTGTGCTTCAGCGTGGCGGTGGGGCCATGCGACGGCGATTCGCTGCTGCTGCGACTGTTCGGCCTGCTCATGTTGCTGTGCTTCGGCGTGGACACCGTGCTATTGCTTGCGGTGGGCAGGTTTCGCGGCAAGGTGCGCGACGATGCCCGCGCCGCCGATTTGAGCGGCGAGCTCGACCGATACCTGGTCGACTACCAGGTATCGGCCGATATGGCCCAGCGTTCGGCGCGCCTGCGCCACGACCTGCGCAACCAGGTTCAGGTGGCGAACGCCCTGGCCGAACGCGGCGAGCTCGAGCTTGCCGAGCAGCATATCGACGCCATGCTGAAGGAGCTGGACGGGCGATAGCGTTGCGTGTTGAGCGGGTGCGGCCTGCGGCCGGGCCGAGCGGGTGCCGGGCAGCCTGATCGGCTGCCATGCCGCTGCCGGCAGGTCGGCGGGTCGGGCGCCCGCGCCGTCCCGTGGGTCATCCGATCGGGCTCTTCGTTGCTTGCTTTCGCCCGCTTTTCCGCGTTTTCATGTGCGGTTTCGGTTACTTCTCGCCGATGGCGCCTCGCGTGGCGGGCAGGCGGGGCCGCGTGTGGTAGGCTAGCGGACCAAAAGAGAACGCACTCCTTCGAAAGGGGCCCGTCATGACCGATGCCGCATCCATGCTTCCCGCCGTTTACGCCGCCGCGCAAACCCCGCAGGCGGGTGCTGCGACCGCCGATCTCGTTCGCAGCTTGGGCGCCGCCGCGCAGCCCGACATCGTCGCCGCGCGCCGCCTGCTCCATCGCTTCCCCGAGGTGTCCGGTCATGAGGCCAATACACAGAAACTGTTGTGCGAACAGCTCGATGAGCTGGGCATCCCGTATCGAAAGCTCGACAGCAACGGTATCATCGCAACCATCGCCGGCACCGCGCCCGGCGCTTACGATGCCGATGGGGCGCCGGCGCGTCGCGTCGCCTTGCGCGCCGACATGGACGCGCTGCCCGTCACCGAGCAGACGGGTCTTCCCTTCGCCTCGGAGAACCCTGGCATCATGCACGCGTGCGGCCATGACGCGCACATGGCCATGATGCTCGGCGCCGTGCGCATCCTGCGCGATGCCGCCGATTCGCTGGCGGGCGAGGTGCGCATCATCTTCCAGCCCGCCGAGGAGATCTCCATCGGCGCGCTTTCCATGATCGAGGCCGGCGCGCTCGAGGGCGTGGACGCTATTTACGGCGCGCATATCTGGAGCGAGGTGCCCGCCGGCACCGTGTCCTGCGCGCCCGGGCAGCGCATGGCCAATACCGATTGGTTCCGCATCGACATCGACGGCGTTTCGGCGCATGGCTCCATGCCGCACAAGGGCGTGGATGCCGTGGTGGTGGGCGCCGAGATGGTCGCGGCGCTTCAAATCCTGGTCAGCCGCGATGTTTCCCCGTTTGAACCCGTGGTGGTCACCGTGGGCGAGTTCCACGGCGGCCAGGCGCGCAACATCATGGCCGGCCACGCGTGGCTCACCGGCACGGTGCGCACGTGGTCCGAGGGCCTGCGCTCTGAGGTCCCCGATCGCCTGGAGCACATCGTCAGCCGCATCGCCCACGCATTCGGCGCGACGGCGCGCTTCACGTTTGAGCCGGGCAACGCCGGGCTTGCCAACGACCCCACGTGCGCCGAGGTGGCGCGCCAGGCGGTGATCGACACGCTGGGCGAGCAGGGCATCGCCGACTACCGCGGCACGCTTTCGGGCGAGGACTTCAGCGAGTACCTTCGCATCGTGCCGGGCGTGTTCTGCTTCGTGGGCACCAGGAACCCCCAGGTGGGAGCCGACCATCCGCAGCACAGCTGCCATTACACCGTTGACGAGGACGTGCTTGCCAAGGGCAGCATGGTGGCGGCTCAATGGGCCTGCCGCATGCTCTCGGGCGCCAAGGGATAGCGCCGCTCAGCGAACGGGTGATCAGGGGACGGAGGCGCGTTCACGTGTGGCGGCGTTCCGCCGATCTCGCGCGCGTCCCGTGCGAACGTGAACGCATCCCCCTCGTCCCCGGCGGCGAACACGCTTCCGTCCCCTGCTTGGGGTTTGCGCGTGGTGCGTCCTTTGCGATGGCCTTGTCGATATCCGTGCCGTTTTATTCGGCAAGCGGTATAATGCAGTGGTTCAATATCATTCGTAATCGAAAGGACATGCCATGCCGGAGATGATCTCGGTCGAGCAAGCGCGTGACCTGGTGTTATCGCATGTTTCCCAGTTGCCTGCGGAAACGGTCCCCGTGTTGGACGCGGCCGGCCGCGTTGCTGCCGTCGACCTGAAAAGCGATATCGACATCTCGCCGTTCGCCCATGCCGCCATGGACGGGTTCGCCATGCGCGCCGCCCAGCTGCAGTCCGCAAGCCCCGAATCACCCGTCGAGCTGGACGTTATCGCGGAGGTTGCCGCCGGAGACACCTTCGAGGGCGACATCCCCGAGGGCGCATGCGTGCGCATCATGACCGGCGCGCCGCTGCCCGCGGCCGCCGACGCCGTGGTGAAGTACGAGATCGTGCGCAACGTGGAAGGCGACGGCCGCCCCGGCAGCCGCGTCGCCTTCGAGGCGCCTGCCAAGCTGCGCGGTAACGTGCGCGAAGCGGGCGAGGAGGCGCGCGCCGGCGAGGCCGTCGTTCGCGCCGGCGAGGTCATCAACGCCGCCGGCGTGGGCTTTCTGGCCGGCTGCGGCGTGACCGAGGTTCCCACCCCGCGCCGTCCGCGTGTGGCCATCATCTCCATCGGCAGCGAGCTCGTGCCGCCCACCCAGGTTCCCGCCGCGGGCAAGATCCGCAATTCCAACGGCTATGCGCTGGCCGCGGCCGCCCGCGCCGCGGGCGCGCTTCCCACCATGCTGCCCATCGTGGAGGATTCGCTCGAGGCCTTGAAGGTCGCGGTGCTCGAAGCGGTGCGCGAGTACGACTTCGTGGTCACGAGCGGCGGCGCGTCCGATGGCGACTTCGACTTCATCAAGCCCTGCGTCGAGCAGACCGGTGAACTGCTTATGACCCGCGTGAACATGCGCCCGGGCAAAGCGCAGACGTTCGGCCTGGTCAACGGCACGCCCGTATTCGGTCTGCCGGGCAACCCGGCTGCGGCGTACTGCGGCTTCGAGATGCTCATCCGTCCGGCGCTGCGCAAGATGCAGGGGTATTCCAATCTGCAGCGCCCGCTCGTGAAGGCGCGTCTCGCGCGCGATGCGAAGAAGGGCGACGCGCGCCGCATCTACCTGCGCGCCACCATCACGAAGGACGCCGACGGCGCCTATGCGGTCGAGCCGGCGAAGAACCAGAGCTCGGGTTTGTTCGGCGTCATCCAGCGCAGCAACTGCCTGGCCGTCCTGCCCGAGGGCGGGGAAGGCCGCACGGCGGGAAGCCTGGTCGAGTGCATCCTGCTCGACGTCAACGAGGACGTGTGCCTGTAACCGGCGCTTGCCCGATCGGTTGACGGCGGGCCGTGGGCCGGAAGGCCTGCGGCCCCGATGATCGGGAAGCGCCCGATCTCGACAAGCTCGGCTGCGGCCGGGAAGGCCTGCAGTCGGGATAGCCGGCACAAGCCTTATCCAGACAAGCCGGGCTGCGGGCAGGGAAGGCCTGCAGCCGAGACGGCCGGCACACGCTTCGCCGGTGTTTAACCTTTAAATAAGGAGGAACCAATGACCGAACACGATCACGCATCCGCGCCCATCACGTTCGCCATCATCACTTGCTCGGATACGCGCGGCATGAAGCAGGACACCGCCGGCGCGGCGCTCGAGCAGCTCATCGCCGACAACGGCTGGGTATGCAAAAGCCACGTGGTGGTGAAGGATGAGGTGCCGCAGATCAGCGCCGCCATCGTGGAAGCATGCGACACCATCGACGCCGACGTCGTGCTGACCTGCGGCGGCAGCGGCCTGTCGCTGCGCGACGTCACGCCCGAGGCCACGCAGGCCGTGTGCGACCGCAACGTGCCCGGCATCGCCGAGGCCATGCGTGCTCACAGCCTGGCCATCACGCCGTTCGCCATGCTCTCGCGCGCGTTGTGCATGCAGCGTGGCACGCACCTGGTGGTGAACCTTCCGGGCAGCGAGAAGGCCGCCCGCGAGAACTGGGATGGCATCGTAGCCGCGCTTCCGCACGCCGTGAAGATGATGGCCGGCGGCGGCCACTAGAGACCACCGAGCTTCCACCGCATCATGCTTCCACCGCGCCATTAAGGTTGGAGCTGCGGTAGCTACCAAGATGCGCAGCAATGCATAGCGCAAAGGACGCCTGCTTTAGCCTATCGTGGCCGAAGCGGGCGTTTTCTTTCGTGAGCTGCGAAGAATCGTTCATTTTGGCCGCCTCTGGACAAGATGAACGATTCTTCGCGAGATATAGGCCATAAAAGTGCGGTGTTTGGAAGAAATGGCTCTCCATGAGCAAAAAATCGTTGAAAAGGTCCACCACGTAGCGCGTAAGCGGGCAAGAATCGCTCGTTTTGGCCACAGGTGGACAAAACGAGCGATTCTTGCGCCGCAAACAAAACCCGGCCGGGCGAAAGTACAGTGCGATTTCTTCCGGACGGATAACCCTCCGTCCCCAAGTGTCGGCGGCGCTTTGCCTGCCGCCGGTCGGTATCTGCAGGGTTTGCGCAGAAGCGTCCCCGCATTTCCCCAGTGATATACTTGTGTCCGCTATACGACAGACCCGTCGCGTGTCGCGGCTTCGCCGTGCGTCGGCATCGCCGACCTGCGCATTCGGGCAAAGCAATGGTTTCAAGAGGGTGCAGAACATGGCAGACAATACTCAGCTTCCCAACGGTTTCACCGGTTTCGCGTTTCGCAAGCCGGCGGGCGGTACCAGCGCAGCGGACGCCATCCGCGAGCGCGAAGCCCAGCGCGCGGCTCATGCCGGTCAGCCTGTGCCTGCGCAGACGCCTCGCCGTGGCGGGGTTAACGGCTTCCTGACCGAGCGCGAAGCGGCATCCGACGCTGCCAACGAGGTGCGCGGCGCGTTCCAATACAACCGCGATCACGAGGAAGCGGCGGCGTCATATTCCGCAGATGGCGAAAACGCCGAGGGTCGCGTGGAATTCGACCCCGAGAAGCTGGCCACCATCCCTGAAAAGGATCGCCGTTGGGCCTGGCTGGAAATCGACCTGAACGCCATCCGCCACAACGCCTCCGCCGTCAAGAAGATGATCGGCTCGGGTCGTCATATGATGGCCGTCGTGAAGGCCGACGCATACGGCCACGGCGCGGTGCGCGTTGCGAAGACGGCGCTGAACTCCGGCGCCGACTACTTGGGCGTCGCCACGGTCGACGAGGGCATCAAACTGCGCGAAGGCCTGGTCAACGCCCCGATTCTCATGCTTGCCGAGCCGCCTGCCAGCGCCATCCCGCTGCTGCTTGCCTACAAGATCATGCCGGCGGTGTACTCTCCCGAGTTCGCCATCAAGTATGCGGAGGCCGCGGACTCCATGGGGCTGCGCGCGCCGTACCATCTGGCCATCAACACGGGCATGAACCGCATCGGCGTGCGCTGGGACGAAGTGGTGAACTTCATGCACCAGATCGGCTTCCATCGCGCGCTCGAGCTTGAGGGCGTGTTCACGCACTTCGCCACGGCGGATCGCCCGGAAACGCTCGACTTCCACATCCAGGCGAAGCGCTACATCGAGGCAGTCGAGGCGCTGCGTGCGGCGGGCATCAACCCCGGCATCGTGCACTGCGCGAACTCCGCCGCCGCTATCCGTTACCCTGACGTGCGCTTCGACATGGTGCGCCTGGGCATCGGCCTGTACGGCTATCAGCCTTGCCCTGAAACCACGCCGCTCATCGAGCTGCGCCCGGCCATGAGCGTGCACGCGCGCATCACCGACACGCGCCTGGTGCCCATGAGCGAGGGCGTCAGCTACGGGCTGAACTACCGCAGCCCCGGCAGCGTGAAGATCTGCACCGTGCCCGTCGGCTACGGCGATGGCCTGCGCCGCGGGCTGTCAAGCCGCACCGACTTCCTGGTCGACGGCGTGCGCTGCCGCCAGGTGGGCAACATCTGCATGGACCAGTGCATGTTCGAGGTCGACCTGCGCAGCTACGCGCGCCGTCGCCGCGTCGATCCCCAGGTGGGCGACGAGGTCCTCATCGTGGGCCAGCAAGGCGATGCCATGGTCACCATCGAGGAGATGTGCGAAACCCTGAACACCATCCCGCACGAGCTGTGCATCGGCTTCGCCCAGCGCATGCCGCGCCACTACGTGTAAGCGGGGAAGCGGGGCTGCCTACACGCTGAAGGCGCTGGCTTGATGCATGACGGTCCGCTTGAAGTGCTTTTGCAAGTAAACGAAACGCCCTGTTTCCCTTGTGTTGGGAAGCAGGGCGTTTTGCGTGTGTGAGTTTCGATTCGAAGGTGAGCCTTCCCGTTACTGCAGCGTTGCGTCGACGGCGCTGATGAGCGCGTTGCGCAGGCCGGCCGCTTCAAGCGCCGCCACGCCCTTGATGGTGGTGCCGCCGGGGCTGCACACGGCGTCCTTCATGGCGCCGGGGTGCGTGCCGGTGGCCAGATGCAGCTGCGCGGTGCCGGCCATCATCTGCGCCGCCAGGCGATACGCGGTGGCGCGGGGCAGGCCGTTCTTCACGCCGCCGTCTGCCAGCGACTCCAGGAACATGGCGGCGAAGGCGGGGCCGCACCCGGCGACGGCGCTGGCGGTCGAGAGCAGATGGCCCGCAACGGGCTCGATGAGCGCGATGCCGCCGAACAGCCCGGTGAACGTTTCCCATTCATCGGTGGCGAGCGAGTGCTTCTGCTCGCAGGCGATCACGCCGCAGCCCACGGCGATAGGCGTGTTGGGGATGGTGGAAAGGTGGTGGCTGCCGGCGCCTAGCAGGTCCTCGTAGAAGTCGAACAGCAGGCCCGCGGCAACCGACACCACGGCCTTGCCGGCAAGCGCCTCGCGCGCCGGCGCCAGCACGTCGGCCACCATATAGGGCTTCACGGCCACGATGACCAGGTCGCTTGCCTCGGCGACCTCGGCGGGGGTGTGCACGGCGTTCGCTCCCAGCGGCTTGCAGCTTGCCTCCAGCTTGTCGAAGTGCGCGGCGCAGGCGGTGATGCGGCCGCCATCGAAGCCGGCGTGTTCCACCAGCCCCTTCGCCATGGCCTGTGCCATGTTGCCGAACCCGATGAACCCGATGCGTGCGGTGCTTGCGTCCATTGCGTCTCCTTTGCCGTGTTGCTCCCGTTGTCCGCGATTTGCGTTGCAGATGATTTTACGTCATCGCCATGTCTAGCGTGTGACGAAGCGCGCATGTGGCGAAGGGGTTGCGCGGTCAGGCTATCTGCCCAGCGCCCAGGCGATGCCCTTTGCCATACGCAGGGCAGGTTCCTTGAAGTGGTTGCCGGGATTTTGCTCGAAGACGGTGGGCACGCTTCTTGCTTCGAACAGCTCGACGATATCGCGAGTGCCTTGCGCCACGTTGCGCAAAAGCCGGCTGGGCGTGCGCGCCTCCTTGCTGCCAAGCGAAAAGTATGCGCAGGTGGGTTTGCAGGCGAACTCGGTTGCTTGCGCGTAGTCGGTGAAATCCGGGTACCACAGCGACCCCGATGCGCTCGCAACGCGCCCGAACGCCGCGCTGTTGAAGGTTGCCCACGTGGCGAACAGCCCGGCAAGCGAGTAACCCGCCAGCACGCGTTGCTCGGGTTTGCGCGGCGCATCTCCCTCGACGCGTGGGATGACCTCGCCTTCAAGCAGGCGAAGCTGTTCGGCCGCCTTGCCCGCGAACGGCGCGTCGTCGGCGAACAACCCGGGGCATTCCCAAGGCGTCAGGTCATCGTTCCAACAACGCGGCCGTATAGCCGCAAGCACGAAATCCCGACAGCCAAGCTCACGGCACAACCGCAGTACCTCGGACCCATCGCCATCATGAACATGCAGGTAAACCGCCGGAAGACTGTCCGAGGGGGAAGGGTTTGCCTTGTCGGTATGCTGGCCGCTTCGGGCGTCCGTGCGTTCTTGGCCGCATGACGGCTTTTGGGCACAGCCTTCATTGCGTCCATTGTCGTCTGCGTGCTGATTCCAGCTGTTGCTAGCTTGTTGTTGGGAGTAGCGAACGTTGCGCTCGCTATCTAGGAGCCCTTCGCCTGCGCAATGTGCTGGCACGTGCACGGTCACGTGATTGCTGCAAACATCGAATTCCCTGACTATGTCTTCGCTACCCATGTTTTGCTTTGAGCAGATGCATTAGGAGCGGAACGTGATGCCTTCGGGCAGGTCGTTGGGGTCGAAATCGTCTTCGTCATCCTCTTCGGTTTCGGTGGGCGCGACGACGACGGGCTCGGGCTCGCGCTCTTCGCCGAATGCATCCTCGAACGGGGCGAGGACGGCGCGCGGCACGGCGAACGTGATGTGGCCGATGGCCCCGGGGTGCGTGGCGATCCAGGAGCGGAACAGCTCGATGACCACCTCGGCGTCGAAGCCCTGCGGGCCGGCGCCAAACGCGCCCACGATCAGCGTTTCGGCGCCGTTAGCTGCGGCGATGCGCAGCAGCGCCTCTACGCGGGCGCGCAACGCCGTCTCGACCTCGCGCTCGGAGCGGTGGTTCTCCAACGCATGGGCGCGGTTGGGCTCGGGGATGGCCAGCACGTCGGCGCGGCGGATATCGCCGTCGTGGACGAACGTCACCTGGGGCAGGTACAGCGCGCGGTCGGTGTAGAGCTGGCCGGACGCAAACCCGCGGTTGGCGGCATGATACGTGCTTTTGCAGCCGCACAAAACCGGGTACAGGTTGCTCTCCGAGCACAGGATCTGCTCAGGCCCGAACGCGCCGTCCTCGTACGCGCCGCCCGGGCGCATGAACGAGCACGGGTCCACGACCACGGTCTTGCCCTGCGCGTTGTGCACCGTCTTCACGGCGAAATCGCTGGTCACGCTGGTGGTAGTTGCCGCGCCCTCCTCGACTTCGGGCAGCTCAAGCTCGCGCCCTTCGCCATCTTCGTAGATGATTGCGGCGTCGATGGTTTCCTGGGTGTCCTTGGAAAACGCCCCGCGCATCAGCGCAAGGTTGCTTGCGGCGGCGGCTTTTCTCTCATCGCGTGTAGGCATGGTCTCTCCTTAAGGAAGATGATTCGACTTATCGTTTATCGTAGCAGCTGGCAAGCCCGTCGCAGCTCGATGTTTCCGCGATTTAACGCAACCGTTAGCAACGGCGCCCCACTGTCAGCGGGTGGCGCGCACGTGCTGTTGTTGTGCTAGGCTGTTGACCAAGGAAAACGTTGTCTGCTTGCGCGGTTCGCAAACTCACCAGCCGTGCAGTGGGCACGTTGCCGTCCGACGCACGGAAAGGGGCACACCATGCCGAAACCGCATATCCCGCTCGATGAGCTGCGCGTGCAGGTGGAATCGTGCCGCCGCTGCCCGCTGTGCGACGGCCGTACGCAAACGGTGTTCGGCGTCGGCAACCCGCACGCACGTGTGATGTTCATCGGCGAGGCGCCGGGCAAAAACGAGGATCTGCAGGGCGAGCCGTTCGTCGGCGCCGCCGGGCACTACCTCAACGAGCTGCTCGGGTGCGCCGGTTTGCGCCGCGAGGACGTGTTCATCGCCAACGTGCTGAAGTGCCGCCCTCCCGGAAACCGCGACCCGCGACCTGAGGAAATCCAAACCTGCACGCCGTACCTGCGCGAGCAAACGCGCACCATCGACCCGGAAGTCCTGGTCACGCTTGGGAAGTTCTCCACGCAGTTCGTCCTGAAGACGCAGGTGGGGATCACGCGCCTGCACGGTCGCGTGCAGCGAGCGGGTAAATTCCTCGTCTTTCCCATCTTTCACCCCGCCGCCGCGCTCTACGATGGCGCAAAGCGTGAGGCCCTGGAAAACGACTTCGTAACCCTAGGTCAGCTGCTGCATCAACTAGACGAGCAAAAGGCAAAAGCCGCGAAAGAGGCAGAGCGGCAAAACGGGTAGTAACGCAGCAGGGGAGAAGGTCGGCAAAAGCGCTGAGGGGTTGGCGAGAACAAAAGGGGTTGGAATCGGGGAGAAGGCCGGATAGGTGAGCAAGTCGTAGAGGGTAAACGCAGCTTGGCTGGTTTGCCCGGGCTCAAAGGCATGAGCTTCGTGTCGGGTTATCGCTTGGGGCGCGCCGATCGCGCATGTTTCGAGCGATTTATGACAGATAAGCCTCCGTCCCCAAGTGTCTTGCCGTGGCAGTCAATCGCTCAACGGCTTGGAGAACCTGCGCATGCTGGGGCTTGGGTTGTCATCCCGTGCTAACCTGCTAACGAACAATGGACTTTCGAGCAAGGTGAATCCCGTATGCCGCAAAACCCCCCGCAAGACTTCGATCCTATCGCCTATATCAACGCCCCTCGTTGGCAGGCGTCGCGTTTGGGCCTTGATCGCATCCGCGAGCTGCTTGGGCGCCTGGGCGACCCCCAAAACAGCCTGCACATCGTGCATGTTGCGGGCACGAACGGGAAAGGCAGCACGTGTGCCTATATCGCCAATGTGCTGCAGGCCGCAGGCTACCGCGTGGGCTGGTTCTCCAGCCCGTTCATCGAACGCTTCGAAGAGCGTATCCGCGTGGACGGCAAGAACATCGGCATGCCCGACCTTGCGCGCGTCACCTTGCAAGTACGTGAGCATGCCGAGCAAATGTCGGTGGAAACCGGTGACCACCCAACGGAGTTCGAGCTTATGACGGCGGTGGCGCTCCTGCATTTCGCCCAGGCGGGATGCCAAGTTGCGGTGCTGGAAGTCGGCCTTGGCGGCCGCCTGGACTCCACCAACGTCATTGCGGCACCCGACGTTGCCGTCATCACGCGCATCGGCCTCGATCATACCGATCTGCTCGGCGACACCATCGGCAAGATCGCTGCTGAGAAGGCTGGCATCATCAAGCCGGGAAGCTCAGTGGTGTCGTGGCCGCAGGAGCCCGACGCCGCCGAAGCCGTGGAAGCGGCGGCGCGTGCGGCAGGCTGCACGGTTGCGCAGCCTGATTTCGGTGAACTGGACATCGCGCCTGTCCGTCACCTTGACCCCGAGCAAATCGAACCCGGCAAACCTTCGGTCATCCGCCCGTTCACCTACAAGGGCAACGCTTACGAAACCACATTGCTGGGCAGCTATCAGCCGCAAAACGCCGCATTGGCCTTGGAAACAGTGTTCGCGCTTCAGCGTCGCGGCTGGGATATCCCGCAATCCGCCATCGCGCGCGGCGTCGCCGCCACGCGCTGGGCCGGCCGTTTCGAGGTCTTGCCGCACGTGCCGGGTAAACCTACGGTGGTTATCGACGGCGGTCACAATCCGCAGGGCGCCCAGGCGCTTGCCGATTCGCTGGCGGACGTGTTCGCCGGCCGAAAAGTCGTGCTTCTCTCGGGCGTCATGGCCGACAAGGACTATCCCGCCATGCTGCGCACAGTGTTGCCTCACGCCGCCGCGTTCGTTGCCGTGACTCCCGACAATCCCCGAGCGCTGCCTGCCGCAGAATACGCCTCAGAAGCCGCCCGAATAGCCGCAGAATCGCCCGCGATCGACGCAAACCTGCCCATTTGCGCAGCGCAAACCTATGCCGAAGCGGCCCGCAAAGCCGGTGAACTTGCCGGCCCCGATGGCATCATCTGCGCGTTCGGCAGCCTGTACAGCATCGCGCAAACCAAACGGGCCTTGCGAGAAGCGGGCCTGTTCGCAGGCGAATAGCGCCTGCTTCCGCCCCCTGCTGTCAGGTTTCGCGCGGGAGCCGATTCGAGCGTTCGTGCTGCGGGGTCCACATTAGGGGTAGGGGTTACTCATAGATTTGCCCGCACCTCGGCCTCCCGCCGCCCGCATGGTTCACCCGCGTAACGCGTATGGTTCGTACGTGTGGGACGCGGGGTAAAACCGGGCGCGCGGCGCGGCGTGTGCTACCATACGAGCGTTGCAATGTTTGAGAAAGGACCGCCATCATGGCTACCATCGACACCGTTAAGGAAGTCCTGGAAGAGAACCTGGACATCAATCCTGAAACCGTCAGCGACGACTCCACGTTCGACTCTCTGGGCATCGACTCCCTGGACATGGTCGAGCTGATTTGCGACCTAGAGGAGAAGTGCGACGTGGACTTCGGCGAGCCCGAGGGCCTGAAGACCGTCGGCGAGCTGGTCGAGTACATCGACTCCCTGTAAGCCGCAAAGCTTATCGAGCACGTTAGCCCTCGGCTAGCGCGCTCGACTGCACAAACAAAAGCGCGATAACCGAAGCCGACTTTTAAGTCGGATGTTGAGGACCGGCCCGGAATCGCCCGGGGCCGGTCCTCGCTTTTCCCGTTGCTTGTTGCCTTCAAGCTGATAACGGGGAAGCGGGCAGCGGAGCGTGCGAGTCGCCTTCGCCTCTTATGGGCGCGAAGGCCCCGATGCGACCTTCGCACCCATGTGCGAGAAAGCTCGAATTCGCCCGCGCCCTATTCGTGCTGACCCGCGCAGTCGGCACTCGAGCTTGCTCGAGCACCATGCGCCTTGCTTGCAGCCGCGCCTCCCGCTCGCAAGCATGCCGCGTACGAAAAGGGGGCGACCCAAAGGCCGCCCCCTTGCAAAATGCGTATGTCCCGCACTGGCGATCACCGCGCAGATGCGGTGCGTTCGCGCTACTCCGTCTGCTTCAGCAGGCCGTAACCGCCGTCGTCGCGGCGATACAGCACGTTGACCAGGTTCGTGTCGCGGTCGGTGTAAGCGAAGAAGTCGTGACCCAGCAGGTCGATCTGCACCAGGGCCTCTTCCTCGGTCAGCGGCGCGAACTCGATCTCCTTCACGCGCACGACTTCCTCGTCGGCGGTGAACTCGGCCATCAGGCTTTCGGGATCGAACTCGCCGACAGGGGCGACTGCAGCCTCGCGCGGCTTACGGTCGAGCACGCGGGTCTTGAATTTGCGAAGCTGGCGAAGGACCTTGGCTGCCGCAACGTCGATGGCGGCGTACATGTCCTCTTCGGACTCCTCCACGCGTACGATGTGGCCCTTGGTGCGCAGCGTGACCTCGCAGATGGCAGGGGTGGCGTTGGCGGGGTTCTTCTCCACATGCAGCACGACTTCGGCATCCAGCGGATTGATGTCCATGACCTTCATGGAATTGCCGATTTTGTCTTCGGCGTACTCGCGCAGCGCATCGGTTACAGGCATTTTGCGTCCGGTGACGGTAATGCTCATGTCAATCACCTCTTCTTCGCGGCGGACAAAAAAGACCGACGGTGTTTTTCCTGCTCAGAACCGTAAAAAGTTCTTTCAATATGGGTGGCAGGTTATCCCCTTCCGTCGAATCTGTAGGTACAGCATAGCGCACTTTACGTTGATTTAATCGGCGAATTCCCGGTATTTTCGGGTTCGTTCGTAAACGATTTGAAAACGTCAACGCCACGTTCCCGGGCGTGTCGCAACGCCGCCATGATAGACTGTGCCGAATCCGCGAGGACGGCCCGCAAGGCGCCTATCGCGAAGGGCGACAGGGGGCGTTCCGAATCCCCGCCGGCTCGTTTTCGCCATAAAACGGGCCTCATGAAAGAGCAAGCTTCGTTTCGCGGGCGGCTTAGGCGCTTCCCGCAAGTTAGGCAGGACATGACCGACAGCCGTATCTATATCAAAGAGGTGCAGGGCCACCAGCATCGCTACCAGAAGCTCATCCAGCTGACGCATTCGTCCACGAAGGCCGCCGGTGCCATGCTGCTTGCCGCCGTGGCGGCGCTCATAGTGGCAAACACCGCCGCGCACGAGCCGTTCCTGGAGTTCTGGCATTCGCACGTGGGCGTCTTCTTCGGAGAATCCGTCGTCGAGATGTCGCTTGCGCACGTGATCAACGACGTATTCATGGCAGTGTTCTTCCTTTTGGTGGGCTTGGAAGTGAAATACGAGCTCACGGTGGGCGAGCTGACGAACATCCGCCAGGCGCTGCTGCCCATCATGGCGGCCGTCGGCGGCGTTTTGGCGCCCATCGCTATCTACCTAGTGTTCAACGTCGCCGACCCGCAAACCGTGGGCGGCTGGGGCGTGCCCACGGCAACCGACATCGCGTTCGCGTTGGGCATCCTGGCGCTTCTGGGCAATCGCGTGCCGGCCGGCGTGCGCGTGTTCCTTTCCACGCTCGCCGTCGCCGATGACATCATAGCCATCCTGGTCATCGCTATCTTCTATGGTCAAAGCCCGTCGCTGGCCTGGTTGTTGGCCGCGGGCGTGGTGCTCGCCGTGCTGGTTGCCATGAACAGGGGACATGTGTACTCGCTGCTTCCGTATATGCTGGTGGGCGCCTTGCTGTGGTACTGCGTATATATGTCCGGCGTGCACTCCACCATCGCCGGCGTGCTGCTGGCGTTCGCCATCCCATCCGGTTCGCGCGTGAACCTGCGCACCTTCGCCACCTGGTCCGACTCTAAGGTCCGAGAAGCGAATCGTGCCTTCGATCCCGAGGAGCCCGTGCTGGCGCAGGGTCGCTACATGGAAACCGTCCGACACCTGTCGCATGTGGCGCGCCAGGTGGTGCCGCCGGCAACGCGCTTGGAGCACAAGCTGTACCCGTGGGTGTATTTCGGCATCCTGCCGCTGTTCGCCCTGACCAACGCCGATGTAAGCTTCGCCGGCATGGACGTGGGGTCGCTGTTCGCCTCCCCGGTGTTCTTCGGCATCTTCTTCGGTCTTCTGGTGGGCAAGCCGCTCGGCATCATGCTCATGAGCTTTTTGGTAGTGAAGCTCAAGCTGGCCAGCCTGCCCGAGAACGTCAACTGGCAGCATATGCTGGGCGCGTCCATCCTGGGCGGCGTCGGCTTCACCATGGCCATCTTCGTGGCGAACTTGGCCTTCACCGATGCGGTGTTGGTGGCAACGGCGAAGCTGGGCATCCTGCTGGCGTCGCTTGCGGCTGGCGTGCTGGGCTTCACCTTCCTGCTGGTGCAGGCGCGCGGCGCTCAGAGGCAGGGCGTGGCGTTCGTGGACCCGGCCGCCGAGAGCGCCGACGAGGAGCTTGAGGCGCTGCCCACTGCGGCGCGCGAGGCCGCGCTCGAGGGCCGTGAGATGCTGCACGACCTGGAGGAGGACGAGGAGCTCGACCCGCGCGGCGTAGCGTAGGAGCTGCGTTCGCTCCTTGAACGCCGCCGTTTGCGACGGGGCCGCCGCCGCTGTGTGCGCAAGCTGCGCAGGCGCGGCGCGCGGGGGAATCGTTGCGGTATACTTTTCGGCAGTTCAATCGCTTGCAACGCCGATGCGCTCATGTGCGCATCGGCCTATGGCGCCCCGCCGGCAAAGGCCTCGGGCGCGCCCGCGGGCGCTGCGAATACGCGGCGCACGCGTTTTCGACCAAGGAGGATCGCATGGAAGCTGCCGCTATCGTTTTGGCTGCGGGCGCGGGCACCCGCATGAAGTCCAAAAAGCCCAAGGTGGCACACGAGGTTTTGGGCAAGCCGCTCGTGCGCTGGGTGGTCGATGCCGCCCACGCCGCCGGCGTCACCCAGGTGGCAACGGTGGTCGGCCATGCCCGCGAGCAGGTCATCCCGCTAGTTGAGGGCGACACGCAGGTCGTGGTGCAGGAAGTGCAGAACGGCACGGCGGGCGCGGTGCTCGCCTGCGCCGACGCTTTCGCCAGCTTCGACGGTTCCCTGTCGGTGCTCACCGGCGACTGCCCGCTCATCAAGCCCGAGACCATCGCCCGCCTGGCACAGGTGCGCGACGAGAACAACGCCGCCGTGGTGGTGCTCACCATGAAGTTGGACGACCCCACCGGCTACGGCCGCATCATCCGCGATGCCGACGGGCAGGTCGAGCGCATCGTCGAGCAGAAGGACGCCACGCCCGAGGAGGCGGCGGTCAACGAGTGCAACTCCGGCTTCTACTGCTTCGACGCCCGCGCCTTGTTCGACGCGTTGGCCCAGGTCAGCAATAACAACGCTCAGGGCGAGTTCTACCTCACCGACGTGCTCGAGATCTGCCGCAACGCCGGCCGCCCCGTGCTGGCGCTCGCCACCGACGACGCCGCCGAGTGCCTGGGCGTCAACTCCCGCATCCAGCTGGCCCAGGTCACCAAGGTCATGCAGCGCCGCATCAATCACGAGCATATGGCCGCCGGCGTCACCATGGTCGATCCCGACCAGGTGTGGATCGGCCCGGACGTGAAGATCGCCCAGGACGTCGAGCTGCTTCCCCAGGTCATGCTCATGGGCGCCACCGAGATCGGCGAGGATAGCGTCATCGGCCCGAACACGCGCCTGACCGATACGAAGGTCGGCCGCGGCTGCGTTATCGAGGAGACGGCGGCCATCGAGGCTCAGCTCGACGACGCCGCAACCGCCGGCCCGCGCGCCTACCTGCGCCCGGGCACGCACCTGTGCGAGGGCGCGAAGGCCGGCACGCACGTGGAGATCAAAAAGTCCACCATCGGCCGCGGCAGCAAGGTCCCGCACCTCAGCTACATCGGCGACACCACCATGGGCGAGGGCGTCAATATCGGCGCCGGCTCCATCACCTGCAACTATGACGGCAAGAAAAAGTGGCCCACCACCATCGGCGACAACGTGTTCGTGGGCAGCGACACCATGATGGTGGCCCCCGTGACCATCGGCGACGGCGCCATCATCGGCGCGGCATCGTGCATCACCAAGGAGGTGGCGCCCGACGCGCTCGCGCTCACGCGCCCCGAGCAGAAGGAGATCCCCGGCTGGGCCGCCAAGAAACGCGCCCGCCAGGCCGCCGAAGGCAAGTAAGCCGCGTCTGCCATAAGCCTTTTGCAATCCGCAGGGCCGGCTGGCCGTGAAGTCCTCATAGAGGGTTCGCGTGCCAGCTGGCCTTTTCCTTTTCCGCCAGGTAGAATGACTTCCGTATGAACAACTGCGAAGCGATGCGAAGGAGCACGCGCATGACTGCGGAAATGGAAAAGCGTAAGAGGATGGCAGTGTTTTCGGGTTCCTCGAACCTGAAGCTGGCCGACGAGATCGCACAGGAGCTGGGCATCTCCTTGGGCAATGTGAAGCTGGAGAAGTTCGCCAACGGCGAAATCTACGCTCGCTACCAGGAAAGCGTTCGCGGCGCCGATGTGTTCATCGTGCAGTCCGTGTGCTCGAGCCCCAACGGCTTCGACGTCAACGACAACCTCATGGAGCTGCTTATCATGATCGACGCCGCTAAGCGCGCCAGCGCGCACAGCGTCAGCGCCGTCATCACGCATTACGGTTACGCGCGCCAGGACCGCAAGGCCGCTGCGCGCGAGCCCATCACCGCCAAGCTGGTAGCCGACCTGCTCACCGCCGCCGGTGCCGACAATATCATCGCCATCGACCTGCATCAGGACGCCATCCAGGGCTTCTTCGACAAGCCGGTCAACCACATGACGGCCATGCCCATCTTCGTGGACTACTTCGAGCAGAAGGGCTTCAAGTCCGAGGAGCTGTGCGTGGTGTCTCCCGACGTGGGACGCGCAAAGGCCGCCAAGAAGTTCTCCACGCTGCTTGATTGCGACATCGCCATCATGCACAAGGACCGCCCGAAGCACAACCAGGCCGAGATCACGGCCCTGATCGGCGACGTGAAGGACAAGATCTGCATCCTCAACGATGACATGATCGACACCGCCGGCAGCCTGGTGGCCGCAGCCACCACGCTCAAGGCAAAGGGCGCGAAGAAGATCTACGCCTGCGCAACGCACGGCCTGTTCAGCGGTCCTGCCTACGAGCGACTTGAGAACTCCTGCATCGAGGAGGTCGTGGTCACCAACGCCGTGCCCGTGCCGCTCGAGCGCCAGACCGGCAAGATCAAGGTTGTCACGCTGGCCCCGCTGTTCGCGCAGACCATCAAGAACGTGTACAACAACGGCTCCGTCGCCTCTCTCTTCGAGTAGCCGTATCCGCCGGCGCGTTGCCGGTAGCATATACGACACCGCGGGCGCTTCTGCAGCTTGCCTTCGCCGTATGCCGAAACCAGGGCGAACCCTGTGTTCGGTTTTGGGCGAAAGCGCGGCGCAGAAGCGCCCCTTTCTAACTGTTGCGCATCGGTGATTTGGAAGGACCTATGTTTCTAATCGTTGGCTTGGGAAATCCAGGCGAGGAATATGAGCACACGCGTCACAACGCCGGCTTCGATTCGCTTGATCTGGTGGCCGAAGAAGTGGGCGCGCGCTACTGGAAGACCGAGTGCGGCGCGCTCACGGCCAAGGGCGTATGGCGCGACCACGATGTGGTGCTGGCAAAGCCGCAAAGCTATATGAACACGTCGGGCGGACCGGTGAAGCAGCTGATGAACGCGTACGGCGTGAAGGCCGATCACCTGATCGTCATCCATGACGAGCTGGATATCGACCCGGGTACCATCCGCGTGAAGTTCGGCGGCGGCCACGCCGGTCATAACGGGCTTCGCAGCATCTGCGATAAGCTGGGCACGCGCGACTGGTTCCGCGTGCGCTGCGGCATCGGCCGCCCGCCGGGACGCATGCCGGTGGTCGATTGGGTGCTGGGCCGCCCGAAGAAGGAGCAGGCCGACGATTTCGCCCAGGCCACGCACCTGGCAAGCCAGGCCGTCCTGGGCCTGGTCACGGATGGTCTGGAGAAAACCCAGCAACGCTTCAACTAACGAGCGCCGTGCGAAAGGAGGGCCTTTTGCCTGCAACCGATAAACGCGCTGCGTATTCGTTGTTCGCGCTCGTGGTCCTCACCGCAGCGTGCGGTAACCTGTCGCAAACCGCCGTGAACGCCATGATGATGGGTATTGTGGCGGATATGGGCGTTACCGTGGAGCTTGGCCAGTGGTTGAGCACCGGCTATATGCTCATGCTCGGGGTTGCCGTGCCCGCTGTCACGTGGATTTCCAAACGCTTCAGCGCAAGGCAGCATATGCTTCTCGGTCTGGGGCTTTCCCTTGCGGGTTCGCTCATGTGCCTGGCTGCGCCCGGCTTCTGGGTGCTGTTGGCCGGGCGCATCCTGCAGGCGGTTTCCACCGGCATCCTTTTGCCGTTCATGACCACCATCGCCATGGTTAGCTTCCCTCCGGGCCGTCAGGCCACGGCCATGGGCATCGCGGGGGTGGCTATGGGCTTCGCGCCCAATATCGGGCCCACCGTGGGCGGCGCTATGGCATCGGCATGGGGTTGGCGCAGCTTCTTCGTTCTTCTGGCGGCTCTGACCTGCGTGTTGACGCTGTGCGCCCTGGTGCTGGTGAAGCCCTCGAAGCCGCATGATGCCGCTGCCCGCCTGGACGCGGTCTCGCTTTCCTTGTCCACCCTGGGCCTGGGAGGCGTGCTGCTGGGCTTCAGCAACGCATCGTCCTTCGCGCTGATCAGCCCCTATGTATGGGGTCCTCTTGCTGTGGGCACGGCTCTGTGCGCGGCGTTCGTCGTACGCCAAAAACGTTCGGGCAACCCGCTCATCGATTTGGGCGTGTTCCGCTCGGCCCGATTCAACGCCGGTTTCGGGGCGCAGAACCTGCTGTTCGCCTCCTTCATGGGCGTCACGCTGGTAGTGCCTCTTTACGTGGAAGGCCTGTGCGGCGGCACGGCGCTTCAGGCGGGCATGGTGCTGCTGCCGGGTACCGTTGCCGCGCTCGTGCTCAACCCGCTCGGCGGCGTGTTGACCGATCGCTTGGGCGCGCGACGGGTTTGCTTGGTGGGCGGGCTTATGCTCTCAGCCGGTGCCGTTCCCATGTGCTTTTTGGACGCCGCCTCGCCGTTGTGGCAGGCGGTCGTGTTCCAAGGCGTGCGCGCATGCGGCGTGTCGCTGCTCATCGGGCCGCTTACCCAGTGGAGCCTGGCGGACCTGCCACGGCCGCTCGTGCCGCACGGCAGCTCGCTGTCTATCGCGGTGCGCCAGGCCTGCGCCAGCTTCGGCACGTCGGCCATGGTGCTGGCGATCTCGGCGGGGCAGGGGATCGCGTCCCGTGGCGGGTTGGCCGACGGCCTGCGATCTGCTCCGGATGCGCTCGCGGCGCTGCCGTACCACTTGGCGTTCGGCTTCTCGGCAGTGCTGTCGCTGTGCTTGCTCGTAACCATCGCGTGGAAGGTTCGTTAGCGCTTCTTGTGCCGTTCACGGTCGTTTTCGCGCCAGCGGTTGCACGTTCCCGCACGTCTGGTATACTTCACTTCAGCACTCTACTGTGATAAAGTGATTGCTAAGGAACCAAGCAGCCATGCTCGCGGGCATGCGCGGAAGGGAAGGGAACATGAAGAAGAAGCTCCTCGGCCTGGTGGCATGCGTTGCCACGTTGGCCCTGTCCGGCGCCCTGCTGGCGGGTTGCTCGGGCTCTGGCGACAAGACCGGCGGCGACTCCGCTGACGGCAAGGAAACCCTGACGGTCGGCTTCGACCAAAGCTATCCGCCGTACGGCTTCGTCGGCGACGACGGCAAGTTCACCGGCTTCGACCTGGATCTGGCTCAGGCGGTGTGCGACAAGAACGGCTGGGAGCTGAAGCTGTCCGCCATCGACTGGGATGCCAAGGACGCGCTGCTGGCCCAGGGCAACATCAACTGCATCTGGAACGGCTTCACCATGGAGGGCCGCGAGGACGGCTACACCTTCTCCGATCCCTACATGCTCAATGAGCAGGTCATTGTCGTGAAGGCCGGCAGCGACATCTCCGATTTCGCGGGCCTGTCCGGCAAGACTGTCATGACCCAGGTCGACTCCGCTGCGCTTGACGTGCTCGAGGGCGACCAGGCCGAGGTTGCCGCCACCTTCAAGGGCGGTGCCGTTCAGACCATCGGCGACTACAACAACGCCTTCATGCAGCTTGACTCCGGCATGATCGACGCCGTCGCTTGCGACCTGTCCATCGCTCAGTACCAGATCGCCGCGAACCCCGACAAGTACGTGCAGCTGTCCACCCCGCTGTCCACCGAGCACTATGCCGTGGGCTTCAAGAAGGGCGACACCGAGCTGGCTCAGAAGGTCACCGAGACCCTGAAGCAGCTCGACGCCGACGGCACCGTCAAGCAGCTGTGCGAGAAGTACGCCAACTACGGCATCAGCTACGACAACTGGGTGCTCGGCAAGTAATGCCCCCGCTTGCCCCCGGCAAGCAGCTCGATAGCGTATCCTATTAGGGCCGGAGATGCGAACCCTTGCCCCATGTACGATGCGGCGCGAATCCAACGGCGTTCATGTACATGGCGGGCAGGGGAAGCTTCCCCGGCCTTCCGGCTGCTTTTCCCGCCAACCTGCGAAGGTTGGCATTCGGCGTGTTAAGACAAGAGCGTTTCTCTTGGAAGGAGACCAATGGAATTCGGAACCATGATGGGGCTGCTGCTCTCCGGCCTGCAGTTCACCGCCATCATCTTCGTGATCACGCTTGTGGGCGCGTTGCCCCTCGGCGTGCTGGTGGCGCTTGGCCGCATGAGCAAGTTCAAGCCGCTGTCGCTTTTGGTGCAGTTCTATATATCGGTCATGCGCGGCACGCCGCTTATGCTGCAGCTGATGATGTGGATGTTCGGTCCGTTCTACCTGTTCGGCGCCTCCATGGGCCCGGATTGGAAGTACTTCGCGTGCTGCATCGGCTTCATCCTGAATTACGCTGCCTACTTCGGCGAGATTTACCGCAGCGGCATCCAGTCCATCCCGCGCGGCCAGTACGAGGCCGCCGAGGTGCTCGGCTACACGCGCACGCAGACCTTCATGAAGATCATCCTGCCGCAGGTGTTCAAGCGCATCCTTCCCGCCATGGGCAACGAGGTCATCACGCTGGTCAAGGATACGTCGCTGGCGTTCGTGCTCGGCATCATGGAGATGTTCACGCAGGCCAAGGCCATCGCCGCCGCGCAAACCAGCATGATGCCCTACGTCATCGCCGGCCTGATCTACTGGGTGTTCAACTTCGTGGTGGTCATGGTGCTCAACCGCGTCGAGAAAAGGATGAACTACTATCATGACTAACCCCCTTGTTTCCCTTTCGCACGCACGTAAGAGCTTCGGTAAAACCGAGGTGCTCAAAGATATCTCCCTGTCGGTGGAGCAGGGTCAGGTCGTCGCCATCATCGGCCCTTCCGGTGGCGGTAAGTCCACGCTTCTGCGCTGCATGACGCTGCTGGAAACCCTTGACGGCGGTAGCCTGTCCTACGGCGATCTTGCCGTGGCTACCGATGGCGGCTCCGGTTCCGTGTACGGCGGCAAGTCCGTGCTCTCGCAGGCGAAAACGCGCTTCGGCCTGGTGTTCCAGAACTTCAACCTGTTCCCGCACTACACAGTGCTGAAGAACATCACCGACGCGCCGCTGTCCGTGCAGAAGCGCCCCAAGGACCAGGTCATGGCCCAGGCGCACGAGCTTCTGGTAAAAATGGGCCTGGAGGGCAAGGAGAACATGGTTCCTTGCGAGCTCTCCGGCGGCCAGCAGCAGCGCGTGGCCATCGCGCGCGCCCTGGCCCTGAACCCCGACGTGCTGTTCTTCGACGAGCCCACCAGCGCCCTTGACCCCGAGCTCACCAAAGGCGTGCTCAAGGTCATCCGCGACCTTGCCGACGAGCATATGACCATGGTCATCGTCACGCACGAGATGAGCTTCGCCCGCGACGTCGCCGACCACATCATCTTCATGGACGGTGGCTACATCGTGGAGGAGGGCCCTGCCGAGCAGGTGATTAACAACCCGCAGCAGGAGCGCACAAAGCTGTTTTTGGCGAACTACGGGGATTAACGAAACGGTTTGCGGCGCGCAATGCGCTGCGGGGGAAAGCGCCCGGGCATCCGGGCGCTTTTGCATGGGAAAGGCGGAAACTTGGAAGAGAAAGATCCTCAGGCGTCGTTGGCCTCGGGTGACGGCACGGTGACGTTCTATATCACGCGGCACGGGCAGACGGTCTACAACGTCGCAAGCCGCGTGCAGGGCTGGTGCGACTCGCAGCTCACCGACGAGGGCATCCGCGTGGCGCACTTGCTGGGCCGCGGCCTGGCGGAGGTCCCGTTCGCGCAGGCCTACTGCAGCGATGCCGGTCGCGCCGTGCAAACGCTCAATGCGGTGCTCGCCGCCAGGGCCAAGGAGAATCCGCAGGTAGAGTTGCCGTTCATCCACGTTCCCGACCCGCGCCTTCGCGAATGGTCCTATGGCAACCTTGAAGCGGGGCCGGGGGCCGAGCTGCACGCGGCGCTCACCCGCGGCTTCGGCGAGGATCTGCCCTTCGATGAGTTGAACCGGCGCCTGCCTCAGGTGGCCGAGGTGCTGGCCGACCAGGACGACACCGGGCGCGCGGAGCGCTTCGACCAGGTGAAGGCGCGTCTGGAAAGCTTCTTCAGCGAAGCGGGCCGGCAGGCGTTTGCTGCGGGCGGCGGCAACGTGCTGGTGGTCACGCATTCGTTCGTGGTGCGATCGGTCATGTACCTGCTGGATCCTTCGCGCGTGAACGACCCGCTCAAGATTAAGAACGCCAGCGTCACCCAGGTGACGTACGACGGCGAAACCTTCACGCTAGGGGAGACGGCGTCTACCCGCTGGCTGGGCGAGATGCCGCCGGAAGCCAACGCCATCCCCTTCGGGTTCCGCATGTAAACAAGCGAACGCAAAAGGGCCCGGGGATGTGTCCCCGGGCCTTTCTCATGGCGTGTGAGCCGCGTTGTCGTTTACTGGTGGTACTTCGTCAGCGTCGGTGTGGTTGCCAGCTGCAGGTCGCCCTCGACGCCTGCCGGCAGGGTGACCGTGTAGCTGTAGGTCACGGTGGACTCCACAGGCAGCGGGTTGTTCGGCTTGGGCAGCACCGAGAAGTCGCCCACCTGGCAGGTGAAGGTGACGTCAAGACCCTGATAGGTTGCCTTGCCGAGCGTGGCGCCGTTCGATGCCGTCACGTCGGAGATCGTGCCGCCTGCAGGAGCGTAGAAGTAGATGAACGGGTCGGCGTCGCCCAGGCTCTTGTCGTTGTTCGAGACGATGTAGCCGCCGCCTTGCTTCGCTTCCTGCGCGGTCATGAAGTTCGTCAGCGTGGTGGTCACGTGATAGGTGCGGGATCCGTCGTTGCCCGTGACGGGGCTGGAGATTTGGGTGTCCATGCCCAGCCACCAGCCAAGCTTGCTGCCGGCCCAGAAGTTGACGAACACGCCAAGGGTGGGCTCCTGCTGCGATGCGGCGGTCATGGAGCCCGAATAGCCCATGTCCTCGATGTAGCCCTGCTCGGTGGCGTCGGCCAGCCAGATCATGACGCGGCGATCCTCAAGGCCGCCCATCATGGTGGAGACCAGCTTCATGAGCGAGGACGCGTTCATGTTCTCCAAAGCCGAATCGAACGCGTATTCCGCAGCCTCGGCGAACAGGGCGTCGCACAGGTCGTTGCCCTCGGACATGTTCGAGCCGCTGGACAGGTACTTCCAGTACAGGTCGTGCTGCAGCACCTTCGTGGCGTTCGTGCCGTCGATGGTGGTGCCGTCGGACAGCGTGAAGCTGTCGCCCGTGGCGGCCAGCAGGTCCTGGACCATGGTGGGGGTGATGGAGATGACGCCGTCGACGGACTGCTCGGTCTTCTCCTGATAGGCCGCCGCCCAGATGCCGGCGACGCGCGGGTAGTCGGGGTTGAAGCTGTTATCCCAGGAATACTGCGTGTACCAGGGGTAGAACAGCGCGTTCTCCTCGTCGGTGATGGCGCACTGCGCGGGCGTCTCCTCGGCCATCATGTCGTAGACCTTGGTGAAATCGCCCAGCTCGATGGCGCCGTTGTCGATGGAGACGGTGCCCATGGAGCCGGGGAAGCCGCCCGAGGCGCGGATCTCGGCGGTGTTCTGCGCGGCCAGCAGGTACGTGCGGTTGCCGTTCGCGCCGAGCATGGAGCCGATGATGGGCGCGAAGGTGTTCGCCTCCTGGAAGACGTCGTTGATGCCGGTGATCTTCTCCTGGGCGGGCCCCACCAGCTTCTGCAGCTTCTCGATATGGAAGGCGGGAAGCGAGGACAGCTCGTCGGTGCAGCGCTGCATGGCCGGGGCGCCGTTTTGGATGGCGCCGAGCAGCGTGGTGATGGCGGCGATGTTCAGCTTGCCGTCGGCATCGATGCAGGCGGACGGGGGCGTGGTGGACAGGCTGCTGGTCAGCGGCACGATGGCGTTGTCGGATGCGTCGGCCAGGGCGGAGGCGATGGTCTGCACTCCCTTCACGTCGCTGCCTACGACGGGCAGCATGGCGGCCACGTCCCAAACGGGGGAGGAGAGCTCCATGTTCATGGCCTGTGCCGAAGACTGCAGGTTGGAGGCGTTCTTCGCCGCCGTTGCGAAGTCCTGCCCGGCGATGGCGGTTTGAATGCCGTTGACGTTGGAAAGCGCGGTCTCGGCCTGGGCTTTCACGTCCTTCGCGGACAGCGCCAGCGCCGCGCCGTAACCGCACGTGCCCACCAGCAGGCATGCGATGACGACGATGCAGACGATCAGCTTGGTGTGCTTCTTGCGGCGCTTCTTCTTCACGCGGATCATGCCGTCGTGCTCGTGGTTGGTCGGGATCGGCTGGAAGTTGAAATCCTGCCTTCCGTATGGGTCGCCGTACCCGTTTTGCGGCGGTTGCTGCCCAGGTTGCTGGGCGTAGCGCGGCTGCTGATACGGGGGGCGCTGATATGCTTGCTGGCCGTATGGCTGTTGCGGGCGCGCCGGTGCTTGCCGGCCCATGTTGGCGGGACGGTTGGCCTGTTGCCCATATGCCTGGTCCGGGCGCGAATGCTTTCCGTTGTTCTGCATAACACTCCTGACTTGCCTGTAACTACAAGGGGAAAGTGTATCACGCACGGTGTCGGCGGGGGACATTTGCACGCGAAGCCCAGATGACGGACGAGCCGGGACGCCTTGCGGCGATCCGGTTCGTCACCAACGATGGCTTTTGCGCTATATGCGAGCGTTCGCCAAGCATGCGGGTTTCGGACGTATAACGCTACGTCCCCAAGTGTCAGACGGGGAACGATTAGCGAACGCAAAAAGCTTGGGAATAGGCCCCCGGGCCTTTTGCGCGCTATGTGCGTCCTGTTTATCAGTGGTTCTCGATGACGTGCGGGATGACGCGGTGCCACGCCGTTCCGGTTTCCTGATCGTAGATGACGTCGTTGGCCATCTCGTCGATGTAGAAGGAGATGTATACCCCGCTCGAGTCCCTCGTCAGGCAGGAGCATCTGCCCTGGTTCAGCATCATGTCGACGACGCCGTTGCAGAATTCGAATTTCACGGGCGCGGAAGGTTGGGGCCTGCCAAGGGCGCGCGAGTCGATGAGCGAGTAATAGTCGTAGGTCACCAGATCGCCCTTTGCAAGGAAGTCGATATAGCGGGGCTCCTGGGCGTTCGGGTCGGGGCTCCAAAGGCCCACGATCATGTCGTTTGTCAGCGTGGTCTCGGGCATGGGCGCCGTCTGTCCGCTGCTGGAAGCGCTCGACCCGCTGTTAGCGGAGCTGCCGCCGGTCGACTCGCTCGGCTTGCTCTTGGTTGCGGGCAGGCCGCTGTTGGCGGAGCTGCCGCCGGATGACTCGCTCGACTTGCTCTCGGTCTCCTTGCCTGTGCTCGAGCTGTTCGAGCTGCTCGTCGAGCCGGAACTCGAGCTGCTTTCGGCAGGTTTGTCCTGGGTTTTGCCCTTGCTCGCCGAGTCTGCCTGCACCTTGAGGTCTCCCGCCTCGGTTCCGCCGAACAGCTTCACCTTGACGTTGCGCTGCGATTCGATGAAATTGGCGTCCGCGCCCACGCGCTCAAGGTATTCGGCGGAATCGTCCCCGATGGTTTTCTTCGCCGTGCTCAGGCTTTTCGACAGCGTGGGGTAGTTGCCGTTCTCGTCGGGGGTCAAAAACGTAGTCAGCACGCCCTGGAGCATGGCGACGTTGTAGACGTGCGAGATCGACCCGGTGTTGCCGAAGACGGCCGTAGCGCCGTTGTCCAGGAACGCGTCGGCCAGCTGGCTGTCCTCTCCCGTGCTGCAGGCGCACAGGTAGACGACCGACCCGCTCATGCCGCGCACGTAGCGCTTGACGAAGGCGGGCGTGATTGCAAGGTGGCTGTCGGGATCCCCGGCCACGTTGACGATCGTGGCGCGGTCGTTCTTGATCTCGATGAGCTGGGATTTGTCGTTTAGGTCTGAATCGATCCCGGTGTCAAGGACGCTGCCGGTCTTGCGGTTGTACCCGCCGTGGCCGGCCCAGATGAGCAGCTGCTGCTTGCCGCCGAGCTCTTTAAGCCCGGCAAGCGTGATGTTGCTCGGGGTTTTCGCCGTGGAGGCGGACCATTTCGAGGAAGATGCGGAAAACGCGCTGGTGATGGTGCTGATCGCCGCGAGCGAATCGATTCGTCCCGTGGTCTCCACCGAGCAGACGGTGGCTTCGGAATCGGTGCTCAAGGCGTCGGTTCCCTCGGGCGCGGCTATATAGAGATACGACAGCCCGTTCTCGAACTTGAAGTACACGCTGTTGTCGTCGGCGGTGTAAGAGGACACGACCCCTTGCGCCTCAAGCTCCTTCGCGTAGGACTTTTGCGCTGCTATGGCGTTTTTGATGTCTTCCTCGGTTTGAAATCCACCCGATGCGTACGTCGCGGCGTTCTGGTCGATTTGATCGAGGGTCTCCTCGAATTCAGCGATCTCGGCATTGGAGAGCTCGGGAGCGGTGAATTCCTCCCAGATATCTAAGGCGAAGTTCGTTCCCGTGAGGAAGTATTGCACCGCAAGGACGACGATCGCGGCGATGACGATGAACGTCACGGTATTATCGCCGCTGCCGTTCTTAGAACCGTTCGATGAGCTTTGCGAGGGCTTGTCGGGCGTTGCCATAGCTTCTCCTTGGCGTTCGTCTGCATGATGGAGCGTCGCTTCATATCATACGAGATGAACGCGCTGTCTGGGAGAGCTTTGTGCACGTTGGCGAACCTTCGTTCCTGGGCGGCGATGGGTTGCCCGGCGGCGCGGGCGGGCAAGGCCCGCCCTTCGGCGGCGATGCAGGTTCTTGGGTTTGCTAGCCGGTGCTTACCCGGTCCGCACTCCCCAGGCGGGGCGGGTTTAAGACCGAGCGGTTGACGTGTCCCGGTTCGCCGGGTTCCGCTTTCCGTGTGCTTATAGACTGCAAAACGGAAAACGCCCCGGAATGGTTCCGGGGCGTTGGCTTCGCGTTGGCGGTCGTCGTCGACGCTTATGGCTTGAGGCAGTTCGGCGACCGCTTTCGATCTTATCGCACGGCTTTCGCGATGCTACTTGGAGAAGCGGCTATAGTCGTAACCGCCCTCGCCGCCGCGCTTCTTGTTGTTGGCCTTGTGCGGGTTGCCGTTCTGGGCCTTGCGCTCCTTCTTGTGCAGACGAGCTTGGGCGTTCTTGGCGTTGCGGCGGGAACGGAACTCCTCGTCGGAGAGCCATTCGCCGTTGCGGCCGGCGCCGCCCTTGCCGCGATATCCGCCCTTGTTGCCGCCGCGATCGTTGCGGTTGTCGCGATCGAAGCGGCCGCCACGGTCGTTGCGGCCCTTGCGGTCGAAGCGGCCCTTGCCGCCGCGGCCGCCGCGCTCGCCGCGGGTGACCAGCGAGTCGTCCTCGCGACGGCGACGACCCTCGCCGGCGTTGGGCCTGCGGCCCTCACGCTCAGCGCGCTCGGCGTGCTTCTCGCCGGTGCGGCGGGCGCCTGCCGGCTTGTTGC
>OLVT01000452.1_pt1 | contig 44801 bp, 42 predicted proteins | sample 1673241 | NCBI WGS metagenome assembly OLVT01 (sample SAMEA3178936, study PRJEB25190) | human gut metagenome | biome: human gut; feature: human-associated habitat; material: faeces | place: Austria | collected 2013
TGAAGGAGAGAATGGCTATGGATGAAGTACATTATCTGATATCGGATGCGTCCAAGAAGGTTGATGTGGAGGCCCATGTATTAAGGTACTGGGAGGACGAGCTGGGGCTCGAGATTCCGAGAAACGAGATGGGGCATCGGTATTATACGGATCTGCATATCCGCCTGTTTAAGCAGGTGAAAAATCTGAAAGAAAAAGGTTATCAGCTGAAAGCCATCAAGCATGCTCTGGATGAAGTCTTAAAAAAAGACTCCTGGGATGCTCAACTGACCGATGAGATTCTGGAGCGGGACATGAATGCGGCCCTTCAGGAATTTAAGGAGGAGGCGGCTGAGGGGGGGACAAGCCTGGCTCAGGTGAAAGGTTCCTCTATGACCTCGGAAGAGAAGATGGAGCAGTTTCAGCAGATTATGAATCTGATTATCGGACGGGCCCTGGAGGTTAATAACGAGAAGCTGAGCCAGGATGTAAGCGCCCTGGTCAGCGAGCGGGTGGCTAAGGAACTGGAATATCTGTCGCGGATTTCCGATGAGAAAGAGGAAGAACGTTTCCGTCAGCTGGATGAAACCATCCGCGCATTTCAGAAGGATGGCCGTGAGGAGGCGGCCGCCGCCAAAGTGCCGTTTTTTAAGAGAAAGCGGTTTGGACGGGGCGGGAAGAAAATGAGAGAGAAGTAAGCTGCGGGGCCAAAGGCCCCGCGGTATTTTTTTACCATCAGAAATTTCCCATCGCCAATCAGGGAAAAATGTGCTAGAATAGATTTGATTTACGCAAAGAGATATAGAAGGAAAGCAAAGGATACATAGAACAGGATGAAAGGATACAAAGCACGAACAGCATATGCGGCTCTGACAGCGGCTCTGGTATTTTCAGCAGCGGGCTGCTCTGGCGCTGAGCAGGCTTCCGGAGACCAGGCGGGTTCTCCCAGCAATGCTCTGGTGATTCAGACGGTGCCGGAAACGATTGCACCGCTGGGATTAAACGGACAGATTCTCCCGGCGCTGACGGATGTGGATCTGCCGGATACGGAACCAGCCCCGGAATATTTGCGGCTGGGAGTCCGCCATGAAATTATTAAACGCCTTCAGGAACGCCTGATGGAACTGGGCTTTATGGATAACGATGAGCCTACAGATTACTTCGGAGAAGCGACAGAGTCAGCTGTTAAAAAATTCCAAAGGCAGAATGATCTGGAACAGGATGGAATTGTGGGAGATTCCACCTGGAATGCTATTATGGATGAAAACGCCAAATATTACGCTGTGTCCAAAGGGGACCAGGGCGATGATATTATTCAGATTCAGCAGCGTCTGTATGAGCTGGGATATCTGGCTACGGCGGATTTGGTAACCGGAAACTTCGGAGACTCCACGGAGGCGGCGGTTATCCGTCTGCAGGAGATGAACGGACTGACGCCGGACGGTACGGTAGGCCGTCAGACCATCAATCTTCTCTACAGTGATGAGATTAAGCCCAACATGCTCTCTTATGGTGAGCACAGCGATGTGGTTCTGGCTTGCCAGGAGCGGTTAAGAGAGCTGGGGTATCTGACTACGGAGCCGGATGGAGCTTATGGGGACGATACGATGATTGCGGTCAGACAGTTCCAGGCTAGAAACGATTTGGTGGTGGACGGTTATCTGGGCCCATCTACCAGGACAATTCTGATGAGCGACAGCGCCAAGCCCAACGGCATGATGCTGGGCGAACAGGGCGATGCAGTAGCCAGAGTGCAGCAGCTGTTAAGCGATTATGGCTATCTGAATTCCGGAAATGTAACCGGGTACTATGGCGAGATTACCGAGCAGGCAGTCCGCAACTTCCAGTCACGAAACGGTCTGTCGGTGGACGGTCAGGTAGGCGTCCAGACTATGGCCAAGCTGACCAGCGATAATGTGCGCAGGCCGGCGGCGGGAGGCAGCAGTTCTTCCGGTGGAAGCAGCGGCGGAAGCAGCCAAGGAAGCAGCGGAAACAGAGGCGGCAGCACCGGAGGCAGCAGCAGCGGCGGAAGCAGTGGAGGAAGCACCGGCGGAACCTACACGCCGCCAAATACCGGACAGGCCAGCGGAAGCGCGGCGGCACTGATCAATATCGCGGCTTCCAAGGTGGGAAGTCCATACGTATGGGGAGCCAAGGGGCCCAACTCCTTCGACTGCTCGGGATTCGTTTATTGGTGCTTAAACCAGGCAGGAGTCAGCCAGAGTTATCTGACCTCCTCAGGCTGGAGAAATCCGGGACGTTATACCAGAATCAGCAACTTTAATGATATTCAGGCAGGCGACATTGTGGTTGTTAACGGCCATGTGGGAATCGCCGCAGGCGGAGGCACCGTGATCGACGCCTCCTCCAGTAACGGCCGGGTGGTACACAGAGGTTTAACTCAGTGGTGGGCCAACAACTTTATTGTGGCATGGAGAATTTTCTAAAACGGGAGGCATTATGCAGACAATATTAGTGTGCGATGATGACAAACAGATTGTGGAAGCCATTGACATTTACCTGACAGGAGAGGGATATCAGGTGGTGAAGGCCTACGACGGTTATGAGGTTCTGGAGTATCTGGAAAACAACGAGGCCGATCTGCTGATTATCGATGTGATGATGCCGGGGCTGGACGGAATCCGTACTACCTTGAAGGTGCGGGAGACCAGCAGCATTCCCATCATCATCCTCTCCGCCAAGTCCGAGGACACGGACAAGATTCTGGGGCTGAACATCGGGGCGGACGACTACATCACAAAGCCTTTTAATCCCCTGGAACTGGTGGCCAGGGTGAAATCCCAGCTGCGGCGCTACACCCAGCTGGGAAATCTGAACCAGCAGCCGGAGGGCCAGGTCTATAAATGCGGCGGCCTTCAGATCAACGATGACAACAAGGAAGTGACGGTGGACGGGGAGCCCATCAAGCTGACCCCCATCGAGTACAATATTCTCCTGCTTCTGGTGAAGAATGCGGGAAAGGTGTTCTCCATCGATGAGATTTACGAACAAATCTGGAATGAGGAGGCCATTGGAGCGGACAACACGGTGGCGGTCCACATCCGCCATATTCGGGAGAAGATTGAGATTAATCCCAGAGAGCCCAAGTACCTGAAGGTAGTGTGGGGCGTAGGATATAAGATCGAAAAGCAGAATTAAGAGAACTAAAACAGGGAGCGAAACCGGGGAAAGGATTTCGCTCCCTGTGATCGTCTATTTCAAGAATGCGCCAAATACAATAGAAGCAATAATCAGTACGATGCCTCCGCCAAGACGGGAGGACAGCTGTGCGTAAGCCATCAGAGGCATTCTCTTGCAGGCGCCCAGAACTGCCAAGTCGCCGGAGCCGCCGCGGTTTGCCATACACAGGCCAGCGGTGATGGCGGAGTCGATGGGATAAAAGCCTACCAGATATCCGACCAGAGCGGAGCCGATAATGGCGCCGATTACGATTGCCAGTGCAATGATGACGTTGCCGGGCGTAATGGCGTGAGCCAGCTCGATGATATTCGTGTCAACGCCAACACCTACCATAATAATTAAAATCAGGTTTCCGGAAAAGAAGGACTGAAGCTTCTTAGCGCCGGCACGCACATTGTCTGGAATAATTCCAAGCCCTGCCGCAATCGCTACAAAGATAATCATGTAGGCGAACTGGTGGATAGGAGTTCCAAAAATGGTGGGAAGAATGGTAGAGGAAAACAGGCGTCCTAAAGCATAAAAACCGATTGCCAGGAAAAATGCCCCTCCTAAATCCTTCATTGTGGCTTTGACGGCGGAACCCTCTGATTTGTTAAAGTCTCCGCCGCCCCGGATTAAAGTGGTTCCGTCCCCGGTCCAGGTTGTCATTTTCTCCCCTAATTTGTTTAAAAGGGCAGCAGAGAGAATGGCGAAAATATTGGCGATTGTTAAAATCGTAATGGCGAAAGAATAATAGTTAGCCGCAGGCTCGCCTGTAATGGTCTCATAAATCTGACTTAAGGGAACAGCTCCGGCTCCGTTTCCGCCTCCCATAATTGGAAGCATGTATTTGATAATGATATCGACCGGATTAATTCCAAATAGAAAACCGGCAGCGACTCCAAGGAGGGAAGCTCCGATGAGTCCGCCGAAGATTGCAGGTATATATCCGGCAAAGGACCTGAGAAGAAGCTTGCGGTCCAGGGACAGGATAGAGCCGGTAATCAGAAAAATGATGAAGAAGGACAGGAAATCCGCCTCATCCATAACCATCGCCATGCCGTCTGCATATTTTTGCGGAATAATGTGGTAGGTAAACAGAAATGCGGAAACGAGGAAGGTAAGTACCAGGCCGCCTCCGATGTAACTGTTCCAGAATGGAATCCGCTCGCCAATTTCATTGCAGATTAAGCCAATGGAGAGCATAAGGACAAAGCAGCCGGCCAAATCGGCCCCTAAAGCCCCGGTCGCGGCCCCTGCAATGGCGACAACGGCGATGACGCAGGCAATCCAAACCGGCAGTCCAAATGTTTTCAGCTCAAATTCCTTTTCATTCATAGAAACCCCTCCTTTACATAAATATCCCCATATTGAGAAGAATGGAATCCTTACAAATCCCCTTGGTAGATTCCCGCTGCTTTTGCTAGATTAAGGGTGCGCATAGCCCCGTCATAAAAAGCAATGTCAATCATTTTTCCATCTACGGTAAATACGCCGATTCCCTGCGCCTTCTTTTCGTTAATTTCCCGAACGACCTTTTCCGCGAAAATAATTTCTTTTTCGCTGGGAGTAAAGATTTCGTGTACAATGGAGATCTGTCTGGGATTGACCAGGGACTTTCCATCGAATCCCATGAGTTTGATCATTTCCGTCTCCCGGCGGAAGCCCTCCATATCGTCCAGGTTGGTGAATACCGTATCCCAGCATTGAACCCCGGCGGCCCTGGCGGCGATAATCATATGCTGCCTGGCCCCCATCAGCTCTACGCCGGTTCCGGTAATTTTGGTCTGAAGGTCCTTGGTATAGTCGCCGCCGGAAAGAGCGATTCCAATGAGCCGCTCTGAGGACTTGCAGACCTCCAGAGCGTTTAAGACACCCTTGCAGGATTCCAGGGCGGCCATGAGAAGGGTGCTCCCCTCAGGACGGCCAAATTCTTTTTCAGCCGCCAGCACATGTTCCTCTACCGTGCGGACATCCTGAGCGCTTTCCGTTTTCGCGATACGGATGACATCGGCTCCGCCTGCCACGCAGACACGAATATCCTCCTTCCAGTGAGGCGTGTCCAGGCCGTTGATGCGGACGACCCGCTCTGTGGTTCGGTAATCAATTTCCTTTAAAGCGTGATACAAGGAATACCGGGCGGCATCCTTTTGATTCTCCGCCACCGCATCCTCTAAGTCCAGCATAATGGAGTCAGCCCCGTAGATATAGGGGTCCTTAATCAGGCTGGGCTTTTGGGCGTTCAAAAACATCATGGACCTTCTTAAACGTTTCTTGTTGGGATGAATCATCGGATGGCACCTCCCCAAGGCAAATTTTCACAAATGTCATTGGAGCGATAGAGGGCACATTCCAGACGCGCCTTTATGGTGCAGTCTAGGGCTCCTTTATCTACAATTACAATACGTCCGTTTGTAACCTCCAGCCGCTCTAAGGTGTCCAGGGCCACCTTTCGAATCTGGGAGCCAAACTGGTGAATGACGCTGCTCTCAATGGAAAGCTCGATGCCGTCGGTTCCCGGTTCTACCGTAATTTGGGCATCACTGGATTCCAGTGTGCCGGCCATAGCAGCCTTTTTAATTTCCATATTCCGCCTCCTTCTGTCCATACAGCCCGTTACTCTTTGATTTTGCGCACCACATCCATGATGGTGCCGTCGCGGCTTTCGATGATTCCTACTACCTGGTCCTCAAATTCGATGGGGTCGGGCTCGCCGGTAATTCCATAGGCCATATCCCGCAGCTCCTGGATGGTGCAGATGGGGAGCTTGGAGTTCTTGTAGGCCTCCACCAAATCGGTTCTTCTGGGATTGATGGCGATGCCGTAGTCGGTGACTACGATGTCAATGGCCTCCCCGGCAGTGGTGACGGAGGTACACCGGGTGCAGATGGTAGGAATCCTTCCTCTTACCAGAGGAGCGACAATGATGGAACACTTGGAGCCGGCAGCGGTGTCGGGATGACCTCCCGGGGCCCCTCTTACGATGCCGTCAGAGCCTACCACTACGTTGCAGTTAAAGTCTACGTCCACTTCCAGGGCTCCCAGGATGACAAAGTCCAGCTTATTGACATATGCGCCCTTGTTCATGGGATTGGCGTATTCCGAGGTAGAAATCTCAAAATGGCGGGGATTGTTCTTGATGGACTCGATGGAGGCTAAGTCAAAGGCCTGGGCGTCTACTACGCATTTGACCAGTCCCTCGTCCAGCAGTTCGCACATGGGCTGGGTGATGCCGCCGATGGCAAAGCCCATGGTGATGCCCCGCTCCTTTAAAATATCCCGCAGGAACATATTCACTGCCAGGGAAGCGCCGCCGCCTCCGGTCTGGAAGGAAAAGCCCTCCTTGAAAAATGGGGATTCCGCCATGATTTTGGCGCAGTACTCGGCCATCATCAGCTCCCGCACATCCTTGGTCAGGCGAACCACATTGCTGACGATTTTGGCGGGATTGCCGATTTGATCCACCACGCAGACATAGTCCACATCCACCATGGAGATGCTGGCAGGCAGATTGGGGAATGGCACCAGGCAGTCGGTGATGACGACTACATGGTCCGCGTACTTGGCGTCCACCATGGAGTAGGAAAGCACGCCGCAGTCGCTTTTCCCTCCTACGCCTCTGGAATTGCCGCATTCATCCGAGGTGGGAGCGCCGATAAACGCGATGTCAATATGTACGTCCCCCTCCTCAATGGCCCGTACCCGTCCGCCGTGGGAGCGGATAATAGCGGGGGTTTTCAGCTTGCCGTAGGAAATGGCCTCGCCGATTTTTCCCCGGACGCCGGAGGATTGGATTCCGGTCACGATGCCCTCCTCAATCATGCGGGCTACCGGGTCATGGGCGGCTCCAAGAGAGCTGGCGCAGATGGTGATATCCTTAATACCCATGGCGGCCACTTCCTCCATGACCATGTTCACCACATAATCCCCGTCCCGGAAATGATGGTGGAAGGATAAGGTCATTCCATCCCGGATGCCGCATTTTTCCAGCGCTTCCCGTATGGAAGAGACCATTTTGCTGCGGGCAGGGTCCACTGCCCCCCGCACAGTAGGACTCGCTTTTTTGTAGGAAGCATTGTCGCGGTAATTCATTCCCTGATAACCGGTCTTGTGGTATTTCTGCAGAATTTCCTCCGGAATTTCACGGCCGGCTTGGTTCCTCATATGAACATTCCTCCTTTATAAATTTTGAGATTTGACAGAAAAACACTGCCATTGTTTGTAGAATTTGCTTAAAATTAATAAAATATTCATAAATTGATAGTAACATATATACCAAAATGATTCAATGACAAAAAAACCTATCGTCACTATAGGATTTTTTCTATAAGAAAGGGAGTTTTATGAACGATAAACAAGCGGAATATGTCTTAACAGTTTTAAAAGAAGGAAGCTTCACTGCCGCCGCGAAGCGGCTTTATATTTCTCAGCCGTCCTTAAGCCAGATGGTCAAGGCAGCGGAGAACCGATTGGGGGCTCCCATTTTTGACCGGACGACGGATCCCATTACGCTGACTCCGGCAGGGAAGCTGTATGTAGAAGCGGCCCTTCAGGTAAGGGGAATTACGGAAAATCTGGAAAAGCAGGTAAAAGAGCTGGCAGAGGAGGAGCGAGGAGCGCTCCACATTGGAATTTCCATTCAGAGGGCCATTGAACTCGTCCCGTACCTGTATCCGGCGTTTTCAAAGGAATTTCCTTATGTAAAACTGGAATTTCATGAACAGGGCTCAGCGGATCTGGAAAAGAGCATCCTGGAAAATACCATTGATTTCGCGTGCCTGGCCACAGTTCCTTTAAACTCCAAACTGACCTATGAATTGATTAAGGAGGAATACGCGGTGCTTCTTGTCAACCGGGACTGCGAGCTTGCCGGAAAATACCCCGCCGGCACTCCGGTCGATATCCGTGAGGCCAGGGGAGAGACGTTTATCAGCTGCAAAAAAGGCCATGGCATCCGCAAGACACAGGATATGATGTTTTTGGCTTACGGCATCAGCCCTGAGATTGCATTCGAAATCGACAGTATCGAGGTAGGAAAGCGGACGGTTGCCGCAAGCAGGACGGTTATGATGTGTCCGGATACCTTCGCGGATCTGGACGGGACTTATCCCTACCGGGTTTATCCGTTAAAGCATGTGGATGTCTCCAGACATTTCTATGTGTGTTACCGGAAGGGGATGTACATGAACCGGTATCAAAAGGGATTTCTGCGGATTCTGCACGAGATGCCGAAAGCGGCCGAACCGACGGCCGCTTTCCAGATGATTCGAGAGGATAAAATGAGAAATTAAGCCTGGCCGGGACTTTGCAGAAGCAGCCATTTCATTTCGTAAGGCTTTAAGGGTACATCCCGCGCCTCTTGTTTCTGTCCGGTCAGAAGATCTTTAAAAGTCCCCTCCTCCTTAATCCAGGCGGTTTTCGGCTGGTCGGAGAAGTTGAAGAGGGAAATGAGCTTTTGCCCGCCGCCCTGGCGGCACAGACAGAGAATGGAGGAATCCCAGGTCTCTTCCAGGGAAAGGGAGCTTTCCTGGGAGAATACCCCGCATTCTTTTCTCAGAGTCTCCATGTTTCTCAGACCCTCAAAAATTCTCTGCTGGATGGTGCCGGGGGTATGGCGCAGCTTGGCCTCGTCCCAGAGGAACGGTCCCCGGTGGACGTAGCGGGAATCAGCCGCCTTTTTGGGGTCGCTGTGATAGGTGTAATCGTTCAGGCGGGCGACCTCATCTCCGCTGTAAATCATAGGGATTCCCGAAAGGCTCAGCATATAGCCGTGAAGCAGCAGGTCCAGGGAAACGGCCTTTTCAAGGTCCTCTGGATTTTGGCTTTCCCGGGCTGCCTCGATGCCGCAGAGGGAAGCTGCGGTGCCGCAGAGCCTGGCATCTCCTGAGGCCGGGTCATCGTTGTAGAGCTCTCCCCTGGAGAGGGAACCGGGGTATTTTCCGGTAAAATAATCATTGAGGAACTTTTTGTGGGGATTTTCCTGCATATGATGTTCCTTCAGCCAGACGTATTCCAGGCCCCAGCCGATGTCGTCGTGGCAGCGGATGTAGTTGAGGAATACGTAATCCTTGGGAAGAGCGGCCACAATTTCCGTCTGACGCTTTAAGAGAGCGGCATCCTTAACGGCCGCGGTGTGCCACAGGGTAGCCATGGTGGTGACATTGTAGAGCATGTGGCATTCCGGTTTGTCAAGGGTTCCGAAATAGGGGACCACCTTGTCAGGAGCCATTACCACCTCTCCCAGCAGGAGAACGCCGGGACAGACAATTTCACAAATCATGCGCAGCATGCGGACAATGGTGTGAACCTGAGGAAGGTTGCGGCAGCTGGTATTAAGCTCCTTCCAGATGTAGGGCACCGCGTCAATCCGCATAATGTCAATGCCGTGGTTGGCCAGATTCAGCAGATATCCGGTCATATCGTTAAAGACAGCCGGGTTGCGGTAATTCAAATCCCACTGGTAGGGATAGAAGGTGGTCATGACGTATTTCCCAATGTCCTCAAGCCAGGTGAAGTTTCCGGGAGCGGTAGTGGGAAATACCTGGGGACAGGTCTTTTCATACTGGGCCGGAATATCAAAATTGTCAAAGAAGAAATAGCGGTCCTGGTATTCTTTCTCCCCGGCTCTGGCTCTCCTGGCCCACTCATGTTCCATGGAAGTGTGGTTCATGACGAAATCCAGACAGACGCAGATGCCTCTTTTATGGCAGGCATCGGAGAGGCGGGACAAATCCACCATGGTTCCCAGGCGGGAATCCACCTGGGTATAATCGGAAACCGCGTATCCCCCGTCATTTTCTGCCTCCGGCATCTGAAGCAGGGGCATGAGATGCAGACAGTTGACGCCGCATTCTTCAATATAATTCAGCTTTTTCTGCACGCCTTTCAGAGAGCCGGCAAAGGCATCGGTGTACATCATCATGCCCAGAAGGCCGCTTCCCTTATACCAATCAGGATGTTCCAGGCGCTGCTCATCCAGCCGTTTTAAGCTGTCTTGGCGGCTGAGAAAATAGGATTCCATGGTCTCACACAGGCGCTGAAAGGCGTCCATGGACTCATACAGCTCGCAGTAAAGCCATTTTAATTCATCGTAGTGCTTTTGTAAGCGCTGTTCAAACAACAGATTCCGACTCATATTTATGGTTCCTCCGCTATGGTAAGCTCGAACTGGATTCCTTCATATTCCTTCAGACCAGGGGGAATGGGAAGGCCTGCGTTCATGAGAAGGGCTCCGGAAAAAATCTGCTCCTGGCCTTTGATGCGGTAGCGCCCCTTTGGGGAAAGCCCCCGAAGCTTGACAAAGCGCTGGGCATCGTTGCTCTCCTTGTCCGTCAGAACAAGGCTGACGACGGACCGTTTCTGATCCCTGGACACAAACTGCCAGGCCGTAAAATAGGGGTTGGCATAGGGGCTGGAGAGGCGGTAATAATCTCCGGTTAAAACCAGGTCTTCAAAATGTTTGTAGGTCTCCACCTGTCTGCGGCACTCTTCTCGCTCTTCACCGCTCAGGCGGGTGGAATCCAGCTCATAGCCCAGGATGCCGTCCATCGCCGTGATTCCACGGGTTTTTAAGGATACCGTGCGCCCGGTCTGATGGTTGGGACAGATGGATACATGGGATTCCAGCGCGCTCATGGGATAGAAAAAGGAGGTCCCGTACTGAATTTTCAGGCGGCTGATGGCATCCGTATTGTCGCTGCACCAAATCTGGGGCTGATAGTAATACATGGCCGGGTCATACCGTCCGCCGCCTCCGCTGCAGCCGCAGAAGATAATGTCCGGATGGGTCAGGATGACCTGATCCATAATATGGTAAAGCCCGAGGACGTACCGGTGGTAAACCTCACCCTGATGGCCGCGGTCCAGAAGGGCGGACCAGGCTTCGCTGAGGCTGCGGTTCATATCCCATTTGATATATTCAATTTGGGCCTCAGAGAGCAGCTTGTTGATGGCCTCAATTAAATAGCCGCATACGTCCGCCCTGGAAAGGTCCAGAACCAGCTGATAGCGTCCGCGGACTGCCGGGCGGTGCGGGGCGCGAAGGCACCAGTCCGGATGGGAGCGGTAAAGGTCGCTGTCCTCGGAAACCATCTCCGGCTCAATCCAGAGGCCAAAGGAAAGGCCCATATCGTGAATTCTTTGGGAAAGCCCATTCAGCCCGTCCGGCAGCTTGTCTTGATTGACGCTCCAGTCTCCCAGACTGCAGCAGTCATTGTCCCTCTTGCCGAACCAGCCATCGTCCAGGACGAACAAGTCTACCCCCATCTGAAGGGAACTCTTGGCAATGTCCAGAAGCTTTTTCTCGTCAAAATCAAAGTAGGCGGCTTCCCAGCTGTTGATGACAACCGGGCGGGGCTTCTTCACATAGGGCGAGCGGCACAGATTGTCCCGGAATACATCGTGGTAAAGATGGCTTAAAGCGGTAAAGCCCTGGGCGGTGAAGGCCAAAACCAGTTCCGGCGATTCCAGGCAGTCTCCTGGATTCAAAAGCCAGGAAAACCCTCTGGGGTTGATGCCGGCGTTGATTCTTAACTGACTGTACTGGTCTTTTTCCGCTTCCATGAGGAAGTTGCCGCTGTAAATCAGGGAGAAGCCGTAGCAGCAGCCTTGCTCCTCGCCGGCATTTTTCTCACAGAGAATGAGGCTGGGATTATATTGGTGGGAGGAGGAACCTCTGGAGCTTCCGATGGCGTGGAGGCCCCGTTCAACCGGAATCCGTACTTCTTCCCGCTCCATCGTGTGCCGGCCCGCAAAATAAATCAGGTCATAGTCAGAATCCATAAAGTCCAGAGTAGCGGACATAAGACGGTTGATTCGAACCGGCCTGGAGCCGTTGTTGGAAAGCAGCACGCTTCTTGTAATCACATCCTTTTCCTCAAAGACGCCGTAGATTAAATCAGCCTGAAGCCCGGAAACTTCGTCCTGAAGGCAGATGGTCAGAGTCTGAACCGTATCCTGGTCCCCGGCCCTGAGGGATGGCATTCCCTTCAGCAGATGTTTTTTCGGTTCAATGTCAAAGCGGGATACTTTTCCGCAAAAGACGCGGCTTCCGTCCTCATTTTCCACCTCAATGCTGCTGGAGCGATAGTCGCCGCTTTCGCTGGTGGAAAACTCCTGGGGGAGAAAATCCAGGGAAAAGCAGCGGTCGTTTCCGGCTTCAAAGGGATTTGGGGAAAATCCACGGTCCTGAAACTGAAGCAGGTAGTCCAGGTCCGTGTCCGCAATAGGCCGTCCGTAGTACATGTGAAGTAGATAGCCGTAGGAAGTGATTTTCATAGCGTAGGAGCTGTTTTTCGTATTCAGAAGAAAGGTTTGAGTGGATTCATTGTAAGTGATGGACATGTAAGTTCCTCCTGATGGATTCGTAAAGGTTTATTTTATTTGCCTCCGGTCATGGCGACGCCCTCGATGAACTGTTTCTGGAAAATCAGGTACAGAATCACCATGGGAATCATGGCCAGGAGGGAGCCGGCCATCAGAGTGGGGAAGTCCGTGCTGAACTGTCCTCTCAGAGTGGCGAGGCCGGATGAAAGGGTCATCATGTTTAAATCTGTGTTGACGATGAGAGGCCACATCAGGTCTCCGTAGGCGAAAACGGCAGTGAATACGGCCAGGGCCGCCATGGAGGCCTTGGTCAGAGGCGCCATAATCATGGTAAAGGTCTGCCACTGGTTGCAGCCGTCCAGGTAGGCGGCCTCCGCCACTTCATTGGGGATGGCCAGGTAGGCCTGCCGGAGGAAGAAAGTCCCGAAGGCGCTGACCAGCCCGGGGAACACCAGGGCAAATACGGTATTGGTCAATCCGAAGCGGGCCAGCATCTGATACTGGGGTGTAATGAAAATCTGGGAGGGCAGCATCATCTGGATCAAAACGATGGAAAAGAGGATGTTTTTTCCCGGAAATCTCAGTTTGGCGAAGGCGTAGCCTGCCATGGAGGAAAAGGCTACGGCGCACACCACTCTCCAGAAAATCAGCAGAAAGGTGTTTTTGTAAAGAGCCAGGAATGGCAGGGAATCCAGGGCCTTTTTGAAGCTGTCCAGACGCCAGCTCTCCGGCAGAATCGTGGGCGGAATCATCATGCTCTCCTCCACAGTTTTAAAGCTGGTGAGGAACATCCACACAAAGGGGAAAATCATGACGATGGAACCGATGATAAAAAATGCGTATGTTCCGCCAATCCGCAGCTTGCGGGTTCTTTCTAACGATGAATTCATTTGCGTTTCCTCCTTTACACTTCGTAGTTGACCCATTTCTTCTGTCCCCAGAACTGGATGGCTGTGATAACGCCAATCAGGGCTACGGTCCAGATGACCACGGAGGAGCCCAGACCCCGGTTTCCGGTGACGAAGGATTCACGGTAGAACAGGTACATGAGGGACTGAGCCTTTGGCAGAGCCGGATTGGATTCCTCCACCAGCATGTAGATTAAGTCGTAAACCTTCAGGGAGGACATCAGCCGCATGATTAAGACCACGAAGAGAGTGGGGGAAATCATGGGGAAGGTGATGGTCAAAAACTGGCGCACCTTTCCGGCGCCATCCAGGCTGGCAGCCTCGTAGTAGGACTTGGAAATATTCTGAAGTCCCGACAAAAGCAGTACGGCGTCGTAGCCGATGGAGGACCAGATGGCCACAATGGCGCAGGTGACCATAATGATGTTGGGGTCGGTAATCCAGCTGATTTTGCTGCCGATGACCGTGTTGATGATGCCGTATTCCGTGTTGAACATCCATTTCCACACCATGGCCACAGCGGCGGGGGCTACTACCATGGGAAGGAAGAAGATGGCCCGGAAGGCGCTCTGTCCCTTGATTTTCGCGTTGAGCATGACCGCCACGATTAAGGCAAGGAAAATGCCCAGGGGAACGGTAAGGACGCAGAAGTAGAGGGTGTTTAAATTGGCCCTCCAGAACTCGGGGCTGGTGAACATCTCAATATAGTTTTCCGGGCCCCGCAGCTGGTACAGGCCAAAGGGCAGGGTCTTGGAAAAGCTCAGCTTGATGGTGTCTAAAAAAGGATAGATATTTAAGACCAGAAGCCCGATGATGGTGGGAGCTACCATCAGATAGCCCCACATCCGCTCGGAGCGGGAATTCCGGTGCGCTTTTGACTGATTTCCCATAAGATTACCTCCTTTAATCTTCTTCGGCAGCGCTGTTGACTGCCTCCTGCATGGCGGCCATACCTTCCTCAAAGGTATATTCGCCGGAATAGATTTTCAAAAGGGCTTCCGTCACATCCGGTTTCCACTGGGGACGGTATTTGTTGTTGACGGACTGCACGCTGTAGTTGAACATATCCACAAAGCATTCCACATTCAGGCGGTAGTCAAACTGGTCGAATACGTGAATCCAGGTATCCTCCAGGCCTTCGTAAGCGGGAATGGCCGCTCCGGACTCGCCCTGGATTCGCTGGCCCTCCTCGGAGCCGAAAAAGCGGAGCACATCCTTAACGATTTCCAGATTTTTCCCTGTTGGGGAGGTGGCATAGCAGAGACCGTTGGAGATGGTGGCTCTGCCGTCCCCCTGGACCGGGTCGGGACACTTGGGAAGAACGGCCACATCCCATTTGCCCTCCATGTTGGGGTAGTTGGTCATCTCGGAGAGGATGTTCCAGTTCCCTTCCAGGAACATGGCGCCCTGGCCGGAGAAGAATGCGGTGCCGGGCGAGGTTTCCGCGAAGTAGTTCTGGTCGGGACACCAGTCATTTTTCTGAAGGTCGATGTAGAAGCGCATGGCATCCTGGGTGGCGGGATTGTCAAATCCCCCGGTCACGTTGTCCTCAGCCAGGATATAGCCGCCCTTCTGGTAGACGAAATTCCAGTAGCCCAGCTGGTCGTCGCCGTAGGCCATGTAGCCGTATTTTCCGGTAGCGTCATAGATTTTCTGGGAAGCCTCGCACAAATCGTCCCAGGTCCAGTTTTCATCCGGGTAGGCGACGCCGGCGGCGTCGAACATCTCCTTGTTGTATACTAGTCCTACGGTATCTTTATCCTTGGGCACGCCGTAGTAGCGCCCGTCGCTGCCCTGGATGTTGGAGAGAGACACCTCCGAGTAGTGCTTCCTGAAAAATTCCGGGTCCGTGTCGTCGTACAAATCGGTCAGGTCCGCGATTTTTCCATAGTCGGCGTATTTCAGGATTTCGTTGGTGTGCATCCAGAAGATATCCGGCATCTGGTTGGAAATGGCGGCGGCCTCCAGCTTGGTCCAATACTCGCTCCAGCTGGTAACCTGGACCTCGATTTCCACACTTGGATTTTTTTGGGTGTAAGCGTCGCAGATGGCCTGCATGCCGTCTCGTTGGGCCACATCCCAAATCTGAAAGGTCAGATGGGTTTTTCCGTCAGCAGAAGCGCTGTTCGAGCAGCCGGAGATGGCGGAAGATACCAAAATGCAAGAAGACAGCAGTATCAATTTTTTTAGCTTATTCACAAGTTAACCCCTCCCTTTTTGTATTTTATATATAAATATAAGCTAATTCTAGGAAAGATTATAGCAACCCTTGTAGAAATCTCATATAAATAAGACAGACATCTATATATCAAAATGCTAGATATGTACGTTTGATTAAAAATGTGTTATCATTTTGGTATATATCATCTGCTTTCTGCTAGTATAAAACAAAGAATGCTTAAGAAATGTGAAAAAAATATCAATAAAAAGAAGAAATAAAGAAGGGGAAATTGGCGAAAATGGAGAAAAATTTTAAGTTCAATGTATTTCGGAACGATAAGAATATCGACCTTACGCTGTTTCAATACGGGTGGGAGCAGTGTACTCCCCTGCACTCCTATGGTCCTGCCAAACGAAATCATTATTTATTTCACTATATTTTCAGCGGCAAGGGTTTTCTGAGTTCCACCGATTCGACGGGGGTGACACATCTGTACAAGCTGGAGGGAGGACAGGGTTTTTTGATCTGTCCCGGGCAGGTTAATACGTACTATGCGGATGAAAAGAATCCCTGGGAATACGCTTGGGTGGAATTTGATGGGGTGAAAGCGTTGGAATATATGGAGATGGCCGGACTTGGATGGGATCGCCCGGTGTATTATCTGAAGAAACGAGAGGAGGGGGGACTCTTAAAAAATGAATTGATGTCGATTGTGGATAATCCATTTGGATCTTCCATTAATCAAATCGGTCACATGTATCTGTTTCTGGACGGGCTGATCCGCTGCTCAGTCAATCGAAAGACGGCAGTTCAAGCGGGACGAATGCGGGATACGTATATTAAGGAAACCATTTCATTTATCGAAAATAATTATGCCAGGGCCATTACCGTGGAGGATATTGCGGAGTTTTGCAACATTAATCGGAGTTATCTGAACCGTCTCTTTAAGGAAAGCACGGGAAAAACGCTGCAGAATTTTCTGATGTACTATAGGATGAACCGGGCAGCGGAGTTGTTAAAGATATCGGATCTGACAGTCAATGAAATTGGAAAGCGATGCGGATATCAGAATCAGCTTCATTTTTCGAGAGCATTTCGGAATATTTTCGGGATGTCACCGATCCAGTGGAGGAAGAAGGAAAAGGCGGAGGAGGAACTTTAAAGGGCTGGAGTTTCACATGTTTTTTACAGGGATTTTACCCCGGTCTGGTGTTTGCTTTGGGAATTCTGACGTATGCTTATATCATGATACAGGCGTCAAAAGGTCATGCGGGCTGCGCAAGCAAGTATGACTTTGGGATGCGCAAAACATCAAAAAGGAGCCCTGCCTATGAAGACCTATGTAGTTGATACCAATGTACTGATTCAGGCCCCCTACGCTGTCCAATGTTTCGAGGAGCATCTGGTGGTGCTGCCGGTGGTAGTTCTGGAGGAGCTGGATCATCTGAAAAAGGCTGAAGGGGAAAGGGGGGCTAATGCCAGAAGCGCTATCCGGATTCTGGAGAATTTAAGACAAAAGGGGGACCTGCTGAAAGGAGTCCCTCTGGAAAATGGCGGCTGCCTGCGGGTAGAGAAAAATTTTGTGGATGTAGAGTTGCCTTCGGACCTGCCGGAGGAGAAGATGGATAACCGGATTTTAAAGGTGTGTCTGGGTCTGAAGAGAAGCGCGGCAGAGGAGCTTTCGGAGCAGAATGGTCCGGAAGAAAGTCAGGAGCCGGTGATTCTGGTCACCAAGGATATTTTGCTTCGGATTAAGGCACAAATTATCGGAATTCGTGCGGAGGATTTTGCCACGGAGCAGGTATCCGGCAGAGAGGAGCAGTACACAGGCCGGGAGGAAGCCTTTGTCCCGGAGGAGCATTTAAAGGAGTTTAAAAAGAAGGGGATTGGAGCAGAACTGCTTTACCAGGTCAATGAGGCCGGGGAGCCTTTGCCGGTCTGCCTGGAGGAAAATCAGTTTGTTGTTTTAAAGGGCGATCAGTCGGCTAAGAAAACTATGTTGGGCCGCATGGAAGGGGGAAAAGTAGTTCCCTTAGCCTATAAAAAAGCGAAACCTTATGGGGTCAGCCCAAGAAACGCAGGCCAGTATTTTCTCCAGGAAGCTCTGATGCAGCCAGCCTCCAAGGCACCGCTGGTAATCGTAAAGGGGGCGGCGGGTACAGCCAAGACATTTTACGCCCTGGCCGTAGGTCTTGAGAAGGTACTGAACAATCCGTCCGGGGAATACCGGAGGATTCTCGTCAGCCGCCCCAACGCCCAGTTTGACGCAGATATCGGCTTTCTGCCCGGCGATGAGCAGGAGAAGATTTCGCCTTTAATGCGGCCGGTCATCGACAATCTGGAACAGCTGGTGGACTCCAACGAGGAGAGCCGGTATGAGGATGAGCGGGAACTGAAGGGCAAAATCGACGAGATTTTCGACCGGGGCCTGATTCAGGCAGAGGCATTAAACTTTATCCGGGGACGCTCCATTGTCCAGACCTATCTGATTATTGACGAGGCCCAGAACATGACTCCCAACCAGGTGAAGGGAATCATCACCAGGGCCGGAGAGGGGACGAAAATCATCCTGCTGGGAGACCCGGGGCAGATTGACCGGCCCTTCCTGGATGAGAGGACCAACGGTTTAAGCTACGCCTCGGAGCACATGAAGGGGAGTTCCCTGTGCTGGCAGATTACCATGACCGGAAAGGAATGCGAGCGGTCGGCTCTGGCCATGGACGGAGGCAGACGGCTGTAAAATTAAAAACTAGAGAAAGAACAGGAAATGAGAAACAGTGTTGGAAGTTAAGAAAAAAGAGAAAAATGATGTAACCTACAAGATGGTCAGGAGCAGCGAGGAGGTTAATCTCCTGATTGAGAGGGGAAATGAAATCCTGGGAGTCCTGGGGTATACGGAGCATTCCAGGAAGCACGCGGCCAAGGTGGCGGAAACCGCCGCCGGGCTTTTGGAGGATTTGGGGTATGGGAAGCATACCATCGAGCTGGCCCGGATTGCCGGGTATATGCACGACATCGGAAACAGCATCAACCGCAACGACCACGCCCACAGCGGAGGAATCCTGGCTTACGGGATTTTGAAGGAGATGGGCATGGATTTAAAGGACGCGGCGGTGATTGCGGGAGCCATCGGCCACCACGATGAGGCCACGGGGACGGCGGTGGACGTGGTGTCGGCGGCGCTAATCCTGGCGGACAAAACCGATGTGCGCCGCAACCGGGTGAGAAATCCCATTATCTCCAATTTTGACGCCCACGACCGGGTGAATTACGCGGCCCTCTCCTCAAAGGTGAGGGTCAACCGGGAGAAAAAGGTGATTCAGATGGACCTGGTGCTGGACGACTCCATGTGTACGGTGATGGATTACTTTGAAATCTTCCTCCAGCGGATGATGATGTGCCGGAGGGCGGCGGAGGCCCTGGGGATGAAGTTTAAGCTGGTGGCAAATGGGAGCAAGGTGTGCTGATGAGGCGCACCTTTTTAATTGTATCTTTCGAAATGAATAAAATAGAATAGATAGTAATAATTATACAATTGATTTTAGGGGAAATTGAATAAAAGAAATGGACAAAAGTCTAATAATAATTAAAAAAGTAATGAAAAGCCCCAAATAATTTATGATATTTTGTAAAATTTGCTCTCTATATTTTAGAAAATACTGGGGAAAGATAAAAAAGAGTATGTACAAAAGTACGTAAAGCTTCAGTGAAAAAAATATATTTGTCTAATTGAAAATTAATACACTTTTTGTAAAATAAGAGTATCTGTTCCACACAGTTTACTGTGTGGAGCAACAAAGAAAAGGAAAGAGGGAGTGAATATGGGGAAAAAATTGAAAAAACTGATGGCATTGTGTTTGGCAGCGGCATTTATCCTCAGTCTGGCGGGGTGCGGCAGCTCAAAGAAAGAGGATACTATTGTTTTGGGATATATTGGTCCTCTAACTGGGGAATCTGCCCTTTGGGGAGAGGTAGAGTCCAATACCCTTAAAATGTTGGTGGAAGAAACAAACGCTAATGGAGGAATTATCGGAAAGCAGATAGACTTAAAGATCTATGATAACCGGGGAGATGCGGTTGAAACAACCAATGCTGCCCGGAAGGCCATCCAGAATGATGGTGTAGTGGCCTTTATTGGACCGGACTCTTCTTCAGGAGCTATCGCTTTGGATGAAGTTTGTGATGAGTATGGGATTCCTCATATCACCACCACTGGTACAAACTATAAAGTAACCCAAAGAGAGGAAGACGGATCGGTGCGTAAGTATGCATTTCGGATTTGTCTGTCTGACCCGCAGTTAGGCGATATTATGGGAGGATATGCCATTGATAGGCTGGGATACGAGAAGGTAGCAATTCTCTATGAAATTACCAGTGAATACTCTTTGGGAATTACCCAGAACTTTACGGATGCCTTTGAAGCCAAAGGCGGGGAGATTGTAGCAAGCGAGGCATATAAGACGGGAGATGTGGATTTCAGAGCGCAGCTCTCCAAAATTAAAGAGATTGGAGATTTTGACGCACTGATGATTCCGGCCAATTATAAAGAGGTAGGCCTGATCGCGCAGCAGGCTCGTTCTCTGGGAATCGAGACGCCGTTTTTGGGCGTGGATGCATGGATGATGCAGGACTTGTTTGAAATTGCGAAGGATGAGGTACAGGGAGCGGTATTCCCATGCGCGATGGATGTCAATGCGGAAAGTCTGCAGGAATTTAAAACGGCATTCCAGGAAAAGTGGGATATGGACCCAGACAAGGGGGGAACTGACGCATACCTGGCCTATGACTGCTTTGAGCTGATTAAGTATGCGATTGAAAAAGCCGGAGAGGCGGATCCGGAAAAAATCCGGGATGAGATGGAAAATGCCAAGGATGTACCTTGTCTGACCAGCGTTATTTCCATGGATCCGGAAACACACAACCCTGTTCGTACCGCATCTATTTTCCAGATTCAAGGAACAGAATTCGTAAAGCTGGATGAGTATCGTTTCGAATAGGAACTTGTTTGCGGCTGCTGCCTTTGCAAGATCATTGTGAAAGCGGCAGCGCTGTTTTTGAAGGAGGAATTTCGGTGGGCCTATTTATTCAACAGCTGGTTAACGGTCTTTCCGTTGGCAGCATCTATGCGCTGATGGCAGTGGGATATTCGCTGATTTATAGTCTGCTGAACTTTACCAATTTTGCTCACAGCATTACCGTTACAATCGGCGCCTTCTGTGCGTTCTTTTTTCTTTCGTTGGTGGTGCAGAATCTGTTTTTGGGAATCTTAATCGCGGTTTTGGCGGCAGGCGGGCTGGCCATGGTGATTGAACTTTTGGGTTACCGTCCTCTGTTAAAGAAAAAAGCCAGACGAATCTATCTGTTGATTACCGGACTGGGAATCTCTACCATGTGCGAAAACCTGATTATTATTGCCTTCAGCAGCCGCTTCCGGGTATATCCGGTGAACTTCTCCAGCGAGTCCATTAATATTTTAGGGGCTACGGTGGGACAGGTAGACTTGATTATTTTCGCGGTCAGCATCGCCGCTCTGATCTGCGTGGAACTGTTTATCCGCAGATCCAGGGCAGGACTTGCAATCCGCGGGGCTTCCTTTGATCTGGATGCGACTTCTCTTATGGGAGTCAATGTGCAGAAATTGATTTTGATCGTATTTTTGATTGCGGGAACGCTGGCAGGCCTGGCGGGAGCCCTTTTGGGAGCTAAATACACGACCTTTCCAACCCTGGGAACTACGATGACCAACAAAGCCTTTATCAGCTCTGTGTTTGGCGGGCTGGGAAGTATTCCGGGCGCTGTTTTGGGGGCAATTTTACTGGGAATTGGCGAGACGATGATTTCTGGTTATGTATCTTCCTCTATGAGAGACATTTTCGCTTATCTGCTTCTGGTTGTGGTTCTCTTTGTCCGTCCTGCCGGGCTTATGGGCAAGGCATCGGATGATAAAGCGTAAGGAGGTGGGGCGAGATGACATACTGGATTGGTGTGGCGACTTTAACCGGAATCTATATGATTGCGATTCTGGGGCTGTCTATTTTGACTGGATTTACTGGCCTCTTCTCTATGGGCCATGCCGGATTTATGGCCATTGGAGCTTATACCTCCGCTCTGCTGACAAAGACTTTTGGGCTGCCGGTTCTGGCGGGAGTCTTTATGGGGATGCTGGCAGCACTGGCCATTGGACTTTTGATCGGTTATCCTACTTTGAAATTGAAGGGGGATTACTTTGTAATCGCGACGCTGGGAATCGGAGAGGTGACGAAGCTGATCATTGAGAACCTTCCCGATCTGACAGGCGGCGCCAGGGGACTGACGGATATTCCGAAGGGGACCAACTTTCCTATGGTTCTGCTTTTCGTAGTAGCGATTGTAATTCTTTTGAGAAATTTTTTAAATTCAAAGCAGGGACGCAACTGCGTGGCTGTCCGGGAAGAAGAACTGGCCACCGCTTCCATCGGAGCGAATGTGGCGAATTATAAGATGCTGGCGATGGGCATCAGCTGCGCCTTATGTGGAATATCCGGGGCTCTTTTGGCTCATTACATGCACTACCTAAGCCCCACCATGTTTACGATGGTGAAATCAGATGAACTGGTGATGACGGTAATTCTTGGAGGCTGCGGCAGTTTGACGGGAACCATTATCGCTTCGCTGATTCTGGTACCTTTGCCGGAGATTCTTCGCTTTGGCTCAGTCCAGGAGTGGAGAATGGTATTTTACGGGCTTTTAGTCGTACTGGTTATTATTTTTAAGCCCTCCGGCCTGATGGGTACGAAAGAATTTACCATAGCTGGGGCGAAAAATTTCCTGGGGAGATTCAGAACCAGGGGAAAGGAAGGGTGATCCATGGGACAGCGGGAGATAATCCTTCATCTTGAAGATGTTGTGAAGTGTTTCGGCGGAATTACAGCCTCCAATCATATTCATATTCAGGTGCCCAAGAACAGTATTTACGGTATTATTGGCCCCAATGGAGCGGGAAAAACAACGCTGTTTAATATGATTACAGGCGTATATGATACAACAGAAGGGCAGATTCTGTTTCAGGGCTCTAAAATTAACGGGCTCCCTACACATGTGATTGCCCAGAAGGGCATCGCCCGAACATTTCAGAATATTCGTCTGTTTGGCGACCTGTCTGTTTATGACAATCTTTTGACGGCCTGCCAGCAGAATATATCCTACAGCTTGCTGGATGGTTTTTTGCGCACGTCAAAATGCAGAAAGCAGGAAAAGGAAGCCAGCGCTTTCTGTGAGGAGCTGCTGAAGGAGGTTGGTCTGTGGGAACAGAGAAATCAAAGGGCCTCCAACCTGCCTTACGGGATGCAGCGCCGCCTGGAGATTGCCAGGGCTTTGGCTACAAAGCCGCAGCTGCTTTTGCTGGATGAACCGGCAGCCGGAATGAACGAGGAGGAATCAGCGCAGCTTTCGGACTTTGTATGTTCCATACGGGATCAAAAAGGGATTACCATCGTAATCATCGATCACCATATGGATGTGATCATGAGCATCTGCGACCGGATGACGGTACTAAATTTTGGAACCTTGCTGGCAGAGGGGAATCCGGATGAGATCCAGAATAATCCCGATGTAATCGCTGCATATCTGGGGGTGGACGAATCATGCTGAGTATTAAAAATTTAAGCTTCTCTTATGGGAAGATTCAGGCCATACGGGACGTTAGCTTTGAATTAGAACAGGGCGAGATTTTCGCGATTGTAGGAGCAAACGGAGCGGGGAAATCCTCCCCGATGAAATGCATCGCGGGACTGCTAAAACCCCAGGAAGGAGAAATATGGTGTGGAGAAACAAAGCTGGAGGCAGCTCCCCACAAGGTAGTTGAGCAAGGCGTCTGCCTGGTGCCGGAGGGACGATGGATTTTTCCGAATCTGACGGTAGAAGAAAACCTCCTTTTGGGCGGATATACGGTAAAGGACCGGGAGAGCGGCATAAAGAGAGCTTATCAGATGTTTTCGAGGCTGGAGGAACGCAAAAAGCAGAGGGCCGGGACGATGTCCGGAGGCGAGCAGCAGATGCTGGCCATCGCCAGAGGGCTGATGGCTAATCCGAAGGTTTTGCTGCTGGATGAACCATCTCTGGGGCTGGCTCCGTTGATTGTTAATGACATTATGTCCATTATCAAACGAATTAATGAAGATGGAATTTCTGTGCTTTTAGTCGAGCAGAACGCCAGAAAAGCCCTTGCAATTGCCCATCACGCCTGCGTTCTGGAGCAGGGGAGAATTGTAAAGCGGGGGACAGGAGCTGAGTTAGCGGCAGATGAGAGCATCGTTTCATCTTACCTTGGAAAATCAAAGAACAGGAGAAGGAGGAATTTTGATGACAGAGCGGGTTCAGAAGGCAATGTTTGATTATTTTCGCCTGGAAGGCCAGACCGCGATTGTGACTGGCTCCGGAAATGGGATCGGCAGGGCTACGGCAATTATGCTGGCGGACTTGGGAACCAATGTTATGGTCTGCGATATTGAAGAAGACAGCGCCCAAAAGGTGGCAAAGGAGATTAAGGAGCGGGGCGGACATGCAATTTCTAACCGCTGTGATGTGACGAAGCTGGATGAAATTCGGGATACCATTCAAAAAACAGTTCAGGCATTTGGAAATGTGGATATTCTGGTGAATAATGCCGCGGGATTTGGCGGAGGCAAAACCTTTGATCAGATGACCTATGAGGAGTGGGACCGTTTGATTCGGATTAATCTTACGGGAGCGTATATGTTTACCAATGAGGTGCTGCCGTATATGATGAAAAAATGCCATGGAAAGATTTGTATGGTCAGCTCCGGCGCGGCCATGGGATATGACTTTTCCGATCCCCATTATGCGGCTTCCAAAGCGGGCATGATCGGTCTGGCAAAAGAACTGTCCCAGGAGCTTGCGAAATACCGCATCAATATTAACGCTTTGGGAACCGGCCTGACAGATACCCGTATGGCCCATCTGCCGGGCAGATCATGGGAGGATGAGACAAAGGGACTTCCGTGGTATCGGGTAGGAACGCCGGAGGATCAGGCGGCGGCAATTGTCTTCCTTGTTTCGGAAGCGGCGGAGTATATTACGGGACAGGTACTTTGCCCCAATGGCGGAGCCTGGATGTAGGGATAAACCTGAGGTGAATGAAAACAGGAGGGCATATGAAGGATTATTTGCGGATTAGCGGAAAAACGGCGATTGTGACCGGAGCGGCCAAGGGAATTGGCTTTGGAATCGCGAAGGAGCTGGCTTCTTATGGAGTAAAGGTGATGCTTTGCGATATTGACGATGAGACTGGGATGAAAAGTACGGAAATGATTCGGTCAGAGGGTGGTACGGCTGAATTTTGCCATATGGATATCTTTCTGGTTGAAGACGTAAAGCGGGTGGTTCAGGAGACTCTGAAGGCATTTGGGAAGATTGATATTCTGGTGAACAACGTGGGGGGAGGAGAACCTGGAAAACGTTTTGAGGAGATCAGTGACGAGGCCTGGGATAAGTACATCCGTTTTAATCTTTACGGGGCATTTTACATGACCAGAGAGGTATTTCCACATATGATGAAGCAGATGTCGGGAAAAATTGTGAATATCAGTTCCGGCTATGCCATCGGCGGAGGGGATTACTGCGCCCATTATGCGTCGGCTAAGGCGGGATTAATTGGCTTTACTACTTCCGTAGCCAGAGAGGCAGCTCCTTATCATGTCAATGTCAACGTGATACCGGTTCCCACCACAGATACTCCGGCTATGCGGTTAACGGATACGGAAGAGATGATCGAGCAGGAGATTCGGGAGACACCATTGGGTCGTATTGCGGTGCCGGAAGATGTGGCAAATACAGTCCTGTTTTTGGTATCGGAGGCGGCTGATTATGTAACAGGGCAGATTGTAGCCCCCAATGGCGGAAAGCGGATGCTGGTATAAAAGAGAGGTGAGGGAAAATGATTTGGCCAAATGGCGCAGGCAGCGCATTTGCTTTAGGGTTTGATATGGATGGGGATACCATCTGGAAAAATAAAATCAGGACGCTTCCCAACGGAGAGAAATATATTAAAGGACCGTCCATTGGACTTTATGGAGTGAAAAAAGGAGCTTACCGTATCCTGGAAATATTAAAAGAATACAATTTAAAGTCCAGTTGGTTTATTCCTGCCAATATCGTAAAAGAGCATCCGGATACGGTGGAGGCGATTTTGGATGGAGGACATGAGATTGGGCATCACGGCCTGGATCATACGGGAGAGTATGGAAAAACAGTAGAGGAGCAGAAGGAAAGAATTGAACGGTGCCAGGAGATTTTTCTGAAGTATACAGGCAAGAAAGCGGTAGGCTTTCGGCCTACGGGGCCGCTGCTTCCGGAGACGGAAGTATGGGCTTATTCGGAAGGCGGCTTTCTGTATTCCAGCGCCGGGATCAGCGGGGAGGAATGCGGCTGGTATGAGGTGGGGGGAATCCGGACTAATGCGGTAAATATTCCCTGCCGGGATGAGCAGATGGATGATTATGTGCAGACAGTGTTTCACTCCTATCCTGAGGTTTTAGTGGGAATGCCGAGGATCGCGCCTTATGAGAATGCATATTCCAACTGGGTACGGGAAGTTGAAGGAATGATCCGTTACGGCCACTCCGGTTCAAGCGCGTTTCATCCTCAGATTTCAGGCACGCCAGGACGGGCGGTGATCTTTGAAAGATTCTGTAAATATTTAGCAGGCAACCCTAAGGTGTGGTGTGCTTCTTGTCTGGAGATTGCCAACTATTTTAAATCAGTGGAGGGTTCTGAGGATGGGAATTGAGCGTATAAGATGGCCGCAGAATAAGGTATGTGCCGCGATGATCAGCGTTAACCTGGATGCGGAGTTTTTTGCTAAGATTTATTATCCGGATGTGGAAGTAGAAGAGGGAGATATTCTGCGGCTTGGAAGGACGGGGATTCGGTTTGGCCTTCCGCATTTATTGGAAGTTTTGGACCGGTATCAGCTGAAAGCAACCTTTTTTATTCCGGGACAGGTGGCAAAGCGCTATCCGGACGCAGTTCGGGCTATTGCGGCACATGGTCATGAGATCGGCTGCCATGGGAATCATCATGAAATTCTGGCACACATGACAGGAGACGAGCAGAGGGCCCTTTTGACAGAAGCCAGGGATATTTTACAGGAAACAACGGGGCAGACGCCGGTAGGATTTCGCATGCCGGAAGGGGAAATTACGGAGGAAACCTTATCGATCGCGAAATCTCTTGGATTTACATACTCCAGCTCGCTGTCAGACGACGACGTGCCTTATATCCGTCAGCCGGCAGGGATTGTAGAACTGCCGGTCCACTGGGAGTTATTCGACCTTCCCTACTTTGTATTTACCTTTGATCCGCCGATTCCGCCTGGCCAGGCCCGGAGCGCCCGTATGGACGACGTGCTGGCAAACTGGAAGACTGAGCTGGAAGGGGCAAGAAAATGGGGGACTCTTTTTAATCTTCAATTGGATCCACAGGCTACAGGGGAGCAGGGAAGGGTATTTATGCTGGAAGACCTGCTGGAAGAGATGAAGAAAAATGACGATGTCTGGATTGCGACGGGGCAGGAAATCGCTGCCTACTATGCGGGCCAGAAGTAAAGGAGGGTTATGGTGACTGAAGCGGCATTAAATGCCTTTGGCGAACAGCTGAAGGATTTAACACTCTGCAAAACTCGCTATGATTTGGGAGATCTGCAATGGTATACGGAGGGCCCGTTCTGGAGAAGGACCAGCATGAGATTTTCCAGGGATTATAAAACCATACCGGATTATGAGATCGGTAACCGCAAACATGGAAAAACGTTGGAAGATATTCTGGACGAATCAATTCATCTGGAGGAAAGTCTGAGACTGTATAAAAAAACGGCTCATCCTGAGGAAATCATCAGAACGGACTATTTGATTGAGCATGTTCATAATCTTCAAGTGCGTACCCGGATCCTTTTAGGAGAAAAGATGACCTTTGACCAGATGACAGAGGGGCTGTACGGACTAAAAGCGCCGGAATATGATTACCGCAAATTTGAAGAAATTCTGAAGGAGATGGATCAGGCTTTGCCGGGAAAAGGAGAGACTGCAGAACGCATTCTTGACTTTCGGGAAAAGCTTGCCATCGCCCCGGAAAAACTTCTGGATGTTCTGAAAAGCACTACGGAGGAATTTCACAGAATTGCCGTGGAAAATATGAATGTAACCGGAAACAGTATGCCGAGAGTGCGGGTTCGCCGGCTGCCGGACCGAAACATGGTATTTCTCTCAATTCTTTTCGGATACGATTACAATCACTTGGAGTATGAGCGGAATTTCAACCTTCTTTATCCCTGGACGGTTGACCGGGTTATGGAGTATATCGGCCATGAAATGGAGCCAGGGCATCTGACGTATTTTGAAAAAAGGCTTCAAACGATGATTGATACCTGCTGGCCGGAAATGGCCATTGTTTCTCAATATTCTACCTCATCGGCCTTTACGGAAGGGTCTGCCCGCCATGCTATTTCCATGAGCTTTCACAACTCCATGGCGGAACAGGTGGAATTTGAGAAAGAGTTGATTTTTAAGAAAGCAGGGATTGACTGCGGACTGGCAGAGCTGATGCCATTATGGCACCGGTTCTGTGAAATAGCCGGATACGGAAAGCTGGAGGTTACCAGAAAAATCTGGGACGGAGTGTGGACTCCGGAGGACGGATTGAAATTTTTGGATAAATATGGTTTTATGGACCGGAACAGCACGGCGCAGGATGTGGCGGCGCTGATGGATGATACGGGACATTTTGTGGCCCATGATTATGCCCGGGACGTGGTGAAAGACTATTTTCAGGGAGCAGCTCGAAATGTGAAGGAACAGTGGGTTTTATATGAGCAGCTTTGCTGTTCACATGTGACAATGGGAAAGATTCTGGAGCATACCATGAAACCGGATTTTTTCGGCTGACAAAATGACAGGGACAAATGAAAGGGAATGAAGAAAGGCTCTGACCGGATTTTGACGGCGGAGCCTTTCCTGCTGGCAAAATTAAACCAATTATTAAATTTGAAGAATGCCTGCTTTGATTAAGGTGTGGACTTTGATCCCCAACACAATATTAAAATGGACTTCGCTGTCGGAGAGGTCTTTCCCTAAAAGCTGTGAGATTTTGTTTAGCCGGGAATAAAGAGTGTTTTTGTGGATAAACAGGCTGGAACAGGCGCCGGAAGGGGAGGAGCCGCATTTCAGGTAGGTGGTCAGGGTGGGAAACAGTTCACCGCTGTGGAGTTTGTCATAGTCCAGAATGGGCTGAATGTATTCCTGATATACCTGCAGCAGGGGCTCCGGGTCCAGTTGGTTGGAACGATCAAAAAAGAACCGGAGGACGCCTAAATCGGAAAAAAAGCAGGGGGCTTGTCCGGCCGTACTGTGGGAGATGGATAAAGCCTTGGCTGCCTGGAAGTAGCCACGTCTCACCTGTTCGGTAGAAACGGCGTCGCTGATTCCAATGCCTTGATATTGGTCTTTTAAAAATTGTTTGAGAACAGCGGCTAATTGGTCAAAACAGTCGGACTGAGCCGCAGCCAGCGGCTGGGGCAAAAAGATAATAAAAGCCTCGCGCCGTTCAAACAAAAAGAAATCAGTAGCTCTCAGCTCCAACATAATCCGGTCGTAGAGGAGATTAAACTGCTGGCTAGTCAAAAGCTCCTGCAGTTTATCCTGGGTATTTCTGGGCCTACGACCGGCGATGATAATATAGTATGCATCTGCGATTGGCTTCTGCATTAAGCCATACTTCTGCATCAAAGTACGAAAATCCGTTCGGTTTGATTCCAAAAGTTCGTCCAGAAGAAAATCGTAATAACGATTAATCGTCTGGGCGATATCATTTGATTTAATGATTTCAAATTTTAATACTGCCAGAATCTGCTGGATTTTCATACACATTTCCGGTGACAGAGACTGAACAGACCGGTTAAGAGAGAGGAATAAATAGCCATAGCAACTGGTTTTGTATGAGATGGGGAAAATATAAATCTGATATCCCTTTTGTCTGCAGTAGGTATTTTCGTAGAGATATCCTCCGATCTCCTTTCCATCGATGCCGGAAGCCAGATTGGGATGGAAAGTTTCCTGCTTAACCAGGAAACCTTCCAGAGCTAGATCCCAATCAAATGAGTCTTCTATATACAGAGGGTTAACTAGGTGATTTTGAGGGATATTCTTGCCTTGTTGCAAATGAAAATCGGAAGTAGTAAAAGCCACTGGGCATTCCAAAAGTTCTGCTGCTACAGAGATCATATTTGCATCTTCGCTTTTGTGGCTTAAAAGTTCGTTGGAAAGACGTTCCATGGCATTTAAAGATGCTTCGGCCAGCTTTTGAATGCCGCTGAAAGCATACTGGTAACATTCTTCAATTACTTTTGAAATAGAGCAGGTATCTGGAATGACGAAAACCGGCAGAGGAAACTGGCTTCCCGGAAACGCCAGAAGAGGATCACTGGCATATAGTACAGCAGCACATTGGGCTTTCCCCAGAGCCAGAAGCTGGCTGGGGGAGAGCCCTGAACTAGCGCCGTGGGGGAAAAAGATCAGGGCATGTTGGGGAAGGTGCTCAAAAAAAGCGGAACCACCTTCGAGAATGACCATAGAATGGATTTTTTTCCCTGGAGATACAGCTGGAGAACGGTCGGCAGGAGGAAGAATCCGGATTCGTATAAGTTCACTAAGAGATAGATCCATAACAGTATTCCTTTTCTTGTAAAAAATCAATCAAATTGCTGGTTATCTTTTTAAGTATAGCATGTTTGAATGACTTTGACAAAGAGAGAAAATATAGCTTGTAAGATCAAATTGCGTTTTTGACTCATGTCAGGAAAAAATTTCCTTTAGAATTTTCACCATCTCCAGAGCTGGTCCGGACAGCTCCGAATCTTTGGGATAGGCGGCTACAAAGGTCCACCAGGGCTCATACTGGTCTTCCAGGTGGCAGAAGAAGGGTTCTGCCGGGCAGGTAAAAAGACTGATGTAGCTTTTGGGCATTAAGGTGATGCCAATTCCCACACTAGCTACCCGCATAGCGGTTTCAACACTGCTGGTCATAAAGGTGATATCAGGAGTAATGCCGGCCATAGACAGAATTCGGTCGGAGACCTGTCGTACCCGCTGGGACGGATAGGCTAAAATATATTTTTCGTTTGCTAAAAGACGGAGGTCAATATAGGGCTTTCCGCCTTTTTCGTAAATATGAGAGGCCAAAGGGCTGCTGCGGGAAATAACTACGACATAGGGATCACGGGCAATGGTTTCATAATCTGCCTCCACACTGCGAAAAGGAGTATGCATCAGGGCGATATCCAGTTCATTGTGGGACAGGGCCCGCTCCAGATCAGCAGACCGGCTTTCCGTAATCAGAACCTCAATGTTGGGATAGCGCTCTTTATAGCGTGGAAGGAGCAGAGGAAACACATAAGAGCCCAGATGGACCGTGGCCCCTACCTGAATTTTTCCTTTGTGAAGAGTGTTGATGCTGCAAAGTTCGGTCTGGAAGTCATTGCACAGCTTGAGAATTTTTTCAGCAGTGCGGATATAACATTCACCGGCATAGGTGGGTTTCAGCCCATTGGCACTGCGGACAAACAGTTTGGTTTCTAGTTGGGCTTCCAGCCTGGTTAAAAAGACACTTAAAGCAGGCTGGCTCATATATAATTTTGCGGCAGCTCTGGAAATACTCCCTTCCTGAGCGATGGTAAGAACGAGTTCGCAGTCTCTCTGATTCATAGAGGTCCTCCTGATGCGGGGAAATACACCGTCTGTCTCCAGGTATTTAGAGACGGGCGGTGTATTGTAAGATAGTGAAAGGTTGCAGAATTGTTATGTCGAGATAATTATCCTACGATCTTAGACGGATTATCATGCGTCATGTAATAGACCTGTTCATAGGTCAGGCCTTCGTCCAGCATGGCATCCATGAACATCATTAGACCCTCTGCGGGATATTCCAGGCCGGCCTGGCCGCGGTCGGTGGCTAAAAAGCAGTTTTCAGGTCCAAGCTCCTTAATTGTCTGAGCCATGTAGGAGGCGGTGATCAGATTTAATCCTACGTCAAACCAAAGCTTTTCTACAATAACTCCTTGGGAAACAAGAAGTTTTTGGATTTCAATCGGAACCATGGTGCAGGCCCAGTCGGGATGGGTCAGGATCGTTTTAATATTTCTCTCTCTGGCGGCAGCGCATACGGCGATGGACTCTCCGATACTGATATGGCCGGTAGCAACAGCCGCTCCATACTCTTTAATCAAATCCAGAACTTCCAGGACCTCTGGTTTTAGTCTGCCATCTTCATCTAAGAGACGGATACCTGGTTGCTGCAGTTTATCATCGATTTTGGAATATTCAATCTGGTTGCGTGAATGGATGGTAGGCATCCATATAATTTTAGCACCTAGCTCCAGATATCTTTGCACAGCAATGGGATTAACTCCCCCTATGGTCAAATTCATGACTGCAGATCCATATGCTTTCGCTTTAAAGCCCTGAGAATTCACCAGAATTGCTCTGGCGGGAGTTGGATCCAGATGATTTTTCAGCATGACACCGGCCATGCCGTATTGGTCGGCCTGTCTGAGCAGCTCAAAATCATCCAGCGCCCGGGGAAAAAAGTCAGGCGAAGTATGAGTATGAAGATCATATGCGCCTTCCATTAAGCGCAGCACCTTTTCTTGATTGCGGGGTTGATACATAATGAATTCCTCCTTTTCCACAGAAGTTTAGAAAATGGGATACAAAATACTGGTCCAGCCTACGCCGATGAGAATCATCAGAATACTGGGAATGATTGCCTGTTTAAATACGCTCTTAAAATCGTATCCGCCCGCGGCCATGGTTAAAGGAATCAGGGGGCAGGACATAGGAGTCAGGTAAGCTGTGGTCGAGGAGATATTGACCAGCACGGCGGCCCCAATGGGGTTGATTCCCATAACCTTGGTGGTGGCCAATACCAGTGGCATCAGTGACCACATCACAGCACTGTTCAGCATAAACTGCGTTACGATAAAAGCCGCCATAAAAATGATTAAATAAACCATAAAGGTGTTGTTGACGGAGGTGGCTAAATCGGCGATTAAATTGCCGATCAGGTCAGCTGCTCCGGTATTAGTCAGGGCTCCGCCCATGGAAAGAGCTCCGGCAAATACGGCAAAATAGGAAACCGGAAGGGCGTCATTAATCTGCTTTCCTCTCAGAACTCCCGTGAGAACCATCATGACAGCGCCGGCAAGTGCTACCAGCCAGGGCTGAAGTCCGATCATGCCGGAAACGAGCAGAACAGCGCAGGTTGCGAAGAAAATAACATAGCCGCATTTCTCCTGGAATGGAGGAAGAGGAGGTTCTTCAGTCTGCTGTTTGCTGGCAGTGCTGCCAGTGATAGCCGTTAGCGGCTCATCGGGCGCAAGCCGCAGACCGATTGTCATAATATAGATACATACGATCAGGATGCCAGGCAGGCGCAGCAGGAAGGGATGAAATACGGACATGGAGTAGCCGGCAATATCAAAGGTTTCAAACATGGAATTAACCTGCATGGGGAATGCGTACCCGGCGCCCAGCGGAAGCCATGCCATAGTGGCAAGAAGCATGATAGCCAGTGGATACATGACTTTAGAACGTTTAACGCCCAGTTCATCTACAGAGGCACCCAGAAGGGGAGCAACAATAGAGAATTCGGCTACGGCCTGACCGATAAACTGGCACAGGATGACGCCCATAATCATGTAGCCAAAAAAGACTTTTCGGACAGAGCCACGGGCCAGCTCATTTACCTTACGGGCCAGTTTCTTTACAAACTGGGTTCTGGTAAAGCCGACAGAGACGACAAACATGCAAACACAGAGCCAGAGATTTGGGTTGCCGAAATAGGTCATGGCGTCATCTGAGGTGATGCAGCCGGTGAGATAGAAGAAAATCAGCGACAGCATGGCCACTACGCCCATAGGAAGTTTATTGGACAGATATCCAATTACAGTCAGTGCGCTGATAATTAGGCAGATAATCATTTGTGTTGACATTTTATTTCCCCCTTTGATTTTTTTAAGTGGATTGAGGATATCGTATTGCTTAACAGAGCTGAGGTACGATGGTATCCCAAACGGTATCTAATAGGGACTGGGTTTGAAATTCGTAAGAGGTTAAGGTAACAGCCGCCTCATAATCCGGCAGGATGATGCCCAGTTGCCCGGCCCAGCCAAAAAGATAGTAGGCATTATCTCGACGGCATCTCCAGATCAAATAACCGTAACCGGCAGTGGAATCATCCGTGCAGATCTTACCGGGTGCGGCATTTTCAATCTGCCGGCTGACGGCTTGAGACATATATTCCTTTGAGATCAGCTGCTTCCCGTTCCACTGTCCCTGCTGAAGATAGAGAAGGGATATACGGGAGAATTCCTCAGTACTCAGATGAAGCCCGCCAGGTCCGCAGGTGTAGCCCAAAGGATCAGTACCCCATTGGGGATTGTGGATTTCCAGAGGATCAAACAGCCTGGGACGCAGCCAATCAATGAGATTTTCACCAGTAAGCTCGATAATCATTCTGGAAATCAGATGGGGACAGGAATTATTATAAACGAATTTTTGTCCTGGCTCCAAATCTAAATCTTGAGAAAATGTATAATTTACCCAGTCTTTATTTTCCAGATCATCCCGGTTGGTGGCTCCGGGAGTCAGCGAATAGCCGTCCATCAGTTTTCGGTCATGTCCGCTGCTCATGGTCAGTAAATGCTTTACGGTAACCTGATGCCATGCCGGGTCAATAGTATCCGGCACATATTTGGAGAGAATATCCGTGGGACGGGTATCCAGCGTGAAAAGACCTTCATCTATAGCCATTCCGGCAGCGAGGCTTACAACGCTTTTGGTAGCGGAGTGAATTTCAGCTCTCCGGTCTGTAGGCTGAAAATGAAAGGCAGCTGAAAGCTGTCCTTTGTGATGGACAAGTACGTGGTGAACTCCCAGCTTTTTCTGACAAATCACTTCCGCGAATGGTACAATATTGATTTTCAAGAAATGTTCCTCCTGTTCTTAGAAAACTGCCGCAAGAGTGGCGCATATGCGGTGATATAGTAGACAAACAAGGCGGCGCCAGCTTTGTTTGTTTATTTTATTATATAATCAGAGATTTGCAAAAGCAAATTTATATATTTTGTACATGCTATAACAAATTTGTAATAGCCTTGAATTGAATATTTTGACTCGGAGCCTTATTTTGCTTTTGAGAAAAATTTCCCCGAACCGCTATTGACATTTTGGGTGTAAGGTTTATAATAGAGTCATAACAAATGAATGAATGTTCATATGATAGAATGTACAAAAAAGAAAGAGGGGATGAGATGGCATTAACGGATGTGGAGCGCTGTGATTTTTATCAGGTCCATGAGGACGTGGTGAAGGCGGTGAACGAGCGGATGCCCGAGGAGGATAAGCTCTATGATCTGGCGGAAATTTTTAAGGTTTTTGGAGATTCCACCAGAATCAAGATTTTGTATGTATTGTTTGAGGCGGAGATGTGTGTATGCGATATTGCCCAGTTGCTGAATATGAACCAGTCGGCTATATCCCATCAACTGAAAATTTTAAAGCAGAACCGCCTGGTTAAAAGCCGCAGAGAGGGAAAGGCAGTGTTTTATTCCCTGGCGGACGGACATGTGAGAACTATTATCAATCAGGGGATGGAACATATTAACGAATAGGTATGATTTTTTCAAATAAGAGGAGGATATTAACTATGAAAAAGAAATTTAAGCTGACAGATCTGGACTGCGCCAACTGTGCCGCAAAGATGGAGGAGGCCATTAAAAAGATTGAAGGCGTAAAGGACGCCAATGTGAGCTTTATGATGCAGAAAATGACCATTGAGGCGGATGACGACCGGTTCGACCAGATTATGGAGCAGGTAGTGGAGGTTTGCCGGAAGGTAGAGCCGGACTGCGTGATTAACCGGTAAGATTAAGGGAGAGTTGAACCGTAGCCGCTGGCTATGGGAAAGGATGGAAAACCGTTATGACCGAGAAGCAAAAGACCATGAGATTAAGGATTATCGCAACCTTTATTATTTATATACCTTTAGCAATCTTGCAGCATATGGAATCGTTTGCCCCCAGGGATTCCCTGCTCTGGCTGTTTCTGTATCTGATTCCCTATCTGCTGGTTGGCTGGGATATTCTTTACCGGGCTGTGCGAAATATCCGCAACGGCCAGGTCTTTGACGAGAATTTTCTTATGACAGTGGCTACCTTCGGCGCCTTTGGCGTTGGGGAATATTCCGAGGGCGTGGCGGTGATGCTCTTTTACCAGGTGGGAGAATTGTTCCAGAGCTACGCGGTCAACCGTTCCCGTCAGTCCATTACGGAACTGATGGATATTTGCCCGGAATACGCCAACATTGAGGAAGATGGGGTCTTAAAGCAGGTGGACCCGGATGACGTTTCCGTGGGAGACGTTATCGTGGTAAAGGCAGGGGAGCGGATTCCCCTGGACGGCAAAGTGGTTTTCGGCGAGTCCATGGTGGATACCTCCGCCCTGACGGGAGAGTCGGTGCCCCGCCGGGTGCGGACCGGAGATGAAATTATCAGCGGCTGCGTCAACGGAAGCGGGCTTCTGCGGGTGGAGGTCACAAAGGAATTTGACGATTCCACGGTGGCGAAAATCCTGGAACTGGTGGAGAATGCCAGCAGCAAAAAGGCGAAGGTGGAGAACTTTATCACCAAGTTTGCCCGGTATTATACGCCTATTGTGGTAATTGGAGCCGTAATTCTGGCGGTTCTGCCGCCTTTGATTTTAAGACAGCCCTGGACCGAGTGGGTCCGGAGGGCATGCACTTTCCTGGTTATCTCCTGTCCCTGCGCGCTGGTCATTTCCGTCCCCATGAGCTTCTTCGGCGGAATCGGCGCAGCCTCCCGCAAGGGGGTTTTGGTAAAGGGCAGCAACTATCTGGAAGCGTTGTCTCAGATGGATACCATTGTATTTGACAAGACGGGCACGCTCACAAAGGGCGAGTTTAAGGTTTCACAGTTAAATCCCGTTTCCATGAAGGAGGAGGAGCTGCTGGAACTGGCGGCCTATGGAGAGTGCTACTCGGACCACCCTATTTCCAGGTCCATTCTGGAGGCATATGGGAAGGAGCCGGACCGCAGCCGCATCGGAGAGAACCGGGAGATTGCGGGCAGGGGCATGGAGGCCGTGGTGGACGGACATCGGGTCCTGGCCGGAAATTCCAAGCTCATGAAGGAGAACCAGATTCCCTATGAAAGTTGTCCCGCCCCGGGAACGGTGGTTTATCTGGCAGTGGATGGAACGTTCGCCGGCTCTATTGTTATCCGGGATGGAATCAAGGAAGAGGCCTTTGCTGCGATCCGGGAACTGAAGGAGGTAGGCGTTCGCCACACTGTCATGCTGACCGGCGACCGTAAAGAGGCCGGAGAGGCGGTGGCGAAGGAGCTGGGTCTGGATGAGGTTTATACCCAGCTGCTGCCGGAGGATAAGGTGGCTCAGGTAGAACGGCTGCTGGCGGCGCAGGAAAAAGGCCGGAAGCTGGCTTTTGTGGGCGATGGGATTAACGACGCTCCCGTATTAAGCCGGGTGGACATCGGAATCGCCATGGGGAGTATGGGTTCGGATGCGGCCATCGAGGCAGCGGATGTGGTGCTGATGGACGACGACCCGTCCAAAATCGCCTCCATTGTCCGGATTTCCAGAAAGACCATGAGGATTGTGAAGCAGAATATCGTCTTCGCCCTCGGGGTGAAGCTGATTGTTCTGGGAATGGGCGCTTTCGGCGTTGCCAATATGTGGGAGGCGGTGTTCGCCGATGTGGGCGTTTCCGTCATTGCCATTATCAATGCTATGCGGGCGCTGAAGGCGGAGTAACAAGGAAAAACGGCATAAAATATCCCCCGGAAACTGCGGTTTCAAAGAGAAGCACAATTCCGGGGGATCTTTTTGCCAAAGATTCGATTGTGTGCGGTTACAGCAGCACATCCTTCAACTGCCGTTTGGGAACATAATGCACCTGATTCTCATCCCGATAGTAGGTGGTGGAGCCGTCTTCTCCAACGGGAACGATTTCCACCTGCTCCTTCGGTTTCCCCAAAGCCAGCACCAGTTCCGGGAAGGCACGCTCCAAATCCAGGTTCAAAATGCGGCACAGGGCTGTCCGCTCAAAGCTTAACATCATGCAGCCTCCGTATCCTTTCTCCACGGCAGCCAGCATGATGGTCTGGGCGGTAATGCCCACATCATAGAGGCGGTTTTTGGAAACAGCCGGGTCTCCGGCGATGACGATGTAGGCGGAAGGCCGTTCGCCCTCCTCTGGTCCGTCCCAGTCTTTTAAAGCTCCCGCCCAGCGCAGATGGGGAAAAATCTGAGCGCAGAGTTCCGGCTCGTTGACCAGCTTGTAGCGCAGAGGCTGCAGGTTGGACGCGCTTGCGGTAAGCCGGGCCGTGTCCACCAAATCGGTCAGTTCTTCCATGGAAATGGGAACTTCTTGATAAAACCGCCGGTAGGTGCGGCATTTTTTAACAAGCTCCTTTAACATAAGTGAATCCTCCTTCCGTGGCCTGCTTTACGGTTCTTCTATTTGGCTACATACATATCCGGTGAAAGCTCCTTGCAGGAGGTGATATGGCGTTTGATGGCCTCAAAACTGTCCGCACTCAGCACATGTTCCATCCGGCAGGCGTCCTCCACGGCGGTTTTCTGGTCTACGCCCAGGTAGACCAGCCAGCTGGACAGCATGGTGTGGCGTTCATACATGGTTTCCGCGATTTTTCGTCCGGCGTCGGTTAAGGTGATATAGCCGTTGCCGTCCACCTGAATGTAACCGTTCTGCCGGAGATTTTTCATGGCAACGCTGACGCTGGGCTTGGAGAAGTCCAGTTCGTTGGCGATATCAATGGAGCGCACATGGGGCTTGGTGTGTCCAAGCATCAAAATGGTTTCCAGATAGTTTTCTGCTGATTCCTGAATTTTCAAATTCCATCTCTCCCTCAAAACAGTTTTTGCTGGTTAGCTATTACAAAGTGTAGCATACTTTGAAAAAAAGTTCAAATGGGAACTGATTGGACAAATGGGAAAAAACCGCGGTTCCTCTTCTTGACAAAAAGTGCAAGAAGTGTTAAGCTGGATTCGAGGGTTAGAAAGAACTAACTTTTGCGAAAGGATGTGCGCAGATATGACATTTCTGATGGAAAATTTATCGACCATTATCATATTGCTGATTGTGATTGCGGCGGTGTGCCTGGCCATCCGCTCCATTATCCGGGACCGGAAAGCGGGAAAGGGCTGCGGGGCATGCCCGGGAGGCTGCCACGGCTGCCATGGGGGCTGCGGCGGACATGAAGTGGGGCAGACCCATGGGAAATAGAAGAGAGCAGAAATAAAGAAAAGTACGAAAAAACCGGGAAGAGGCGCAGTGAAAAGCGTTTCTTCCCGGTTTTCCATATGATAAGGATATGACAAGATTTAGACTGCAGGCAATAGTCCGCCGCTGATGAGTCCCCAGGCCAGGTAGATGATAAACAATCCTGTGAACCAGAGGAACAGGTAGCGCTGATATTTGTCCAGTGTAATGTCAGTCAGCTCGATGAGCAGGTAAATTGCCGCTACCAGGGGACTTAACTGATGATAGGCCTGACCAATCATAGAGGCGAAGGCGATTTGCAGGTCCGTAAAGCCGTAGGCCAGAGCGGTTTCACGCAGCACCGGCATAACGCCATAGTAGAATGCGTCATTGCTCAATGCAACGGTTCCGGGAGCGCTGATAAAGGCGATAACGATGCCGAAATATTTGGACATGGACTCGGGCATCAGGCTGACCAGGTGCTGGCCGATGGCATTGGACATACCGGTTTCGTTCAGTACGCCCATAAGGACGCCTGCGCCGATTACCATGATTACCACATTGAGGATTTCGCCTGCGTTCTGGCTGATGACCTTGCGCTGCTCCTTCAAATTGGGGAAGTTGATGGTCAGGGCGAACAGGCAGCCTACGGCGAAGCACATGGTGGAGGGGATTAGGCCAAGCAGCATAACCGCCACCACGATAATGGTGAGGATTAGGTTAATCCAGATGAGGCGGGGGCGCTTGAAGGCCGCTTCCTCCTCGGAAACAGGCACCTTCAGGGATTCGATATCCAGTCCCAGATTGCTGATGCCTAAGCGTTTTCTTTCCTTTAATCCCAGATAATAGGCAACTGCCAGGCTGTAGAGTATGCCTGCAGCCATACCGGGAGCCATCATGGCGGTGAGTCTGCCGGCATCTACATTCATGACGGAAATCACACGGGCCATGGGGCCGCCCCAGGGAAGAAGATTCAGAATGGTATTCTGCATAATGACCACGCAGGCCAGATAAAGTTTGTTCATCTTCAAGCGGTTAAAGATTGGAACCATAGCGGTGCAGGTCACCAGGAAGGTGGTGGAGCCGTCGCCGCCGCAGGAGACAACCGCTGCCAGGAGAGAGGAGCCCACCATAATCTTCAGCGGGTCGCCTTTCACTGCCGTCAGCACTTTATCCACCACGGGGTCGAAAAGGCCTACGGATACCATGATTCCGAAGTATAGGATGGCAAAGAGAATCATGGAGAAGGTGGAGGTAACTCCTTTGATTCCCGTTAATGCGAAATCAAAGGTTTCCATTCCAAATCCGCCGATAAAGCCGAAGATGATGGGTACCGCGATGATGCTGACCAGCGGGCTCAACTTTTTTGAGCAGATGACAATGAGAAAAACAATAACGGTTAAGTAGCCTAACAGAGCTAATGACATATAAAATCCCCCCTATTCTTTCAGATTCGTTCTTTCACCTGACGGATGACCTCCTGCGTAAATTCCGTTGTGGTGGCTTTTCCTCCCAAATCCTTCGTCCTGCAGTCCGTGTGAATCAGCACATGGCGGACGCTGTCCTCCACTACGGAAGCCTCATGTTCATAGCCGAGATAGCGCAGCATGAGGGCGCCAAAGACTCAGGAGCAGATTGAAGAAATTTTGAAAGAGATGGGAAAGAAGGCCGTATTCAGCCACGAGATTGCCGCGGAAGCCATGACGGCTCTCAGACGGGGCGGTGATTCATGTCCACAGCCTTTACAGCGTGCTGTGGAGCTTTGTGCCGGCTGCCGCCCAGGAGGACTGTATACCGGACCACACTCCTTATTTGAGAATGAAGCTGGGCTCCGTGGGACTGATTCCTTATGAAAAACCCGGCTCCCCGGCTCTTTTTGAGGCTTTTCGGGAGAGAGCGGGAAAGAGCGATGGATTTCTCCTGAAAAACCATGGCCCGGTAGTGCCTGGAAAAACCATTATGGACGCATTTTATTGTCTGGAGGAGCTGGAAGAAAGCGCCCACATTGCCTGGGAACTGCGCAGGGCAGGGCTGAATTAAGGGCTGTCGCGGTTTTCCCTCCTTTTTCTCCCTCTTTTCATCAGAATCCTGGTATGTTACAATGTAGGAAACAATTTGAGGCGGCTTCGCCTGAGTGTTTTAGAACATAGACAGGATGAAAGAATGAATTATATTGTTTTGGATTTGGAATGGAATCAGTGCCCCGATGGACGGGAGGGAAAGGTAGAGCACCTGCCCTTTGAGATTATGGAAATCGGGGCAGTGAAATTAGATGAAGATTTTCGGGAAGTGGGAGAGTTCCACCGGCTAATCCGGCCCCAAGTTTATCCGGAGCTTCATTACAAGATTTTGGAAGTGACCCATATGGACCCGGAGCGGCTGAAGCAGTCGGGTCTGACTTTTTCTCAGGCGGCGAGAGAATTTTTTAACTGGTGCGGGAAGGACTGCCGGTTCGTCACCTGGGGTTCTATGGATTTGACGGAACTGCAGCGGAATATGACCTATTATCAGGTGGAAAGCCCGTTTCCACGGCCCCTGCTCTACTACGATGCCCAGAAGCTTTACTGCCTTCTCTATGGGGACGGAAAGACGAAGCTGTCCCTGGACCAGGCGGTTGCGGACCAGGGGCTGGAAAGCGACGAGCCCTTCCACCAGGCATTGGATGACGCCCGGTATACGGGGCGGATTCTGGCGCGGATGGATTTTCAGAAGGTGCGCCCCTATGTATCGGTGGATTATTACCGCCTTCCGGTTTCCAGGGAGGAGGAAGTATTTTTAAGATTCCCCGATTACACCAAATATGTGTCCATTATATTCCCTGACCGGGAAAAAGCCCTGCAGGATAAAGTGGTGACGGACATGGTCTGTCCGATATGCAATCGGATGCTGAGAAAAAAGGTGCGCTGGTTCCCGCTGGGGCAGAGATCCTGCTATGGCCTTGCGGTCTGCCCGGAACACGGCTTGGTAAGGGGGAAGATCCGGGTGCGCAGGGAAGAGTACGGCGGCACCTATGTGATTAAGACCATGAAGCCGGCTACGGAGGAGGAGGCGGATTTCATCCGCCAGAAACACGAGGAAGGGAGAAAGAAGCGAAATACCCGGAATCATATCCGGCAGAAAAAGAGAAGGAGAACCCCATAAAAAATGCCCTGCAAAGAGGGCATTTTTTATGGGAGAAATTTATCTTTTCCTAAAAGGAAATCGCCTGCGCCGACTGCGGCTGGGCCGTTTGGTGTAGGTGGTAGTGGTGGAGGAACGATACTGTTCCATTATCCGGCCAAACTCCGAGGAAGAGTAGCTGACATCATCCATCCGTTCACGATGGCGTTGATGACGGCGAATTTGGTCGGATTCCTGCTGCTGTATACGCCGGCTGCGTAGGGTAATGACAATAGCGCTGATGACGCCCAGGGATACCAGGGCGCCGAAAATGGCCGCCGCTCCCGCCGGAATACGGATATTGAGAGCGGAATCTTTGTGCTCTTCAATCTGCGCCTGGGTCTCCTCCGAAGCGGAGGCCGCAGCTGAGCTCTCAGCTAAAAGCGGCTCCTGCGCCGGGCTTTCCATTTCTGCCGCCGTATCTTCCGTTATGGCATGTTCCGCCATGGCGGCGGAAGGATTTGCCGCCCGGGCATCCTCTCTCCGGCAAAGGTAAGCACAGCCCACATAACGGTCCTCATAAGTATAGCGGACCTGGGCCACGGCTCCGGAGGGGGCCGAGGAAGGCAGATCGTAATTTAAAGAAGCCTGAGCGTCGGAGAAGGCGGCAGTTTTGGGGACAATAATGGAATCCGACTGACTGAGGGTAAGGGAAATTCCTTCACCGGAGGGAATTCCTCCGATTAACATGTCATTGGTGATAGAGGTATATTTGGTTTCATAATCAGATACTCGAAGAGATTGGAAATTGTCAAATCCAAAGTCCAGGAGGGTTTTTGTATCGGAGTAATGTGTCTGATGGCCGTTGAGCACTACGGCAATCAGCGTCATGCCGTTCCGTTCGGCACAGGTCACCAGGGTATTGCCTGCCAGAGAAGTGTAACCGGTTTTTCCGCAGAAAGCGCCGGGATAATAGACCTCAGTATTTTGAATACACATCCGATGGTGGTTGGCGATGGGAAATCCGTCCGGATATTCTTCGATGGGAGCACGTTTTAATCCGAAAAGCCGATAGGTGCGGGAACCGCTGATTTCCACAAAGGTGGGATTTTCGATGGCGGCCCGGGTAATCAGGGCCATGTCATAGGCTGAGGTATAGTGATTCTCATTGTTCAGTCCGCTGGGATTAGCAAAATGGCTGTCCTGGCAGCCTAAACTCTCAGCTTTTTCATTCATCAGTTCTGCAAACGCCTCACGGGAGCCGGATACATGTTCGGCCAGGGCATTGGCGCTTTCGTTGGCAGAGGCCAGAAGGAGGGCATAAAGACAGTCCCTGACAGTTAGCTCATCTCCCTCGTCGATTCCCGCGCTGCTGCTTCCCTCTTCTACATTGTAAACTGCATCGTGGGAGAAGGTGACTATTTCGTCTAAATCACAGTGTTCCAGGACAATGAGGGCCGTGAGAATTTTAGTGATGCTGGCGGGATAGTAGGTTTCGTGAATATTCTTTCCATAGAGAACGGTTCCGGTGTCCGCTTCAATAACAATTCCTCCATCTGCCTGAATAGAGGCATTTTCAGGCCAGCTGACTGCGGCGTCAGCGGTCATAGGACAGAGGAGAAGGGAAAAAATGAGGCAGAGGGTAAAAATGCGTTTCATCATATTTAATACTCCTGCAAGATCAGGCGCCCGCGCTGACTTCTGGATAGCTGGAGGCGCTTTTGCTTTTTTGCCGGCTGCGGATTAAGAGGAAAAGGGACAGGGCAAATACGATCAGAACAGAGCCACAGAAGGCGCCCGCAATGCGGGCGGCGGTGTCCATAAAGAATCCCTCCGGCACAATGTTGATCAGCAAATCCGTTCTGGGGTCCAGAATCCACAGGTCATTGTCGAAAAAGATTTGATGGAAAATGACGAAATATTTGGTAAAGTCTGTGGAAATAATGGCTGCCAGCACCGCCGCCAGGCCGAAGAACAGGCCTGTCCCGATACAGAGAGAGGCGGGAAGGACCCTGGAAATCCTGGCTTTTAACAGTATCATGAGCATCACGGAGAGGACGATGATCCCCAGGCAGACTTTCCTGAGAAAAATGGCCTGTACAAAGAGGTCACGCACATCCTCCATATGGGCGATTTCCCGTTCGTTGAAAAATTCCCGCTCCTGTCCGTCCAGGGTGGTGGTGATGTGCAGGTCCTCCCGGTCTCCCCGGAGGTAATCCATCATCTCATCGGTTACTTCCAGCAAATCCTCCATGGTCATGGCGGGAAGGTGGTCCAGAACCTGGTATTTTTCGTATTCCTTTTCAAAGTAGCCAGGAGTCCAGTATACCACCGCCTCCACGGAAGTAATCAGCAGAATAAAGATCAGGCAGAAGGCGCTGAGAATTCCCAGCAGGTAGTGAAGCAGCTTCATGTGTGTCGCCTCCTTAAATACAGATGTTTTTGGTTTCAATGTGGTTATTATATGCTATTTCTTGGCAAAAAACAATAGAGGCCCGAAAAGACGAAAATACCGGCAGGGTGTCAATTCCCTGCCGGCAAGGCAATGATAATCATATGGGGCGCTGATTTAACGGCAGTTGTTCAGAGTTTTTGTATAAGCTGCGCCAGTTCCTCTTTGGAAATTCCAAGCGCTGCACCGGCCTGCTCTGCGGTTATCTGCAGATTGCACATCAAATTTTTTAAATCGGTCAGATGGATGTGTTCTGTCACCTGCTGGGTCACCTGTTCCGTCACCTGCTGGGTCACCTGTTCCGTCACCTGCTGGGTCACCTGTTCCGTCACCT
>OLVT01000456.1_pt1 | contig 44723 bp, 46 predicted proteins | sample 1673241 | NCBI WGS metagenome assembly OLVT01 (sample SAMEA3178936, study PRJEB25190) | human gut metagenome | biome: human gut; feature: human-associated habitat; material: faeces | place: Austria | collected 2013
GAGCATTATGTATTGCATCAGCTCCGAAATGATCCGGCATTTGTTCCAGAACTGGATTTTGTGCTGCTTCTTAATGAAAATGGCAAAGATGAGAAAACGAGTATCTTTACAGAATTTAAAACAATTCAGTATACGATAGACGGAAGCTGTAATCCTGGAATATTTTCACTTGTGAGCGTTCCAAACATCGTCGGATGTATCGGAGCTGCAATCATAATTATTGCAGCAATAGCAACACCAATTGCAAAGTCACAGCATATGCGTGAGATATGGTTTTATGTGATGTCCGGCGGAGTGATGCTAAAGATTGTAGTTATGGAGATCGCAAGAACTTCTGCAGTTTCTTATATGGCAACTGCGATTTATGAATTACCGTATGAAGGGGCAAAAGAGATGCTGTTAGTAGAAGACGTTGACAGTAAAGAATATCTGGCTGGACTCTTTAATGCAACGTACGATGAATTGCCGGTTCATAAATCAAACAACAATTCAAAGTTTTTGCTAAAGCTGCAAATTTCTCAAAATGAAAAATTTCTTTATATGATTTTGTATGCCCCGGCACGGATATTGAGAAAGAATAGCTGGATAGATGAGTAATGTAATGCGCTGGTGTGTTCCTGCGAACATAAAACCGCTATAGAGGTAGCTCACTGAAAATCTATTGACAGGACGTGAAATGATTATTATAATTTAAATGAAATTCGGCGAAAGAATAAAATGCCGAAAAACATTTGAATTATTTCTATGGATTTGGATATACTGGAATTGAGGTGAGCAATATGACAAATACAGTACAGATTCCAAATGACCAAATGATTTTTTCAGTTCAAGAGCTGAAAGATAAAGGTTTTTCATATTATAAAATTAATCAGATGGTTGATAAGGGAATCCTAATAAAACTAAATAAAAAATATTATGAAAATGTAAATTTTGAAGGTGAGGAATCGGATTTCTACTATGCCTATGCATTTGTACCAGGCGGAGTGGTTTGTCTTCTAAGTGCAGCTGTGTATTATAATCTGTCTACTTATCGTCCAGATGCCATTGATGTAGCGATACCGAGAAAAGCAAAGGTATCAACACTACCAGATTGGCCGGAACTGAATGTATGCTATTTTACAGATAACCGATTTGATGTTGGTATCGTGACCGTAGAGGATGGAAATAATAGATTTCGTATATATGATATTGAAAAAACTGTTGTCGATATTGTTTTCTACAGGGAAAAAATTGGAATTGAGGAAACCAAAGAAGTTCTTACAACCTATTTGAATCGGAGTGACCGTAATCTAAACAGGCTAATCAGATATGCGGAACTACTTAAATGTGGAGATGTAATGAAAAAGTATCTGGAGGTGCTGGTATGACAAATGCTATATCGGTAAAGGAGTGAAACCATGGCATACAGCGAATTAATCAAAAATTTTAATAAGATACGTGATTACATGCGGGATTTTTATGTCTATGGTTTCAAGAGCCGGGATGATTATACGAAAAAAAGTGCCAGGTCTTATGATGACGAAAAACGTCGGATAGAGAGCTGGCTTGGTGACTATATGAAATTCCATCAGACTGCTGATGGCAAGAATGTATTTTTGTCAATTGATAGCAGAGTAACCAGACACAATCCACTTTATAAGGCATGGAAGACAAAGAGTTTTACAGATGGAGATATTACCCTTCATTTTATTGTTATGGATATTCTTTCTGAGGGACAAGAACTATCGCTTGGGGATATCGCATATCAGGTGGACGAATATCTGGCTGTTTTTGGACATGCAAGAGTATTTGATGCTTCTACGATTAGAAAAAAACTCAACGAATATGTAAAAGAAGGAGTGCTGCTAACAAGAAAGAACGGTAAGACAATGTTATACCGTCGCGCAGAAGAACTTGAAATACCAAGTAGGGATGTTTTGGATTTCTTTTCAGAAACCGCACCTTGTGGTGTGCTTGGATCTTTTTTGGAAGATAAAACAAATGATATTGCTGATCATTTTGTATTCAAACATCATTATATAACTAGTGCAATGGACAGTGAAGTTTTGTGCACGATACTGGAAGCAATTCATGAAAAAAGAAATATAACAGTTGAGATGATTAATCGTAAAAAAGATCGTATTACGGAAACGAATGTTGTTCCTCTTCGAGTGATGATCAGTGTACAGAATGGGAGGCAGTATATGATGGCCTATACTCCATATTTTAAACGAATAACAGCGTATCGTCTTGATAATATTGTTACTGTTAAAAATGGTGAGGTTGCAGATCGGTTTGATGAATTAAGAGATAAACTGAGTAAAATGCAGCAACATATGTGGGGAGTCGCTACAGACAGTCGATCAGGAAATCGAATAGAACATATTGAATTTACAGTTCAATATGATGATGAAGAACAGCATATACCAAGGCGATTGGAGAGGGAGAAACGAATTGGTCAGTTGGAGTATATAGATGAGCATACATGTCGATTTTCTGCTGATGTTTATGATGCAAGCGAATTGATTCCATGGATACGTACGTTTATCTGTCGAATCACAGATATTTCAATTTCTAATAAGGCGTTGGAAACACAGTTTAAAGAAGACTTGCAGGTGATGTATGAAATGTATGGATTGAAAGGAGAGGAATGATTATGCTGTTTCATGAAATTTACAGCACATATTTTCAAACCGTTGCAAAAATTTTGGCAGAAGCGGTAGAGCATCCGCTTACGACTGAAGAAATCAGTGCAATCATTCAGGATTATGCATTTGAAGAAAGTATATTGAATATTCCGAAGTCTTTGGGAATGGCACATTGGCAATTGTTGAAAGAAGATGGAACAACCATTCTCAGAAAGAATCCAACGATGCCACTCACAATTTTGCAGAAACGCTGGATTAATGCAATCGCATTAGATCCGAGAATACGTTTGTTTACGGATCAGCCAGTTGTATTTTCGGATGTTGAACCGTTATTTCTTCCGGAAGATATTTATGTCTTTGATAAGTATTCAGATGGTGATCCGTATGAGAATCCAGAATATATTCAGAACTTTCGGTTGATATTGGATGCGATCAAGCATCAATATCCGATACAAATCAGCATTACAAATCGTCATGGAAAACGAATAACAACCAGAACGATTCCTGAATATCTGGAATATTCCGAGAAAGATGATAAATTCCGGTTAATTGGAACAGGAAGCAAACTGGGAAATACGATCAATCTTGGAAGAATCACTTCTTGTGAAAAGTGTGAGAATCAACAAGGCGGAAAAGTTGGGAAAAGAAATCAGCCGCGACCACGTAAAGTGATATTTGAACTGATTGATGAGCGTAATGCGTTGGAACGTGTTCTGATGCACTTCGCACATTTAGAAAAACAAGTCGAGAAAATAGATGAGCGAAAGTATCAGGTTACGTTGTACTATGACAAAGAGGACGAAACAGAGATTTTAATTCGTGTTCTTTCGTTTGGACCAATGCTTCATGTTGTAAAGCCTGTGGCATTTATTAATTTAATAAAGGGCAGATTGTCAGATCAAAAAAGTTGTGGGCTGTAAAAGTTCGCAACTTTTTTTCCATGATAAAAAGAATCAGAAGAGATAAACTTGGATTATGAGAAAGGATGTGAATGATATGTTTGAAATAAAGGGAAAAGTTACAACAGCGATTTGCTATGCAAAGGTGATTGAAGATGAAGCAATCGAGCAGATTAGAAGAATGTGTGATTATGATCTGACAAGGGGAAGTAAGGTGCGGATTATGCCGGATGTCCATGCCGGAAAAGGTTGTACAATTGGGACGACCATGACAATCACGGATAAGATTTGCCCTAATATTGTAGGAGTCGATATAGGCTGCGGAATGTATACTGTAAAGCTGCAGGATCAGGTAATAGATTTTGAAAAAATAGATGAAGCATGTCATTATATCCCTTCGGGAATGAATGTATGGGAAGGAAGAATGGAGCGTTTCGATTTAACGCAGCTTAAGTGTTATCGATCTTTGAAAGATGCAAAGAGATTGGAAAGATCACTTGGAACACTGGGAGGGGGAAACCACTTTATCGAGGTTGATCGGGCAAAGGATGGTACATATTATCTGGTCATTCATTCAGGAAGCAGGAATTTAGGAAAACAGGTAGCTGAGATTTACCAACAGCTGGCGATTGATTTACATACGGGAAAAGAAGAGTATTTAAAAAAACGAGATGAGATTATTCGTACTTACAAAGAGCAGGGGAGAAGGGCAGAAATCCAGGAGGCATTGAAGCACTTAAAAAAGAATTATGAAATCCAGGAGTTGGATGCTCCAAACGATATCTGCTGGCTTTACGGGTCATTTATGGATGATTATCTGCATGATGTTGAAATTTGCCAACGCTTTGCAAGAAGGAGTAGAGAGCGCATGGCGGAAATTATTATTGAAAGAACCAAAATGACGCGAACAGAAGCTTTTCACACCATTCATAATTATATAGATGTCAATGAGATGATTCTTAGAAAAGGTGCCATTGCCGCACATGCCGGTGAAAAAATATTGATTCCGATTAATATGAGAGATGGTTCCGTTCTTGCAGTTGGCAAAGGAAATGTGGAATGGAATAATTCAGCACCACATGGAGCTGGTAGAATCATGTCCAGAACAAAAGCAAAACAGTCCATTGATTTAGAGGAATACAAAGCATCCATGCAAGGTATTTATTCTACTTCGGTGAATGCGGATACATTAGATGAGGCACCAATGGCATATAAATCGCTTGCGGATATTATTGATGTGATTAGAGATTCTGTAGAGATTATTGATATTATGAAACCAGTATATAATTTCAAAGCTTCGGATGGAAAGGAGCCTTGGGAAAAGAGAGGTGACACAAATGAGAGAAAAGATACAGGAGCAGCTTCGTAGAATTGAAGAATCGGAAAATATAAAAATACTTTTAGCTGTTGAATCGGGAAGTCGAGCATGGGGATTTGCCTCTCCGGACAGTGACTATGATGTGCGATTTGTTTATATCAGAAGGCCAGAGGATTATCTGAGACTGGATGCAGTTCGAGATGTGATTGAACTGCCAATCGATGATGTTTTGGATATTAACGGATGGGATTTGCAAAAGACATTAAGATTATTGTATAAGTCAAATCCAACATTATTTGAGTGGTTTTCTTCACCAATTGTTTATCAGAAAACAGAATTTGCCGACAAGTTTCGTGAGTTGATGATGCATTATTTTTCATCAAAGAAGACGTTGTATCATTATATTAGTATGGCAGAAGGAAATTATCGGGAATATCTGCAAGGTGAGATCGTCAGAGCAAAAAAATATTTCTATGTCTTACGTCCGGTACTGGCGTGCCAATGGATCTTGGACCGAGGTACGCCTCCGCCTATGTTGTTTTCGGAGTTGATAAAAGAAGAACTGCCGATAGAATTAATCAATCCAGTAAATCAATTGCTGGAATTAAAGATGAACTCATCCGAAGTAAAATTAATTAAAAGAATTACGGAAATAAATGAATATCTTGATACAAGTATTCCAAGTATCAAAAGTGCAGTGAGATTACTGGACGATAGTCATACACCAGAATGGAATGAGCTGAATCAATTGTTTTTGCGAGAACTGATGAAGTAGATGTAGTTTATAAAATGAAAGGAGTAGCATAGTCTCAAAATATCAGCAAAGAAAAAACGATTTTAGTTTTTCACAAGATCAATTCTACGGTAAAAACATACAGTCTAGACAGCTGTTTTAACTCTTTTATCTGAATACATATAAAATATATGTCAGATGCAGTCATGCATAGAGTAAAAAATTATGTTGATAACTGGGAGAAAATGAAAAGAAATCATATAGGTTGTTTGTTCTGGGGACCGGTTGACATCGGGAAAAGTTATACTGCCGGGTGCATTGCCAATGAACTTCTTAAGCAGGAAGTAACGGTAAAGATGACAAATTTCAATACCATTATCGATGATATATTTCCGCTGGCAGACAAAACGGAATATATCAATGCATTGGCTTCATATCAGCTTTTGATTATTGATGATCTTGGTGTGGAACGAAATTCAGAATATGCGTTAGGAATTATTTTTAGCGTCATAGATCGCAGGATCCGTTCGGGACGACCTTTGATCATCACAACGAATCTTCCGCTGAAAGAAATAAAAAGCGAGACCATGTTGGATAAAAGGCGTATCTATGACCGTATTTTAGAAATGTGTACACCCGTGTATGTTGGAGGCACAAGCAAACGAGAAGCGATTGCAAGTATGAAAATGGAGAAAGCGAAAACGCTGTTGAACACAAACAGAGGGAAGGAGGAATGCGAATGAATCATACAGAAAAAACAATACCTGTTTGGAAGAAATATTCTTTAAATGTTTCCGAAGCAGCTGAATATTACGGAATTGGCGAAAAGAGATTAAGACAGATCGCAGGTGAAAATGAAGGAGCGGATTTCATTTTGGAAGTTGGTTCGCATATCCGGTTCAAAAGAAAATTATTTGAAGATTATCTGGATACAGCCAGTACAGTTTAAGTAACAGAATAGAAGAAATAGTAATGAAAATAATGTTCATTTTATCTTAGCGAAGGGAAGGTCTTGTGGTATAATGAATAAACCGAGACGGTCTTCCAAGTTAAATGAACATTTGATGAAGGAGACTAAAATATTATGAGTGAAAAAAGGAGAGATCATAGAGGACGTATATTACACAATGGAGAAATACAGTTATCTGATGGCAGATATCGATTTAAGTATGTCGATGAGATGGGAAAGGAGCGCTGCGTATATAGCTGGCGCTTAGACCATAACGATGCAACTCCGAAAGGAAAGCGCCGTACTTTGTCGCTTCGGGAGATGGAGAAGAAAATCCAGGCGGACCATTTTGAGCAGATTGCAACAAATGGCGGAAATATGACGGTACTGGAACTGGTTGAAAAATATACATCAACAAAAACCGGTGTCAGACCTACTACAGTTGCAGGATACGGAACAGTTATCAATTTATTGAAGAAAGATCCATTTGGAAAAAGAAGGATTGATACGGTTCGGATTTCGGATGCAAAATGTTGGCTGATACATCTTCAGCAGGTAGAAAAGAAAAGCTATAGTTCCATCCATTCAATCCGAGGAGTTCTTCGTCCGGCATTTCAGTTGGCAGTGGATGATGACCTGATCAGGAAAAATCCATTTCAGTTTCAGCTAATGGAAGTGGTTGTGAATGACAGTGTGACAAGAGAGGCAATCAGCAGGGCTGAGGAACGAAAGTTCCTACGGTTTGTGAAGGAAGACCCTCATTTTTGCAGGTATTATGAAGGAATTTACATATTATTTAAAACAGGCCTTCGCATCTCGGAATTTTGTGGTTTGACGATTTCTGATATTGATTTCAAGGAGCATACGATCAACATCGATCATCAATTGCAGAAAAAATCAAAAATCGGATATTATATTCAAGAGACTAAAACAACCAGCGGAACGAGAAAGATACCTATGACTGCAGATGTAGAGGAATGTTTTCGGAAAATAATAGAAAAACGAAACCCGCCCAAAGCAGAACCTATGGTAGATGGAAAAAGTGGATTCTTATACTTTGATAAAAATGAAAGTATCTGTTATTCCCTGCACTGGGAGCATTATTTTCAACACATCATTCAGAAGTATAATAATACTTATAAAGTACAGATGCCTGTCATTACACCGCATGTATGTCGGCATGCCTATTGCTCAAATATGGCAAAATCCGGAATGAATCCAAAAGCATTGCAATATTTGATGGGCCACTCAGACATCAGCGTAACGCTGAATACATATACGCATGTAAATCTTGAGGATGCCAGGGAAGAAGTTGCCCGGATTCAGGTTGTGTAATTACGATTTTTAATTGAAAATAGCAAGGTGTAAAATAAAAAAATATACACCTTATTTTACACCTTTTGCGGACAATATTATGCAAAAATAAACCAGATTATGCCAGAAAGCAAAAATTTACAAAGGCTTACAAAGCCCGAGAAACCAAGAAAAACTAAGAAATGCGAGGTTATGCAACAATGATAAAAGTGCTCTTTATTTGCCACGGCAACAGTTTGTTTTAATCTCTAATGTCCTGTATATCATGGAGTTATCCGTGAGAATAATGTGTATTTGTACCAGTTTTGTACCATTTGAGATCGTGAAAAGAAGTGACATAACATTTAATAATTATATAGCGTATACAAAAATTGGACTGAAAAATCAGTCCTCTTTTTTTATCCGTTATTATTCTGATAAAGTGTCGTCCATGTTTCTAAGGGCATAAATTATCATCTGATTAATCATTTCGTTTCGACTGATGCCAATAGTTGCCGATTTATTATCTATGTCTCTTAATATTTCTGTTGGAATGCGTAAAGATATTACTTCTTTTTCTGGTTTGTAAGCAATGAATTTTTCCAATTTATGCACCACCTCTCTTGATAATTGTAGTTTATTTTGATATGATAATATATATTCATAAAACAAATACTAATACGATATCAAAATACGAATACACAGGAGGCAGTGTATGGCACTGGTAAAATGTCCAGAATGCGGAAGAGAAAATGTTTCCGATACCGCAGAAGCTTGTCCTAATTGTGGTTATGCAATAAAGAACCATTATCAAAGAGTAAAGGAAGAAGAAGCTAAACAGGCTAGATTGAAAGCAGAGAATGAAAAGAGAATTTTAGAAGAACAGCAGAAAAAGGCTACAGAAGAACAACGCCAGAGAGATGCCGTTGCAAAATTGGAAATGCAGATAAAAGGCAATACAAGAACAATTCCTGTTCTGGCAATTTTAACATTGCTTTTTGCTGTCTTAACGGTTTGGAGTTGGAATTACAGTGAGAACGGTGATTTGGGGTTTGTAATACTGTTCTGTGGTTTTGCAACATTCTTTTGTGGAATAGCTTGGATTGTTACTATCTATGCTAAAAATCAAGCACGAGAAGACCTTGTACTAGTAAAACAAAGCGTAGATAGTTATGAGAAGAAAGTTGAAGAACGCAAGGTCAGGGCGGCAGAGTTGGCAAAAAAACAACAGGAATTGCAAGATGCGCAGCACCCTAAATGCCCGAATTGTGGAAGTAAAAATACTAAGAGAATAACGGTTACTAATAGGGCAGTGTCAACGGCTACTTTAGGCATAGCTTCATCCACAATAGGAAAACAGTATAAATGTAATCGGTGTAAACATATGTGGTAATATGTTTATTTTAAAGAAAGAAAAACAGGGGCGGTTAAAATCCCCTGTTTTTGCTTCATGTGTGATTATTGTTCCGTTAAAGTATTCGAATATCAAGCATTCATTGGTATAGTCGGTAACGCAGAGAGAGGTTTGATTGATTTTGGTTATGGTTATTTTATCCATGAAAAAGTGCCGTTTAATATATTGCAGAACTTTGTATTGTTCGATTGTATCAACATGAATGTACATGCTACCTCCCTACCTGCCTGTCTTTCCGACCATTTATAACACGGCTGATTGTCATTTTGGAAACATTGAATTGTTCAGCAATATAAGCCATTGTATAACCGTCATTAAACATTTGTTTAATAGTTGCTTTATCATTGATGGTCAATTTATTATTGTGATTTACCGTTTGTAGTTGTTCGATAAGATAATCTGGTAATTGTAATTCAGATAGTGCTTTTTTCTGTATACATTTTAACGTACTTATTACGGCACCGTTAGTAACACCAAGGTATGTTGATATAGCTTTATAACCATATCCGCTTAATCGTAATTGTAAAACTACAGATTGTTTTTGTGTAAGAGATAGGCAGTCTATCATCTGTTCTATATCTTTTGCTGTGGAATTATCCACACTGTACAATCCGTTTTTTCTTCCTGTACTGTGGCTTAATACAGTATTTTCAACACTGTCATAAGGGGATGCCATGGCGCAACCGCCCAAGTCTGCATATTTAGTTAGGCGTTTATATACTTTTGTAGTTGCACCTGTTTCGCTATCCTGTGAGATTTCTTCCAGATAAGTGTATCCGTTCCGCGGGTCTGTGCTCATTGCTCGGCTGTTTTCTATTTCGCGCCTAACGGATTTGTAAACTTCCTGTATTGGTGTAGTCTCTACAGTTTCCCAGCCGTTAATGCTGTCTGCTTTTTTTATCCAGACTTTCTTCTTCAATCGGCGTTCTTTGTATGGGGATTCCATAAAACCTACAATATTTCCATATTGCTTTGTCTGGTTTATAAGTGTTGCAGATGCCGTGTGAACTAAGTCCATTCCGTCTCCTAGTGGATTGCGTATTAAATACTCAAGATCACGTGAATCAGTTACTGTACCAGAATTAATCAGTCTTAAAGTTGAATAATCTTTACATAATTCGGATTTTAAATCTGCAAGTTGCGGATTGCCTGTTTTAAGTACAGTTATTTTTAAAACGGCACAAGCTATAGAAAATGATAATTCATACAGAATATCAGTATATTCTTGCGTTGAGGTGTTCTGGCAATGTGCTTCATACTCTTTAATCAATTCTTGAAAATTATTTGTTTGCATTAGTGTGTTCCTCCGTGTATTCCTTGATAAGTTTGTCAAGTGTTGGTCTGCTGATTCTTAATTCTTTTGCAAGTGCTACTTTGGATATTTCCCGACGTAAATAACGCTGATATCCGTTTTCAAAATTAGGAACGTTTTTTCGTTTTCCCCCTGTATATTTCCCATTCCTTTTTGCTATAGCTATTCCCTCACGTTGACGTTCCAAAAGATTGTATTTTTCAAATTCATTGATTGCGCCAATCATGGTTAGCATCAACTTCCCCGTAGGGGTGGAAGTGTCGATATTTTCTTTATTGCTGACAAGATAAATATTTTTCTGTGTAAGCTGTTCTACAATATCCAAAAGGTCTTTGGTAGAACGTGCTAATCTTGAAAAATCATGTACATGAATTGTATCCCCTTCCCGTGCAAATTCCAGAAGTTCCTGTAATTTTGGGCGGTTTGTATCTTTTGCTGAAATCTTTTCAATAAACCATTTCTCAATGTTAAATGGTTTCATTGCTTCGATTTGTCGTTGTTCGTTCTGTTCCACGGTAGAAACTCTGATATATGCAATGTTCATAGTGAAATGCTCCTTTGTAAAATTGAAATCATGACATACCATGCAGATTGTAAAAGATAGCGAAAAGCAATGTTGATTTTACAGAATTATCTGCATGGAATAATGTCAAATTACGGTGTAGTCTGTTTTACTTGTAATACTTATCTGCAAGATAGAAGGCAACTAATCCCAGTGGAGGAAAAAGTGTAGAGATAACACAGACACCAATATAAATAAAAAACTTTTCCATGGTATGTTCCTTTCTGTGTGGGGCGGTTTGTGTACCGCCCGTAAAATATTAAGCAAGTATATAGTCAACAGCTTTCTCTGCTTGGCTTGAAGCAGAAATGATAAAGCGATTATCGTTCTTAAGTACGTTCAACCAATTCTGGATATATGCAACGCTGTTAGTGAAAGTTCGCTTTGTTTCAATTTCTAATGCAGAGAGTATTGTTGCACTTCCTATTTCGGCAACTAATTCTTCTTTGGAATATGTTTCGCTTCCGAATGAAGCAACGGCAGTAGTTTCAAGTCTGTTCAATCTGTTCTTGTGTCCTGTACTATGTACTAGTTCATGGAATGTAGTTGAGTAGTATTCATTGATGTGTTGATATTGTTCTTTCATTGGAACGACAATTGTATCTCTACTAGGGCTGTAGTAGGCTTCATTACTTGCTTGTTCATTGAAGTTGATTGCTTCTCGTGTAACATAGTCAAGTATAACTTTGTCGGCGTCTGCAATCGGCTCTACTTCGTGGAAAGGTTCTTCTAATGGTTTTACACCATCCACCTGTGAAATGTGGAATACACTGACATATCTAAGATATGGAACAGTTTTCTTTTCGAGTTCGCCGTCTTTGTTTTCTTTTTCAACCTCTAACATTTTCCAGAATACGACTATCTCCGCTTTTTCTCCTTTGCGAATTTTACCGCCTAATTCAGTCCATTGTTTAAAACTGGCGTATTCCCCGTCATGTTTAAGAAGCATCTGATTTAATAAGCTGTAGGGTTTCCGGCTGATTCTGTTGAATGCTTTTGTTCTGATACCTGTCCATGGCTTATGCCATGGAATAACACCCTGTTCTAACTGTTCGATGATTCTATTTGTTACGATCTGGTATACATTGTTTTTCATGGTATTCTCTCCTTTATCTCTTGATATGATGGAGTGAATACGATATAATCAATATAGGCATTCACTCCTTTGAGTAGTAGTGTTGTGCTTAGGTCTACACTTTGTTTTGGTCAATGGGGTGTAGACTTTTTTCTGTTCACGCAACGGTGAAACGTTTTGAGGTAACAGGTTTCAGATAGGCTTTATATACTTCTGGCATAACCTTTTTAAATTCTGTTGAATTAAATCTGTTTGAAATAACGGTTGTGTATCTGATTATATGCGTACCTGCAATAAGCTCTTCTGAATGCTGTTCATTTAATTCATGTTTGAGAGAATCTTTAATAGAATCAATTTCTGCATTGAGTTCATGGAGCATATCCTCCAGTTCTTTCAACTCGGTAATCTTTTCAATAATTTCTGCTGTTGTCATAATTTTTATTTCCTTTCTTGCTTTTGCTAAAAATTTGTTGTTTCGTTTGCTGTGACTAAACTATAGCACATTGAGTAATGTACCGTCAACTGTCAAATTGTACAATGATATTATATAAATTTTGTGAAAAAGTACATTGAGTAATATGCTTGATAAATTTGTGCAAAAATGGTAAAATACTATAGAAAATGATGAGGTGCATACACACGGGGTGGTTTTGGTTTTGTTCCGTGGAATTGATATATATTATATACAAGTCGGTACATCTCCCATGTACGAAATCCAGAAAAAAGGAGGGCGCAGAAATGGCATATAAGGATGCAAAAGACGCATACAAGTATAATAATGACTTTAATAGAGAAAAGTATGATCGTATCAGTTTAATGGTAAAAAGCGGTAAAAAGGATATTATTAAGGCAAAGGCAGCAGCCAATAATGAATCAGTAAATTCTTTCATAAACAGGGCAATAGATATGTTATTGGAAAACTCCTAATTGTTAAATTTTTGTAAACTTTTATATGTCATTGATAGTCAATATTTTATGTATTGTGTTATAGGTTCTTGAATTTTGACATATGGTCGTGTTTTTGCTATAATTAAGACATAAATTAAATATTCATATACCCGAATCGGGCATATCATAGCTTAGCTGTTAGCAAGCGTATATTTCAAAGACGTAAATCTGTAAAGGTTATACGTCCGTGAGGTGTACGCTTTTTTTGTTGGAAAAATAAGTGCGTACACATTGTACCTTGACAACCGAATATGGATATTTTGACTTATTGCATAGATGAACCTACATAAAAAATAGCAGAGAAGAGAGGAACATTTATGAGCGAAAGTTTTATTAAAACAGAAAAGATTGCTATAGATCATTTACTGGTTGAAATAACTAGAAAATGTCAATTACGGTGTGCACATTGTCTTAGGGGAGATGCACAGAACATTAATATGTCTCATAAAATAATAGATAAATTATTGGAATCCGTTTGTGTGATAGGAACATTACTTTTTACTGGCGGTGAACCAACTATGAATTTAGAGGGGATGAGATATTTTCTGGAAAAAATGAAAGCAAATAATATCGCATTACATAAACTTCGACTTATTACCAATGGGTGTGATATTTCGGAAGAGACGTCAACCTTGATAAAGGAATATTATGATTATATTACATACAATCAAGAATATGGAAATCATAAGATTATAATTTCTATAAGTAGTGACATATATCATAGACAAAGTGGGGGCAATCCAGAAAAAGCATATGATATCTATAAAAGCGTATTTTCGGAGTATCCTTTAGTGGAAATTGCTCTGTATGATATTAGCAGTATACCGCTTGCGATAGGAAGAGCAGAATATCTTGAAGAAGCAACTGAAAATATTGAAGCATACATGCCACCTAAAAAGATTGAAGTCATGACTAAAAATTCACATCATTACTGTGTTGCAAGAAAGTATTATAGACTTGAAGATGGAATTGATACACTTATTATGTGCCCGATAAATGTATCTGTTTACGGACGTGTATTTCATGCAGAAGATTCTCAGATGGAATTTGAACAGGAAGATAATACGGGTGTCAGTCTCGAAAGTGAAAACTTGATAGACGCAATTAGAGAATATAATCGAGGGGCAGAGGATTGTGTGGTTCGTATGCTTGTTAAACAATTTACGAAAGATACTTTGCTTGACGGAGATATTATTGTCAAGGGGTTTAAGTTTATAAATAGAAAACTTAATGGATTTTCCGAACGGGTACAAGCTGTGGATGTGGATAATTTTAATAATCTTGCGGAGGATGGGATTAAATATAGCATATCAGATGATGAGACTATTGCTGTTGTAAAAGAATGGTATGATGACGTTGGAGAAGATGGAATTTCAAGAATTAAAAAAATAATTAATGAAATTTTTGAAAAACATCTTTTGGGAGAAGAGGGAATATATCAACGGCAAAAAGCAGAAGTAGCAGAAATGTTAGTGAATCTTGCAAAAACCGCCAATACTATAGAAGCACCACAGGCTCGCGGATTTATAAAAATAATTTCCCAACTGGCTAATGTTGTAGAACGTGGAGAAAATGAAGAGCATTTCAAAAAAGAAAAAAGATATTTTGATAAACATGGAGAAATATTTCTAAAAGAAGATGAAGAAATGGTGCGTGAACAACATCCACAGTGGTCACATAAGGATTGTGTGAGATATGCCAATAGTGAAAAATGGATTAAATACTATTCTGGAAGAACCCGTAATGAGGACAAAGTTCAGTTAATACGGCATCAAATGATACTTGAGGATATTCGCAAGAAATATAAGGCGAGTGATTCCATAAATGCCATGTTGAATATTCAAGAAAAATGAAATACTAGTTTTATTTATTGCGGTACAAAGAAGGAGGAAAAATGCAAGAAATGGGTGAATATGCAATAGTTGACACCGAAACAGGGGAAGAGGTAGGAGAAATAAACAGTGGAGATATCATAATTTCCGCACATGAACGACAGCGTAGAGCCAGAATGAAAAAAGAGCGTGAAGAACATGAGATAAACAGGTACAGGGGCAAAGGTGAAAGATATATTTTTGTTAATACAATGTTTGATTTTTCGGAGTTGTCGCCGTCAACAGTTACAAAATTGATATATCTTAGTACATATGCGGGTTATGATAACCTGTTGGTTTTGAATGCTAAATCCAAAAAAGAGATTAAACGGTCTGATCTACCAAAAATCTTAGGTGTTTCAAAAAGAACGAGTGAAAGATTCTGGAATAGTGTCAAGGCTTACTATATACGGGAAGACGAAGAAACTGGTAAATTATGGCTGAATGATGAAATATTTAAGCGTGGAAAGTTGAAAAGTAAAACGGCAATAGATTATCAACAGTTTTACTTCAATGGAGTACGTTCGTTGTATAAGCATGCGAACGGGAAGAACCACAATTATTTAGGATATTTGTTTCAGTTAATTCCGTTTATCAATAGAGAATGGAATGTTGTCTGTGAGAACCCGTTTGAAACTGATCTGGATAATGTGCAACTTGTAACGATGAAAGATTTCTGTGCTTATATCGGGTACAAGGACACGTCCAGTATCAGCAAATTAAAAAGAATATATGATGCTTTGGAGTTTGATGTCAACGGTAAAAAGCAAAGGTTCTGTGCATTAACATATACTGGACTGGATAGCGGAACGGCAAGAATTTGTATTAATCCAGAAGTTTTCTATGTAGGTTCAAATAAAGGACGTGTTGATGTTTTGAAATTATTCTTTAAAGAATAAAGTATATAATTTTTACTCGGAAATTTTGACGCACTGGGGCTTTTTTCAAAAAAGCGGTATTTACGGGAAAATAGTATTTGAAAAAGTCTGGTAAAATTGCTGATAATGCGGTGGTTATGGGGCTTTTTGGCATTTTTAAAATTGCTCGGAAATTTTGACGCAGTAGAATTTGACCTAACTTACTGATACACATGTTATTAGGGGATTATGAACTGAAAATTGCTTTTCTTCTTCGAAAGATTGTCAGTGAAAACAATACGGAGGTTGTAAATGGGAAAAGAGATTGTATGTGATATATGCAAGAAAGATTGTGGAATTACACACTATAGAATCCAATTCAGTGAAAGCTATCACAGCTTACAAACACCTGTAGGGGATATAAAGGTTTGTGATGATTGCGCTTTAAGAATCGGAGAATTTATCCAAAAGATGAAAGGGGAAGACGTGTTGTGAAGATGCAGTGCAATAAATGTGGTAAAGAAATGGATATATGGGATAGACAGGAGAAATTTTCTATCCATGGTATCTGTGGATATGGAACAAAATATGACGGTTCTGAAATACAATTAAATCTGTGCTGTGACTGTATGGAAGAACTGATTGATACTTGTGTTGTATCTCCTGTAATTATGGAAAGGGGGAGTGATGATTGAATCCAGATATAATATATACAACGTCTAATAACACAATTATCATATATGAAACTGTGTATGAAGATGAATTATGCTATTGCATTGAACACGTCAAGAGCAAGCATAAGGAAATAATAAACCATGATGAAGCATTATTAAAGTCCATAATTGAAAAAATGGAAATGACGGGGGCATTGGTCTGTGACAGAAAACGGCAAGAAAGAAGATTGTTGAAATTCAAAGAGAAGAACGGTCAAAATAGTATTTCGTTGAGAAAATATGTATATGCACATTATCATAAGCTTTCTGTAGCTGAATTAAACTATAAGAGAATTGATCTGGTAGATTCGTCTTGTTATAACAATAATTTAATGGATTTGCGAAAGAAAAATTTGTTTGCACCACGAGAATATGGGAAAGAATGGGTAGACGTGATATGCCGTCCTAATAATCCAAAAGAAAAATATATTGTTACATATCAAAACGGACACATTAGCATACAAGATTATACGGCAGAATTGTATTCCGTATTAGCAGATAGAAGCGTATGTGTACCTGCTCCAAATAGAGGAAGTCGGCAAAGAATACAGATTCATTGCAAGCATGGACGCAAAGGCTATATGCTGATGAATTTATCGAGATTTGTATATATGTATTATCAAGACTATGGTAGTGAGGGCTTTATACACAGGATTCCAGAAATAAGTCGGGGCATAGGAACGGGAAATGATTGCGCCCATGTGAATGCAGATAATTGGAACAACTGTGTTTGTAATTTAATGGCAATGAAGCAATACACAAATATACAAATGAGAGACTACATCAAAGCATTTTCTGGACGTTATTCCGCATTTCCTGTCATGGTGCGTGAAGATGGCAGAGAAATTGTTATTTTGGAGATAAGAAGTGGCAGCAGGTTCTTTTACTATAAGTGTTGCAGTTCGGAAGATTATCTTGATTTGCAGAAAGTATTATTAGGCAAAGCGGTAATAACAACCCATGTAAAGACAAATATAGTTAATACTCGTGATCGGTTTTCGTGTCACATTCCAACACCAAAAGAAGAGGTTAGAAATACGGATTTAGTATCAAATAATGTGATAAAGCAATTCTGGAAGTGGTGTGATAACAGGGACAGGCTTTTGAATTTGTACAACACAGTGCCGTCTTTATTTACGGAATGGATAGCATGTGAAAAAAATATGAGCGTACAGATATTGCTTAATCAGATAGTCCCCGTTTTCCTTGGGGATATTGTCTGAGAAGTATAAAAAGGCGGTAACAAGGGGTTTTTCTATCATATAAGTAAAAAATATCTATTGGTTGTCAAAACGTTTTTGTTTTTTAAAATACGTGAAAAGGTACGAAAATATAGGGTTTACAGGGCATGAAAACAGAGGAAAAGTAAACACATATTACGGTAATGTCCGTGTTTACAACGGAAAATAAAAAGCAATTATGAAAAAAATATAGCGATAATATCGGTAGTTATCGGCTTAACTACGGAGAAAAGAGGATTAGGATGGAAAATATAAATTGTATACCGTATTGGAATCAGTACACGTTGACTATTGAAGAAGCATCGGAGTATTTTCGCATTGGAGAAACAAAATTAAGGAGATTGGTACATGATAACCCAAATGCTAAATATCTTTTGCGTAATGGAAATCGTATTCAAATAAAGCGTGTCTTGTTTGAAAAATTCATAGATTCCTTAGATGCCATTTGAAATTGTGAGTGAATTGTTGACAGCGGGAGTGTGGCATGGCATACTGAAATCAATGTTATGTCACATTCTTTTCAGCTTGGAAGAAAGGAATCATTATGAGCGAAAAGAGACGTGATACTAAAGGAAGAGTATTGAAAACAGGAGAACATCAGGAGAAAGACGGGAGGTATTCATATCGGTATACGGACAATATGGGAAAACGCCGCATTATAAGAAGCTGGAGATTAACCAATGCAGATGTAACACCACCGGGGAAGAAAGTGACACCCTCTTTAAGAGCACAGGAACAGGAATTACAGGTACAAATATGCAAGGGAGTCTTTCCTACAGAAACGACTGTCTGTGAGCTTGTAGAGCGTTATATAACCACTAAAACAGGTGTGACTCATAATACAAAAGCTGGTTATAAAACAGTGCAGAATATACTGGAAAGAGAAGAATTTGGACATAAGCAAATTGATAAAGTTAAGTTCTCTGATGCAAAGATTTTCTTAATCAAGCTACAGGAAAACGGGAGAAGCTACAGTGCAATACATTCTATACGTGGTGTCTTGCGTCCGGCTTTTCAGATGGCATTTGAAGACGAGGAAATCGGCTACAATCCATTTAATTTTGAACTGGCAAAAGTATTGATTAATGATAGTGTACAGAGAGAAGCATTGAAACCACGGGAGCAGAGATTATTTTTAAACTTTGTAAAAGAGGACAGGCATTTCAGTAAATATTATGACGGGATAGCCATTCTTTTTAAGACAGGATTGAGAATCAGTGAGTTTTGCGGTCTGACAGTGCATGATATAAATTTTGATGAGCATACATTTTCTGTCAATAATCAGTTACAGCGGACACGGGAGGGTGAATACATTATTGTTCCGACCAAAACGAGTGCAGGAAAGAGAGTTCTTCCAATGACAAAAGAAGTAGAGGAACATTTCAGAAAGATAATCGAAGAACGGGAGAAGCCACGCATAGAGCCTATGATAGACGGTAAAAGCGGCTTCTTGTATCTGGATAAAAACGGGAATCCGTCAGTTGGGTTACATTGGGCGCACTATTTCAAGCATATATGTCAGAAGTACAATAGTATTTACAAAGTGCAGATGCCTACAGTTACGCCGCATGTATGCAGACATACATACTGTTCTAATATGGCTAGAAGTGGTATCAGTGCTAAGACGTTGCAATATTTAATGGGACATTCAGATATTAGTGTGACATTGAATGTGTATACACATTTAGGTCTGGAAGATGCACAGCAAGAATTGAAACAGCTAGAAAAGCGTGTAAATTCGCAATCTTCAAAGGTTGTCAATTTCTAAAATTATATTATTTATGCCGTGAAAAAGTGGAAAATATTATGGTGTTCCAGATTTAAGCGAAATGTACCAATTTTTGTACCAAACGTCACAGAAATTATAAGAAATTGTGAAAAGATATAAGACAAACGGGAATTCGTCAAAAGCTGACAAATGCAGTAAAAACAAGGACTTGAGAAGAAACAAGGAGATATAAGAACAATGATAAAAGTACTATTCGTATGCTACGGCAACATCTGTCGTTCTCCAATGGCAGAATTTATATTTAAGGACATGGTCAATAACCGTGGACTAGGTGACCAGTTCTACATCGCCTCTGCGGCGACGAGTACAGAGGAAATCTGGAATGGAATCGGTAACCCGGTATATCCACCGGCGAAGCGTGAACTGGCGAAACATGGAATTTCCTGTGAAGGGAAAAGGGCAGTACAGCTTAAAAAATCAGATTATAATAAATATGATTATCTGATTGGAATGGAAGAGCGAAACAGAAGAAATATGCTTCGAATTCTAGGCAAAGATCCGGAAAAGAAAGTGAGCCTTCTGCTGGATTATGCGGACGAACACGGGGATATCGCAGATCCATGGTACACAGGAAATTTTGACATTACATATCGCGACGTAGTTAGGGGATGCGAGGGCTTTCTGACATATCTGGAAGGCAAAGGGCAGATTATTATGAATGAAACTGACCTGATCTGAATTTTATTCTAAAGTATTTTTATAATAAGAAATGTTATAAAAACAATTGTCGATATTCACGATTTTTGTCGAACGAATTTTCTTTACAGAAACAATATTATGCGGTATCCTCTAGATACAGCAACTCTTGAAGGGAGCATCTGCTTCCTTCTTTCTTCAAATCTATTTAAGTCATGGGCAGATCGCCCGAATAATTCAGGAAAGATGAGGAATTGAATATGGAAAACGGTTACGAAAACTTCGTGGATACTTTGAGACAGAGTCTTCTTAAGGAAACTTCTTATGAAGAAGAAATGATCTGTTATAAGAAGGCTGAGGAATATCCTCCGACTTCGGGTGACAGACTGCTTTTGAAAAACAGACAGAAGGAAGGCGTTTATGAAGTCTGTGCACTTTATGTGCGAGATCTGTATGATGAATTTCAAAATGGATGGAGCATGGAGAATATCATACAGGAAATTATGAAAAGATTAGATACGCTTGCTCGTTCCGAGTGTTTTGAGAAAAGTAAAAATCTGGACAGTTACGAAAAGGTAAAGGGAGATCTGTTTATCCGCTTGATGAATGTGGTTAAATATCGAGATGAACTGAAGAATGCAATTTTTCGAACCGTTGGGGATATTGCACTGGTATTATATGCCCGGATGGGAGAACTGGATGGATGCAGTACCAGCATTAAAATAAAAAAACATATGTTACAGAAATGGGAGCAGGATGAACAGTCAGTGTTTAATGAGGCACTTTTGAATACGTATTTTATTTCGCCACCAAGAATTTATTGCTGGGAGAAACTTCTATATAATTTGGATTATGAAGGCGAGAATTTTATGAATCTGCTGTTTGATATGTCTTTGAAGAAAGATGCAATAGGAAATTGTCTGAGTACATCTGTCCGGACCAATGGAGCAGTGGCTGTTTTTTTACCCGGAGTTGCGCAGCGATTGGGGAAACTTATTGGTGGCAGTTTTTATATGGTGTTTACAAGTATTCATGAAGTAATGATACACAGCGAAGATAGTGCAGATCCAAGAAAGCTAAAAGAGGTTCTGGCAGAGACTGTAGAGGAAACGACACCGGAAGAAGATTTTCTTACCTATTATGTGTACCATTACAATGCGGAAACTGGTCAGTTCAGCTATTATTGAAGCAATCTGATTATCCCGTATGCTTTTTATCAGTGTGTGCATATACTAATTAAAAAGCAGTCAGGAGATACAAAATTGGCTTATAAAATTGTTTTGGATGCGGGACATGGCGGAACGGATCCCGGTGCTGTATATAATGGAAGAAATGAAAAAGATGATAATCTTGCACTTGCACAAGCGGTAGGAAAAATCCTTGAAGACAATGGTGTGGATGTGGTATATACTAGAACAGAAGATATTTACCAGACGCCATTTGAGAAGGCAAGAATCGCAAATCAGTCAGGTGCAGATTATTTTATCTCTTTTCATCGGAATAGCAGCCCTGAAGATAATCAATATCAGGGCGTAGAAGTTCTGGTATATGACAAAAGTGGAATTAAGTATCAGATGGCACAAAATATTGTTGGAGCACTGGGGGAACTTGGATTCAGAGAAATAGGAGTAAAAGAACGTCCGGGACTGGTCGTTCTGCGAAGAACCAGAATGCCTGCTCTTCTCATTGAAACCGGATTTATAAACTCAGATGCGGATAATGCATTATATGATGAGAAAAAAGATGAAATAGCACAGGCGATTGCAGGCGCAATTCTAGGAACGTTATCGGAAGAAACGATAGAAGCTCCTTTGTATTATCGGGTACAGACCGGCGCATTTCGGAACAGAGAGAATGCAGACCGTATGCTTTATCAATTGACAGATCAGGGATATCCGGCATTTCTGTTGAATGAAAATGATTTATATAAAGTACAGGTTGGCGCATTTCAGCAGATCGGAAATGCAATAAATATGGAACAACGCCTCAGAGATGCAGGATATAGTACGGTCATTGTAACAAAATAAACCAAAAGAGAAGGTATCGAATATGTACGAAGAGTTCATAAAAGAAACAAGTGAGTTCATTTTTGCAGAAAATAAGCCAGAGAAAGCGGATATTATTTTTGTACCTGGCAATGGTTATTCACAGATGGCAGAGAGAGCGGCACAGCTGTATGTGAAAAAATATGCTCCATTTGTACTGCCAAGTGGAAAATACAGTATTTCTGCAGGCAGATTTGGCGGAGTACTGACTGGTCAGAAACGGTACAATGGAGAGTATCAGACGGAATGGGAATTTCTAAAGGATGTACTGATGAAGAATGGTGTGCCGGCGGATGCTGTTCTGAAGGAAGATCGGGCGACATTTACCTGGGAAAATGCAAAGTTTTCCAGAAAAGTTACAGATCAGGCAGGTATTAATATAAGGAAGGCAATTATTTGTTGCAAAAATTATCATGCCAGAAGAGCTTTAATGTATTATCAGAGGGCATATCCGGACACTGAGTTTCGGGTATGCCCATGTTGCGTTGATGGCATTACCAGAGATAATTGGACAGAGTCTGAGAGAGGAATAAAAGAAGTTCTTGCAGAAGTAAACAGAATAGTCACTCAATTCTCACTAATGATGTAATCTTGTTAAATATAAAAAAAATAATTTGGGGGTGTCGAAAAAAGTAGAACTGTGATATAATGCTTGTGTCGTAAAATAAAATATTGTGTTACAAATTAGTTACGAAAAGATAAAAGTTTCATATACGACAAAATAGATATTTTTATATTACAGTACTTAAATTCGAATTATATATGATATAGAAACAAGTTACATTTTTGGTTTAAAGATTACATAAATAATATGAAGCTGCCGGCATATAATGGCTTTGTCTGGCAGTAATGAATATAGATTGAGGTGTGAGGATTATGATGAAAAAGAGGAAGAATGTGCAGTTTATTGCTGCTGCAGCACTTACCGCAGCACTTGTAACAAGTCAGTTTTCATTTGCAACAGTAATGGGAGACGATACATCGACCGTACAGGTCAGCAGTCTGATCCCGAATAATGTTACGATTGATCAGCCAGTTCCTCTTTCAGATATTTCACTTCCGAAGAGTGATTATGGAACACTTTCCTGGGCAGATGGGTCTTGTGTACCGTCAGCGAGAGTGCAGACTTATGATGTTGTATTTCGTCCGTATAATGCTGCTGATCTGGCGAAGATTTCTGGTTGGGATGGGCAGTCAGAGGCAATTTACAGCAGTGTGACAGTTGTTGTAAGCAGTATCAGTAAGGATTCAGATTATGAGGGGGCTCAGACAGAGCAGGAAGCTGCAGATACTGAGAATACGACACAAAACACAGAAGAAAACACAGAGGCCGGCACGACAGATAATACTGAAGAAAATACGGAAACTACTGTTCCGGAAGTAACTCCGGAAGTAACGGAAAACCCGGAAAATACAGAGAACACAGCAGACTCTGAGTCCACAGAGGATAAGAGTAACGCAGATACAGACAGCACAGAAGTGACGGAAACACCGGATAATGATAATACAGACAATATTATTACTGAGAATACGGAAGCACCGGCTGTAACAGTAACTCCGTCAGAAAATAGAGATACACCAGAGGCCGTTGAGACACCGGGACCTGCAGATATCGCAGAAGTTACTGAGGCACCGTCAGTGACAGATACACCGTCAGTGACAGATACACCGGAACCTACAGTGACTCCGGAGACTGATAAAGACAATATTTTTGATGGAACAGAGAAAGATATCACAGCAGATGACCGAGCTCAGTCGGTTGAGGAGGACACAGAGCCGTCTGATGAAGAAAAAGCACAGATAGCAGAAAAAAATCACACATGCAATGGCATTTCTGTATCAGGGATCAATCTTCCATGGTACGTACAGTTCAGGGCTGCAAGTGGTGAGAATTATGAATTTACCAATGAAGCAGAAGCAAATGTATTCAAATCTTATGATTTTGAATTATGGGATCTGAAAAACAATACAGAGTATGAGATCCCAGATGGTGAATATCTGAGTGTGACAGTTCCTGTTAAGGCCGGATATGATTATACAATTGAGCATCTTCTGGACAGTGGTGCTATGGAAACAATCGTGCCAAGTGTTGAGGGCAGTACAATGGTATTCAGTACACACTCTTTCAGCCCGTTTGGAATTGCAGGAAGCAAGGCACTTGTAGGAGAAGAAATTGAAGATGGAAGCTATTCTTCCGGTACAACTTCTACCGCGACAACGACTCCGCAGGCGGCAGCAGCAGCTTCCACAAATACCGGCAGTACATCTGGCGGTACCGCAAATAATGCAAGTAATACAGTATCCGGTTCAGCGAATAATACATCTGTTCAGGCATCCACATCTGAAAATCAGAACAGTACTTCTGACTCTGCTGATCAGAGTGAAGCAGACAGTAAGGGGAATTCTGTAGGAGCAGTTGAGACTGGAGATAATACTCCGATCCTTCCGTTTGTGATCATTGGCATCGCAGCTGCGGTAATTGTAGCAGTACTCGTTTATCTTAAGAAGAAAAAATAATATTTTGCATAGCATTTTGCACATATGAAGCAAAGCTCTTCCATATATTTCAATATGGGAGGGCTTTTTTATGAAGGTAAAGGCAATTTTGAGATCATTGTTTCTGGCATATCTTCTGTCGGGTGTCTGCTTGCTCCTGCTGGCATTACTGGTATTCAAATTTGACATAGGGAAAGGGCCGGTTACGGTAGGAATTTTAGTGATTTATGTGCTGTCCTGCCTGGCAGGAGGATTTTTGGCAGGAAAGATACTTCGTCAGGATAAATATCGGTGGGGATTTCTGGTAGGCTTATGTTATTTTGTGTTACTTGCAGCTGTTTCTTTTGCAGTACAGAGAAAGTGGGATATGAGCTTCCAACATCTGGTGACTACATTTTTTATGTGTCTTGGAGGAGGAACCCTTGGAGGGATGCTTTCCTGATAAAAAAATGCTTTTAATTAGGCTGATTTTATGCTATACTATGCCCAGATAATTATACATAAGGAGGGATATATAATGGAACATATCAAAACATTAAATACAAAGAACCTGCAGAACACAGTGAAAAAAGGTGGATGCGGTGAATGTCAGACATCTTGCCAGTCAGCATGCAAAACTTCCTGTACTGTAGGAAATCAGAGCTGCGAGAACAAATAAGCAGGTTCAGAACATTCAGTAAGCAGCGGAGTGAAATCCGCTGCTTATTCTTATGAACAAAAAGTTACAGGAAAGGATTTTCAGAAAGATGAGTCTGATTCATAGATATCAGAGCAATGGCTATAACATTGTTCTGGATATTAACAGTGGATGTATTCATCTGGTAGACCTTGTAACATACGAAGTTCTTCCTTTTATGGAAGAGGGACTTTCAGAGCAGGAGATTGTTGACAAATTAAAAGATCAGTATCCTGAGGCTGATATCCGTACTTCTGTTTCCGAGTGTGAGAAACTGAAAGAACAGGGTATGCTGTTTACCAGAGATATATACGAAAACATTATTGATGAATTTACAGAGAATCGGCAGACAGTAGTAAAGGCACTGTGCCTGCACATTGCCCATGATTGTAATCTGGCCTGTCGATACTGTTTTGCCGAAGAAGGAGAGTATCACGGAAGAAGAGCACTGATGTCCTTTGAAGTAGGAAAGAAAGCTCTTGATTTCCTGATCGCCAATTCCGGATCCAGAAAGAACTTGGAAGTGGATTTCTTCGGGGGAGAGCCTCTGATGAACTGGCAGGTTGTCAAAGACCTGGTAGCATACGGAAGAGAGCAGGAGAAACTCCATAATAAAAAATTCCGTTTTACACTGACAACGAACGGTGTTCTTCTCAATGATGAAGTTATGGAGTTCTGTAATAAAGAAATGGGAAATGTTGTTCTCAGTGTGGACGGACGTAAAGAAGTTCATGATTATATGAGACCTTTCCGCAAAGGAGCTGGAAGTTATGATCTGATCATTCCGAAATTCCAGAAATTTGCGGAATCCAGAAATCAGGACAAGTATTATGTGCGTGGTACATTTACACATCATAATCTCGATTTTTCAAAAGATGTTCTGCACCTTGCAGATCTTGGTTTTAAACAGATCTCTGTTGAACCGGTAGTTGCAGCTGATACAGAGGAATATGCAATCAGAGAAGAGGATATTCCTCAGATCATGGAAGAATACGATGCACTGGCAAAAGAAATGATCGCCAGAGAAAAAGCCGGAAAAGGTTTCAACTTCTTCCACTTTATGATTGACCTGACCGGTGGACCTTGTGTCTACAAACGTCTCTCAGGATGTGGTTCAGGAACCGAGTATCTTGCAGTAACTCCTTGGGGTGATTTTTATCCGTGTCATCAGTTTGTTGGTGAAGAGCAGTTCCTTATGGGAAATGTGGATGAGGGAATCACACATCCGGAGATCCGTGATAAGTTTGGTAAATGTAATGTTTACACAAAAGAAGCTTGTAAAGACTGCTTCGCAAGATTTTACTGCAGTGGTGGCTGTGCTGCCAATGCTTATCATTTTCAGAAAGATATAAATGGCAATTATGGTATCGGATGCGAACTTCAGCGTAAGAGAGTGGAGTGCGCAATCATGATAAAGGCCGCATTAGCGGAATAAAATAATGCAAGAAGGGAAAGAACAATGAAGAAAAGCAAAGGAATTGTTGTGCTGCTTCTGACCGCCATTATCACAGTCTTTCTGTGTTACACGGCCGGGATTGGCCTCGGACCAACAGGTACCGGTTCTGCAAAAAACATTAAGACCGGCCTGGACCTGTCTGGTGGTGTAAGTATCACCTATCAGGCAAAAGACAGCAACCCAAGTGCAGAAGACATGTCAGATACTGTTTATAAACTCCAGAAGCGTGTTGAACAGTACAGTACAGAAGCACAGGTGTACAAAGAAGGAAGCGACCGTATCGCTGTAGAGATTCCTGGTGTTACAGATGCAGATGCGATTCTGAATGACCTTGGAAAACCGGGTTCTCTGTGTTTTATCACAATGACAGATGATGACGGTAATGCAAACTTCTCCAGTACAGGAAGCGGTTATGTACTGGCAAGAAGTCTGGACGAGATTCGTGAATCCGGATCCGTCGTTCTGGAAGGTACAGATGTAAAAGATGCCCAGGGTGGTGCATTCCAGTCTGACAAAAACAGCTCCAGAGAGTATGCAGTCAGCCTGACACTTACAGATGAAGGTAAGACAAAATTTGCAGATGCTACAGAAGCAAACGTAGGAAAACAGATTGCGATCGTTTATGACAATCAGATCTTAAGCGCACCGAAGGTAAACGAAGCAATCACAGGTGGACAGGCACAGATTACTGGTATGTCCAGTGTGGAAGAAGCACAGAATCTTGCTTCCTATATCCGTATCGGTTCTCTGAGCATCGAACTGGAAGAACTTCGTTCCAGCGTAGTTGCTGCACAGCTTGGTGAAGAAGCAATCTCCACCAGTGTTATGGCTGGTCTGATCGGTCTTGTTATTGTAATCATCTTCATGATTATTATGTATCGTCTGCCGGGTGTTGTTGCCGGTGTGGCACTGATCCTGTATACAGCGATCGTACTCATTACATTGAATGCATTTGACATCACACTGACTCTTCCGGGTATCGCAGGTATCATTCTTGGTATTGGTATGGCGGTTGATGCGAACGTTATCATTTACGCACGTATTCAGGAAGAAATCGCAGCCGGAAACTCTGTAAGAGCTTCTATTAAATCCGGTTTCTCAAAAGCGTTCAGCGCAATCTTCGATGGAAACATCACAACCCTGATCGCATCTCTCGTGCTGATGTGGCTTGGTTCCGGTACTGTTAAGGGCTTTGCTTATACACTGGCTCTTGGTATCGTAGTTTCCATGTTTACAGCTCTGGTTGTATCACGTTTTGTTATGAATGCTCTTTATGCAGTAGGATTCCATGATGAGAAATTCTACGGTCGTGCAAAACAGCGTAAAGTATTCAATGTTGTTGGAAAACGAAAAGTATTTTTCATTATTTCCATCATTCTGATCTTAAGTGGTCCGGTTGCAATGGCAATCCATCACAACGTAGATGGAACAGCTCTGAACTATGCACTTGACTTCTCAGGTGGTACTGCAACAACTGTAACATTCAACGAAGACATGGATATCAAGCAGATTGACTCTGAAGTAACTCCTGTCGTTGAAGAAGTTACAGGTGATAAGAATGTACAGCCGACTAAAGTTGTAGGAACGAATCAGGTAGTTATCAAGACGCGTACGCTTTCTCAGGAAGAACGTGAGAAACTGGATAATGCACTTGTTGAGAAATTTAATGTAGATGATTCTCTGATCACAACAGAAAGTATTTCTTCTACAGTAAGTTCCGAGATGAGAAGAGATGCAGTTGTTGCCGTGATTGTGGCTACACTCTGCATGCTTGCTTACATCTGGTTCCGTTTCAAAGATATCCGTTTCGCAAGCAGTGCAGTACTTGCCCTGCTGCATGACGTACTGGTTGTATTTGCATTCTATGGAATTTCCAGAATTTCCGTAGGTAATACCTTCATTGCCTGCATGCTTACCATCGTAGGTTATTCTATCAACGCAACGATCGTTATCTTCGACCGTATTCGTGAGAATACGAAGGGAAGCAGATCAAACCTTGAAGAGATCGTTAATGAAAGTATCACACAGACACTTACAAGAAGTATGTACACTTCTTTCACAACTTTCGTAATGGTAGCTGTTCTGTACATCATGGGTGTATCTTCTATACGTGAGTTCGCAGCTCCTCTGATGGTAGGTGTTATCTGTGGAGCTTACTCTTCTGTATGCATCACAGGTGCTCTGTGGCTGGTAATGAAACGCTATTATAAGAAACCTGTTGCACAGGCTGTAGCAGCAAAGAATACTGCAGCTCCTGCAAAACAGAATAATAACAGCCAGGATACAAAATCCGGAAAGAAAAATTCAGATCAGCCGAAAAAGAAAAACCGCAAGAGAGTAGCAGAACGTCTGGCGGCACAGGAAGCAGCGGCAAAAGAAAATGCTTCAAATGATGAAAATAAGGATGCATAATCCGAAACATAAAAAGTAACAATTAAGTTGCTGTGAACGGAGTGAACAGTAACACATCTCAGATCCCGGGACAGACTGCTGCCCCGGGATTTGTGTTTTAATAATGGATAGGTTGATAAACAGAGAGGATCATTATGGAAAAGTGGATGGTATATAATAAGAAAGCAGATTTTCAAAAAATAGGCAGTGAATTTGGAATTGATCCTGTGATAGCGAGATTGATACGAAACCGTGATATACAGGATATGAAAGAGATTCGTTCCTATTTATATGGAACACTTGCGGAAATTCCATCCCCATGGAAGATGAAGGATATGGAACGTGCAGTGCAGATCCTTCAGAAAAAAATTACGCAGAAAAAAAAGATCCGAATCATCGGAGATTATGATATAGATGGCGTGACAGCTACCTGCATTTTGTTGAAAGGTCTGAAACGACTTAATGCAAATGTGGATACTTACATTCCGGACAGAGTAAAAGACGGATATGGAATGCATGAGCAGCTGATCGATAAAGCACTGGAAGATGGAATTGATACGATACTGACCTGCGATAATGGGATTGCAGCTGCGGCTGAAATAGAATACGCAAAAAAAGAAGGACTCACTGTGATCGTTACGGATCATCATGATATTCCTTTCCGCGATACAGAGGATGGAAGAATCTGGATCATTCCGAAAGCAGATGCAGTGGTGAATCCGAAACAGAATGACTGTCTGTATCCGAATAAAAATATCTGCGGGGCGGTGGTTGCGTGGAAACTGATCTGGGCGTTATATGAAAGATTAGGGATTGACAGTGATGAGATATGGGATTTTCTTGAATTGGCAGCAATTGCAACAGTAGGTGATGTCATGGATCTGCAGGGAGAGAACAGGATCATTGTAAAGGAAGGATTGAAAAAACTTTCTTCTACTTCTTTTGAAGGGCTGAAAGCACTGATTTGTGTGAATAATCTTGAAGGTGCAGAGATTACGGCATATCATGTAGGGTTTGTTATTGGCCCATGTATCAATGCAAGCGGACGGCTTGATACAGCAGCAAGATCTCTGGAACTGCTTCTTGCGGATAATATGGAAGATGCAATGAAGCTTGCGGATGATCTGTATGATCTGAATCAGAGCAGAAAAGCCATGACAGAGCAAGGAAAAGGACAGGCGATTCAGAGCATTGAGGAAAATAATCTCGGTAAGGACCGAGTGTTGGTAGTGTATCTTCCAGACTGTCATGAGAGCCTTGCTGGTATTATTGCAGGACGGATCCGTGAAGCATATAATAAGCCGGTGTTTGTGCTGACGAAAGGATCTGATGGAGTAAAGGGAAGCGGACGGTCAATCGAGGCCTACTCTATGTATGAGGAACTGGTGAAATGCAGTGATCTGCTCATGCAGTTTGGCGGTCATCCGATGGCAGCCGGACTTTCAATGGAGGAAAAAAATGTAGAACTTTTCCGCATACGCCTGAATGATAACTGTACCCTTACAGAACAGGATCTGATTCCCAAAATTATGATCGATGTGCCAATGCCGATTTCCTATCTTTCCAAAAAACTGACAGAACAGTTAAAGGTGCTGGAACCATTTGGTAAAGGGAACTCGAAACCTTTGTTTGCACAGAAAAATCTTCGGGCAGTGGGGATTCGTGTTTTTGGCAGAAACAGGAATGTGGCAAAGATGCTTCTTATAGATGGAAATGGAATAAAGATGGATGCAGTATATTTTGGAGAAGCACAGGAATTCGTGGATTTTGTACAGGCGCATGATACCATATCTGTTACATATTATCCTGAAATTAATGTTTTTCAGGGAAGAGAAAACCTGCAGGTGGTCATAAAGAATTATTGTTGATTTTGGCACTGAAATAAGGGAAAATATGGAAAAGAAACAACAGTAGCGAGTTGGACATCTGGAAAAGAGTCACATAAGGTGCAGTGAAACCGGGAACTTATATCAGATGTGAAATGCCCCCACCTCTGTAGGTGCCGAGCAACAAATCAGTATCAGTGGTGAGAGTCAATCCCCCATCTGATATAGCCTCCGGCAGGATTGCAGAGATGCGCAGAAGAAGTATGTCATGCATTGCATGACGCTCTTCCATTCGTGATTATTCTTCTGGCAGCAATCGTAGCAATTGTAGTTTTTGTAAAAAAACGTTTCGGAGGCAAAAAGAACTGATATATGATCAGAAAAAAATAAGCAATAAAAAAATCCGTTTCAGGTGATAAGCCTGAGACGGATTTTTTATGTGAGGAAGCTTCCAAAAGAAAAAATCATCCAAGTCTTCTGCGGAGCATTTCCGGATTCATTGCGTAGTTGATGGCAGTTTCTTTTGTGATGCGTCCATTTTTGTACAATTCAAAAAGGCTTTGATCCATGGAGCGCATCTGTCCGGGACTGGAAGAAATGACACCGTCGATCTGATGAATTTTATTATCACGGATCATATTCCGGATAGCAGGAGTAAGACGCATGATCTCAAAAACCGGAATATTTTTGCCGTTGACATCCGGAACCAGTTGTTGAGAAATGACAGCCTGAAGTACCATGGAAAGCTGCATGATGATTTGATGCTGCTGGGATGGTTCAAAAACATCTATGATACGGTTGAGCGAATTTGCGGCTCCGAGTGTGTGCAGACTGGAAAGGATGAGATGACCGGTTTCGGCAGCTGTCATGGCAGTCTGAATGGTCTCGTGATCACGCATTTCGCCAAGAAGAATGACATCCGGGCTCTGGCGAAGGGTAGCACGCAGGGAAGTAATATAATTTTCCGTATCAGTGCATATCTCACGCTGGCTTACGATACAACGATCGTGTCGATGCAGGTATTCCAGAGGATCTTCCAGCGTAATGATATGCCCTTCGCGAGAATGGTTGATTCGATCGATAAGGCAGGCCATGGTTGTGGATTTTCCGCTTCCGGCAGATCCGGTTACAAGAACCATGCCTTTTGTCAGATTGGCAATACTCATGACATCCTCGGGAATAGAAAGCTCGGCGGGATCCGGCAGCTGGAAAGCGATAACACGTATGACTGCTGCCAGAGAACCACGCTGTTTGTAAGCATTGATACGAAAACGTGACAGACCTGGAATAGAAAAGGAAAAGTCATCGTCACCGGTATTGTGCAGTCGTGAGATATCACGGTTATTCGCCATCTGATAAATTGCTTCGAGAATTTCACTGGTCTGTTCCGGCATCAGACGGTCACCATAGGTGGAAAGACGTCCATCGGTTTTTATAGAAAGTGGACGTCCTGCAATAATAAAAATATCTGAAGCGTGCAGATCTGCTGCCTTAGAGAGAAATTCCAGAGTTTGTTCTTTATTCATGAGTGCCTCCTTTATAAACAGACTGACTGGTGTCCGGAGTCCAGGAAGCCGTGGTGTCTGTTTTCCATTGTAATATTTGTATCAGAGAATCCCCGGATTTCTCCGGGTATAAAACCTTCAGGCAGACAGTGAGCTGCTGAGTGTCAGAGAGTGATTCGGCGAAAAGCAATGTCTGCTTTTCCTCGTCAAAAGTAAGCTCAGAATGATCCTTGCAGAATTGTCCGACAAGGGCAAGATAATTCTTCTGATCGGTGGCCTGCCGGTAGGCATCTGTGAGTTCTGTCTGAATCTCATTGATAACTGTGGAAGCCTGACTGCAGGCATTATAATAATCTTCTGTCTGTTGCATGGAATTACGGGCGGTGTTTAATTCTGAACGGGAATTTCCGAGTGTCAGCAAAGAAAGCACTGCAAGACAAAGCACGGAAAAGATCAGAAACAGAGAGGGAATTCCCGTGGCAGTAAAAAAGCTGTTGTGGTCTTTCATGAGCTGGCCTCCTTGTCTGAATTTTCAATAATAGGAAAAACCAGATCAATCGTGTAAATCTGTATATCATTTGTGGCGTGATAGAAAGTAAGGGTTCCCTGTCTGGGGTTCGCTGTTTCGTGTAATGTAAGTTCCATTTTATAGGAAGCCTGTGAATCGGAACAGAGTTGCCAGGAACTGTCATAGTACCATTCGATGAGATTGTCCTGAATCTGTCCATCAGGAAACAGTGAGACAAAGCTTTTTGCGGTTCCGTCACTGTCTTCCAGAATTTCACCGACGGAAGTTGTGAGCGTTTGTATATGACGCCATTCCTGAGCCTGTATATGATTTTTTTTTGCAGCAGCAAAGAGACGGATACAGGCAGCGCTGGAAAGTGCCAGAAAAAGCAGAACAAAGATCATTTCCATTAAAAAGAGACTTGTTTTTGAATGTGCGGATATTTTTTTCATGATGCCTCCTTGGAAACGGAATTCTGATGGAGATAAAAAGTTTCTTTGTTTCCTTCAGAATCTTTTAATTCAAAAGAATAAAAACCAGGTCTGCTTTCAGAAATCTGAAAGTCAGAAAGTTGAGCAATCGTTGTTCCGGCAGATGCATTGGCAGAAGAACTGTCTGAAGTAAAGAGTTCTTTCAGATTACCCTGATCAAGATAAATATAAGTGATGTAATCCTGATCATTCAGTGTATCACGAAAACAAAGGGCAGAAAGATTATCCAGTTTGCCGGTGAAAATTCCATTTACTGTGTCATGCTGTCTGAACTTGGTTGTAAGATAGGAAACAGCAGTACCGAGAGTATTTTCTGCATTTGTATTTTTTACAGTCTGCTGATAAATGCGTGCTGAAAAAAGCAGCATGAGCAAAAGAAAAAGAACAAAAATGCCAAAAAGCAGAAGAGAAGCCAGTTCAGCAACTGGATGTCTGGTGATAAGCCTTTTTTTCATTTGGCAGCCCCCTTTCCATGTCCGGCAGTATCGGACAGCAGAATTACACTTATATAAGGAAGCAGGTTGGAACCGTTTGGGGTATATTCGACAACAAAACGAGAGCGGTCATAAGTTATGTGGTAATCATTCAGAATCTGGTCCAGACTTTCTGGATATTGACCATTCATGGCATATGACCGGATAGCACCATTTTCAAGTGCCTGTTGTTCTTTGTGAAGGGTTTCATCGGATGCAAAGCTGACACTGATGAAAAAAATGCTGCTGATCAGAATGAGAAAGCATAAAGGTAGTAACAGACTGAATCTGCGTAAAAATTTTTTTCTGTGGCTGTCAAAGAGTTCCATTTATAGCTCACCTCACAATGCAATATCAGAGAGAATACCCAGAAGCGGCATCATTACAGAAAGCAGAACGAGACCGACAAGCAGGGACAGGATGATGACAATCGTTGGCTCAACGATGGAGATTGCTTCCGAAATCAGATCAACTGCTTTTTCACGATATTTTACGGAAAGCTGATTAAGTGCCTCATCTGCCGAACCAGATTGAAAACCAACAGAAATCAGTCTTCCCTCCATACCGGTAAAAAGTTTGGAATCTGTCAGTGCCTGATAAAACGGAGTGCCTTCTTCCAGTAAATGACCTGTTTCTTCCAGTCGCTTCAAAATCAGAGGATGTGAAACCATTTCAGCAGACAGCTCAAGACTTGTATCTGGAGTGAGACCGCTTTTCAGCCCGAGAGAAAGTCCCTGTGCAAGACGCCCGTAATCGGCAGCCAGTGGGATATCGCGAAAGACTGGTAAGTGGTAAGCTGCGTTTCTCAGATAAATGTGTCCTTTTTCGCTCAGACTGAGAAAAAGAATCAGACCAACCAAGAGAACTACCAATATCAGGAAAATACCGGAATAATTGCTGAGAATACTCCCGGCTTTCAGTAATCCAAGAGAAAGCGTATTCATTTCCATACCCATCTGCTGAAAGACCTGCTGAAATACAGGAAGTACCTTTACAAGAAGAACGACAATAACGATTCCCATCATTCCAAGCATGATCAGGGGATAGGTAACTGCACTTCGAATCTGTTCGGAAACTTCCTGTTCCTGTTCATAGTGCAGAGTCAGGCTGTTCAGAATTTCGTCCAGGCATCCTGTTTCTTCACCGGTCTTTATATAAGAAACAGAAGAATGGGGAAATCTTCCGGAAGTTTCCATTGCCTGTGTAAGACTTCCGGTTTCTTCCATGGAAGTGAGCAGCGCGGTGATGATTTCACGGTCTGTATCCGTCTGACTTTCATCTTGAAGAATCGCCAAGCCTTCTGTTACAGAAATGCCTGAATGAATCAGCATTCCAAGCTGTCCGAAAAAGTTACTGAGCTCCCGGGCTGTTAATGTGTATTTCATAAAAAATCTCCTTTGCCATTAACGTGTGAATTGTACAGTGTAATTGCTTTCGTCTCCAATGTAATCCTGAATAGCTTCTTTGTCATCGCTATTAGAATCAAAGGTAGGATCCATAAGTGTCCAGGTATCTCCTTTAAAGGATACTGCCTGATTGACCCAGCCTTTGGAGCGTATATATACATCGATCCAGGCATGCTTGATATCTCCGGCATAACCAATCTGAAGTTTGCATGGAATATCACAGCTTCGGAGCATGGCCGTGGTGAGCGCGGCATAATCAAAACAGATGCCGGTGCCTGTTTTCAGGGTTTCATCGACATCGGGAAGATATCCGGTGGTCACAGTATCTGCTTTTTCATAATCATAAGTCAGATTTGACACAACATAATCGTAAATCTGCTGCAATGCATCTACATCAACGGTGTCCTCATCGATCAGGGAGAGCGCAAGCTGGCTGGCTTTGCTGTCCGGTGTAAAGTTTACATATTGATTTGGATAGAGAAAAGGCAGAAAATCATTTTCAAGCTGTACGGTAACTGTTTCGCTGTAAAGAGCTGCATACTGGTCACCCTGTACCTGTTGGTAACCGGTAATTGTGTAATCACCGCTGCCTTCTGTAAAAGTGACGATTGCGGATTCTCCGGGTGCAATAAAATAAGAATAAAGTACACCAGAAGGAGAAATGATCTGCAAACTGCATGTCAGGTCAGAAGAATCGGACTGGGCAATAAAGTAGCCCTGGCTGATATTGGATACATCCAGTATCATAGGCGATGAGCCAAGAGTTTCTTTTCCAGTGGCTTCAGGAACAAGAACCTGGAGCGGGGAATAGACAGGGGGTTCATCTTTTTGTTGCGAAGAAGATCCGCAGCCTGAAATAAATATTAACAGAAAAGGCAGACACAATAGCATGGCAAGGAGTCGTAAGCGAATGAATCGGTTCATGTGACTGCTCCTTGATAATATGAAATATTTACTTGTGTTTGTTTTGAGTTAAGTATAGCAGAGTAGATGTTTACAGGCAATATTCCTTAAGAGGTTTTTGATTTTTTGAATTATTACAGAAATGTGAAATATACAGGAAAAAACGTTGACATTCACTGAAGAAAAAACTATACTTATAGCATAAAGGCAAACCTGCTGAAAGGCAGGGACGCAAAGCCACGGGTCTAAGGTCGTGAGACTAAGGCAGCCGGTTGCCGCATTAAATTCCGATTTAATGACGTATTATGGACTACAGAAGAGAGAATCTGAATTAACATATGCGGCCGTTTAATTTAATTAAACGGTTTTTTTGTGTGTTAAAATATGAATAACTCTGATGTTCCGGCGACTGGATTGCTGTGAACAATATTGTATTTCATACGTCGATATCTGAAAGGTGTGATAATATGAAAAGAAAAATGAAAATCAAAGAATTCCTTACGAGGAAAAAAGTTGCAGCAGGATGTGTTGCAGCAGCCGCGGTGATTGCCGCAGGAAGTTTTTCGATGGTGATGCAGTCTTCTGACATACCAGAACTTTCCAGTTATACGGATCCGGTGATCGAAACAACAATTACCGGTGATGATACTCCGCTGGCATCAAAGCCAAAGGTAACAACGAAGACAAAAAGAAAAACGAAGACAACGAGAAAGAAAGTAAAACTGAAAAAAGCATCGAAGAAGTCATACACCAAAAACTTCCAAAAAAGAAAAAAACAACTACCAAAACCAGGAAGAGTGGTAAGAAGACTGTGAAGACACAGACAACTGTACAGACAGCAACGACTGAGAAGTACACAAAGAAATCCAAACAGAAAGTTGTCACACAGAAAATAGTAACAACAGTCAAGACTACAACAACAGTTGCAGCTTCACAGCAGAATGCGCAGACGCAGGAAGTTTCATTCCAGAGTTCCGGAACTCAGAACTCTGGTTCAGCAAAGACCTCCAGTCAGAAGGCATCCAAGCATACGATCAGCAATGTTGCTTCTATTGCACCGAAGATGGACAGCAGAGTACTGAATGCGTATGCAAGAATGGGATTTACGGTAACGGTTGATCCGAATGCCGCTTATGCAGGACATTTTGATGCAAGATCACGAAGCATCACGATCCAGGAAGCAGATGAGACAATTTATCATGAGCTTGGACATTTCCTTGCATTTATTGCAGGCAACGTAGATCAGAGCAGTGCATTCGCATCTGTATATAACAGTGAAAAAGCGAAATTCACAGGATATAACAAAGCATATGCAACACAGAATGCTGCGGAATATTTTGCTGAATCTGTGAAGGATTATATGCTGAATGGAGCTGCACTGAGCAGCCAGCGCCCGAATACATATAAGGCGATCCAGTCAGCATTGAATACAGTAACAACTGCCAGAGCAGATGTAATACTGAAAGCTTACTCTTCAATCTGGAGCTAATAAAAGAACAATTAAGAATTAGAAAGGCTGCCTGCCTGTGAGCAGGTGGCTTTTTTATGTTGCAGAAAATTACTTCATAATTTACACAGAATGGTCTGAACAGCCGACAAAATGGGTTAGTCATTGATTCTGTCACAAAAAAGTGATATAATTATAAACCAGATTTATATGTAAAGAAAAGCGAGGTACGCAAAAATGAAAAAAATAGAAGATTACGTAAGAAGTATCCCGGATTTTCCGGAACCGGGTATTATTTTCAGAGACATTACAAGTGTTCTGCAGGATGCAGATGGACTTCAGCTTGCAATTGATTCCATGCAGGACTGTCTCAAGGATACGGATGTAGATGTGATCGTAGGAACTGAATCCAGAGGCTTTATCTTTGGTGTGCCGATTGCATATAATCTTCATAAACCATTTGTACCGGTTCGCAAAAAAGGCAAACTTCCATGTGAGACTGTTTCCAGAAGCTATGATCTGGAATATGGAAGTGCAACTATAGAGATGCACAAAGACTCTATCAAACCAGGACAGAAAGTAGCAATCATTGATGACCTGATCGCTACCGGTGGTACGGTGGAAGCTGCAATTAAGCTGGTAGAAGAACTTGGCGGTGAAGTAGTCAAAGTTGTTTTCCTTATGGAGCTTGCAGGATTAAAAGGACGCGAAAGACTCGCTGGTTATGATGTGGCTTCTGTGATCAGATACGAAGGTAAATGATTCTGCGGCGGCAACAGCGTGAACAGTAATAAATAACGGCAGGCAGGTGGGAGATAATGGCAGATAAGAAAGAGAATGTACAGCTTGAAAAAACAATGGACAAGGCAGAACAGGAAAAGCTTGAATCCGTAAAAAAAGCAGATGCAGCGGTCAAAACCATGCAGGATTTTACCAGTCCGGAGGTTTTGTATGAGGAGCTGATAGCCAGTGTGAAGAAATATCACCCTTCTACGGATATTTCCATGATACAGAAAGCCTACGAAGTGGCCAGGGAAGCCCACAAAGATCAGAAGCGAAAATCAGGAGAGCCGTATATCATACATCCTCTTTGTGTGGCAATCATACTTGCAGATCTTGAGCTGGACAAAGAAACGATCGTTGCAGGTCTTCTTCATGATGCAGTTGAAGATACCTGGATGACAATAGAAGAAGTAGAGAAGGAGTTCAGTGCAGAAGTTGCACTTCTGGTGGATGGCGTTACCAAACTGGGACAGTTAAGCTATTCAGCTGATAAAGTAGAACTTCAGGCAGAAAACCTTCGAAAGATGTTTCTTGCCATGGCAAAGGATATCCGTGTTATTCTGATCAAGCTTGCAGACCGCCTGCATAATATGCGCACCCTGCAGTATATGAGACCGGAGAAACAGCAGGAAAAAGCCCGTGAAACGATGGATATTTATGCACCGATCGCTATGAGACTTGGTATCTCCAAAATCAAAGTAGAGCTGGATGACCTTTCGCTGAAATATCTGAAACCAGATGTATACTATGATCTGGTGGATAAAGTTGCTCTTCGTAAAAGTGAACGACAGGAGTTTGTAAACAATATCGTCAAACAGGTCAAGCAGCATATGGATGAGGCATCCATTAAAGCGCAGGTTGACGGAAGAATCAAACATTTCTTCAGTATCTATAAAAAGATGGTCAACCAGGACAAGACGATCGATCAGATTTATGATCTGTTTGCAGTACGTATCCTGGTAGATACTGTCAAAGACTGCTATGCGGCACTTGGCGTCATCCATGAGATGTATAAACCGATTCCGGGCAGGTTCAAGGACTATATTGCCATGCCGAAGCCAAATATGTATCAGTCTCTGCATACGACGCTGATCGGCCCGAACGGACAGCCATTTGAAATTCAGATCCGCACATTTGAGATGCACAAGACTGCGGAATATGGTATTGCTGCACACTGGAAATACAAAGAATCATCCGATGGTAAAGTACCTGTTGATAAGAGAGAAGAAGAGAAACTGAACTGGCTGCGTCAGATTCTGGAATGGCAGAAAGATATGTCTGACAACAGAGAATTTATGAGTCTTCTTAAGAATGACTTAGATCTTTTTGCAGACAGTGTTTATTGTTTCACACCGCAGGGAGATGTCAAGAACCTGCCAAATGGATCTACACCGATTGATTTTGCCTACAGTGTACACAGTGCTGTTGGTAACCGTATGGTTGGGGCGCGTGTCAATGGTAAACTGGTTCCAATTGAGTATCAGATCAAAAATGGGGACCGTATTGAGATCATTACTTCACAGAATTCACAGGGACCGAGCCGTGACTGGCTGAATCTTGTCAAGAGCACACAGGCAAAGAATAAGATCAATCAGTGGTTCAAGAAAGAACTGAAAGAAGATAACATCCTGAAAGGCAAAGACATGCTGACACAGTATGCCAAGTCCAAAGGATATAAACTTGGAATCTATACAAAACCGCAGTTCCTGGAATCCGTTATGCGTAAATATGGATTCCGTGACTGGGATTCTGTACTGGCTGCAATCGGCCATGGTGGTCTGAAAGAAGGACAGGTCTTCAATAAGCTGATGGAAGCTTATGATAAAGAAAATCAGAAGAATCTTACAGACGAGCAGGTATTGGAGGCTACTGGGGAAGCACAGGAGAAACTGCATGTTACCAAAAACAAAGGTGGTATCGTTGTAAAAGGTATCCATGATGTTGCAGTTCGTTTTTCAAAGTGCTGCAGTCCGATCCCGGGAGACGAAATCGTTGGATTTGTTACAAGGGGACGGGGAATTACCATTCATCGTACAGATTGTGTGAATGTGCTGAATATGTCGGAAATGGATCGATCCCGTCTGATCGAAGCTGAATGGCAGCCAACGGACAATAAAGGTTCTGAGAAATATATGGCTGAGATTCAGGTCTATGCAAATAACCGTACTGGTCTTCTGGTGGATCTTTCCAAAATCTTTACAGAGAGAAAGATTGATATGAGAAGCATTAACAGCCGTACAAGCAAGCAGGAAAAGGCGACGATTTCAATCAGCTTTGAGATTGGAAGCAAAGAAGAGCTTTCATCACTTGTTGCCAAGATACGTCAGGTAGAAAGTGTGATCGATGTAGAACGTACAACCGGTTGATTTAGATGAGGATAATAGTATGAAAAGACTGGATTTACAGAAATGTATTGTTGGAAGTGTGTTTACGAATTGTTACTTCCTGAAAAATAAAGAAACAGAAGAAATGCTGATCGTTGATCCGGGCGATAATGCCGACAGAATCGAACAGAAGGTTCTTGAAATGCAGGGCAGACCGGTTGCAATTCTTCTGACACATGGTCATTTTGACCATATTCTTGCAGCAGAAGAAATCAAAAAGAAATATAATATTCCAATTTATGCATGTGCCAAAGAAGAAAAGACGCTGCAGGATCCAAGAATCAATCTGACAGCATTTCACACGAGCAGCTATACATTGAAGGCGGATGTCTATCTTACGGATCTTCAGGTTGTGGAATTGGCAGGTTTTTCGGTTCAGATGATCGAGACTCCCGGACATACGTTAGGAAGCTGTTGCTATTATTTGAAAGATGAAGGAGTTTTGTTCAGCGGAGATACTGTTTTCTGTGGGTCGGTGGGAAGAACTGATTTTCCGGAGGGAAGCACCGCGGCAATCGTAAACAGTCTGCACAGACTGCTGGAAGCACTTCCGGATGATACGGAAGTTTATCCGGGACATGATACGTCAACAACGATTGGTTATGAAAAGAGGTATAATCCATTTGTATAAGATTGGTATTCTGTTTCAGGACAGAGAGTTTGAACACGATATATATGAACTGATCCGTGCGTTTTATCCGGGAAGTGAGATCTGTTCTTTCTATGAAGAAGAGGAAGCGGGCTGTGATCTTTATTTTCGGATTGAAAAGCAGGGTGATTCCTGTGTGATCCGGTATGAGGACCATGAGAATAAAGGCGTGACAAGTGCAGAGTTTATAGAAGGGCAGTCTTCGGATGCCCTTATTTCTTGTGTGGATGCTGATGACAGTGAGGCAAAAGAACGTGCACATGCGATTCGTAAGGAGCGTAAGGATATTGTTAAGATTGCACTGTACAAGTTATTAGTAAAGCTGACGGGGAAAACACTTCCGTGGGGAAACCTGACAGGTATCCGGCCGGCGAAACTTGCAATGGGACTGATTGAATCTGGTATGAAGAATACGGAAGCGGCACAGGAAATGAGAGAGCGCTATATGGTGAGTCCGCAGAAAACAGCACTTGCGATCACAATAGCGAACAGAGAAAGAGAGATTCTCAAAGATATTGATTATGAAAATGGTTACAGTCTGTATGTGGGAATCCCGTTCTGCCCGAGTATATGTCTTTACTGTTCTTTCAGTTCCTATCCATTGAAACAGTGGAAGAACCGTGTGAACCAGTATCTGGAAGCACTTTGCAAAGAGATAAAAGAAGTTGCTGCAATCATGAAAGCAAAAGGCAGAAAACTGGATACGGTTTATATTGGAGGAGGTACACCGACAACGCTGGAACCGGAGCAGCTGAAAGTCCTTCTGGATGCACTGATGGAGAATTTTTGCTGCGAGAATCTTGCAGAATTTACGATTGAAGCAGGAAGACCGGACAGTATTACCAGAGAAAAGCTGATGATGATCCGCAATTATCCGATTACAAGGATTTCTGTAAATCCACAGACGATGAATCAGGAAACGCTGGATATTATTGGAAGACGTCATACAATAGAGGAAACAAAGCAGGCATTTATGCTTGCAAGAGAGTGTGGTTTTGACAACATCAATATGGATCTGATCGTTGGTCTGCCTGGAGAAGATAAGATAATGGTAGAAAACACATTGAATGAAGTAAAAGCACTTGCACCAGACAGCATAACCGTACATTCCCTTGCTGTTAAGAGGGCGGCACGACTGAATATTTTTAAAGATAAATATCAGGAAATGACTTTTGAGAACAACCAGGAGATCATGGATATGACCATGAAAACAGCCTACGAAATGGAAATGGGTCCTTATTATCTGTACAGACAGAAAAATATGAAGGGAAATTTTGAGAATGTTGGCTATGCAAAGGTTGACAAAGCCGGGATTTACAATATACTAATTATGGAGGAAAAACAGCCGATCATCGCTTTGGGGGCCGGCGGTTCTTCCAAGCTTGTCTTTGATCAGGGCAAACGTATTGAACGTGTGGAAAATGTCAAAGATGTTACAAATTACATTGACCGTATTGATGAAATGATAGAACGAAAACGCAAAGGAATCAATACCTGGTTATGACAGCAGGAGGTGGACGTATTGCAGACAGCAGAGAAAGAGCCGGGACAGGCGGAAATATTCAAGTCTGGTGACAGATTGCTGGATTTTGATCTTTCTGAGGAACTGAATCATGGAATTGCTGTCAGTAATCTTGCGTATGCTGTAGCTGCCGAACTGGGGCAGGACGAGGAGTTCTGTTATCAGATGGCGATTGCCGGAATGCTCCATGATATTGGGAAGCTGAAGCTTACCGGCTATATCAACGGACAGGAAAATGATCCCCTTCTGATAGAAGAACTGAAGTATGTCCGTATGCATTCTTCGCTGGGATATGAAGAACTGAAGGATCAGGGGTATTCAGAGCTGGTACTTCAGAGTGTTTTGTATCATCATGAAAATTATGATGGCAGCGGCTATCCGTCGAATCTCAGAGGGGACAGCATTCCGCTTGGGGCCAGAATTTTGCGTGTCTGCGATGTTTATGCGGCACTGAGCTCAGACAGACCTTACAGAAGAGCGTTTGATGTCAGTACAGTGATAGAGCTTATGATCGATGAGATCAAAAATTTTGATATGGAAGTTTTTCTTGCATTTCAGAGAGTTGTACACAATAACAAATAACAGGAGGACAGTATGGCGTTAAAGAAGAAACCGGTTACCGGTATGAAAGACATTTTACCAAAAGAGATGGAAATTCGTAATTATGTGATGAACATGATTCGTGAAACATATGGAAAATTTGGATTTTCTGCAATTGAGACACCATGTGTGGAGCATATCGAAAATCTCAGCAGCAAACAGGGTGGAGAGAATGAGAAACTGATCTTCAAGATTCTGAAACGAGGAGAAAAACTGAAACTGGATACAGCAGAGTGTGAGGCTGATCTGGTTGATTCAGGCCTTCGTTATGATCTGACTGTACCGCTTTCCAGATATTATTCCAACAATGCAGGACAGCTTCCGACTCCGTTTAAGGCACTTCAGATGGGCAATGTCTGGAGAGCGGACCGTCCGCAGAGAGGCCGTTTCCGCCAGTTTATGCAGTGTGATATTGATATTCTTGGTGAGCCTACTTATCTTGCAGAAATTGAACTTGTCATGGCAACAACGACATTGCTTGGCAAACTGGATTTCCATAATTTCACGATCCGTATCAATGACCGAAAAATCCTGAAAGCTATGGCACAGTACAGTGGATTTCCGGAAGATAGCTTTGATACAGTTTTCATCATTCTGGACAAGATGGACAAGATTGGTCTGGAAGGTGTAGCTGAAGAACTGGAAAAAGAAGGTTTCAGCAAAGACAGTATTGATACCTATCTTGGTATGTTCAAAGAAATTACAACTGATATTGAAGGCGTACGTTACTGCAAAGAAAAACTGAGTGATGTTCTGGATCCGAAAGTAGCAGAAGATCTTGAGACCATCATCACAGCAGTTGATTCTGTGAAAAATGCAGACTTTAAGATTTCCTTTGATCCGACTCTGGTTCGTGGAATGTCTTACTACACAGGTCCGATCTTTGAGATCGCAATGGATGAGTTTGGCGGTTCTGTTGGTGGCG
>OLVT01000457.1_pt1 | contig 44654 bp, 34 predicted proteins | sample 1673241 | NCBI WGS metagenome assembly OLVT01 (sample SAMEA3178936, study PRJEB25190) | human gut metagenome | biome: human gut; feature: human-associated habitat; material: faeces | place: Austria | collected 2013
CCGGGAGCCGATGCCGGGCCGGGGCCGCCGGGAGTACCGGGGCGTGCCGCGCCGGGGGCGCTAGGGCGTGCTGCGCCGCGCCCGCCGTGAGAGGCGTAGCTCTCGCGGGCGAACTGCTCGAACTCGGGCGAGGAAACGCCCGGCTCGAAAGGGTCATGATACTGTTGATTACGATTCGCCATGGCCCGGATTATACTTCCAAGGACGAACCCGTCCGAAACCCAGGGAGGCACAATGGACGAAAAAGACATTGCCGCGTTGCAAAACGCCGAAATAGATTACGAAGACATCATCGACCGCTTCGAAGGCAACGAATCGCTGTACCTGAAACTGGCCGAACTGTTCCTCGACGACCCCCACATGCCCAACGTTAGAAGGGCGTTTGCCGCAGGCGATCTGGCCACCGCGGAGGCGGAGGCCCACGCCCTCAAAGGCGTAGCCGGCAACCTCTCGCTCACCAGCGTGCACAAGCTGGCGAAAAGCATGAACGATGCCCTCAGGGAAGGCAACGAAGCCACAGCAACCAAGCTGCTGCCCGAATTGGACGAGGCATACGAGAAGGCAGTAGGAGCCCTGCGAGAGGTTTTGGGGAGGTAGGAAGCGGAAACCCACGCGCGAAGCGCCAACACTTGCACAGCAGGTGCGGCGGCGCATCAGCCGGCAGGGAGCGAAGGCCCGTACGCAAAGCGCCAGGTCCCAACCCCAGCCCCAAAAGCGAACCCCAGCAACAGCGAAGCGCAGTGCGGCATATGCCAGCACTGCGCTTCGTTTCCTCTATCTGATGACCTTAGGCAGCCGCAACGTTCGGCGATGCCACGATCGTTTCAGGGTCGCCACCCGCTTCGACCGTCGAGATGATCTTGGCCCACGTGGCCTCATCGCGATCCGCAAGCCACAGGTTGATATCAGGGTCGATATCGCCCTGGTACGGGCCCGTGCCGGAGACGAACGTGATCTTGTCTGCATTCTGGGCGAACGCCTTCACCGTCTCAATCAGGTTGGCCGTAGCCCAATCGGTGTCGCAGTTGTCGATGAGCGCCTGCACGTGCAGCGCCGCATTCAGCGGATCAGCGGCAACTTGCTCGATGCCGACCTGCACCAGCTGCCTATCCTGAATCTGGCGGCAGGCGTCCAAGTCGTTCGCATACTGCTTACGAGAACGAGCCAGCACAAGCGCCTCAGGGCCGTTCAGCTCCTGCGTGCCGGCGTTCAAGGCGATCTTGTCGCCGGAGACGATATCAACCAGCTGCATGTTGATGGGCACGTTAGCCGTCACGCCGCCAAGCTGATCGACGAATTTCTCGAACTGCACGAAGTCCATATCCATGTAGTACTTCGGGGTGACGCCGGTGAGCTTGGCAACTTCCTTCTCAAGCTCTTTGACGCCGCCGACGTGATACACCTCGTTGAGCTTCATCTTCTGGCCGTTGTACTCGGTGCACGTATCGCGCGGAACCGAAATCAGGGACACCTTATAGGTTTTCGGGTCCACGCGCACCAGCATCAGCACGTCGCTGCGACCGGTGCCGTCGGAGTACTCCGGCTTCGTGATCTCGACCGTGCCCGTACGCGAGTCGTTGCCGACCACCATAACGTAGAACGGCTCGGTTTCAGCCTTCGCAGTCTGCACGCTGTCGGAAACCTCAAGGGTCTCATCCTGGTGAGCAGGCTCGCTGGCCTTCTTTTGGCAGCCGGCCAACATGCACAGCGCAAGCACGCAGCACGAGGCGACCGCCAAAATCCTCTTCCCTACCTTCATTTCCCTTCCTTTCTGACCATAACCCCTTACGGGATAATAGCCGTTGAATCCACGTCAATGCCCTTGGGGTTCCCTCCCCCATCGACTACGCTCATGATAGCGCTCCAGCCCTCGGGATTCTCGTAACACAGCCACAAACCGCCGGCTTCTTCGTTGAAATCGCCTTTTGAGGGGCCGGAAACGCTGTATACCGTCATGCCGCCCGAGCCATCCGAGAACGCCAGCGCTAGCGAAACGATATCCGAGGTGCGCATGTCGGTCCCCACGAACCCGGCCACGTTCAGGATGGTGTTCGGCATCTGGTAAACGGGTTCGCTCAGCACCTTGTTCATAATGGCAAGGGCAAGTTGACGAACATTATCCTGACGATGCTTATCCTGATCGACCCTGTATTCGTGGCGCGCGCGGGCGAACAGCTGCGCCTGCTGACCGTTGAGCACCTGCGTGCCCGGCTCAAGCGTCACCGTCTCCCCCGTCAAAGCGTCTTTGTACGAAAGCTTGATGTCGACGTTCACCTCGACGCCGCCGAGCTTGTCCACGATGTCTTGCAGCTCGGAGAAATGCACCTCCGCGTAATGGGAGATGTTGACACCCGTCAGCTGCGACACCGCTTTAATGGATTCAGGCGCGCCGCCGATGTTGTACGCCTCGTTGATCTTCACCAACTGCCCGTCCGACGTTCGGTACGGGGTATCGCGCGGCACCGTGACCATGGTGATCTGCTTGTTGGAAGCATCCACGCGCATAAGGATCATCACGTCGGAACGCTGGTTGTCGCCGGATTCCGCGGCTTTGTCGGAAGTGCCCGACCCCTCACGCGAATCGGAGCCCAAAACCAGCACGTAAAACGGCTGCCCGTTCTCGACCGGGGTCAGGGCGCTGCTCACCGCATTATCTTGTTCCGCGCCCATGGAAAGCGCGTTGTTGAGCTGGTGGGAGAACCACAGAGCATAGCCGCAAACAGAGAACACGCAGACAAGGATAACGGCGAGGACGGACAAGCCGACGCGCTTAAGCAAGCGGCTTCGACGCCTTTTGCGAGCAAGCTCGATATATGCCGCCCGGGAATTCCAATGCGACGGGGCGGGCGGCTGCGCATTGCTCGCAGCCCCTCGAGCGCCGGCGTGGGCGCCCTGCGCCGAAGCGCCGCGAGAATGCTGCGCAACGTGGGCCCCGGAAGCGGAACGAGCAGGCGCACCGCCAGTGCGAGCAGGCCCCTTCGGCACATGGACGCCACGGCATGCAGGCATATCAGCCATGCCGGCGGCGTTCTGCGACGCTTGCGCCCGCATATGGCGAGGCTTCGACATATGCCCTTGTCGAGGTTGCTGCTCCCAACTACCCATGACGTGAAAGACCCTTTCCGAATTGGCTAAAACCCTTGAATCATATCATCATTGGCGCATGCAAGCGGTAATGAGAACGCATCAGCCAGAAAGCGAGCATAACCGGGAAGGATACAACATTCTCCAATACGTTAAATCGCAGACATCGCTTTATCACGTATCTTCGTCGAAAGCTTGCCGGAAATAATAGCTACCAGCAACGCAATCATTGCAACGACGGCATATTGCGCCAAATCGCCTTCTTTATAAATAGGGAGCAACCTTAAAACCTGGTTGCACATAATGTGAGCTAAATACAATTCGAAAGAAATCGTCCCAGCGAAAGACAGCGCACGTCTAACGGCACCCTCACCCTTAATCCCGTGGCTAGCAATCACATGCAAAATGATTGCTAGGGTATAGGAAAGACTGACACCGCCGAAAAGGTAAAAGAACCGCTTGGCACTTCCATGCAGGATGCCCAAATTAATCAATACCAGGAAAGCCAAGGAACCAGCTATGGCGAGCAACCCGATATATCGGTTTACAACCTTCCCTTCATAAACCATTTTTCCGAAATAGGAGCCGAAAATGAACACTGGAATGCGCGTCAAAGCAATCTCTGTCAAGGAATACCATTTTGGAGCAACTAAGGAAATAACGATAACCGTGCTGTACGCAACAAGCATCAGTATTGCCATCCGCAACCCAGAATGTCTCCCTGAGAATAAGCAGTTGTAGATATAGGGGTACAGAAAATATAATAGCAGCACCAGAGAGGCATAATATACCGTTTGATCGCCCGTTAACCAGAATCGCAACAACAGAAAACGGCTAATCAAACCAGCTGAATCACCAGCAATTACACCATATCTGATAATCCAATATATGCCGTAAACCAGTACAACTGGAGGGATAATCCTAAGTAGTCGCTTTTTAGAAAACTGGTAAAGATCGTTGTTTTTAACAAACGAATAATACAGGCATATTCCCGACATAAACAGGAATATATCTACGCCGACGTTCCCTACGGATAGAAATGATTGCAAGGGCATCAGGACAGGGTTTCCGAACGAATAATCAATCGAATTGATTGCCGTTCCATGAAACACAACTACCCACAAGATCGCGAAACCGCATATTTCGTTCCTGTACTTACTAACGATATTTAAATTCATTTAATTACCGTCCAGCATCTAAGCCATTATTTTCAAGACCAGTAATTTGGCCGAAATCAATTAGATCGTGACCTGTCCGCTTATGAATCGGAGGCAACTCCGAGTAATCACCATATTGCATCCTTAAGAACCGCTCCGGCTTTGCGGGAATGTTGATTGCATGTCCTTGAAAATCAACCGTTCGATATGGCAGCAAGTCCTGCTTTTTGACCATCGTATAAGAAGGGACGAAACTTGCAACATAGCCTTCTCGCGTTTTTTCCGGACGGGCATTATAGCATTGAACGATTTGGTCATATTCATGTTGCGTCGTCGAGAGAGGCGTACTCCAAGCTTTCTTAGCCAGTGCCACCCCCACAATACGCGAAACATAATAATCAAACGAATGACAACTCGCGCTCTTTGCCAGCAACGCTTTTGGATGCTGATGATTGACCAAGTAGTTATGCTTCACCTCGACGGCACGAACCTTGTCACGAAAAGCAATTTGCTCCTCGTAATTGTCCGGAATATCATCAAATGGGAATATATCAACGCAGATACCCTTGTGGAAATCTCGATACTTGTTGTATTCGGTAATATACGAGGTTCCGTTTTTGCGAATCTTAGAAAACAGGTACGGAATGTTAGGATCGGACTCCCTGGTTTGCAAGAAGAATTGATCGCTGTTCAGAACGGAAGGAGCCTCGTTTTTAAACCTCTCGTAATCCGACCTGAGCATACCGACATCAATATCATCATCCCACGGGATGAAACCGTTATCGCGAACATACCCCAACATTGTTCCGCCGCACGCAAAATACCCAATGCCAAGCTTCTCGCATACCCTATGTATCTCATCAACAATCTCGAGGGCACAATTCTGCAGTTGTCTTAACTCTGGAGAAGGCTCAAATACAGGCTGGGAAGCCCAAGGAGTAACACCATTCGGGATATAGACTTTAACCCCATGAAAAGAAGCAGTAACCGGATTATCTACGGCTTGCAAATCCACCGTTTTTGAACGCTTGCCCGTCAAACGAGCAACTGATGCCATTTGTCTATTCTCGTATCGGGCCATTTTCCGAAAGAGCGAATCGACAATAACCCTTTTGGGTAAAACCGCATACAAAGCATTGGCACCAATAATCGAGGCTTTATTCTTATGTATTGATTTTCGAGCCTTTGACACCTTCTCGAGTAAACGATTCCTTCTGTTGATTCCACGAAAGAACCCTCGCTTCGTAAGAAAGTCGTCCGGGACCGCGGAAAAAATTGATATCTCAAAGGAAGGATCTTTGATATACATGGGCATCGAAGACCTGCCGTATACAAGCCCGTTTTCATCCTCAACAGGAAATATACCATTTGCTTTTACTACCGGGAATCTCCTTCTAACCGACGAATGATCCTGGTAAAAGGCAATTTCCCAATCAATCTTGTCGGAGTTAGATGCAGCGTTGTGCCGCCCCTGCGAATCAGACAATCGCAAAAGCCTATCAGCATCAGCACGCAGCATTCCGATTTCAATTCGATCCGAGCCGGGCACGTAGTCCTGATAAGCAACTACACCTTGCAAAGAGCTCCCCATCATGAAATATCGAATCCCTGTGTCTTCGCAATAAGAGGTGAAGCACTCGAGTAGCTTCGCGAGAATATCTCGCTTTGCCTTGACTTCAGCTGCCTTAAGATAATCATCGAATAGATGCACCGGAACAACGTCACCCATTGTTTCAGAGATTAAATCTTTTTCCTCTTGTGATATCACAGCCACTAACCTACCTTGAAATAACACCGCAGCCACAGTTGTTGGTGGCCTCGAGATAACAATCGATCCTGTCGCCAATCCTGTCGAGCACAATGTCAAGTGCTTCGTTTCTGATCTCCCCCCTACGCACACGGAAGTACTGAGTGGGCAGATACTGGCTTAGCATGCACAGGGGAATAACGTCGCCGGACAAGTTGGCGATAAGCGTATCCCTTGCGGCAACTACGCGAGGATTCGTGAAATAATAACGGCACCTATCGTAGAAGCTGTACGCACGAGCAATCCTCTGCTCGTTCTCGGGGCCTTCGTAATAGGATTGCCACGACTTCGGATCGCTAAGCATTACCTGGTCCAAAACATCGCGATAATGAGACAGCCTTTCAGGCTGAGACCTGTAAACCTCGCGTTCGATCTGCTCCAAGGCAAACAATGCCTCTCGCAGCGAGAACGTCAGAGCCGGTCCGACCTTCAGAATGGCCACACCGTCTTCGCACATGCGGGCAAGGTTATCCGTAGTCTGGTAATCGCTCGAGTGGCCTTCGATGCACACAGGCAGTCCTCGCACGGCATCGACCAAGTTGGAGGCGCGACGGCGATCGTATTCATCAAGGGTGAACTCGTGAAACTCGATACCCATCTCGACAACCAGGCCGACAACGCGGTCGAAAACGGATCCGACGCCCGCTTCAATGAACGCCTTCTGATAGATGGCAACCGTGTTGATCGCATCGTCCGCAGTGGTAACGCCCATCTGGCCAGCGTTGAAGTCGCCGCCGGGCACAGGCACCTCACTGCCGATAACGTAAACGGGAGGCTCGGCATTCGGATGAGCAGCCTTGTACTCCGAAAACGCCTGCTCACTTGCCGCGCAAAGACGGGCGCCTCGCTTGGCGCAGGTCTTCGTCCTGAAGGGAGTATGCGGGTCATCGCTTGCCACGCGCATAGAGGTGTCAAGGTGGATTTTCGTGTAACCGGCCAAAACGCACTGGCGAACAAGCTCCTCAGCGCGACCCATGGCCTCTTCCTCGGGCTGATCGGCCCAGGGCAAGGGACCCAGATGGTCCCCGCCGATCATTACGCTATCGCGCGCAATGCCAACCTCGCCGGCGATCTTAAGCACGAAGTGCGCGAAACCGGCAGGGGTCATTCCGGTATAGCCGCCGTCCTGATTCACCTGATTGGATGTGGACTCGATCAGCACCGGCGTCTTCGTTTTGCGAGCCCTAAGCAATGCGGCTCGAATTACGTCCTCGTTGGCCGAGCAACACGACCAAATGCCCGCATGCTGCCCAGCTTTATTTCTTGTAACGATTTCCTTAACGCGATGCATGACAGCACCTTCCCTGAGAATCAATCAAAATTTTTCCGCCTACGGATGATGCGTCTTTAAAACGATTGAATGCCACTTGGGCTTCCGCAAGTGGATAAACCGCATCTATCATTGAATCCGTGATGCGCATAGCTCCCTTTGCGAACATTTCCTCAACATTAAGCCATTCGATGCCAGGCCAAGGCTTCGAATAAGACATCCAAGAACCGGTCCAGATCAGCTCCTTACGATTCAGCAACTCCCATTCATTCGCCTTTAGCACGGTATCCTGTTTCGGTGTTCCAACAAAGCAAACCGTCGCCCGCGGCCGTGCGAGACGGGCGGAATCAGCAATTGTCTTAGAATGCGCAACGGTGTCGAAAACATAATCAAACCCAACTCCAGAATTAATGTCCAGAGCCTTGTTCTCCCAATCGATATCACACGAGCACACCGTATCGAATCCAAGTTCCTTCGCCACTTGAAGTCTCTTAGCTGATCGATTTGCGACAACCACGCAACTTGCGCCATACCACACCAGCGCCTGGGCGAGCAAAAGCCCGATGGTCCCAGCACCGACAACAAGAGCGGACGACCCTTTCTTAAAATCGACAAGCTCGATTGCGTGAACGCCAACCGTCGCCGGCTCAAAAAATGCAGCCTCAAGATCGGTCACGTCGTCAGAAATCTGCACAACATTTCCTGCGGGAAGCACAACCTGATCAGCCATGCTGCCATTTCTGCGCGACCCCACAAAGCTGTAATGATTGCAGAGCGAATAATTGCCCTTCTCGCATTCCGAGCAACTGCCGCAAGGAACAAGAGGGATTCCAGAAACGCGCTTTCCAAGCATAGAGTCGTCAACGCCAGGCCCAACCGCCTCGATTGAACCAGAAAACTCATGTCCTAAAACGATTGGAAAGCCATGCACTCGTCCTTCAAGGACTCGCGGTACATCAGATCCGCATATCCCCGTATAGTGGACCTTTACCAGAACCTCTCCTTCCCCAGGAACAAGGTCCTCAGCGTCACGAACTACAATCTTGTGTGTATCTTCAAGTATTGCGGCCTTCATCGTTAACCCTTAGAAATAATAGTCATGGAACAGCTTTTGAAATACTTCCATGTCGTGCCTGTACGTAATTTTGAGGTTGATAAGATTGGTCGGAACCACCTTCATCGGAATCTCGTAAGCCAGCGCAAGCGCACCTGCAGACGTAAACCGCTCAAGCTCCTCCAAAGATGCCTCTTTATAAATGGGCCATACCTTACCAAACAAGAAGGCTTCAGGGCTTGCTCCGGAAACCACCGTCTCGCGAGGAATCACCGCATCCATCATGCCGGTTTCGGGATCCATGCGATAAACGGTGTCATACTGGCATTCGCCAAGAGTGGCACCGCCAAACTGTTCCGTAGCCTGAACGATGGCCGAAACGCCATCTTCATCAACGTATGGATGGGTGGCGTCGTGGATTAGGACGACATCGTTATCCTTTGCGTATCTTGAAACAGCAGCCAAGCCATTCTTAACGGACTCGGAACGACACGAACCGCCAGCTACCACTTCGAACGGAATGTTCAATTGCAAGTCCGACACCCAGCAATTGGTGTAGTCGACCCAATCGGAGTGGCATACGATTACCATCCCATCAAGCAATTTCGACTTCTCGTACTTCTCAACGATATAGCTAAAAATCGGTTTGTCGGAGACCTTAACAAACTGCTTCGGTATGTCAGCGCCGAACCTGGTTCCGCTTCCGCCCATCATCAACAACAAATAAGAGCTCATTCCTACACTCCCTTATTATCATCCCAAAACGATTTACATTCTTTTGCCATAAAGCTGCCGTACCATAGCTTCTGGACACCTCAGCTCAGGAGATACGCATCCATCGACCAAATCAACAATCGCTGAGCAGCATGTTCCGCTCTTCGGCACAACCACATTATTGGCCACAAATTGCATAAACGCCTCTTTATCAAATTCTTCGGAAACCACTGCTCGAACAATCTTGTCAGGGTCTGAAGAAAACACGGTTGGCACATCTGCTTCTAAATCAAGATTGAATTCCCTAGCTCGATTAAAAATATCCCAATCGTACGAATACAAGTATACGGGAACCCCCAATAAACCCGCTTCATAAATCACGCTAGAATAGTCGGTCACAACCGCAGTGGCTACGGTTAACAGCTCTTGAGTGGACAAATCGGGATACAAGACCATACGATCATCAAAGAACGACATGCCATAAACGGGATGGGGCGAGCACACCAGCGTGATTCCATGTGCCGCAAAAGCCTCCGTCAACGCTTTTGCGGCATGCCCAAAAGCGTTTGTATCCTTGCGCCACGTCGGACAATAAACAACCGTTTGCCCGGAACCAAGCTCCGGATGCCTTTCGCATACCGACTGCTTCATGTCGGCGACATCAGAACTATTCAATAGCAAATCGGTACGCGGAAGCGGTATCTGATAGACGTTTCTGCCATCCGTACGAAAACCTTCTTGGAAATCCCGCAAAAAGGAAAACGAGGAAATTGTTATAGCCGTATAACCATAATGCATCCTCATAGTTCTTGCCATCAGCTCCGATTCGCCCTCTGAAGTGCCGAGAATCGCATATCCGAATTTCTTCATGCACCCTAAGGCGTGCCACAACTGCACAATCTGTAAATCATTGCGATGGTTTAGAACATGCGCGACCAAACATGACCTATCAAGAAAGACAACTTCACTCGTGGCGAAATGATGCATCTGGGCAAAAATATGCGGAATATAGCGAATCTTGTTGTCCATGGTCTTACAGAGCATCACCACTGAACACTCAGGATGCCTCTTTATCAGTTCCTTCTGAAGTAGACGAAAATCAAGTGGCGGCTCGTTGGCTGCTTTCGTGACAAACAAATATTTCTTCTCCTGAACCGACGTAATGCGTTTTATTGCTGCATAAAATACCCGCAATACGGCAATACCCGATTTTAAGCAGAACTGCTTAACTAGCGCAGGCATATGTCCTCGTCCCTTCTACCTAGAAGAACGATATCGATAACAGAATCACATGCCGAATAGCCAGCATCTTCAAAGTGCTTATCTATAAGCATTGGATTAGATTTGTTAGGCGCAGCACAGCCCCTGTTCAACACCGAAACCAACTCGTCGAACGAGTGACAAACCGGACCCGGTGCAACTTCGGAAACATGCCGATGCACACCACGGGTAGCCTCGTAATAGGCTTCATCGTAGCAATAAAAGACAACCGGACGGTTCAGCAGAAGGTAATCGTAAAAGCACGAAGAATAGTCCGTCACGAGCACATCCGCGGAATAATAGAGCGACTCAATCGAATAGTTCGACTCATCCACGATCAAATCGGAAAACTCTCCAGGTATCGGAACTTGCTCACGCACAAATCTATGCATTTTGAATACAACTGCAGAATCCGTCTCCTTACACATTTCATGCAAAGCTGGGAAATCGATTTTAGTATAGTCATAATAGGCACTACGCTGATCAGCCCCACGATACGTGGGCGCAAACAAGACAACGCGTCTGCTTTCAAATGATGGATGTCGCTCGCAAAAGGCAGTACGACAATCCGATATCCGATCGGAATCCAAAAATCCATCAAGTCGCGGCATTCCGGTAGACAAAAGCGCTTCTTTTTCGATGCCAAAAACCTCCGAGTATATTTCCCGAAGATTGCTGTTTCCAACAAGGGCATAGGTATATTTTCTGTGGCACGAGGCAAACGGATTGGGTGACCCTTCGATGCCAAAGCGGCCGAATCCTACCGCTTTGAAGCCAAAGCCGGCATGCCAGACCTGGATTAACTCAGTCTTCTTATCTAAGTTAATTGCAGCAAATATAGGAGAATAATCTTCGATAAAAATATACTTGCTGCGAGCGATTTTGCTTAGGGTTTTCAACCATGAGAACAAGCTTGTATGCTTGGAAAAGATATTTCTGAAACTCAGCGAGATATTGAATTCCTTATCGAGGCCGCGTTCCACCATTCGATCGTAAATAGCTTTCAAGTTACCCGTCATCTGATTATTGTTTTCAGACATAAACAGAACACGGTTTTCATGTTTTGGCGAAACCAGACGCAAGCAACGATAGCAAAAAGCCAAGCCTTTCTTCCCGATCGATACGACCGATCTCTTGCTCTTGGGGTTCTTATCGGATTTAAAATAATCAACAACAAGAGAGACCATTGGCGAAATGACCTCTCCTCGAACCTGAAATCGGACGATAAATGCTTGATTGAACCTCGAAAAGAAAAAAGGTTTAGAGAGCGACTCAACCTTCAACAAGACGTCATCTGAAAACGCGAGAACAGCTCCTTGCTCTCGCGCAGAAACAAACCACTCACCTCTTCCTAGCAAAGAACGGTCGCCTGCATTAGCGACATTGAAGCGAAAGATATTATCAGGGTCATCTGCGAATCGTAACGGTTCGCAGATAGTCGACCCGTTACGCAAAAGGACCCCGTCATCAGCGGAGTCAAGCTCGACGCACAGATAAAAGCGATCCCAGAATAAATCAACCACTTGTGTCATTGGCTTACTTATCGTCCTAATTCAATGCTAATAGTTCTTCTCGTAATACGCTGTTGCGGCTTCGATGGTGTCGTCGAACACCTTCTTGCCGTGGTCCAACACGATACCGCGGCTGCAAAACTCCTTCGCCGTGGCGCTTGTGTGGGTGACGAACAGCACCGTCACGTTTTCGTCCATCATGATCTCGCGGATGCGGGCGATGCACTTGCGCTGGAACGCGCGGTCACCCACAGACAGAGCCTCGTCAACCACCAAGATCTCTGGGTCGATCGCAACCGCGAACGCAAAACCCAAGCGCGCCTTCATGCCGCTTGAGTACGTGCGCATCGGCTGATCGATGTACAGGCCCAATTCGGCAAAGTCGATGATCTTGGGCTCGAGCTCCTTGATCTCGGCGCGCGTCAGACCCAGAATCTGACCACGTAGCGAAATGTTCTCGCGCCCCGTAAGCTGCATATCGAAGCCAGCAGTGAGCTCCAGCAACGCGCTCACGCGCCCTTTGACCTCAACCTCGCCTGACGTCGGATGCGTCACACCCGTCACCATCTTCAACGCGGTGCTTTTGCCCGCGCCATTGCGACCCAAAAACGCTACCGCCTCGCCCTTCTTCACCTCAAAGGACAAATCCTCACTGGCATTGACGCTTCCCAGGAAGGTACCCTTCTTCTTATAGTTGAAGATGCCGAGGAACCTTCCCCGGTCGTTCTTGTACAGGTTGTAGGTCTTCGTCACATGGTCGAAGCGGATGACCACCTCGTCGCTCACGCTGGTCTTGTGCTTCGCCTTCGCATCGCCCAACGACTCCTGCTGACCGTTAGAGGACATCGGCCACCTCCTCGTTAAACTTGCCGTAGACGAACAGCGCAAGCGCCAACGTCACCACGAACACAACCGCGAAGCCAAGGCACAGCGTCGGGTCTTCCCAAAACCACGTTTTGTCATAAAACGCCCCACGGAACGAGGTGACAAAAAATGTGATGGGATTGAAATGCAAAATAACCTGGATCCAGTCAACAGGAACACTCTTCACGTTGAAGATGACGCCGGAAAGCCAGAAAAACGGCGTGGACATGGCGTTCATCAGGTTCTTCACGTCTTTGCTGATGGCCGAAAGCTGGCTGAACATAATGGAAACGATATCCCAGAATATGAACATCATCAGCAACAGCACGGGCACTTGCAGCAAATACACGTCAAACGACATGCCGCAAGCAAAATAGATGACGAATAGCGCCGCCATAAGCATCAACTGCACAAGCATGGTAGCGCCCGTGAAAATGGTAGAGATACCGCTCAGCGGGAACTTGATCTTGTTCACCAGGTATGGGTAACGATGCATGACGTCTATTCCCGCACCCAGCATGTCCTGCATGAAGAACCACGGAATCAGTCCGGCGCACAGCCACAGGATATACGGCGGGGCATCGGCTTCCCCCGCCCCGCTGCCCACGCGCAGCCCGATATCCAGGGCAAACCAGAAGCAGAAGATATACATGGCGGGCTTGATGAAGAACCACGACCACGACAACACCGCGCCGCGGCTTTTCTTCACAAGCTCGAACAGGGCAAGGCGGCCGATTTGCTTACGCCATGCCCAGTTGTCCTTCAATATCGTCCCAAGAGTGCTCAAGCGTTACTCCGTTCAAAACACCGTATTAGTAAACGTTGATATTACCATAAGCGAATATGAGGCCCGGCGCTACGGCATTGCCGGCTCGGCAACGATGCCGGACGGGTCGCCACCGGAAGACACGACGTCCATAAGCTGCCCCCATGCCTCCGTATCGGCGTTAACCACCCACAAGCCGCTATCGTTCACACCGCCGGAATAGGGCCCCGTGCAGGAATACAGCACGACGTCGCTTTCATGCATGGCGAAATCCATAGCCAGATAGCCAAGCTTGCCCATGTCCATATTGGAGGTGGTGTTGTTCCGCAGGTCGATGAGCACCTGATCGATTTCGCTCTCGCTGGACATGCCAAGCACAGTGCGAATGATGCTTTGCTCAAGCTGTCGGACATTCACCTGACGCACGGCATCTTGGTCGTTGGCATACTCCTTGCGAGCTCGGGCGAACACCAGCGCTTCGGAGCCATCAAGCGTTTGGTTGTCGCCTTTAGTTACCGTCATGTTTTCCGCAGTGGAAGGATCGGGCACTTTGACGGTTTTGGGCACATCAACGGTAACGCCGCCAAGGGCATCGACAAGGTCCTCGAACGCCGTGAACGTGGTCATCAGATAGTAATCGACCTCGACGCCCGTAAGGCGTTCAACGGCATCCACGGTTGCCATGGGATTGCCGTGCACCAGCGTGTCGTTGATTTTGCTCGACTCGCCCGGCAAAACCGTGTCGCGCGGGACCGTCACCAAGGTGAGCTGATAGTTCGCCGGATCAACGCGCACCAATGTGATGACGTCGGCGTGCTGATCCAGCTGAGCATGGTCCGAAGCCTTGCCCGTGTACAAAGCCGTGCCCTTCCTGGAGTCGGACCCGATCAGCAGAACGTAGAAGGGGTCTTTGTGCTCGACCACGGAAAGCTGCAGCGAGTCTGAATGCTGCCGAGAATCGGCGAACGCGCCCAAGGCGGAGCACAGTGCGACGAACGCGATGGCGAACACAGCAACGCCCGCAACCGCATAGGCGGCCATGCGCACAGACCTGCTCTTATCTTCTTCGCTAACGTTTTGAGGATCAGCAGCCATGTTTTACTTCACCTGCTTTCCTTGGCTGTGCGGCAAACGTGGGCCGAATTTTCCCTTGTTGTCGTAATGGTGGCGCAGCACCGGCTTGAACAGGCCAAAGTGCGAGATAACCGCGAAAAGAGCCATGCTAAGCACAGCGATGACCGCAACCTGGACCGGCCCCGAGAAGCTACCGATGACGCAGCCCGCAACCGCAAGACACGCCGAGCACGTCCAAAGCACGGCCACCGAACGCTTCTGGCTCAAGCCAGCTCGCATCAGGCGATGATGGATATGACCGAAATCAGCATGATCGATACGTTCATGATTGCGCAGTCGACGAACGACGGCCGACATGGTGTCCACAATGGGAACGCCGGCGATGACAAGGGGCACGAGCATGACCACGACACCTTGCGCGCGCACAACGCCCGACACCGCGATGATGCCTACCATAAGCCCCAAAAGGTGGCTGCCGGAATCCCCCATGAACACTGACGCGGGGAAAAAGTTATAGCGAAGGAACGCAAGGCAGACGCCGATGACCGCCACGCACACGAGCGCCATAGTCATACTTCCGCGCTGCCAAACCAAAAAAAGCAAGCTTGAACAGGCGATTGCAACAAGCCCCGATGCCAGCCCGTCAAGGCCGTCGATCAAGTTCGTGATGTTAACGAAAACCACCAGATAGGCCACCGTCAAAGGGAAGTCGAGCCACCCGAGCGCATAGTAACCACCTGTGCTCGCGAACGCGGTATGCACCATGCCGATGGAAACGCCCGATGCAACCACGATGCATGCAGCGATGATCTGCCCAAGCAACTTCATTTTCGGCGAAAGACGCGTAACGTCATCGACAAGGCCAACGGCGAACATTGCGGTAATGCCCACGAACAGCTCGATGTAGTTGATGCCGTTCAAGGTGTACAAGTCGCGAAGCTGCCACCCGAAGAACCGCAGGCCCACGTACGCGACAAGAAAAGCCGCGCACAGCCCAAGGTACAGCGCGATTCCGCCGCAACGGGGGACGGGCCCCTTGTTAACGCGGCGATAACCCGGTTGATCGATCGCTCCCAAGGCAACCGCGATCTTTCGGGACAAGGGAACCGCGCAGAACGTGACAAGGAACGCTGTGGCGAAAACTATGGAAACCTGTAGCAAAGCCACAAACGAAACCTCAACCTTTCCCGAACGACTACATTGTCTCTGCGTGCAACAAGTCATTATACTGTAAAGTCACTGTAACCCATACGCAGCGCATCTGCGACAACCGACCCGCGAACAGTCATGCTAGCAGGGTCACAAACACGGAAAACGCGCGAAAGGACGATTCCCTTGTGCACGAAGCCCCATAACGCTGCAGTAGATGTCGTGATAACCGTTCACAACATGGAATCCTGTGTTGCCGCATGCCTGGATTCGCTCATTCGCCAAACGGTACCCCCCCTCCATATCATCATAGTTGAGGACGGATCAACTGACGCAAGCGCAACGGTTATCGACACCTTCGCGAAGAACGATCAACGATTCACCGTCATCTCAACGAACGGCATCGGAGCGGGCGCCGCGCGCAACCGCGGCATGCAGGAGGTGAGCGCACCATACTTCATGCTTCTCGATGGCGACGACGTGTTCCACCCCACCATGATCGAGTCCCTGTACCGTGCGGCCGCAGACGGCAACGCCGATATCGCCATTTGCGACATGCAGGAAATGGACGATGCAACGGGCGCCTTCACGCACCCCCTCTGGGCGCTCAAGCAAAGCCAGCTGCCCCCAACCGCCGCCTTCGACGGCTGGCGCGCAATGAGCGGAAACCTGTTCGCCGCCTTCATGGGCTGGCCCTGGGACAAGCTATACCGCACCGAGTTCATCCGAAGCGCCGGACTCGCCTTCCCGGAAGACCTGGCCAACAGCGAGGATATGCTGTTCACCTATCAAGCACTGGTGCTCGCAAAGCGCCTGGCAGTGGTGAACGAGGTGCTCATCGACCACCGCATGGGCCGCGGCAACACGGTTTCAAGTTCGCGGGAGAAAGCGCCTATCGCGTTCTACGATGCCATCTGCCGCATGAAAAGCTTCCTACAGCAACAGCCGGACGATACCTGGGTCAAGCTGCAACAAGACTATCTGAACTGGGCATTCGACTGGACACTGTGGAATATCGAGACCATGGTCGACGAGGGGACCCGCAGGATGCTGGCGCAGCGGCTGCATGACGGGGCCTTCCCCGGCCTGCAGCTCGACTCCCGTCCGGCATCGTTCTTCACGCTATACCCTCGCAGCATGGTGCGTTACGCTGTGCTGATGACCTGGCTCGATGCCAGCACGCGCGACAATGGCCCCCTGGGCAACCTGAAACAGCTGCCCTACGGTAAGCACAAATTCTGGGACTTCATGAACCCCGTGGAGAAAGCGCTGACGGTATGGAGGGAGAAGCACCCGAAGCCGAGCGAGTGGTAAAGCGTTACTCCCCCGGCTTCGCCTGCGGAAGCTCCACAAGACGGCGGATCTTCTGCGGTATGGCGATCAGCGCGTGGCCGATGCGGTACGCATGCGAGTTTTCGTACTCGTCGTAGACGTGCTTCATGCTGCGCCAAAGCCCCAAGACGTGCATGTCGAAAGCAGCAAGATCCGTCGGCTCCAACCCGTCGCGATAGGCTTCGACGTCTTCCTCGTCGATTTGAAGAAGATAGCGCGCCGCAACTTCCCGCGTGTCAGCGGTTCGCCACGCGTAAGCTGCGCAAAAATCAGGCGAGAACTCAGCGGCGTGGGCCATCAGCCACTCCTGCATATGTTGAGTCGTCACCGTCAGCCCGTGCACGTTTCGCATGGTGGGGCGCGTGGTCATGATCGAGCCCTCGCGCATACGGCGCTGATAGAGCGGCTCACACAAAAACGCCACTCGTTGAGGATGCGGAATGAGTTGCATCTGGAACAGAACGTCCTCGTGAAGAATGCCATCGAGGAAGCGCACTCCATTATCATCGAGCAGCTGCTTGCGAACCGTGTACAGGCACGCCGAAGGGCGAAATGCTTTCGTGCGCTCCATCAGCACATACATCTCGGGGCCGGAGTGGACGCCTTCGATGCTTTCCCGCACTTCCTGGTTCTCGTAATGCTCGCGGCGGAGTTTGCGACTTTCATAGAACGACGCGGCGCCGAAGTACAGCATGTCGAGCTTGTCAGCGTCGATGCGAGCCGTCAGGCGCTCAAGCGCATCGACAGCGTAGTAGTCGTCGCCATCGAGGAACATGATGAATTCACCCTGTGCAGCGGCGATGCCGGCGTTGCGCGCAGCGGACAAACCGGAGTTTTGCGGCAATGTCAGCACCGAAAATCGAGCATCACCGGAAACGGCGCTTTCGATAGCGGCAAGCGTGCCATCTTGCGAGCAGTCGTTCACCACGACGCACTCGAAATCGCCGAAGGTCTGGGCTTTGAGCGACTCGAGGCATTCGCCGATATAACGTTCGACGTTATACGCCGCAACAATGATGGAGAACTTCAACAGGGCCGTCCTTAGTACGAATCAGGGTGAGCAGCCGCGAACGCTTCGGCGCCGACGTCGAGCAGATTGCGCAGCAAAGCGGCGTCTTCGGGCTTGAACAGCGAATAGTCCAGCTCGTTCGCATCCTGCGATGCACGGTACTCGTCAACCATGCGCTGCGCAAAGGCAACGTGTTTGCTAGCGGAAATGCGCTCGTAGTTCCAGCGGTACTTTCCCCACTTGTCAACGGCAAGCCAAGGCAGCAAGACGCGGGCGCGCTCAGGACGCTTGCGCAAAAACGCCTCGGCGTCGGCAAGCTCTTCGCAAACCGTGAACACCTTGTCGGTGGTTTTCGATGACGATCCAGGATTGTCCATGCGATAGTGCAACAGCGGCTTCTTCACCAGCGCGCACGTGCGGGCCGCAAACCACACCTTCAAGCTGAAGCCCGCATCCTGAAACGCCGCGCCCGGAGTTTCACGCAAGCTGATGCCCTCGCGCTCAAGGAAGGTTTTGCGGTACAGGCCGGTCCAGATCGACGGAATCGAGCACACCACCTGGGGGTAGTCGACCGGATCGAACGCGCGGCGATACGGCAAGCCGGCGAAGTTCTCGACCAGATGGTCAGAGCCTTCGAAGTAGTTGAAGTAGTTGCACTTCACCACATCGGCATGGGTGCGTTCGGCAACCTTGAGGAGCTTCTTGAACATGCGCTTATCCGGGAAGTCATCGGGCTCGATGATGCCGATGTATTCGCCACGGGCTTGCGAAATCCCCAAGTTCAGCGAATGGCCATAGCCGGTGTTCGGCTTGTCGATCACACGGATACGCGCATCGCGAGCAGCGTACTCGTGCAATATGGCCGGAGACCCATCCGTAGCGCCATCGTTGATGCAAACGATCTCAATATCCCGAAGCGTCTGCCCGCAAAGCGCATCCAAGCACTGCGGCAAAAAACGCTCCACATTGTAAACCGGAACCAGAATCGAAACTTTTGGAGTGGACATACGCTACTTCAATCCTCGAACAGCTCGCCCGATTGATTTCAAAACCTCACGGCGCCTTGACCCAAACGGAGCGATTGGGTCAATAACCTTACGCAACGGGCTATCTTCCGATACTGCGCTTTCGTGATGATCGATCGCAGCTTCTTCCGCCAACTTTTGCTTCACGAATTCTGTATGCAATATATCGGTCAGCTGAACGTAGAATGGCGTATCCTTCGCATACTCCCAATACAGGCCAAACCTGTCGCAGTTCGTCACCTTCCAGGGCTTTTGCGCGCCGGCATAGTGAACGATCTTCTCGTGATTTCGCGAGTCGTTAAAGGCATCGAAAATCGCAGCCGGAGCGAACGAGAAGATGCGGCCAATGCGGCCATAGCAATCCGTCATAACATTCCAGTCATAATCAAGGTATTTCACGCGACCTTGGCAATGCACGTTGAGAATATCCTGGTCGTTATAGATATAGCGATCATCAGAGGCAAACTCAAGCCACTTCTCCATAGGATGTAGCTTCCTCATCGCCCTCGTGTTCAGGACGAGCACGCCAGCCTGGAAGTAGTCATACGGCTGATGCATGCCAAGCACTTCTTTTGTGTAACGCATGCGAATGCCGTCTTTCATGTTGAGGTTGCCGCAGTAGTCAACATCTCGCACAGCAGCAAGCAAGTTGTCGCCCAAATCAACCGAGAACAGTTCGGAAACATCTCCCTTGACAATCAAATCAGAATCAAGATACAAGACCTTGCTGTAATACGGCAAAAGTTCCTGGATAAGGAAACGATAATATGTTTCGTTGCTGATATGCGGGTTATTCGTCGTCAGCTCATATTGATCGACAAATCGTGAAACATCGCAGAACTGCAAACCGGCATTTTCATACTGTCCGAGGAACATCTTCATCTTCTCTTGGTTTTCCCATTCGATGCCCTCGTGAAGCACCACAATGTCGTATCGGTAAGCATCAGAGGCATTCTTAAGCATCGAGTATATGGTCGTGGTGACCATGGGGACGTAGTTATTGTCCGACGCAAACACCACCGGAATCACGGGCCTATTATCATTTCCGCAGCTCAAAGCCATAGGCAAATAATACTTATCAGGCTTTGTGAAGTGCACGCATTGCAGCTGCTTCATCTTCCACCCGGCACCTATACGCTCATGATGCAGCAGGTAGATATTCAACAGTCGTTCCGCCAAATGGCCCGGCGTACGAAGCCCCTCTTTGCTATACAGGCTCATATCCGCAGAAGCAACAAACTCTTCCAGAAGAGGGAACAGCCACGCGCAATAATCGTGGAAGATTTCCTTCTTCATGATGAACATATTGCAGAATCGCCCGGTATGGCCGGCAAGAAACGCCTTTGCATCCTGCTCATATTCGGGATGGCGAGCAACCAAAATATCGATTACCCGATCAAGGTCCTCAACGAACAACTTCGGGGCCGCATCATACTGAGAGCGAATAGTGGAGTTTTCGCCCATGTAGGAGCGGATATCCTGCATACGGGTAGTAACAACATCCGCCCCTCGAACGACTTGATTAATCGATGCATCGTCAAGGCAGTATCTTTCCTTCGTCGCCTCATCGATGAAACCATCAATAATTTCGCCGAATTGATTTTCCTTGTGTTCGGTATTACCAAAATCGAAATAGCGACGGTAATGACAGAAGCCGTAGTAATCAGCATCAACATTTTTCCAGGACCAATACTGCGTGGTCAGCTCGCAATACAGCGGATTAAGTTCTGAAATGTTATCGCCCTCGTCATCATGGAAAGCCCAACTGAAGCGATGCTCTGCATTTTTAGCACCAACCTGCACCGGTTGCAAAACTAAGCTATCGAACAAATCAACATTTTTATGCGCCGAAACGAAAATGCGAATCCGTTGAGCATCCCAATCCAAACGCTTAATGGCGTTACGCAAATGAGCCATATGGATGCTTGCTGCTTGATAATACTCACGATACAAAGGATTCTCGAGAGAATCATCGCTGTATAATTCTCCTGCTTTAGCATACCATGCATCCAAATCGGAGTCGCGCATAGCCACAATATCGTCTTGCTGCAGCAAAGCATACGCACGGTCGCGCACAAATCTATACAGATGAGCCGCGAATTCTACGGGGTCAACAATTCGATACGCCGCATCAGCAGCAGGTATTTTGTCAGATTTGGAAACGCGCTCATACCACTCGTTTGCAAGGCTGAAAATAGTACGCGCCTTAAAGCCCTCAGCACAGTGAACCATATGTAAATCTCCCGTTGACGCAGCAAAAGCACATACGGCGTCATAACACTCACATACCTGCCTCGAAGAGCGTCGGAACGCTTCGAGCGTTAACTCTGAGCCGGTAGTTACGCCTCGACCAAGAAAATACTTATAACCAACGATGTCATTGCGCGTCACCTCAGTTTGAGAGAGGCTCGCCAAAACAAAAAACTCGTAACCATCCTCGGCGCGCTCGAGACGATTATCCGTCATACTTGCAAAAGCCCCTTTGCACAACGACGCGCAAAACAGACGATGGTGCATATTCCAATCTTTTTGATAGCCACCTTCTGCAGCAAAAACCGTTGTCATAAGATCGGCGCGACCCAAATCTGCAGCAGGAGCATTCGCCCATGCCTCAAACCCCCTGCAAGATTCCGCGCTAACCTCTCCATCCGGCACACAAATCAAGCCGAAATGAATGATATCGGCATTCGATTGATCCACTATACTCGACAAGGACGAAAGAACGCCTTCGCACAACTCATCATCGGCATCCAGGAAAGCAATGAAATCGCCAGAAGCAGCTTCCACGCCCGACCTGCGCGCAAGATGAAGACCTTCGTTGACTTCTTTATTTACTATACGAAATCTATCATCGACTTGCGCAAATCTTTGAGCAATTTCCAAACTGTTATCAGGGCTTGCATCGATAACGACGACAGCCTCCCAATCCGAACAGTCCTGCGAACGGATACTATCCAAACAAGCTGGCAAGTACTCAGCATTGCCATACGAGGGAATCACAATAGAAAAACGAGGCATTGTCCTCTCCTTCCAGATGGGATAGCCTGATTTGGCAAATCGCCACGTCTTATTCATCACGTGACATATTATCAGCAACCACCGAAAGTAACCCTTCATTCACGAAACGCAACCATCAAGCAGAGCATATCCGGCAAACACACGCGGCAGCGACCACAGTACCGACAGCAAATCGGGTTCTGATGATGTTGCATGGTAATGATGCGCCACACCTAAATACGATAAAATACGGCAAGCAAACAACGCTTTTTAAGCGAGAGGGATAGCAAAATGACAAACAGGACAACCGCCCAAACCGAACTCCAGCGAAATTGGTTCACGATATCGTCCCTTGTTTCCAAAGATTTCAAGCTCAAGTACCGCAGGAGTATTTTAGGCGTTGCTTGGTCGGTGCTGAATCCGCTGCTGATGATGTGCGTCCTAGCCGCAGTGTTTACCAATGTTCTTAAATTTGGCGATGTTGCTAATTTTCCTATGTACCTTATTCTAGGCAACGTGCTGTTTGCCCTCATGTCCGATTCAACAAGCTCTGCCATGACTTCGATTCTTGAGTCGGCCCCCCTTATCAAAAAGATCAAAATATCAAAGATGATTTTCCCAATCGAAAAGGTGCTGTTTCAGCTTGTCAATTTTGCGATATCGCTTATTGCCGTCGTAATCGTCATGGTGTTCTTCAAAATCGCACCGACCATAAATCTGGTTGCCTTGCCGCTCCTGCTGATCTACATGCTGCTGTTCTGCAGCGGTTTGGGAATGCTACTTTCGGCGCTTGCCGTTTTCTTCCGCGATGTCTGTCATTTTTGGGGCGTTATCATTACCGCATGGACCTATGCGACGCCTCTATTCTATCCGGTAAGCCTTCTGCCAAGCTGGATGCAGGCAGCTGAGGCCTTTAATCCCATGTACCATTACGTCTGCTATTTCAGAGACATCGCTATGTACAACACTATGCCAGGGCTGCGAGAAAACCTTGTCTGTCTCGGCATCGCCGTTATCACCTTTGCTGTGGGATTCTTGGTATTCCGCAAAACCGAAAAAAAGTTCATCCTCTACGTATAGGCGGACACCATGCCAACAAACGTTAATACCACCCCCCTCGCAATAGCAACCTCGTTCGACGACGCAAACGACAGCCGCCCGGTGATGGTTGACGTCAATCATGTCTCCATGGTTTTCAACATGGCTAGCGAGCAGCTAAACAGCATCAAAGAATATGTTATCGCCATCGCTAAGCGCGAGCTCATGTTCAAAGAGTTTCGCGCACTTGATGATGTGTCGTTTACCGTAAGAAAAGGCGATGTGTTCGGCATCTTGGGAACCAACGGATCCGGAAAATCGACCATGCTAAAAGTCATAGCCGGCGTGCTCGAACCCTCCGAAGGAACGTGCACCATTAACGGCAACATAGCACCGCTTATCGAGCTTGGTGCCGGTTTCGACATGGAGCTAACCGCGCGAGAGAACATATACCTGAACGGTGCGTTACTTGGCTATTCGCGTAAGTTCATTGACGAGCATTTTGACGAAATCGTCAGTTTTGCGGAAATCGAAAAGTTCCTCGACATGCCAATGAAGAACTATTCTTCGGGCATGGTCGCGCGAATCGCATTTGCAATCGCAACCGTAATCATCCCCGACATTCTCATCGTTGACGAGGTGCTTTCCGTTGGCGACTTTATGTTCCAGCAGAAATGCGAGCAACGCATTCAGAAGCTTATCAAAGAACACGAAGTGACTGTTCTGATCGTTTCCCATAGCAACGATCAGATTGAACGACTCTGCAATAAAGCTATCTGGATTGAAAAAGGCCATGCTCGAATGATGGGCACTGCAAACGAAGTGTGCCGCATGTATCGCCTGCTCGGAGGGCATGTTGGAAGCCAGGAAGCAGAATCGAAAGTCGTGGAGATGATCAATCGCGACATCTCCTATCCCGATAACATCGTCACAACTTTATGCGGAGACGACAGGTACAGTTCCGCCGCAAAGCTAATGAAATCGGTTCCGACCAAGCGAAACGATCTAGTCATTCTTGCGCCCGGCGATTCGATATCATCGTGCACGCTTGCGTCTTCGCTTTCAGGACTAATCGGGTGTCCGCTCCTTCTTACTAAGCAGAATTCAATCCCTAACAGCACTGCAGATTTGCTTAAATCGTACGATGCAAGCAACATCATTGTTGTTGGCGATGTCGAAAATGAAGCCATCAAGCGTTCCATGCATGACCATGGGTTTAAAACCGAAATCAGCTTTATTGCTGCCGAAAACCCCCAAGATTTATCTGCTGCTGTATACGAATTCGGCCGCACTATAGCCAATGACAGCTGGAGCAAAGCCCTGATCCTAGTTAAAGACGGCCAACATGGAGACTTCATCACGCAGCTACCCTATGCCTACGCAAACAAAGCCCCTGTGCTCATTGCAGACAACACTGGCCTGCTCTCTGGTGAGCAAAAAGCGATTATCAACGAAAGACAAGGCGGAAAACTGCTTTCCTTCGGCATAAGCGCGCAAGACCTTGAAAACAAGCTCAATCTCAGTCAGCGAGATATAACAGTATACGATTTCCTAGATGATGGCCCGTATAACGTCAACTGCCACTTCATCGAATGGCAGTTGAACCAAGCGGACTGCAAGATTTCGGCAGAAACCGCACTCATTGCATCTGTCTGGGATCCTTTTGACGCATTACTTGTCGGGCCATATGCGGCACATTACGGTTGCCCTTGCTTCCTGGAAGACCCCCAAGATCTCGACAGCATATATAGGTTGTTCACACTACTCAATGACCTCAGAGGCACTGTTTCAAAGCTGAAAGTTCTCGGGAGCGGCTCGCTGTACACACAACTCGACAAGCAGATTCTCGCAAAAGCCGTAACGTTTGCGAAAGAAAAACAAAGCCTGTAAATGCCGGCGAATCGGTACCAGGTTGGCATGCCTACCGATTCGCCTTCTCTTTTCCTTTAGGCAAATACGTCTTACGCGTAGCTTATTAAAATATGACGCGATAGGAGCTCAGACATAATGTGGCCGTTATTCGCACTAACTTGTATTGCCTTAATCGCAATAATCACACTTCCCGGATACGCCCTAGCTAAGGCAATTAATCTCAATAAAATTCAGACGATAGGATTTGCCGCGCCTGCTTCCGTTGCAGTTTTCGCAATATCGGGCATTGTCTTTGACAAGCTGAACTGGAGAGGACCAGCTCCCATATTACTTTCCGCCATCATCTTAACGGTGCTCTGCTTTATATTCGTTGCATTTAGGTCGAGACGACAAAACGGTTTTAATCTAAAGCTACGTCGACCTGGACGCATAACAATTGAGGTTGCCTGCTCGATTGCGGTATGTTCCAGCTTCATGACTATGCTATTTCTCGCAAACCTTGACACGGCAAACTCTTTCTTGGAATTTGCCGACAATGTGGTACACCTCAACACAATCGCCTCGATGATAGACGGAGGCTCGTTCTCAACTATCAACGCTTCCGAATACAGTGCAAACGGTCAGCAAGCTGCACCTTATTCTGCATCTGGTTCTTTTTATCCCGCAGGGTGGCATATCGTTATCGCCCTTGCTTGCTCTATCACAAACGCTTTAGCGCCACTCGGAGAAAATGCCGGAGCTTTCGTTTTCGCTTCCGTGGTATTTGCATCGGGAATGGCAGCTCTCCTTTTGCAGGCTTTTCCGGAGAAAAAAGGCATTGCCGCAATTGGATCAGTAACCTTCTGCGCGTGCGCAGCTTTTCCGATTGCGCCCCTCGATGTACATCAGATCTATCCAAATTTCGCAGGTTGGTGCTGCCTGCCAGGTTCTGTCGCGCTATTTACAAGCATCCTGGAGGACCGCCAGCGAAAGATTTACGTCTCAATCGCAACATGCGTCATCGTAATTGTTGGCCTAGGCGTCCTGCACCCAAACTGCGTTATCTCCCTCTTCATTTATGGTACAGCCTATCTCATCATGACCTTCTGGAAGCAACAAGACAAAAAATCAGTGCCCAATATGAAGCCACTGATTCAAACTGCTGCCGTAGTCGGAGTCATGCTTACTATTTGGGTTGCACTGCTTGACTCAGCTATTTTCTCAACCGTCACTTCTTTTCTTTGGGAATGGACGATCCCCGCAACCAATGCATTAGAATCCACCTTCTTGTTTGGGTACACTTACGGGCAGCCGCAATGGCTTTTCGCTATAATCGTCTACATAGGCTTCTTCTACTGCTTACGTAGTAAGCAAACCAAATGGGTTTCCCTAGCCTTCGTTCTCTTTTCAGTCATCTTTTTTATCAATGCAAGTGGAGACCCGTTGCTGAAAAAGATTTTCGCCGGCTACTGGTACACTGACCCAGAAAGAACTGCTGCCTGTGCTGCGATCGCAGCGATTCCATGCGCATCTGTCGGCTTGCACCAAATCATTGTTCTTATGCAGCGGGTATTCGCACGTTTTGCTACCCGCTTCACACGAATCTCAATACCCGTTACTACAAGCGTCATTGCTCTAGCTGCCCTATTAGCCTTTGTCCAGATATGCTATTCTCCACAGCAACCTTTTTCGTCAGACGCCTCCAGCATGGGATTCAGAACCTACGATTTAAACACTAAAAGTATTCTGCAAAATCGGACATATTTCACTGACCAAGAAAAGAATTTCGTTGAAGAAGCTAAATCCACTATTCCTGAAGATGCAACTGTTCTTAACCTGCCATATGACGGAAGCGTCCTAGCTTTTTCCGTCAACGACATGCAAAATCTATACTACAAGACTACCGCCGGCGCTAACGAATCATCCGAGAGCGAACTCATTCGAACCAATTTATATAATATTGCAACAAACGATGACGTTCACCAAGCTGTCAAATCAATCAATGCTCAATATGTAATGCTGCTTGATAGAGGAGACGAAAGCCAATTCAATTCAATTGTATGGGGCACGCCGGGGGATCCAGATTGGCAAGGGTTCAGCATAACGGAAGATACCGAAGGATTTGAACTTATACTAGAGCAAGATGATTTACGCTTATACAAAATATGCGATTAGGGATGCTGACGTTTTCCTTTCCCGCGCCAAGCGACATGAGCTCTTTCGTACGAAAAAACGTCAGCATCTCTAATCGCATAATATTCAGCTGTTTTTGACGCTATCATTAGAAGCATAGTTCAATTATGTGGACAAGCTTCCAAAATCGACTGGAATGCCGTTTGGAATCTCTTAGGGCGTCAAACGGCATCCTCTATTGTAGGTGATTGCTATGGGGAAAAGGGTTTTGTTTACAGGCGCGGGAGCGGAGGTGGATTTGGGCTTTGCGAGCGGCTGCGACTTCACCAACGACACTTTTTATCGCAAGAAGAACCGTCTATATAATGCGCTAGAGACATTTTATCAGCATAGATTATCTAGCAACGAAAATAGCTCTTTACCAGATAGGTATTATTCTTCCTTTTTATTTAACTCAAGGGGAAGAGCATTTAAGCTGTTAGTCGACAACTTGATTCACGTCAAACCTGATGCTGTTGCTAAAGAGCTAGGTAAGCCTACGTCGTCGATACAAGACGTGTCAATTCTTAAAGGATCTGACTTGGAAAAGTTGTTCGAGCTTCTTATTATTGAAAACGATGCATCCGACGAGGTGCGTCGACAACAAGCACTGCTGCGGGAATACGAATCAAATCAAATTCATTTTGGAATTCTTGAAAGCTATTATTTTGATTTATTGCATCCTTGCGATCATCCGCAAAGATTTTGGAAATTAATCAACTTTTACTGGAGTGCCTTTTTCTCTATCATGCTACCAATAACGGACTGCTTGTACGAGGATGTTCTCAACTATGAAAAAGATAGATATGCGTTCGTGTTAACCCACCTCAATGAAGTGATAAAGCGAATTAACAATCCTTTGTCTTTCAATCAGTTCATCAAGCCCAATACGTATTATGCAAAACTAAAATCTAAGTTCGATTACGTTATTACAACAAACTATACTCCTTATGTAACCGCGCTCGTCAGCAACAAGCACTCTGAAGTTGCCCGTCTTGCTGGTTGCCTGTCGTGGTTTGAGCGCCTTGACACCCTAGAATTTGATCGATATGAGGACGAAGGTACCTTTATTTCGGAAGATATGCTCATTTTTCCTTATCTAATGTGCCAATCTCCGGTAAAGCCAATTATCTCCACGAACCAAATCAGCGAGTTCTCTAAAGCTGTTGGTTTTCTCAAGGAGGCAGATGAGATTGTCATTTTAGGCTACTCGTTCTGTGACGAAGATGCGCACATTGCTTCAATGGTTTCTTCTGCAATACGAAATAACCCTAACATGAGAATTGTGTACTTAGACTATACCCCAGAAGGGGAGACGGCAGACAAGTTGGATAAACGGAAAAATGCTCTAGCCTCACAACTTCGATTATCTAAATCAGAAATTGATCGAATCGAAATCCGGGGAGTATACAATTGCGAGTCCAAAGCATTTCTCGAGCTTATTGGATAATCGTTAACTATTTGCGACTTCTATCGTCGAAGATAATTACTCTACACGAGCTCGTTGGTAACGAGCTCGTTGGTAGTGTGCCGAACGTTGGTGTAAGGGCTGTTCGATTGCCGGGATTGACCCAAGCATGATATCGTGCGAATATGCTGTTATAGAATTCCGTTATCTTTTGAAGCAAATCGACTTTACTTTCCACCATTGTCCTCGTGCTCCCTCAGAGCAATTTCGGTGGCCAAGGAATCAATCTTGTCGCTTAATGCCGACAGCCGTATCGAAGACGTGAAATCCCTCACAACAAGGACCGCGATAACAAACAAGAACACACAATTTGATGCCGATTGAAAGCCCAGCGCATACGAGACCGATGCAACAGCTTCAGGGAACACGCCAAATAAGACAAATACACCAGAAAAGAATAGCCAGAATACCGAATCAAGTACTCGCATCTGGTTATTCTTCAATTTTCTTACAACAAATAGGAGGGTGACAGCTGCGCAAACGATCAACAGCAGACGCAAAACCAAAGGCATGATAAATCACCTAAACCATTGTACGAACAAGATGGACACGAGCGTACGAGCCATATAAGCAATAGACTTTTTGAAATTTAAGTAGCTTTCGCCACCTTGGCGTTCACGCATACTCACTTGAATCTCTTCGATTTTTGCACCACGCTTAAGCAACAACGCTACAGTTTCTGGCTCGGGATTCAGCGAAGAGTCCCTTACAAACCACTCTATAGCACGCTTATTGAAGAGCCTGAACCCAGATGTTGGATCGCTAACGCGATGTCCCGTCATTAACTTAACGGAAAGCGTAATCATCCGCGACCCAATCATACGCATCGACTTATCTTTTTTATACAGCAAAAAACGGGATCCGATTACTACATCAGCATCAGTCTGCCTAGCTTTATCAACAAGTTGATGCAGGTATTCAGGTTTATGCTGCCCATCGGCATCAAACTGGATAATGCAATCATAGTCGTGCAAATCTGCATATTTTACAGCAGCACGAAAACCAGCCGTCAAGCCACAGTTCACGGGCATATTAAGGACATCGCAGCCCAAGGAGCGGCAAATGGTAAGAGTCTTATCTTTCGACCCATCATTGATGACGATGAAGTCGAACTCCGGCGCAACACTTCTTAGCTCAGAAACCGTAGAGGCAATGCACTCCTCCTCATTGTATGCCGGAATGGCAACGAGAACTTTGTATGTCTGTGTCACAGAACTTCCTTCAGGTAAAACGATGTGCCGCTATCGCCCATCACAATGCAACGTATCCATTATATAACAACCCCCAATAGCGCCTCACCTCGTCATCGCCGCTGCAAGAAGGCGAAATACCTTTCCGCGATACCCGGAGGACCTAAGCATGCAAGCAAACAGCTTGGACGCCGCAGCGAGCAAATGATGCTCACGCATCAATTTCAAGCCCTCATTGAATAGACCGTTTGCTACACAATATCCATTATCCTTGCTTTCCGAATACCGGGCTGCAATATATGCGTCCGCCTCATCAATATCAGCCAGACGCCCGTGCCCGTAATTGCTTGTCAAATAGACCTGAGCAAGGTATTGGCGAAACAGCCCCGTTCGGGAAATACTACATTTCGACATGCGATACTTCAGCACGACCACCGGACAATTCGCTATCGTCTTGCCCGCCAACTCTGCTCGAACCAAAAAATCGTAATCCTCGCAAAGCGGAAACGAGCGGTAGCCCCCCTCAAACGCAGATGCATTACCAAGCCATGTCGGATGAGGAACGCAATTGTTCCAGCGCAATGCGCGTTTAACAGCCTGTGGATTTACAGGAATGTTGTCTACGTTGTAGAGAAACCGTCCGTCGTCATCAATTACTTCGCAAAAACCACCAACTAAATCCGCTCCGGTTTTGCGCAAATAACCAAGTTGCAGTTCAATGCGATTGGCAAAAGAAACGTCATCACCGTCCATGCGACAAAGGTATTGCCCATGAGCTGCTTTTATTGCACGATTTAAAGTTGCCGTCAGTCCAATGTTCGACTCGTTCACAATTAGTCGAATTCGACCATCTTGCCGCTCGAAGTCACACGCAAGTTGACGAAGCTGATCGTTCTCAGGATCATCGAGAAACAGCAGCACCTCGAGATTACGATACGTCTGATTAACGATTGACCGTATTGCCGCTTCAGCGTGTTCGAGACGCTCCCGATACAAGGGAAGCATTACCGTAACCAGTCCGTTGTTGTCTTCCATGTAAGTAGCACCATTATCTTTCAATAGCCCTCGGATCACGAGAACAGACTCTTCGCAATCGCTGGAGCATTGCTTATAGCAAACTGATTAGCCTTTTCAGTAAGATGCTGGGTTTGGCGGGAGACTCCGACGAACCGCTTTGCCCAGATTTCATCATCCAAAGGCTCAAACGAAACTTGTTCGGAAATCTTGCATTCATCCGAAATGCCATCGGAGAGCACAAGAGGCAATCCGTTGAATTGAGCTTCCAAAATCGAAAGGCTCAACCCTTCATACAAAGAAGGATACGCCGCAACATCGAACGCCGAATACCATGCCTGAATATCGCTGCAGCTACCAGGCATTATCACATCATGTCCAATCTTCAAGTTGCAAGCCAGAATTCGTTCCTCCAGCTCTTTGCGCATCGATCCTTCGCCGACGATAACCAATACACTATTTGAGCAGACATCGCGGAGCCTGTTGAAGGCATCGACCAAGAAGCCATAGTTCTTCTGCTTCTCCAGCCTTCCTACCGCGCCAACAACCCATTTATCCTCAAGGCAATACTTTTGACGGATTAGCTTTCGCTTCTCCTCCGAAAATACAACCTTCGCTGAATCGACGAAGTTCGGCACTACCGTAAATGAAGAATCTCCGTACAAGAACCGTCCAGCCGACTCCGAGCACGCCCATCGCTCGGTCAGGGCACCGGAAAAAGCCTTTTCGTGCAACCGCGAGAACGCAACGGTAATTGGATTCGAAGGCATTCCCGCATTGTGCATATGAGCAATGCGACGAGGAACCCCACATCGTTTTGCATGCAGTAACAAGTCAATATTCGAAATGTCATTGATGTTGAACCAGAGCGCGTTGTACTCACGCATGTGACTATTCACGAAGTTTCGGAGTGCCCTTTCGTATTGCAAAGGATGCTGAATCTTGATTGGGATGGTAAAAAACCGATTCATACCATTATCAAGCAAATCAGAATAGCTTTCCGGGTTGTCATAGCAAAGGAAATCAATGGCTCGATCGGGTAACGCTTTACAGTAGTTATAAATAACCTTTTCCGTGCCGGCTTTATTATTAGAAAGCCCCCATACCAGCATCCTGTCCCTGTTCATAACCATCCTTTATTTAATGCGAGAAAGCAACTGCGCGCTGCCATACCCAAACGACAGCTCCGCCTTGCACAAACAATAGCGACCCTTTGAGAGCGCCAGCATAGGAAGGCGTTGATCTAAACGCAATAGTCGTAAGACTTCGGTATAACCATGCGAATCATCATGGAATGCCCGCTGAGCTGCTGAAGCAGCAATAACTATCTCATCACGCACATCCTTCTTCATGCGAGAAGCAATCGTGCCATATAAGCACCAATACAAATGCTTGTTAAACCCCGTTTCCGTATAGAGTTCAAATTCGCTTCCCCACAAGGCCGCTACCGACCTCAGATAGCCGAACACCGTATATAAATCTTCGATCTGCCGTTTTTCCACCTTGCGAGAGGTGCTGCTGTCATTATCCCTATAGAAATAGAGTGTTTCCTCAAGTAGCTCAACAGAGTTCATCCTTCGAGCTATAGGAATGAGCTGATAAAGATCTTCTCCATGACGAACAGGGGTCTGAGAGCTGACTTCACTCAACGCTTCTTTTACCAAATCTGAGCGAAAAGCCTTATTGCATAGGTTGTTCAAATCACCCTCGCAAAGCGCCCTTCGAACTTCCCTAATCAACTCGCCCTCGTAAACGCCCCCAGCAAGCGAAAGGCCTACAGTGTCGTTCTCTTCATAAGTTTCCTGCCTCCCACGAGAAAAACGAAAGCAAACGCACTGCACATCTGGATGAGCGGAGAAGCACGATTGAACGCGAGATACAGCATCAGGTCTAAGGGCATCATCGGAATCCAAGAACATAAGATACTCACCACGAGACTGGCCGATTCCCGCTTCTCTAGCAGCAAATTGACCTGCGTTCTCTTGATGAACCACGACAACATTGTCGCGGCCACGAGAAAAACGCTCGCAAATAGACAGGGAATCGTCGGTTGATCCATCGTCAACCAAAACCAATTCGCAATGCTCTTGATCTTGCCGCGCGAACGACGCAAGGCAGTCCTCAAGATATTGAGAGCCGTTATATATCGGCGTTATGATGCTAATCATTTCTCTCCATAACGAAGCATACAGTCTTGCTAACATATTACACGAAACGATTGACCAAGCTGTTCGGAGTTAACACCCTCAGGAGCCCCAACGCAATGAGCATTATAACCACGAAAAGCGATGTGGTATGGAACTACATTGGCACACTATTCGGCATGGCCTCCGGCTTTTTGCTATTGCCGATTCTTATGGCTTTCCTTCCACCAGACTACCTTTCTCTCTGGTACATCTTTCTTTCTCTTTGCACCATTGTAAGCCTGCTGAACTCAGGACTTGGCCCCTCGCTCTCCAGAAACGTTATGTATGCATGGGGAGGCGCTGATGCGATTCAATCCCAAGGAATAGCAAACGCTAAATCCGATAAGCCGAACATGCCCTTATTGCGGAAAGTACTCGATGCTTCCAAATGCATCCATGCATTCACCTCAAGCATTGCGCTTATCCTGCTTGCAGTCTTCGGCACCGTCTACATCCGCCACATCACCCAAATGCTCCCCTTTGAAACGATATTGCCAGCCTGGATCATCTTCTGCGCTGCAATCTTCCTTAATCTGTACTACGATTATTGGGCAGTCTTTCTTCGTGGAATCGGCCTGATTGCCTCATACAACAAAATTTTGGTGGCTTCAAAAATATGCGATTTAGGCATCGCAACTGCGCTTCTCGTATCGGGTCATGGAATTGTCAGCGTTGCAATTTCCTATTTCGTATCAGGATGCGTGCTACGACTACTGAGCAAGAGAGTATTCGCCAAGCGCGTCGATATCAAAACAACCCAACCACTGAAATCTCGAATCAAGGAGACAAAAGAGGTTGTAATTATACTTTGGCCAAACTCCTGGAGGGATTGGCTTGTCGCCATTGCCGACGCCATCACTACGCAGGCAATGACAATCGTCTGCTCTCTTTTCTTATCCCTGACCGATGCCGGCATATATGCTTTATCTCTTCAATTCATAACTGCAATCGCAAAAGCTTCAGACGCAATATTGTTTTCCTATCAACCGGAAATTGCTAACTGCATAGTCTTAAAACGATATGAAAGGGCGTGCTCTCTGGTATCGATGTGCATGATTGTTTACGGGATCTTGTTCATCCTTGCTACTGTTGCCGTCATTGCTTTAGCGATTCCGCTTCTTTACGCAATTAGCGATTCTTACCAATTCGATATTCCGACCCTACTATTGCTGGCGGTCTACATGTACCTCCTCAACCGATACAAATTGTATGCTGCCGTTATTGCGCTTACAAACAACCTTTGCTATTGGAAGTCTTTTATTGTTTCCGGAGTCGCAGGGCTGGTTCTATCCATCGTCGCCTTATCAATCCTAGGATCCAGCACCTATACGCTAATTGCCTCGCAACTCGTAGTGCAATGCGCATACAACATCTGGAAGTGGCCTCGATTCGCACGCAGCACCATAGGCTGTAACAGTTTTAAATACTTTTTTAATCTCGGAAGAAACGAGCTAACTGCTAAAGTGCGTTTAGCTCTGTAATTCGACCATTCTTCTCACATGCTATTCCTTGGTCGCTAGGAGTTCACTATGAAGGTAAGCATTATTGTTCCCGTATATAACGTAGAGCAGCATTTACAGCGATGCCTACAATCGCTTGTAGACCAAAACTTCGATGACTACGAAATCATTTGCATCAACGATTGCAGCCCCGATGGAAGTCAAGCGATTCTTGATCAATCCAAGCAAGCTCATCCATCACTATTCAAGCTGATGAAAAACGACATTAACCTTGGGGTGGCAAGCAGTCGCAATCGAGCCCTCGAAGCAGCTGAGGGCGATTACGTTATGTTCGTAGATAGCGACGATTACGTCAACAGCGATTACCTTGCTACCTACTATCAAGCGGCAACCGAAACCGGAGCAGACATCGTAGTTGCAGGGTTTACGCGAGATAGCGGAGAAAAATTAACTGAGCGATATGCATCCAACTCCGTTTGGAGCATCATCACCTACGGTATGACCTGCGCAAAGATGTACAAAGCATCATTCATAAAGAAGCACAACCTTCACTTTGCCAACATCAAATGCGGCGAGGATACGTATTTCAATCTGTGTGCGTTTTACCATGACGCAACGTTCGAGGTCATCCGCTATGCCGGTTACCACTACTTCGAAAACTCAGATAGCTGCTTGCATACCCTAGACTACTCAAACAATCATGAAGAGATAATGGCGGGTATGTTTGAGTTATTTCTATCCGAGCATGATATCGACATGCTTCCCGAAATCAAACAACGCGTTATAGAGTATGCTTTTATATCAAACATGGTGGATGCTCTTATCTCATATAATCACGGATGTGGAATCAGGCTTATGGACGAGAAGCGGACATATGTCTTGAACAAGCTTGAATCTCTATTTCCCGATTACCGGAATAACCCCTTTGTCGGTATTGTTAAACCAAAGGGGCAAACGCTTAAAATTCGACTAGGCGTCGGTGTGATGATGCTATTGCGAAAGATGCATCTAGATAAGCTATTCCTTCGAGCTGTTTCGCTTATATAAGAGAAGTATCAGCTCACGCCATAGTCACAAGCCAACAATACGCCTCAAATCACAAAGATTGTAGGTACACTCCTGACCGATTTCGCTGACAGGCGTTTTTCGTTCAATCGACTAGATAACGCCCAGAACCCAGGTCGGCTTAACTTTCGAAATCAAAATTGCAATCCTACAACCAAACAGCAGGGCGTCAACGTAAGCTGATGCCCTGCTGCAAATACCTTTGACTCTTCCTCTGCGTTACAAATACTTCGGGACAACAAACGAAACTTTGGGCGTCACGCCAATCAGCCTATAGTTATAGCCAATCGTGATACCGATACTCTCAGCCCAATTGGTGCTTGTGCAATACTGATGCGTCTTCCCCAGCGATGCCGCGTCAGGATTCCAACGCATTTCATAGACCGTTTCTTGACCATTGTACAAATAGAACTTTGCAAGCTTTTCAGCAGCACCCTTCAACGCAGCATCCACACTGTTCCATCCGTAGTAACGCGCATAATCGTAAGCCGTATTGGGATTCGAGTCATAAGCTCCCCACCCAATGAAATTGTAATAAGTACCCGCAGGACAATTCTTTGTATAGGTCTTTCCGTCACTCTTGATTGTCGCGTTCCCCTTAGCGAAGTACTTGCCATTAGCCTGAGCCGATGTGCCCCAGCCAGTCTCGATCATCATATGAGCCATCAGATACATCTCGTTGATGTTTGCGGCTTTTGCCGCATCGATAATCGCCTGACCGCGTCCATGAAATACGCCTTTTCTGCCCTTCTCCGTATTATCGATAATCCGGTTCATCTGACTTGCGCTCACCTGACCTGTATACCCTCGACAATCCATAAACTGATAATACGCATTCGAGCTCGTCGACACCGCTTTAGGATCAAGCGTGTTGGCAGACACTTGATTCAGGTTCGCAATATATGAAAGAGAGTAAGGATAGGAAACAGTTTTCGCAGCGCCTCCCTTCGCAACAGCGTCGAACGTCCAGCGCTGGGCGGCGGTGCCGTTCGCGGAGTAGAGCTGCAGGACGTTGCCGTTCCTTGCCGAGGCGCTGGGCAGGTCGACGACCAGGTCCTCGTCGAGCGCGCTCACGAGCTTGACGCCGTTGCCGTCGCGCACCGCGACCCACTTCTGGGCGCGCGTGCCGTTGGCCTGCCAAAGCTGCAGCCTCGCGCCGGAGTAGGCCTTGCCGTCCGTGACGTCGAGCGCCAGGCCCGACTTGGCGCTCTTGATTGTCAGGTAGCCGTCCGAGCCGACCTCGACGGTCCAGCGCTGGGCGTCCGTGCCGTTGGAGCCGTACACCTGCACGGCGGTGCCGTTGGAGGTGCCGCCGTTGGCGGCGTCGAAGACCGCCGAGGACCTCACGGCCGAGCGCACCTCGTAGGTGCCTGCTGCCACGGTGCCCTTGCTGGAGGCCGCGAGCGCGTCGAGGCGCTGGCGGGCGGTCTTGGCGGAGGAGAAGGACCAGCGCTGGGCGGCGGTGCCGTTCGCGTCCCACACCTGAACAACTGCGCAATTAAAGGCCTTGCCATTTGCCACATCGAGGGCCATGTCAGAATCCATCGCAGACACAACCGTATAGGTGCCGTCACTGTTCCGCTCCATGCACCATTTCTGCGACATGCCCCCCGTGTAGCTGCGCTGCGTCACCTGCTGACCGTTCTTCAAATCGGCCCATGTGGTATAAAGCGTCAAATACAAGTCGGATTTGCTGTTCTGAATGGTGTAGTAGCCATCACTGGTTTTCTGGATTTTGAACCTTTGCGCATCGGTACCGTTGGAGCCATACAGCTGTATAGCAGCCCCGGCGCCCGTTGATCCATCCGCCACATCCATGACAAAGTTCTTTTTCAAGGCGGAGCTAGCCATATACGTTCCAGCCTTGAATGTGTCCTTATAAATCTTGAAATTCTTGGTGACGGAGCCGCGGTAATTGCCTTTTCCCTTGATCGTCACCGATGCTGTGCCGATGTTCACATTGTTGCTGTACGAAAGCGTGTAATCCGTGCCCTCCTTCAGCACTGAACCAGCGGCCACAACCGTAGGCTTCGGCTGCTGCGCGCTGCCGGTATAAGCCCTGTCGGAAACACGGGCCTTCACGATTGCGGAGTCCAACTTAATGGACGTATCCGAAAGCGAGACCAAGCGGCCATACACGCGCTCGGCGGTTTTGCCATTCATGTTCTTGATATCGGTGACCCGGTCGTAGCCAATAGGATCACCCGCGTCAATGGCAACGCCATTACCGCAGTAGATGCCAACGTGGCTGATGTAATCCAGGTTGCCATACGTGCCTTTCCAAAACACGATGTCGCCCGGACGTGCGTCCTTTTCACTAATCCGAGTGCAGTAGTTGTAGTACAGGCTTGCCGCACTCGTATAGTCGGAGTTGATGTTCATGCCGCAAACATGGTTATATACCCAGTTCACAAAGCCCGAGCAGTCGAAGCCACCGTCACGATACAGGTCCTTTCCACCCCATACATACGGAAGGCCAACGTACTGATCGGCGTATACGAGTACATCAGCAAACGTTGCAGAGGAATAATCTCGCGCACTGCGCATCATCAGCTTCGAATACGCCTCATCAAGATCTTCTTCGCTTGCGAAATCCTCAACAGAGGCTTCAATATGAGTCTCGGCATTCGTCGGCGACTGAGGGGCATCGGCGCCCGGGACCGGCGCGGAATCACTCGAAGGGGCTTCTGCGCTCTCCGACGAGCTATCGGCAGTCGATTCGGCGCCCTTAGCAGGCGCTGCTTCATCTACAGCACCAGACTCCGGCTGCGTTTCGGTATCCGCTGCAGACTTCGCCTGAGAATCAGAATCTACAACTTCACGCTGACCGTTAGCAACTTCCTGAGATGCCGAAGCCGACCCTCCTGCGTTCTCCGCCCCATTCTCATCGGCGTAAGCGACGAGACCCTGTCCAAACAAGGGCAACGCCAACGTGAAAGCGGTTAAAACCGATACCGCCTTCTTTGTAAACTGCCACTTCCCCACATCAACCTCCGTCTATGCCACATCGAAAACCGTTGCCAGGCAAACACGCATTCCCATCCCGTGCTCTAGCCAACAAGTAACCGAACTCGCAAATTGAACCCCCGCGACCGATAGCGCGCGAAACTCTAATAGCAAGCAAATGAAACAACCGTCGTTCATAACGAACAGCCATTATTATGTCACTTGAGCAACCATTTCGAAAGCTGGATGGGGTTGTTTTTGTACGACGGCCTGCGATATTAGTCGACCCCCCGTCAATCACCGATGCCGGGAAGAGGGCAGCCAATCCCACCGCCTCCACCAACAGCAATCACAGCGCCTTCCTTATGATATTTGGCACCCAACAGGCAAATCTACGCTACCATTGAGCTATGGCAATAATGTTAGCAACGCAGCGGCAACGCGCTTCGTTGCCCCACCAAAGGAAGAACATGAGCGAATCGCTTATCTCGGTTATCGTACCGATCTACAATGCTCAGCCCTACCTGGAGCAATGCCTTAACAGCATCGTTGGGCAAACGTACAAGAACCTGGAGATAATCCTGCTCAATGATGGCAGCACCGATGACTCGCTGACGACCATCCACCGCTCTGCCGGCAACGATGCGCGCATCAAAGTTGTCGATAAGCAGAATCAAGGCTACGGCGCAACTTGCAACCGCGGCATAGCGGAGGCAACCGGCACGTGGATTTCCATCGTCGAGCCGGATGACTGGATCGAGCCGGACATGTACACCGACATGCTGGCTTTTGCCGCAAAGTTCGAAGAAGAAACACCGCTCGACATCGTGAAAACGCCTTACTGGCGCATCTGGATGCCCGACACCAACGAGGAGCGGAAGATCAATTGCAGCTACAAAGGCCGCATTGAGCCGGCGCAGCAGCCGTTTGCCATCACCGATGCCGCGCATCTTCTCTGCCACCATCCATCCATTTGGTCGGCGATTTACCGCAAATCGTTCCTGGACAAGCACGACATCCGCTTCAGAGAGATTCCGGGCGCCGGCTGGGCAGACAACCCGTTCCTGATCGAAACGCTCTGCCAGACCGACCGCATCGGGTACTTCGACACCGAATACTATTGTTACCGCGAGGAGACGCCGGAAAAGTCGAAGAACTTTGCCCTCAACAACACGTTGCTGCCTCTGGAGCGCTGGAACGACATGATGGACGAGCTCGAACACCTCGACATAATCGACGAACGCATCCTGCGAGCGCACAATAGCCGAGGCTTCACGTACCTGTCGGGCATTATCGAAGAGGTCGATCTTACGCACGATAATGTGCGAAAAGCCGCCAAGCATATGTTTGAGCGAATGGACGCCGATTTGGTATTCACTGACAGCGAGCTCTCGCCCGGAATGAAGCGCCTGTTCGCCAACTTGCGTGGCATCCCCTGCCCGAAGATCAACCCTCTCCCGTATACAAAAAGCCTGTTCAACGAAGGTATATACAACCTGAAAAACACAGGCATACGCAATACAATGCGAACGCTCAAGTACTACGTCACAAAGAAGAAGCGCCGCGAAGGAAGATAAGCGGCAAACGCTACTCGGCCCAACCAATCGGTTGGGCCGAGTCGTATATGTTTGAAGAGTTGACGCCTACGCCAAGTGCAACTTATCGTTCGCAGCCAACGTTCGTGCCGCAAAACCAAGGAAGATGACCAAGGATCCAAACCGCGCAAACGACCAGAGAGACACAACAGCTCGACACCGCGAAGGTTAGAGCAGTCAAATATCCCTCATGTATTGCAGCTTAATCAAAAGAGTTAACCACCATCGCATGGCTCACGAACTGCGGGTCGTCTCTCCAGGGCTTAACTTTGCCCTGGGCCAACGTTGCCGGCAAATCGATGATGCGCTGGTTCGAGGACCCTCGGAAACGCAACGTGATGTCGTGATGCGCCTGCACAAACGGGCCATCCACCAGCACATCGATAGCCGCCAGCAAGCGATCGGTCACTTCGGTATGACGCGAACTCTCAGGATTCTGTAAATCCTCAAGCAAATCGCCCGTGTAGCACCAAATCGTCTTCCCAGGATACGCCTCACGAACGCGCTCGACGAAATCAACCAAGGCGCGCTGATTTTCCGGCTCCATAGGCTCGCCGCCCAAAAGACTCAAGCCGTCGACGTATTCCGGTGCCAGACTCTTGAGAATCTCGTTCTGCACCTCAGGCGAAAACGGCTTCCCCGCCGTAAAATCCCACTGCTCAGGGTTGAAGCAACCCGGGCACCCATGACGGCACCCCGACACGAACAGGCTGGTACGCACGCCCTCGCCGTTGGCGATATCGAAGTATTTGATCTCAGAGTAATTCATATCCCACCAGCCCCATTCGCAAAACACAGCAGCGGTATCAACAAGTTGGTTCTACCTATCATGATTCTTCGCTCCACTACGTGCAACCCATACCACCAGCGTTCCGGCAAACGGCTTTAGTAAAGCAGCCGCAATGAAGCGCAATCCTGACGCAACGAGGCTGTCAAAGCCGCGCAATTCGGCGCCCATGCTGCACTCAAAACATAAATGCCTTTCGATGGCAGTCAACCCCGCAAACCCATCGGCGACAACATCATGCAGCCACAGGGAAGCGCGATCTCAGCAGGAAAAAGAGCTTGAGTAACGGCATATCAATGCCCATACTGCAACCAGGGCAAAAGCCGCAATAGAGCCCCAGCGCCATTCGCGCATTCCAATGACCTCACCAGGCATAGAACAGAGCGCATGAGACCGTCCAAACTCAGACAAAAGCGCTACAGAGACATCGCAACCTGCCCAAAACAGCTTCTGACCGCACTCGGGCTAACTCTATTCCCCAATCAACTGGGGAATACCAGCGATCGCGGCAGCCACCGCTGCGTCAACATCGGTCGTAGGCACGTCGGTGGCATTCACGCTAATGCAGTCAGCATGCTCGATGCCGTAGACCTTCGCCAAACCCTTCACGTTCTGCCAGCCCAGGTCCTGCTCATCGGTCGCAAAACCACCGCGCGTAGTAACATAATGCAGCTTGCTAGCCCGACACATGCCAACAGGGCCATGATCGGTATAGCGATTCACAATGCCCACCACGCTGATGTGCTCGAAATACACCTTCAGCAACGCCGGGTAAGCGCCCTCCCAAAACGGCGCGGCAATGACGATCTCATCCGCCTCAGCAAACTGATGAGCCAAGTCAAACATGGCGTCATCATAGTCCCCCGCGTAACGCAATTCATTGCGACGCGCCAACGTCTTCGACGTCAGCGGAAGAAGCCCCAGGTCCTCAAGAACTAATTGTTCAAGAACGTATTCCCCAGTAGACAGCAAATTCTCGACCAAAGCATCCGCAATCCGCTTCGTACGCGAGGTCTCACGCAGCACACAACTATCGATATACAGCAACCTCTTCATCAGGCTCACCAATCTCTATTCATGCTCAAATTCAACTATCTTGCCAACGGTACCACGGCTAAACTCAAACCGTAAAGCAAAACACCAGAAACAAACTCCACGAGAAAACAACCCGCATCGCATCCCGAACCAAATCGCCGGTACCGCGAGCAAGATCACCATAAACCACACTGCAGGCATGCTTCCCTCGAACCACCAATTGGCCCCGCGATTGATTCTACAAGCCGATAAAGCCAGCAGGCACGGATTCCAAGCCGAAAGCCATCACTAACATCTGTCTTGGATTATTTCGCAAATTGAGGCTTCCCGATGCGCACCACAAGCAGTATCCCGGAACGCTCAAACCTATGCAAAAGGCGGTCTGCCGGATAGTGCCGGCAGACCGCCATCAAAAAATACAGGCATATTGCGCCATCGCAAGAACAAGCGAGAAAGCCTACGAAACGATAGCGGCGCAAATTCGCGACTACAAGAGCTCAAACAAAGCGCCCTTTAACGCAAAGCAAGAGAATCGAGCACAAGCGGACAAGCTACAAACGACATCAACAACGACATTGCCAATACAGCAATCACGCAAAGCTACGAAACCCTTAAACAACTACCCACCGACACAAGTCAAACAATTGACGAAGCATTACGGCGCAAACCCCCGCAAGCTGACATATTAAAACCGCTTTACACCGTTGCGAGCGCCTGCTCAAGATCGGCCAGCAAGTCCTCGGTAGACTCGATGCCGCAGCTCAAACGCACCATATCCGGAGAGATACCGCAAGCCACCAGCTCCTCGTCATTCATCTGGCGATGCGTAGCATTAGCCGGATGCAGCACACATGTGCGAGCATCGGCGACATGCGTGGCAATCTGAGCCAGCTTCAGACTCTTCATGAACTGCTCAGCCGCAGCGCGACCACCCTCGAAACCGAAGGAGACCACACCACACGTACCATGGGGCATATACTTTTGAGCCAACTCATAGTACGGATCGCCCGCCAAACCCGGGAACCTCACAAAGCGAATCTTCGGATGGGCCTGCAGGAATTCAGCCGCAGCCTGGCCATTCTTGCAATGCTGAGGCATGCGCACATGAAGGCTTTCCAACCCAAGATTCAAAATGAACGCATGCTGAGGACTCTGAATCGAGCCGAAGTCGCGCATAAGCTGCGAGGTGCACTTCGTGATGAACGCACCGCCCTGCCCAAACTTCTCAGCATACACAACTCCGTGGTAGCTCTCATCCGGAGTCGTGAGCCCGGGGAACTTGTCAGCATGCGCCATCCAGTCAAACGTGCCTGCATCAACAATGCAGCCGCCCACGCACGCACCATGACCATCCATATACTTGGTGGTGGAATGCGTAACGATATTCGCACCCCATTTAATCGGGTTGCAGTTCACCGGCGTCGGGAACGTATTGTCCACAATCAGCGGCACGCCATGAGCATGCGCCGCATTGGCAAAACGCTCGATATCCAAGACGGCGAGCGCAGGATTAGCAATCGTCTCGCCGAAAACGCACTTGGTGTTCGGGCGAAAAGCATCCTCAAGCTCCTCGTCAGAACAATCAGGGCTCACAAATGTACACTCAAGACCCATGCGGTGCATGGTATGAGCAAGCAGATTGTAGGTACCACCATAGATAGCGCTAGATGCAACAACATGATCGCCAGCACCGGCAATATTGAACACAGCGAAGAAGTTCGCAGCCTGACCAGAGCTGGTCAGCATGGCAGCAGCGCCGCCCTCCATCTCGCAAATCTTCGCAGCAACATAATCATTGGTGGGATTCTGCAAACGAGTATAGAAGTAGCCAGATTCCTCCAGGTCAAACAGCTTACCCATATGCTCCGAAGTATCGTACTTCCAAGTAGTGGACTGATAAATCGGAATCTGACGCGGCTCCGCATCACCCGGACGATAACCACCCTGCACACACGTAGTGCCCATATGCTCGCTCATACCAACTCCTCATCTCAGCAAAGCAACATCGAAACATGATTATGATGCCAAACAGTTAGTATGCCGCATCAAACCCACCAAAACGATGTCCAACAACCCGAGAAAAGGAAAACTCCAACGAAAGCAAGAGAGGCCCGCAGGGGGATGCTCCCCCTGCGGGCCTCTCTCGGCGCATGCCGCGCACGCGGCGCCCGAGGCGCGCACGCGCAGCATATAGAAAAGCGCCCTCCGCGAGCGCGACGCCCTGCCCTCCCGCAGCCTCGCGCTGCAGTACTCTCGGCGAAGGCGGGCTTAACTGCCGGGTTCGGGATGGGACCGGGTGATCCCCGCCTCTGTGGTCGCGCTCGCGGGGGGCGCTCCCCCGCGGCTCAGATGTATTCGAGCCTGCCAGGAACCCCTGTCCGGGGCGACCCTGGCGGCCGCATGGCGGGCACGGACAGAAGATAGCGCATCGCGCTCGGTGCTTTAATCGAGGATGCGAAGAGCTCGGGCTATTAGTGCCGCTCGGCTGAGCGCGTCGCCGCGCTTGCACCTGCGGCCTATCGACCAGGTGGTCTACCTGGGCCCTTACCAAAGAGTGGACTCATCTCGGAGACGGCTTCCCGCTTAGATGCCTTCAGCGGTTATCCGTGCCGGACGTAGCTAGGCGGCCGTGCCGTTGGTCGACAACCGCTGCACCAGAGGTCCGTCCACCCCGGTCCTCTCGTACTAGGGGCAGACCTCCTCAATCCACTTGCGCCTGCGGAGGATAGGGACCGAACTGTCTCACGACGTTCTGAACCCAGCTCGCGTACCGC
>OLVT01000459.1_pt1 | contig 44618 bp, 59 predicted proteins | sample 1673241 | NCBI WGS metagenome assembly OLVT01 (sample SAMEA3178936, study PRJEB25190) | human gut metagenome | biome: human gut; feature: human-associated habitat; material: faeces | place: Austria | collected 2013
TGACTGCTCCGAAGATGATACAATATTCATTGGATTTTGGAGTATCTCTTCGGAGTTACTAAAGCACATTGGCGTGTGCTTCCAGTTAACCGTTCCTGTTGGCGCAGGAGCGGTTTTTAAAATTGATGTTCTTGTTTCATTTTTTGACTGATACGGTATTGTTCAGCATCCGGAACATCAATAAATTCTACTGTTTTATCAAAATTTTTCTTTACTACTTCTTTAATCTCGTCAAGAGTGACATTGAAAAATTCTCTTCGAGTATTTACCATATTTAATTTTCTATCTTCAAAGGCTCTGTGCAAAGCAGTTTCAAGTGCTGGAGCATCATCGGAAAAAATCATAGCATGTACATCAAAATTGAATGGAACAGATGCGTCACCCAACTCATCAACTCGATCCTGAGGATCTAATCGACGAGTCATTCCGATTTTATATACATTAGGACCAAAAGCACCAATATTAGAAATAACATATACATATCCTGCACGCTGATTAGCTTCTCTATAGTCAATATCTTTCATAGCTTTATCAATGTCATTAAGTTGAGCTTCAAGCACATTCTTTTTATTGATCAAGTCTTGATTTTCTGGATCGGATTCTAACTGCTTCATTAAATGTTCGAAAGCAGTTTGATAATGAGTTTGCTCTTTTTCAATTTTCTTTCTTTGAGCTTCAATTTCTCTTTGAAGTTTGGCTGCTTCTCTCATTTCGGCACGCGCAGCTTTTTGAGCTTCTTTTTCTTCATGCTTCTTCATTTGATATTCAAAAGCTAAACGGAGTTCTTTCACCTTTAAATCCAGATATTTTGGAGTTATAGAGATTCTCATAATCACTCCCAACTTAGAAATCGTTTCAGAAGATTTATATATACGATTTAATGAAGAATCGAAGTTTGTATATTTAACTTTACTAATAAGTTCATCACATTCTGTATTGAAAGCACGTAAAAGTAATTTCTGGGTATCTGCAACCATTTTTTTACCTTTCGATGAACTTCCGTTAACTGTCCAGTCGATTGCTCCTGTTACAGCAGTTTTTCCCTTGATCATTTCTTTTTGCTTAGCACGTATTTTTGCCAGCTCTTCTTTATAATCTAAGGCGTTTGCAAAATCATAGGTTGGTTTATACAGTCCAAATTCCTGAACTAAAATTTCTTCATCAAGTTTAATGATTTCGGAATTTTTTTGAGCAATTATATCGGACAACTGCTTACTTTTAGTTTCCATTTCAGACTTCTGTTTTTCAAAGGAAATAGCAGCGGTTTCTATCTGCTCATTCAATTGATTTAGAAGCTTGTTTTTTTCTTGAATATATCCATTTAATTCTTGGATTGCTTTTTGAGAATTTATAACAGCTTGCGTTTCAGGTGTTAACAAAGATTGTAAATCCTCATATTGTTTCTGCAGTTCTTCGTATTTGTTTTTGTATTGGCCATCTTTAAATACATCTAAAAATCCCATTACACCCTCCTTATCTTTAGTCCTGTTCCATTAAGTACACCACAAACTCTTATATATAATCTCTTGCGAGGCTATATCACATCATTTCAACTACTACCAGATTCGGAATGAAGTATATAATATAGTTGTCAACTGCAGTATACACTCCATACTTATCTCTGTAGCATTTAATGCAGTCTTCTAGATATTCTTCTGTAACATCCAGAAAGTCTGCAATTTCATATTTATTTTGACATCCAGCATTGAATGCGTGGATGATTCCCATAAGTCCGATCAGGCGGTTGTAGCCATGTAATCTGGCTTGGCGTTCCTGTTTCCGGTTCTCCAGTTTGGACTGATCTCGAATATCACCCGTGGAAGTATAGTAATGTCCAAGTTCTTCCGCAAGGACATTGGCTTTCTGTCGTGATGTCTTAATATCATGCCGGATAGCAATTTTGTTTCCTTTTATTCTTCCATCTCCGCTTTGCAGTGGCTTTTCCTTTACTACTAATCCAATATTGCGAGCTTCGTCTAAAAGTATTTCATAAGAATTCACTTACAACACCTCCATCATAATTGTACTAAGCAATCTGTCCTATAAAAGTGGACTATGGAGATTAGAAGTTTTCGTCATCCATGATGTCATCATCATGTTGCCTCATCTCATCCGTTACTTCTATATCGGTACGTTCGTGAGCTGCCTGGACGGCCAACTCTTCTTCCATTTGCTGGTTCATGAGCAAATTTTTTGAGTAGGTAAGAACTCTTTTCTGATTCGGAGAAGAGAGTCTTCTGTATATGTCGAGAAGTTCTTTATCCTCTCCGTGAAATTTAGATACATTATTTTTGAATTTATCATAGATTTCTTTCGGAGCTTCTTTTCCGGAAAAATTTGAATCTATTTGTTCCCAACCCATTAAATATGCTGGAGATGTGTCCAACGCCCTTGCAATTAATTCTATTTTATCGGAAGGAATATTGCCAATTACGCCACTTTCGTATCGTTGAATTGTTTGACGGCTTACACCAACACTTTTTGCTAAATCTTCTAATGTCATTTTACGTTCAATTCGTTTACTTTTGATATTTTCTTTCAATCCCATTTTTCACCTCCAGTAACTAATTACTATATCTGTATTATAACATAAATTACGCAATATGCAACAAAAATAAACGAAAAAGCACTTGACACGTTACAAAATAAGGTGTACTATAAAGTTACGCAATACGTGACAAGAAAGGAGGATATCATGATAGATAGAAATGAATTAAAGGGTGTTATTGCTAAAAATGGTACATCGCAGTCAGGTGTTGCAAAAGCTTTAGGAATTACGCCAAAAACATTCTATGACAAGATGAAAAAAGGAGTTTTTGATAGTGATGAAATAGAAATAATGATAGAAATATTACATATTGAAGACCCAATAAAAATTTTTTTTGTAAAAAATGTTACTTAACACGTAACAAAAGAAGGGATCACAGAAATGGACAACTTACAGATTACAGAGTACGAAAACATTAGAGTGCTCACAACACAGCAGATCGCGGAAGCGTATGGCTCTGACACAAGAGTTATTTCAAACAACTTCAATAGAAATAAGGAAAGATATATTGAAGGAAAACATTACATCTGCTTGGAAGGCGACGAGCTGAAAGATTTTAAAACGAATCATCAATTTGATGAATCGTCAAGAATCAACAAATTATATCTCTGGACGGAAAAAGGAGCTTTCCTTCATGCGAAGTCACTTAACACTGACACGGCATGGGAAGTCTACGACAGACTGGTTGACAATTATTTTGAGAAACCAAAAGCAGTTCCAATGACAACCGACCAGAAGATTCAGTTACTTGCACAGGGTAATGTGGAACTAACAGAGAAAGTAAATTCCATTGACAAGGATTTACAGGAGTTCAAACAGGACATGCCGTTACTTGCCTTGGAGTGTCAGAGAATCACATGGGCAAAGAATAACAAGATTGTTCCACTGATGGGCGGAAAGAGTAGTCCAGCGTATCGGGACAGGAGCTTGCGAACCAAAGTTTACAAAGACCTTGATAAACAGCTCAAAAGAGAATTCGGCGTTGACACATACAAGGCAATCAAGAGAAATCAGTGCAACCTGGCAGTAAAGATTATTGAAGCGTACAAGCTCCCAATGTTTTTGAAAGAAGAGATTGACGCTGAAAATGCGCAGATGAGTTTTGAAGTGTAGGAGGGAATCAAGATGAAAACTATTATAAATCGAGAATACGCAGGGGAAAAAGAAGCTTTTGCTCCGCTTATTGGATTCAAGGTAGTAAGTGTGGAAGATGGACCCACTAATGGTGATTTTGGAGACATAACTGTTCTTACATTGGTAAATGAACATCATGTAGCTATTGATGTAACTATTTCGGATGAAGCTATTTGGATCAGTGAGCCACACGCAGTTAAGGATGATTTAAGTGCTATCAGTGATGAGGACGCAAAAGTGTAAGAAATGTGGTTGGGTTCCAGCGATTGAGCAGGTAGCGTGAGGGGTACTGATGAAGAGAGGTGAAAGCAATGAAGAAAAAGATTATCAATAAGAGAGTTAATGGAGATTCTGAAGAGCTGCACGCATTGAAAGGCTTTAAGGTCTTAGCTGTTGGCAATGGAACAATCGGAGAAGAGTGTGCGTTGAGTATCATGCTGATGAACGAGAACAACGTTGCTGTTGATTTAAGCATCACAGAAGACGGAGCGTACCTCAGCGATTTCTATGCACTGACAGAGGACATGATTCCACGCGCTTATGATGACTAGAGAGGTGAGAAGAGATGCCAAAATTAAAAATATCTGACAGGGAAAGGCAGAACAGAACACTTATTGCAATTATTCAGTCAGGAAAGGAAATGGAAGACATCAGCGTACAGAAACTTGCAAAGCTGACTGGAATATCACAAAGTACGCTTTACCAAAGACTTAGCGAACCGGAAGACATGAGGATTGGCGAGTTAAGAGAAATCCTCCGGGTTCTTAAGATTACGGAGTTAGAAAAAGAGCGAATAGGCAGAGAAGTGATATGAGAAGTTGTAAAGAATGTGTATATAAGAACCACTGCATGGAGATGAGCAGATTCATTCCATGTACATCTTATAAGAAAGGGGTGAGAAAGGGTGAACCAGTTAGATGTAATCAACATTCAGAGAAAAGCAATTCAGACAGTTCAGATGATTGACATTCAGAGACAGCCGAAGAGAAGCAAGTGTAATGACAGAGAAGAAACCATGTCAGCGATTATGACAGTAGTCGCAATGGGAGCTGTAATGTTTCTTGGAATTGCAACTTATGTTATCTTCGGATACTAAAAAAGAGTGCCATAGCAAAGGCGGCAACCTTCAGGCACTCAGGTAAAAAACCAACTTAATAATACCATTTTGGAGAGGGGAAAGCAATGGAAGAAAAAACATTAGAAGTAAGCGTAGCCAAATTTATGGAGCTGTGCAGAATAGATGCTCGTATGGATGCTTTAATCTCATACATCGAGAGCGAAGAAGTCGCTCAGTACGATTACGTTAATGTCAAAACCATCAAAGCGATTATCGGCATGTGTGACGAATAAGGAGGAAGGAACATGAACGAATTATCATTAAACATTCAGCAGAATTCAGGCTGTATTGAATTAAATTTTGAAGAAATAGAGGAAAGACTGGATAAGAAATTAGCAGAATACAAAGGAGCTGTATTTACGGAGGAAACAAAAGATATTGCAAAGGCTGAATTGGCAAGTCTTCGTAAATTTAAGAAAGAATTTGAAGATGCAAGGAAAAATGTTAAAAAAGAATGGATGAAGCCCTATGATGATTTTGAGCAGAAGATGAAGATTTTAACAGGAAAAATCGACCAGCCGATCCATCTAATCGATTCGCAGGTGAAGGATTTTGAGAAAAAAAGAAAAGAAGAAAAACGCCTCCGGATCAAGGAAATTTATGCTGATCTGATTGGAGATATGAAGGAATACCTGCCGTTAGAAAAAATTTATGATCCAAAATGGGAGAATGCAACGACAACAGAGAAATCAATAAAGGAAGCTATCAACATGGCTGTAGATAAGGTGAAAACAGATGTGAATGTAATTTGTGGAATGAGATCTGAATCTGCAGGGAAAGCTTTGGAAAAATATAAGGATACTCTGAATCTGCAAGAGTGCATCCAATACATAAACAAGTATGAGGAGCAGAAAGCGGAAATTCTCCGCAGAGAAGAAGAACGTAAAAAACAGGAGTACGAGGAGGCACAACGCAAGTTAGAGGAAGAGATTCGCAGAGAAGAAAGAGAGCGGATTGAAAGAGAAAACCAAATTAAAGAAACAGCTGTTGCAGAAGCCGTCGCGAAAGCGGAATTTGCAGAAGCAGAGGTGACAGGTCTGGAAAATGATACAGAATTGCCGTTTGTGCAGCCAACAACGATTACAGCATTTTACAAAATTGTTGCAACGCCGGAAGAACTGGAAGAAGTGGAAATGGCATTTAACAGTATTGGAATCTGGTTTGAAAGGAGACTGGGATAATGGATAGAGGAGAAAAAACAGCTACATTACAAAATCCAAGGATTTATGCTGCAATAGCGGGGGTCATCTCGGATTGCGGATTTGTTTCTAAGGACAAAGTAAACAAACAGCAAGGGTTTAAGTATAGAAGCGTGGATGATGTGTTTAATGCACTTCATCCAGCACTAGCAAAGAATAAGGTGTTTATTGTTCCCACAATCTTGGAGCGTAAAGAGGAAGTTATCGGACAGACTACTAAAGGTGCAAAAATAATTAAAGTAGTCTGCAAAATTAAATTTACATTTTATGGAGAGGATGGATCTTCTTTTTGTTCCATAATCTACGGAGAAGGAATGGATATGGGGGATAAGGCAACAAATAAGGCAATGGCAATTGCTTATAAGTATGTATGCTTCCAGGTGTTCTGTATTCCAACAGAAGATATGAGTGATCCAGATGCAGAAAATCTGGAAGGGGAAATTGCGAATCCGTACCAAGAAACAAAAAAGACTAAAGGTCAGAAAAAAGAACCAGAAACAGAGCAGAATGCAAAGAAAGCGGAAGTTAATTCTAATAGTGATGTGCGAATCGATGCAGCTATGCTGCAGACAATCCGGGCAGAGCAGAAACGTACAGGTGTAGCTGATCGGGTTATTTTGTCGAGAAAATCAATCAAGGCAAAGAAAATCGAAGAAATGACGGTAGAGGAATTCAAAATTGTAATGGAGATTTTCAAGAAAACGCCAGATCTTGAAAGAGGAGAAAAAGATGATTAATAATGTGAATTTAACAGGGCGCCTGACACGTGATCCAGATGTGCATTACACAGATGGTGGCAAGACTATTGCCCGTTTCACAACTGCTGTAGATCGTAGATTCAAGCAGGAAGGAGGGCCAACAGCTGATTTCATCAGTTGTGTCACTTTTGGTAAGGCGGCCGAATTTATTGAAAAATATTTCCGTAAAGGAATGAAGATAGAAATTACAGGGAGGCTGCAGACAGGTTCTTATACCAATCAGGAAGGCACCAAGATCTATACAACAGATGTAATTGCAGAGCAGGTGGGATTCGGAGAGAGCAAATCAGCTTCCAACAATGATTCTGAAAGCATCAATAATTCCAATGGTTTTTCCGCATCAGGAAATGATGATGGATTTATGAATATTCCAGATGGAATTGATGAAGAACTTCCATTTAATTAGGAGTGATCAAGTGATTATACAGATAGACAGCAGGGAGAAGGCAAGAGCAATCAAAAAGATTGTGGAGGAATTTGATAAACAAGGGATTACGCATCCAGTAAGCAAGTTAATGGTTGGAGATTATATGAATTATGATAATCCAAGGTTAATTATTGACAGAAAACAGAATCTAACGGAACTGTGCAGTAATGTCTGTAGTGATCATGCACGATTCCGAAGAGAACTTGTATTGGCACAGGAAAATGAAATACAGCTTGTCATTCTCGTAGAACACGGGAAAGGTATAAAACGGCTAGAAGACGTTATTTGGTGGGACAATCCACGCCGATGGAAAAGGCAGTATAATCAGGAAACTGGAAAATGGGAGGATATTGAAACAAAAGCTATGCAGGGAGAAACACTGTACAAAATCCTGTGTACACAACAAAAAAAGTATGGGGTGAGGTATCTTTTTTGCGACAAAGAAGATACCGGTAGAAGGATAATAGAAATCCTCCGTGATGGTCTATGACAAGAGATGAAATTAAAGAAATGTATAATATGCGAGATGTATTGGCTCTTTATAGATTACAACCGGATCGGAAAGGATTCATCCATTGTCCCTTCCATCGTGGAGACAGAGATGCATCCATGAAAATCTATGACCGAGACTTCCATTGTTTTGCATGCGGAGCCCATGGAGATATTTTCTCGTTCATTATGCTGATGGAGTGCTGCGACTTTAAAGATGCCTTTCATCTGCTTGGTGGAGAGTACGAGAAGAAACCTACATTTCATTCAAAGCTGGTCCGATATCGTTCGGATCAGCGAAAAAAAATGAGGGACAAACAGAAGCGGAAAGAAAAAGACAGAAGATCACTAAATAATCTTTTGATCGATATTTACAGAGACTGGTGGAAGAGATCAGAACCTTTTTCTGACACTTGGACGGATTGTTATAACAAGCTGCAGTATCAGCTGTATTTGCATGATGAATATGACAAGGAGGCGAATGAAGCGCTAAATGAAAAAATTAAGTGAGTATGACAAGAAGAGCATTCTTGCTGAAGAAGTCTTTACAGAAATCTTTGAGCAAGAAGATGAGATTGAAAAGGCGCGGATGCTGCTTTCTTTTCAGGACAGAGCGAAGGAACTGGGCGTAAAACAGGGATTCGACACGATGTTAAAAGCTTACAAAAAAGCCGAGCAGGAAATGAACAAGAAGAGACGGAGTCGTAATGCTCTGAGTAACTGGACGGAATTTACCGGAAAATACGAGGCAATGAAATGCGGGTCATGGCTGGCGGCAGATGACGGCATAAGGACATTCAATAAGGATTATGATAATGAGGTCATTGTCTGCTATCATCCAATCCTCCCAATTGGACGCTTGAAGAATCTTGAAACGGGAGAAGAACAGATCAAACTGGCATACAAACGGAATCATCGCTGGACAGAGATTACAGTACCGAAAGATATCATATCTTCTGCCAGCAAAATTGTGAGTCTGTCAAAGCTTGGTGTTTCTGTAACTTCGGAGAATGCGAAGCTGTTAGTTAAATACCTGTCGGATGTAGAAAATTTGAATGATAATGATATCCCATTGCAGAAATCTACGTCAAAACTGGGATGGATTGGTGGAGATTTTATACCATATGATACGGACATCCTCTTTGATGGAGATCTGCAGTTCAAGCAGTTGTATGAAAGTATCCGGCAGCAAGGAAGCTATATGGAATGGTTGAATCATGTCTGCGGGCTTCGGAAACGTGACAGGATGGAGATTAAATTTTTTCTTGCGGCATCCTTTGCCAGTGTTCTGGTTGGACTGCTCGGTGCGCTTCCATTCATTGTGGATCTATGGGGCGAAACAGAAGGTGGAAAGACAGTTGCCATGATGCTGGCCGCATCTGTATGGGCAAATCCGGCAGACAGTATGTACATAGGGGACTTTAAAACAACAGATGTACAGCTAGAGGTCCGGTCAGATCTGCTAAACAATCTACCTTTGATGCTGGACGATTCAAGCAAGGTCAGCGCTAGAATCAGAGATAACTTTGAGGGTGTTGTATATGATCTGTGCTCCGGAAAGGGCAAGAGCCGATCAAACAGGGACTTAGGAATTCGAAAAGAAAACCGGTGGAAGAATGCGATACTGACCAATGGTGAGCGACCACTTAACTCTTATGTCACTCAGGGCGGAGCAATTAACCGTATCATCGAAGTGGAGTGTGATGAAAAAGTCTTTGAAGATCCCCAGTACACCGCCAACTTTTTGAAGAAGAATTATGGTTTTGCCGGGAAAGAATTTGTCAAAGAAGTAAAAGAAATTGGCATTGATCAGATTCGTGAGATGCAGATGGAGATTCAAAAAGAAATCTACAGACATGATGCCATGCAGAAGCAGAGCATTGCGCTTTCAGTGATTTTGACAGCGGACAAGATCGCCACAGAGCGGATATTCTGCGACGGTGAGTACATTGATATAGAGAGCGCTAAAAAGATGCTTGCAAGCCAAGCAGAGGTGTCAGAACATGAACGCTGTTATCATTACATACTAGACAAAATCAGCATGAATGGTCAGCGCTTTGACTCATCTGTAAATGTGGAGCAGTGGGGGATTATTGAACAGGGATATGCCATCATGTATGTGCAGGCGGCAAGAGATCTCTGTGCGAGCGGAGGATTTTCCTATAAGGCATTTATGAATTGGGCAGATAAAAATGCCTTGTTGCAGACAGATGGGAAGAATCAGACCAAACTCAAGAAGATTGAAAGGAAAACGGTTCGCTGCGTGTGGATCAAGCTGGACGAATCAAAAGACGCAGATGGATTCGAACGCGTGGCACAGGAAGAATTGCCTTTTAAATGAGTTGCATGGTAACAAAGTAACAGAAGTAACATTCAATATTTAATATATATAAGGTATCGTGTGTGTATGTGTAATACACAAAGCAAGTCCTATATGCGAGAAAAGTCGTGTTACTGTTGTTACCGATTAAAAAAACACCGATTTGCCAAGGAAATATAAGGTTTTATGGTAACAAACATAGTTGTTACTGTAGTGTTACAGAAAGGAAAATTTGTAACCATGAATGAAATTAAGCATGAATACGTGGCAGAAATACAGAATGCCATATGGAAAGCGTACAAGGAAGTGCGAGAGACAAAAAGTGCAAGAGGATTTAATGATACCGTGCAAGCACTTGAAAATAAGTACAGTGAGGTCAGCAAGCCTATGTGTGATTTTATCAGCTGGTTGAAGTGTGCATGGGCACCAATCATTAATGAAATAGTGAGTGAATGCCAATGAAAAAACGGAAAGAAAGCAATAAAGCAGTGTTGGATGATGTGAAGATATGCAGCTTGTGCGGTGAACAGATTGTGGGAGACTATGAGTATATTAGGACGAAAAGACGGACGGAGATGTATTTCCATAAGGGAATGAGTTGCAGGAAAAGGGAAAAGAAGAATGGGTGAAAGTAAAATAAGAAAATGTATTATCTGCGGACGTCTCATCACGGCATCAAGAAGATATGCATACTGCAGTGATGAGTGTGCAGGTTATGCTAGCAAAGAGCGTGCTAGAGCAAAAATGCGTGAAATACAAGAGGAACATAGAAAATTTATTACAGAGACCAGGCAAAAGAAAAATATGAAGAAGCCTGGAAAAAAGTCAAAGCAGTACAGAAATGAGCTCATAAGAATAGCTGTGGAAGCAAGAGAGCATGGTATGAGCTATGGACAGTATGTTGGAATTTATGAATACCAGAAGGGGATGAAAATTTAAAATGAGTAGAATGATGGACGCAGATAAATTTCTTTCCTGGCTGAGTGAGGTCGAGGGTGAGATCAGAAAAGAGAAGATAAAAGACTGTCAGCCGGATCGGTATGATGACGGGCTTATGGCGGCAACAGGGACCGTCAGGGAGTATGTTGAGAAGATGTGCAAGATCGACGAGGCAGAAGGAAAAGCGGATCAGAGTTGGATTCCGTGCAGTGAAAGGATGCCAAAAGGTACCGTACTTTGCTGCGATGATAGAGGAAATATGTTAGTTGGACTTCTGTGTGAAAACGAAGTGGGATATACGGCATATGACGATGATGGACAAGCAATGTATAACTGTGTTGCATGGATGCCACTACCAGAGCCGTACAGAGAGGGAGAATGATATGAGCAGACTAATTGATGCGGATTTACTGATGAGAAAATGCGAGAAATGGTTAAAACCGAAAGCACCAGACGAAGATGAAATGGTTTCGTTGGCAGATATTGCGGTATCCATGCTTATGGAAATAGAAGAACAGCCGACAGCGTTTGATGTGGAGAAAGTTCTGAATGAATTAAAGCATGAAGAATCAGAAGCACTTAGAAGATATAGTGAATCAAAGGGAACGGCTTATGCATTTTCTGATAAATGTTCCTGTGATAATTGGGCGAAAGCCATTGAAATTGTTAAGCGAGGTGGAGTAGATGAAAAATAAAGAGCAGACAAATGCTTGTTACGGTTGCTTCGGAGCTGCAAATGGTGATTGTGATGAGTGCGCTAAGGATTGGAGTGATAAACAGTGAAACGGAGTACAGACACACGCTGGAGTCCTGCAGAGATCCAGCAGAACCAAAAAGAACATTATGCTGCTATGGCAGAACATCCACCTGATCGGAAGGCAAGCGAGAAGTTTCATCGACCAGCATACCAGGCAGGAAAGCTGATTGAAACACAAGGGCAGCAGTTGTGGCATGGAGATGTTACTGGATATATAGCCAGAAAATACAAGATAGGGAGTGATACCATTGGAGACAATGACAAAGGAAAGACTGGAAGCATACCGGAATAACAAGACAGAAATATTATCCTTGGACTATATTCTTAATAACAGGTGGCAATCAGAAACCATGTTGGGAAATGATGCGATCTTAGATTACAGTAAGGGATATCCAATGCCGCAGAGCATAGTTGGTTTTGACCAAGAAAAATATGAGCGGTTACAAGAACGTGATTTAAAGAGAAAAGAACGTCTGGAAAAGGAATGTGAAGAGGTAGAGCATTATGTTGAAGGAATCAAAGATGCACAGCTACACAACATCTTCAGGATGTATTATATTGATGGTGTCAATGCAGTGAATCAGACAGAGGTAGCGAAGATGATTCATCTTGAGAGAAGTACGATAAGTAAGAAAATCGACAGATATCTTCAACTTTCACACAAATCACACGAATCACATATATAATAATACTTGAGCCAAAGGCTGAATTCCTGCGGCTCGTCTTCCCGTATATAAAACCTAAGAGGCACCTGCACAGGGATGTGTGGGTGTTTTTGTGTTGAAATATGTCGAAAAAAGGAATATAGTAAAATTGTGGTGGAATAAGGAAGAGGTTCTTACAAAATGGAGGACACATGAAAATAATTGTTGAGTATGTATTATCAGTTTCAGCATGGAGTGCAGTAGGTTTATTTTTTTCCGGTTTGATTGTCGTTGTAGTTCTTATAGCTTGTATTGTTTTATTAACACACGCAAATAATGTTACAAGGAGTCAAAAGGATATGAAACGTAGTATGTATATATGTGAAGGTGTTAGTAATGTTTTTTCGTGTATGTATATACCATTAATCTTTTTTCTGCTTCCATCTTTGGATAAAAAAATAGAATTTTTTGAAACGATTATTTATATTTTGGCATTAATAGGAATTACAGCCATTTTAATATGTTTGCAATACAAACTATATAAGTATAAATGCGCAATAGAAAATTTATGAGAAAATGAATGGCACCCTTCGGGGTGCTTTTCTAATACTCAAAACTCGGACTATTAGTTCAGTGGTAGAACATTCGCCTCATAAGCGAAATGTCGTAGGTTCGATTCCTACATGGTCCATCAATAATAAACAGGAATGGAAGGTGGTGAAGTGGCAGGTTATGAAAACATAAGAGATAAAGGATTTGACAAACGAAGTACGGAGGAACTACGGGAAATACAATCCCGTGGAGGTAAGAAAAGTGGTGAAGTAAGACGTAGGAAGGCAGACTTCCGGAAGACGTTGAACCTGCTGCTTACTGCGGAAATAGATAATGAAGAATGGAAGCCGGTTTTAGAGTCGCTTGGTGTTGAGTGTACTTTGGAATCGGCTTTGCTTATGGCTCAGATCAAGGAGGCAATGCAGGGAAATACAAAGGCTGCATATTTTGTTGCCCAGTATGCTGGACAGAATGCACAGACTGCTGCGGATGATAAAGAACAGCAACGCAGGACAGAACGGATGGAGGCGGATACAGAAAAGATCCGCAGAAGCTCTGGAAATGCTGAGAATGAGGATGAAGGAGTAGAGATTATAAATGATGCGCCAGAAGAAACAAGTCAGGATATCGGATATAGTGATTCCGAAGTACCTGCCGATATTCAATAACCGAAGTATCAAGCATATCATCCTGACATCTGGTCGTGCCGGGACGAAATCCAGTTATGCAGCTATCAGGTCGGATTATCAACTTGTATCAGATGCCAATGGCTCTGTGGTTGTGCTGCGTAAGCATCATAACAAGCTGCGGAAAACAGTTTACAAGGAGATGCTCCGAGGAATCAACCGTTTGGAGATTCCGAAAAGTAAGTTCCGGATTACAAAGTCTCCAATGGAGATCACTTATAAGAAGTATGGAACAACGATGTATTTTGCCGGATCAGATGGCATTGATGATACGAAAGGTATTATTGATGAGGATAAGCCAATCAAGTTAGTTGTGTTGGATGAGTTGACAGAGTTCTTTGATGATGGTGAGGGAGAGGATGAGTTAAGTAATATCGAAGCTACTTTTGTTCGTGGGAATAAAGGTGGTTTCCAAATGATTTATCTGTATAACCCACCGAAGAATCCAAATGCACAGATTAACCAGTGGTGTAAGAAGATGGAAAAACGTCCTGACTGCGTACATATCCATACAGATTACAGAGATGTACCTGCTGCCTGGCTGGGACCTGATCTGATTGCTTCTGCCAAGGCAATGGAGGTTGCTGATCCGAAAATGTACAGATGGGTATGGCTTGGAGAATCAGTTGGTGTTGATGAACTGATTTATTATATGTTTGGAGAAAGGCACAGAAAGAAGCCAGATTCAGATAGAAGATATGACAGAATTTATATTGGCGGTGACTATGGCCAACAGAATGCGACAACATTTCAAGCATTTGGCCTTGATACTTACAGAAAAAAGTTTCCGGGATTAGGAGAGTATTATCATAGTGGGCGAGATACAGGGAAGCAGAAAAGTCCGTCTGAGTATGCACAGGATCTTGTTGAGTTCATGGATGAATTACATGAACAATATGATAACCGACTCTTTTATATTTTCCTGGATCCATCGGCAAAAGGATTGGCAGAAGAAATAAAGAGAGCAACCAGGAAAAGTGTGGACTATCAGGTGTTTCTTCGCGATGCAGAGAATGATGTAGCATTAGGCATCAGCCGTGTACAAAAGGTTTTGGTATTTGACATTATGTCTATTGCCCCAAAGCAAGAAAATGCAGTAAATGAGTTCGGGGTATATGAATACGATAAGAAATCAATTGAAAAAGGGAAAGAAGTTCCTGTAAAAGAGAATGATCACTGTATGGATGCGATTCGTTATGCAGTGATGGGAGCATGGAGCAAGATGAAATACTGGTTGCCATCAGATGATTTGACAAAGGAGATTGATATTTGCGATTTCGGCAGCAGGGAGGTGAGAGAAGACGATGAATATATTTAATTATTTCAGAAAAAAAGGAATTGATACAGTAGATGCTTCGTTTTACCGGAAGATCGATGAGTGGACCAGTTGGTACAATTCGAATGTAAGACAGTTTAGTACTTATAAAGTATATTCTGGTCGAGGTACCAGTAAGCGATGCAGGAGAAAAAGTATGGGGATGGCAAAGAAACTTTCGGAAGACATCGCAGATCTTCTTCTGAATGAGCGCGTGATGATCACGCTGGAAGATGAGTCGACTCAGAAATTCGTGAAGAAAGTTCTAAACGATAATCATTTTCTTGTGACGGGAAACGACTACCAGGAACGAAAAGCTTATACCGGAACAGTGGCATATATTCCGTATCTTTATAACGCAACCGTGCAGGAAGATGGAACAGTCTCAGACGGAAAGATCGGAATTAATTATGTAGATGCGAAGAACATTTATCCAGTCAGCTGGAACAACGGAAGCGTAACAGAGTGCATTTTTACATTTATCCATACAATCAGACAAAAGAAATACGTGCAGATTCAGTTTCATAAAATGGACGAAAATGGCATATATGTCATCGAAAATAGTGTATTGGAGTGCTCGAAAGGAAGTGCAGAAGGTCGGGAACTGACGGAACAGGAATGGAGGCAGCTGAAGCCTTTTGCCAATTTGGCAGCAAGAACGGAAACAGGATCCACGAATCCACAGTTTGTTATTGACCGTCTGAACATCACGAACAATGCGGATGAAAGCAATCCTATGGGGATTTCCATATTCGCAAATTCTATCGATGTACTGAAAAAACTGGATATGGAATATGATTCTTACTGCAATGAGTTCGATCTTGGCAGAAAAAGGATTTTTGTGGCTCCGGAAATGCTGTCGAACATAGACGGGACACCGGCATTCGATCCAGAAGACAGCGTATTTTATTCACTTCCGGAAGATTATGATAAGAGCCAGACGGGATTGATCAAAGAGGTGGATATGAGCCTCAGAGTAGAAGAACATAGCAAAGCGATCAATGATGATCTGAATTATCTGTCACTGAAATGTGGATTCGGAACAGAAAGATATCGGTTTGATGGTACTGGCGTAAAAACTGCAACAGAGGTAATATCCGAAAACTCAGATATGTACCGGATGCTAAAGAAGCATGAAATCATCCTGGATGATGTGCTGAAGCAATTAATTCAGATTATTATCCGACTCGGGATTGTGACAGGGAACGCACTGGATATAAATACAGATATTGTGATCGCTTTTGACGATTCTATTATCGAGGATAAAGGCGAAGAGCGGCAGCAGGACCGTCAGGATGTCAGTATGGGAGTGATGCGGCATGAAGAATACCGTGCAAAATGGTATGGTGAGACCGTGGAGCAAGCAAGGCAAAATCTACCAGAGCAGAATCAGGTGATGGAATAATATGCGAGATGATTACAAGAATCAGATGGCCAGTAAGATTGCTGGAAGATATCAAGATTTAGAACTCCGAATTATGAAGGATATTGTCCGGCGAATCAAGAAAACCGGAAAGATTACAAGCACAGCAGACTGGCAGATTAACAGATTACTTATTTTGGGTTATTCTTCAGAAGACATTGAAAAGGAAATTAAGAAAACGCTCGATGCTTCTTATCCAGAAATGTTTGAGTTGTATGATAAGGTAATTGATTGGGAATATGTCAGGAATAAGGACATATATGAACAAATCAATGTAGAGCATATACCATTTGACCAGAACGAGCAACTTAAGCAGATTACAGATGAAATTATTGATCAAAGTTTTGCAGATTTGGAAAATATAACAAATTCGCTTGGTTTTTACTTAGATTATGGAGATGGTAAAAAGGTTATAACACCGCTGGCGCAGGTTTATACAAATTATCTTGATTCAGCATGTTTCGATATTGTAACCGGAGCATTCGATTACAACAGTGTGTTGCGTAGAGTCGTGACTCAGCTCACCAATAGCGGACTTCGACAGATCGATTACTCCTCCGGAAGAGCCAATCGGGTTGATGTAGCTGCAAGGAGAGCTGTTATGACGGCAGTCAGCCAGATTACCGGAAGGATATCAGAGTACAATGCAAAAAAGCTTGGAACAGAATATTTCGAAGTTGAATGGCATGCCGGAGCGCGTCCGACTCATTCCGTGTGGCAGGGAAGAGTTTGGAAGGAAGAACAGTTGTATTCGGTATGCGGTCTTGGAACAGTAACGGGTCTCTTGGGTGCTAACTGTTATCATACATATTATCCGTTCTTTCCTGGTATATCTGAGCGTAATTGGTCTGATGATTGGTTGGATGCAAAGAATGAGGAAGAGGCAGAACCTAAGATGTTTGCAGGCAAGAGATATACTCTGTATGAAGCAAAGCAGAGACAGCGTCAGATGGAGACAGCAATGCGAGCACAGCGCGAAAAAGTACAGCTGCTGCAGCATGGGGGCGCAGATCCACAGGAAGTAATGCTTATGAAAGCGAAATATCAAGGGCAGCTTAATGAATACGCTAAATTTTCTAAAAAGATGAAACTGGAACAGGAACGTGAGAGAATGTATCTTGATATGCGCGGAAGAATAGCAACTAATTCGAAGCAACAGAACTCTATGTTTCCGCCAGAGATGATTCAAAATGCATCAAGTGATATTGCTCAGTATAAGAAATACAAGGAAATTCTGGGGGATTCTATCGGATCACTTGTAAAGTTTGGTCAGTTAAAATATAATGATAGTGAGAGATGGGAAAAGGTTCAAAGCAAATTTTTCACATATCTTGAGATTGGCAAGAAAGATTGGTCTCAAGAGTTCAAGATTAAATCCAAACAAGCATATGATAGATTCAGAGAGCAAGGAGAAGAATTATCAGTTCATGCTTTGAGTCGATTGCCAAGATTGAATAAGCCAGGATATGAAGTGATTCACGAAAAAGATGTTCTCGAGCTGGTAAAAACAAAGCCGAATTATTCTGAAGGAGAAGAAAAAATAATTTGGTTCAGTCCAAGTAAACAGCTTGTAGTTATAAAAAATAAAAACTCTGGTGATATAGTTAGTATTATTCGGAGAAAAAACAAGAAGAAAGGATGGACAGATGCAGGTTTTTAGAAAATATATGAATTATATAAAGGATTTTCTTGAAAATACTCCAGAAGATATATATGAGTTTTCTATTATCCTTGAAGATGCGTTAGTTGATGAGTATGATGCAATGCATGCGGAACAGCCGAGAGCAACTGAAATATTGGCAGAAGAAACCCCGGACATTTGTGCATCGGCAGAACCGGGGATGAAACCAAAAGAAATTGAAGAATTCAAACGTAAATTGGAAATTGAATACAACAAAGCATTAAAAGCAGTTGTGTAGTTGCCACCAGTCGATACGGCCGGTGGTATTTTTGTACTCATTTTTAGGAGGATTTGATGATAAACATTAAAATAACAGATCATGGCATTCATATGAGCGGTCATGCCGGCATGAATGGTACGGATGGAGTAGACCGCGTGTGTGCTGCGGTATCAGCGCTTACATGTAATCTGATTAATTCATTAAAAGATCTGTCTAATGATCGGATAAGAGCGGATACTGGAAGTGGAATGACAATAATTGAATGGGAAAAACTATCAGATGGTGGAAAACTTCTGATGGATTCTTGGTTCCTTGGGGTTACAGATATTAACAGGGAATACAACTGTATAACATTTATGTAGAAAACATCCTTCGGGGTGTTTTTATTATGTCCAAAACGTGAAGACGGAAAAAGCTCAGAGCCTGTCGAGGCAAAACGGAGGTATGAAATGTATAAAAAAAGAATGATGTTACAGCTCTTTGAAGACGGCGCAGGAGCTGGCTCTGGTACACAGGGTGGAAATGCCGGGAATGGAGATGGTGGAAACGGATCCACTGGTGGCGCATCCGGAGCACATGGAACCGGAACATATACCTATGAACAATTGGAAGAGATTGCAAGTTCGCGAGCGAAAAAGTCGGAAAGAGCAGCTCTTGCAAATTTCTTCAGAGGTCAGGGAATGACAGAAGACGAGGTGACTCAGGCAATCAGCCAGTTCAAAACAGAGAGAGCTAAAAACCAGCCGAACGTAGCGCAGTTACAACAGCAGTTAACAGAATCTCAGAACAAGGTCCGACGGATGGAAAATGAAAAATTCTTGTCCGGCAAAGGAGTAAAGGCGGACGATCTGGACTATGTAACTTTTAAAATCTCCAAAATGGTAGATGATAAAACAACATTTGAAAAGGCAGCAGAGAAGTTTTTGAAAGAGAATCCAAGATATGCAGGTGGTGGCTCTTATCGCATCGCAGATTCTTCAGTAGGAAATGCATCTGATGGTTCTGGTGGAAATATGAATGCATCCATCAATGACAAAATCAGAGCTGCTGCAAGAAGATAATGGAGGTATGAAATGAATAGAAAAAGAATGAATTTAAGAATATTTGAAACAGATGTAAACGTTATTGATCGTAGCGGAGCAGAGTCACTTATTCCTACACAGGAAGCAAGCGAGATTATCCAGGGAACAATCGCACAGTCAGCAGTGCTGTCAAGGGGACGTAAGCTTGCGAATATGACTAGTAAGCAGTACAAGATGCCAGTACTTGATATGCTGCCGATTGCTTACTTTGTAAATGGTGATAATGGTCAGAAGAAGACAACAAAGCAGGCATGGGACAAGAAGTTTATTACAGCTGAGGAAATTGCTGTTATTGTTCCGATTCCGGAAGCTGTATTGGATGACGTAGAATACGACATTTGGGCAGAAGTAAAGCCAAGAGTAACGGAGGCTTTTGGAAAAGTGATTGATGCAGCTGTGCTATTTGGTGAAAATAAACCTTCTACATGGAGAGAAGATGTAGTTGCGACAGCTACAAAAGCGAATGCAGTTGTAACATTAGGAACGGCAGATAGCCTCTATGACAAAATCATGGCAGAGGATGGAGTGATCGCAAAAGTTGAAGATTGTGGATATTTTGTAAATGGCCACATGGCAGATATCTCTATGAGAGCTAAACTTAGAGGGCTGAAAAATACAAATGGTGATCCATTGTTTAAACAGGATCTGCAGGGAACTACACAGTATGCACTTGATGGATCTCCAATGAACTTCCCAAACAACGGTGCGTTTGACAAATCAAAAGCTCTCATGATCTCCGGAGATTTCTCACAGCTTGTATATTCTATCAGACAGGATATCACCTTTAAGCTGTTTACAGAAGGTGTTGTACAGAATACAGATGGATCGATTGCTTACAACTTGATGCAGAACGATATGGTTGCGCTTCGTGCTGTAATGCGTCTCGGATGGGAGATTCCAAACCCAATCAATGCTCTTAAGACAGACAAGACAAAGAGATGTCCATTTGCGGTAATGAAAGCAGGAGAATAAGGAGGCATGCAAAGTGCTGAAAGCAATAAAAGCAAACAGGAAAATCAGGATCTCAGATGAAGAAAGCAATGTATACGCTTCCTTAGGGTATGTCATAACAGACATGAAAGGAAGAAAAATAGATATTCAGAGTCAGAAAGAAAACAAAATATCAAAATGCAAAGACGAGGGAAAATAAGATGATGGATGTAAAGAGGGCATCACCTTACGTGGATTATAACTTCTATGCAGAATGCTATCACGGAGATGTGATAAACGATTCAGTATTTGATAAAGCAGAGCTTGAAGCAGAAGCTTTTATTGATGAAATTACTTTTGGACGTATACAAAGATTGGGAGAAATTCCAATTTCCGTGAAGTTCGCAGTGTGTTCAGTACTTGATGTTTTCGTTAATTACTCTGAAAACAAAAAGAACAATCTATCATCGGAAAGCAATGATGGATATTCAGTTACATACTCGCAAGCTGGTACTGACTCGGAATGCAGAGCAGAGATGCTTTCAAGAGCCAGGAGATGGCTTGCGAATACTGGACTGTTATATCGGGGGTGGTCAAAGAAATATGATGCATAATGCTGATATCATTATTTTTAACAAGGCGGTAGGAGCGGACAGACGAGAGGTGTTCCTGCCAACAGTGATTTACAATGTATGTTGGTATGCGTCAAGTTCTCTCGACAACAATGGCTCAACAAGTGGAAATTTCAAAGTGCGGATCCCTTACAGATCAGCGACCGATGGAAGAAAGAACTATGTTCCGGAACATGAATATTCCAGGCTTAGTAGCGAGGAGAAGAAAAGGTCTTGGACGTTGCAGAAAAACAGTTATGTAATGGTATTCCGAGAAGGGATTGTCAGGGATAGAAAAGAGTTTTCTCCGGAAGAAGTGCTTGATTTCGGAAAGAAATACGATGACTTTTTCATTGTGACTGAGTATGCCGACAACACGATAAGAGGAACTGACTTTACCAAACACTGGAGAGTAGGTGGAAGATAATGGGAGTTAAACAGATCACTACTCCAAGAGGATCCATTGTAGTTCAAGGCCGGAATGGAATAGCCGAACTTAAATGGGACGCAACATTCGTTCCAAGAACAAACCAGAAATTTAGTCGGATGCAACAATTTGTTGACTCTGAGGTATTGCGAAGATGCAGTCCCAGGGTACCTTTCAGAACGGGAATGTTGGAGAGATCCGGACAGCTTGGAACTACGATCGGAAGCGGAGTTGTTGAGTACATCGCACCGTATGCTAGAAGACAGTATTACGATACTGCGGAGTCCAGGGCATATGATCCGAACAGAGGAGCCCATTGGTTTGAAAGGATGAAGGTTGCTGAGAAGAAAGAAATCCTAGAAGGAGCTAAAAAAGTGTAGGAGGCTGATATGGCAAGCTCAATTATAGAGGCAATTACTGAATTTATCGGTAGTTGCCCTTTACTCGAAGATGGCGTCTTGAGAGTGGATGCTATGGGAGAGAACGCTATAGAGTATACGGTGGAAACCGGTATTTTCGATCCACTGTTGAAACGTTATGTAAATGGAGATGAATACAGACAGTACCAGTTCAATTTTGGTAGCCGTGAATATTACTCTATGGACAGAATCCAAAATATCCAGAACAGTTCGTTTTATGAAAAATTCGCTGACTGGATTGAGGAGCAAAACCGTGCTGAGAATGTTCCGGAACTTCCGGAGCATTGTTATGCAGAGAAAATTGAAGTGCTTTCCAATGGGTACATGTTCGATGGATCCATGAGAAACGCACGTTATCAGATACAATTAAGACTTTTATACCGTAAGGAGGTATCGTGATGAAAAAAACAGCTGTATTGCGACACAAAATCGCAGATTATCTGAACACTGGAACAGAAGAAGCTCCAGAATGGGCACTGATGGGAACCGGATTTACAACATTGGATGAAAGCCCTGGAGCACAGACTGAATCGGTGAAATATGTAAACGAAGCTACATCTTCAAGCTGCGTAACGGGATATGAGACAAGTTTCCCGTTCGAGGCAGAACATATCGTTGAAGAGGAAGCAATAGACGCAATCTATACGGTTGGACGTAACCATTACACCGGATCAGATGCAGAATTTGAGTATGTTCGTGTAGAATTGTGGAACAAAGCTTCCGGATCAGCAAGCGCAGATTCCTACGAAGCTAGAAAGTTCAAGGTGTCTTGTGAGGTATCTAAATATTCCGGAGAGAATAAGCAGGCGATTTCCGGAAATCTGAATGCGGTCGGAGATCCGGTGCTTGGTACATTCGACATTAAAACTAAGAAATTTACAGCAGCTGCTTCATAAGCAGCTCGCTTGATCTGAATCCAGGAGGTAAATATAAATGAGTAAAGTAACAATTAACGGAGTAGAGCTTGAACTTGACCTGATGGATGCTGATGTAGTGGAGAAATTCGATAATCTTAATGCCGAGATTGCTGTTGAGATTAAGAATCCGGAACACTACGAAGGACTATCAAATGCAGACTGTATGCGTGTACAGTGCAGAATGGTAGACAGCTATTTTGACCGTTTATTCGGCGAAGGAACAGCAGACAGGATTTTCCCAAAACGCAATAATTTGGGGGACAGAATGGAAGCGTTTGGCCAGACTGTTTCAATGGTGAAAGAACAGGGCAGCATCATGGACAGTATGACGGAAAAATACACAGGCCAGAGAGTCCGGAACAGAGAACAAAGAAGGGCTGAACAGAAGAACAAAGGCAAGAATAAGCAGCGCAATAAAAACAATATCTATGCCGTAAACAATGGCTAATATTATTCTCGACATCCTCCCGGAGACAGTGAATATAGACGGGATTGAATATCGAATCAACAGCGATTTCCGAATCTCCATACTGTTCGAACTGCTCATGCAGGATGATGAGCTGGGAAAGCGCCAGAAGCTTGTACGGGGGTTGCAACTATACTATCCAGAGATTCCACATAACGTGACTGTGGCAGTCGATAAAATGATCTGGTTTTACAGATGCGGCAAGGAAACAGGGAACGGCGGTCATGGATCCGGAAGTGGAAGAGCAAAGCAAATCTATTCGTTTGAGCATGACGATGATTATATCTACGCAGCGTTTCTTGAACAATACGGGATTGATCTGCAAGATATTGAGGAACTCCACTGGTGGAAGTTTCGAGCTTTATTCAGAGGATTGAGTGAAGATACAGAGTTTGTGAAGATCATGGGTTATAGAAGTGTAAAGATAACCTCTGAAATGTCGAAGGAACAAAGAGAGTTCTACAAGAAAATGCAATCCATACATGCGCTTCCAATCACGGATGCTGAAAGGAAAGCGGACGAACTCCTTACGGAAGCTCTGCTGAATGGTGGAGACATTACCGGATTGGTATAAGGAGGTGTGGTTTGAAAGTAGACAGAAAGAAATATACCCAAGTAGTTTGTCCTAAATGTGGGTATAGAATGCCGCTCTTTTTCACAGAGTCGGCAGAATGTAAGGGAGTGCAAGTAGCCTGTAAAGGGCGAAAGTGCTCCCATATTTTTGAAGTGAAAATTAAATACGGACAACAGATTAAGTAGTGCCATGATGAGCCGATAATCCATTGTTTGCCCTAAAAGCGAGGTGAAAACATTGGGCTATGATGGCACTCTAAAATTTGATACGTCGATAGATTCGTCTGGATTCCAGAATGGAATCAATAAGATCAGTTCGTGCGCTTCCGGTGCATTGAAAGCAACAGCTGCAATCATCGGTGGAGCTGCTACGGCGGTTGTCGGAATAGGGACAGCTGCAGTTAAAGCAGGGGCAACCTTTGAAGCGTCCATGTCAAAAGTAGAAGCGATATCCGGAGCAACAGGGACGGAGCTTACAGCTTTGACAGATAAGGCTAAGGAAATGGGCGCAAAAACGAAGTTTTCAGCAGCAGAGTCAGCAGATGCTTTTTCCTATATGGCAATGGCCGGCTGGAAGACAGCGGACATGCTTTCTGGTATAGAAGGCATAATGAACTTGGCTGCAGCATCCGGAGAAGACCTGGCAACTACCAGTGACATTGTAACCGATGCATTGACAGCGTTTGGGATGCAAGCCAGTGATGCAACGCACTTTGCGGATGTATTAGCAAGAGCCGCATCGAACTCCAATACAAATGTCGGGCTGATGGGCGAGACGTTTAAGTATGTTGCGCCAGTAGCAGGGGCTCTTGGATATTCCGCAGAGGATTGTGCTACAGCAATCGGTCTGATGGCAAACTCCGGAATCAAGGCAAGCCAGGCAGGTACAGCTCTTAGAAGCATCTTTACCCGAATGGCAAAACCGACCAAGGAAGTCCAGGGAGCAATGGATACTCTTAAAATATCGCTAACAAATAGTAATGGATCCATGAAGTCTCTGAACGAGATTATGGTTGACCTGCGAAAAGGATTTGCAGGATTAACAGCAGACCAGAAAGCTCAGATGGCTGCTACTTTAGGTGGTCAGGAAGCAATGACTGGGTTACTTGCGATAGTTAATGCATCCGATGATGATTTTGCATCACTGTCAGGATCTATCGCAAACTGCGATGGTGCTGCCGCAGAAATGGCAGAGACAATGAACGACAATCTGCAAGGGCAGATCACGATCTTGAAGTCAGGGTTGGAAGGCCTCGGAATTTCATTGTATGAAAACATGGAAACTCCGATGAAAGATGTCGTTAAAGAAGCGCAGACGATGGTACAAGAGCTGCAAGAAGCGTTCAATGATGGTGGACTAGACTCTCTGGTTGAAAAAACCGGAGAAGTAATGGCCCAGATTGTAGCAGAGGTCGCACAAGCAGCCCCGAAGTTAATTGAGACAGCTGAAAACCTTGTATGGTCCTTCATACAGGGGATCGTAGATCATTCAGAAGAAATCGGAAAGTCGTTCGGAGAAATGCTTGGCATGATCGGGACGGCAGTACAGGAGAATACGCCGCTAATTATACAGGCTGCGAAAGATTTTGTTGCAGGTTTCTGCGACGGACTGAGTAAAGAATTTCCTGGTGTTTCTGCGTTGATAGATGGGTTCCTCCAGGGGCTGTTAGATAATGCCGGCAGTGCCGTTCAAGGATTAGTTGATATCTTAAACGATATTTTCGCACTGATTAATAATCAAGATCCTGCAACGATGGAAGCTGTCGGAAGAGCGATAGCTAATATAGTTACAGCTATTGTGGGACTGAATGCCGCGAAAGGTGCAGCCGGTGCGTTGAGTCTGTTGTTATCCATCCTTAAAAATTTTAAAGGTGGAGTATCAGGCCTTACAGGAATTATTTCAAAAGCTGTCGAGGGATTTACTCTATGGAGCGGAGGAGCAGGAACATTAGGAGAAGTAATTGCTCTTGAATTTCCAAAGCTTGCAACGCTTGGCTCTAAAATATCCGGTCTTGCATCTACAGTGGTCCAGTATCTTACTACAACTGCCGGAGGAATAGGAACCGTTGTCACGGGAGTCGTTCTTGCAGTCACGAATTTCGTGGACATGTTCAAGAATGGTTTCAGCGTAGTAAAAGATATTCTGATGGGAATTGGAATTGCTCTAGCTGCGGTTGGAGCAGTGATCCTTGGAGCTCCAGCGGCTGTAGCTGCGGCAGTAGCCGGTATTGTTTTTGCAGTAGCAAATCTGGTGATCGCAATCAAGCAGCACTGGGATGAAATCCTCTCTTTTGTGAGTGAACTTCCGGGGCGCATGGCTGAGTTTTTAACTGAAGCTGTTGAAAAGGTGAAGACATGGGCTGCCGATCTGTTATCAGTCGCATCACAAGCGGCTAGAGATGCAGTAACAGCAGTAGGAGATTTCTTTGCCGAATTACCATACAAAGTCGGATACGCACTTGGATTCGTAATTGGAAAGCTGATCGAGTTTGGCGCAAACGCTGTAAACTGGGTAAAAACAAATATTCCGATCATTATCAACAATATTGTAACGTTCTTTGCGCAGCTTCCTGGAAGAATCTGGACATGTCTGGTTGATGCCTACAACAAACTTGTAACATGGGGAAGTAACATGCTTGCAAGTGGAAAACAGGCTGCAATCAATACAGTTAATGGTATTGTACAATTCTTTTCACAACTGCCAAGTAGAATCTGGAATTGGCTGATTGATACGCTGAATAGAGTGGCAAACTGGGGAAACCAGTTAGCTGAAAAAGGACGTGCCGGAGCAGCAATGCTTGTAAACGCGGTTGTTAGCGGAGTAGCAAATCTGCCGTCAAGAATGGCGGAAGTCGGACGCAACATTGTGCATGGAGTATGGAACGGTATAAGCAATGCGGCCGGATGGTTCAGGAGCCAGGTTAGCAGCTTCTTCTCCGGAATTGTTGATGGAGCTAAGAGCGCACTTGGAATTCATTCTCCATCGCGTGTATTTGCTAAGGAAGTCGGAAAGTGGATTCCACCGGGAGTCGGAGTTGGTATTGAAGATTCCATGCCAGAGCTAGAAAAGCAGACAGATAAGGAAATGGAAGCCCTCGCAGATCGAATGCAGGCGGCAGTTAATCTTGAGACAGGAAAAATAAGTATTGATAAAAATACGAGCCAGACGTACAAGGTTGACCGGGATGGCGGACAGTCATTTGGCGATCGCAAGACAGAGGTGGTTATTGAAGGAGAAACACACGTACATGTTGATCTGGACGGCAAGGAGATTGCAGAAGTAACTACGCCTTACATTGATGAGAATCTTGGAAAGCAGTACGATCTGGAAGAAAGAGGTGTATAACATGCCGATTACAGGAATCAAGTTTGGTGAGTATCATTCTTACGAAGAATGGGGACTAAAGCTTATCAGTATTGCTATAGGACTCCCCGAACCAAAGACTGTACTGATAGATATTCCGGGAGGGGACGGAGTGCTCGATCTGAGTGAGTCCCTTACCGGAAGAATGCAGTATGGAACAAGAAAATTGGAATTCCGTTTTGATGCAAAAAATTGCAATTATAATGACTGGTCAGATCTGGTAAGTAATATCGCCGGGAAGATACACGGAAAAAGAATGAGGATCACATTGGATACAGATCCTTGTTATTACTACGATGGAACGATAGAGATATCTACATCGAAGTCGAATGAAGTGTCAGCGGAAGTTGTGATATCTGCAAATTGCCAGCCGTATAAAATGGAATTATCCGGAAGTTTGGAAGATTGGATATGGGATACGTTCAGCTTTGAAACAGGCATTATCAGGGAATACAAGAACATCTCAGTTGATGAAAGACTTGAGTTCTATATATACGGCAACCAGAAAGAGGTTGTGCCTATATTCTATGTGGAAGAAGCAAACGGATTAAAAGTCGAGTTTGAAAAAACAACGTATGACCTAAAAAATGGTGAAAACAAGCTGCTTGAAATCATCATCAAAGCCGGTGAAAACAAGCTGACTTTTTCTGGGAAAGGGAAAGTATCTATTGACTACAGAGGAGGGATGATCTGATGTATACAGTTTATGCAGATGGAGAGATCATATACTCTCCTCTTCTTGCTGCTAATGACGGGTACGCATTTTTATCCGCAAAAGTAATAAGAGAGCTTAATAAAGCTGGTTCATTCCGGTTTACAATGCCGCCTAACAATGTCGGTTATGAGAAACTGAAAAAGCTTTCAACTATTGTGTCTGTTGTCACATCGGACATTGAGGCATATATCTTGAAAGATGATGTCAAAACCAGCGCAAGTTCATCAACGTCAATTCCTACAACAGTTATTTACAAAGCAGCTTCTGTTGATCCGCACACCGGGCGAATAAAATTAGCAGGTCCATTAAACACAGATGGTTCCGGATCAAGCGAGATATATGACAATTATTCAGAATATCCGTATTTCTACGGTGATTTGAAAGATGGAGCTACAGATGAAAAAGTGTATAAGTTTGCGTCTGTATCAAGAACGTTTACAAGTGGAACGATCAGTTTTGCCATGTATTCATACACCTATTATAGTCAAGTTTATTCGAAAACGATCCAATCCAAGGAATTATTCCATGGCCGGCTGTTAAACACGGAGAAGGATTTTTATAAGCGGCAGAAAGCAGTGTGTGAGGGAGAACTTGCGTATTTAGTTGATTCCATTCAGCGCCCATACGATTATGCCGGAGATGTGCCAGAGCTGTTCAAGCAATATATAAATAAGCATAATGAGCAAGTGGATGAAGAAAAAAAGTTTGCGATCGGAGAAATCACAGTTACCGATTCAAATAATTACGTCCATTACAGTTCAACGGTGTATCCGAACACTCTGAACGAGATCAAGGAAAAGCTTATCAACACACATGGAGGATATCTTAGAACAAGGATATCAGAAAGCAAGAAATACATTGATTATGTGACAAAGCCAGGTAAGACAAATTCTCAGGTTATTGAGTTCGGAACCAATCTACTTGATATTACCGAATATATAACAGCAGAGAATGTCTTTACCGTGCTGATACCGCTTGGAGAAAGGCAGAAAGATTCTTCCGGAAACGAAACCGGCAGGCTAACGATTGAGTCCGTGAACAGCGGAAAAGATTATATCGAGAGTGCTACAGGGATAAAGCTGTTTGGAAGAATCACGAAAACGCATGAATGGGATGATGTTACTGATGCAAACAATTTGTTGAAAAAAGGGAAAGCATACCTTGATGATGGGATTGCAATGTCGGTTTCGCTCAAAGTTAAAGCTGTAGACTTACATTTGATCGATGTAAACACGGAGATTATTTCAGAAGGGGATGAAGTGAGAGTTGTATCCCCTCCGCATGGCATAGACACCTATTTTCTGTGTACAAAAATAGAAATTGATTTACTGACGCCGGATAATTCAGTGTATGAATTCGGCGTTTCTTTTTCCACGTTAACCGGAAAGCTTAATAAGTAGGAGGATAAGATGGCAGATATAACAGAATTGTTGAGGAATATAAAAACGAAAGTGTATGGCAAGGATGTTCGGCAGTCCATTCATGATGCAATAAAGCAGTGCTATCTTGATGGAAAAGCAGGGGCGGTAGATCTGCTTGCCAGATCAAGGATTGACACGATAGTTGCAAATAACAATTCCACGTCCGGAAATAGTGAGTTAGTTGATATCCGTGTTGGAGCAGATGGAAAGACATATAACTCTGCCGGAGAAGCGGTAAGAACGCAGATAAAGAACATTAGTACCGGACAGGAAGGTGTTGCGAAGTCGGTCCCAGCCTTGAATGAGCACATGGCATCAGCAAGAGAACGGATGACAGAGACAAAAGCAGACATGAGATTTTTTTCAAATGGCTCTATTAACAGCGGTACGGGAGAGATTACTGAATCGAAAAAAGAGCTGGTATCTGTACTATATGATCGTCACACAAATGAAGCAATATCCGTTCCGGAGGGTTATGAAATGAGGATCACGATGTACTGGTCGGGGAATCTGCAGCTGAGTGATATCGGAGAATGGACAACACAGATCACGAAATACGGAAATGATAACAGCTCGATCAAGGACAGAGTATCTATCCGTAGAAAAGATGGTGGAGATATAACAACAGACGAACTGGTTGATAAGATATCTACCACCATTGCAGATCTGAAAGCATTCTACAAGATAGACCGGGCACTGAATGATCTGAAAAAAGAGTTAAGGAAAGAAATTGAAAGCGTAAGTGACGAAGTCGGTTCTGTCAGAAATGATCTTGAATTAGCGCCAGACAAGATTGTTAATATGCATGTCTGGGAAAAGTTCAGTTCCAATCTAACTCCAAATCTGGCTGCAGAAAAAGCACTGAGTCTTGGGACTTGGCCAACGGGTGTTGCTGGACTAAAACCAAATTTTACAATCAGCTACAGTGATGCAATCGGTAAAGCAAATGGAGAAGTTGTCCTTGCTGATCCTGTGAAGACGTATCATGTTACAGCTTCGAGCGATTACAAAAATCTGAATTTCCTGCGTGGAAAATACGTTAAAAAAGCATCCGGAAATGAAGGCGTGTTCAAGGTCGCAACCAATGCAACGTTTAATGTTGTTACAGAAGGAAAACCGATAGAAGTGTACGCAATGAAATGTTACAATGCGCAGCATGTAGACTCTGCCGGGTACACAGCATCTTATGGGCATGTGATGTCAGCAAACCGTAGTGCTTATCCTGACAGCGGACTACAGAATGAGTATCGGTATGAGTACAGAGGGACAATCGGTCAAGCACTAACCAAAGTAAGCACAATAAACAATTAAAGGAGGATAAAACAATGTGTAGAAAAATGAAAAGAACAATAATGGCTATGATCTGTGTGACTGCAATGAGCGTTTTTAATGTGGTGCCGGTATTTGCCTGCACACCGAAATTGAATCCGCCATCCGTAGAGATTCCGGATATTACTTTTCAGCCAGATGATGCTCTGAAAGAAGCTATTAGCAATGCAGCTAAAAACTGGATTGAGAAATGCATCCTCGCTACTCCGACAGTGGAGTATGCATCGTATTACAAGAGTGTATCAAGATATTGGTCTTATGGGATTTTGAATGTAAAGTGGGATCCGATTGAGAATGCAACAAGCTATGAAGTCTGCATCACCAAAGAAGACGGGGCAGAAAAAGTCTTTACGACAACTTATAATTCACTTTTTGTGTCAGATATATTCGATGATTTTGTAGCAGACGGTATGGATGGAGCAACCGTTAAAGTGAAAGCATATGGAGATGGGGATAAGTTTAGCTTGTGGTCAGATGAAGTGACCGTATCCGGATTTGATTTCTGATGTGGGAGGAACAGTGATGGAAAATATCAATATTGCTAGTTTCTCCGAAGCGAATACTGCAGCAGTCAAAGGAATTTGGCAGTATGATTTCGGCCAGATTTTGAGAATTGAAGGACTTGGACTTCCAGATGCTGTGGAGGTCCATTTTTCATTGCAGAAAACCGGAGGAGAAGCGAAACGAAGAATCGGCGTTACAAAGGATGGCGTGACAGATGTTCGTATTCCAGATTTCATTCTGGAAGAAGAATCTTCCGTCAAGTATGAAGCATACGCATTCATCTATGTGTCTGATCGTATCCACGGTAATACTACAAAGAAAATTATTATGGAAATCGAAGCCAGACCAAAACCGGAGGCTTTCAATAAGCCATGTGAAGCTCAGATTTTCCAGGATACCATCGAAGCGGTCAGAGAGTCTATGGCAGGAGCGGAAGCGGCGGCAGAACTTGCTGAAGCTTGGGCGCATGGTCACGAGAATCACCCGGAGAACGCTGAGGACAATGCGAAGTACTATTCCGGTCTTGCCTCTGCATCCAAAGAGGCTACTGAGAATCTAAAAAGTGAAGTTGAAAATATGAAATCCTCAGTTGGTCAGAGCGAGTCAACGGTTGCTGAGAACTTGAAAGCTACGGAAGCTGCGAAGAAAGCGGCTCAGGAATCTGCGGCAAATGCAAGCGCATCTGAAAAGAATGCTAAGGTATCTGAGACGGCATCGGCAACGTCAGCTAAGAATGCCAATGCATCCGAGGCGAACGCTAAGAAGTCAGCAGACAGTGCAGCTACATCAAAGGCGGCTGTGGATCAGACAGTCCAGGAATTCAATCAGACAGCTACTAATGCTCTGAACGACGTAAATACTGCCGGAAAGGCTCAGAAGGATGCAGTTACAAAGGCTGGAACAGATGCTCTGACCGCTATATCTGCTACAAAAACAGAGTCGGTCAATGCAGTAGAGAATGCCGGTACTGCACAGACCGACAATGTAAATAAGGCCGGAACAACTCAGACGGATGCTGTTAATGCGGCAGGAAAGAAACAGGTTGGGGATATTAATTCGGCTGGATCAGCAAAAGTCAATGAAGTAAATTCGGCTGGAGCTTCAGCTGTAAAAGCTGTAGAGGGCGCAGGAAAGGAACAGACAGACAATGCTACTAAAGCTGGAACAGATGCAGTAGCTAGTATCAATAAAGCTGGAAATGCTCAGATTACAGGTATCCAGGAAGAAGGAGAAAAACAGAAGAAGGCGATTGAGAATTATGCAAATGAAGTGGTGGATTTCCGAGAACAGGTGCTTGCTAATACAGCTGCTTTAGGAGGGTTCTCTTTTGTTTGCAATCCGGATGATGGCGGTCTTGACATTGTATATACAGTAAGCGAATAGGAGGTAAAAATTGAATGAGTAATGGAAATGTAACAAATTTTCCACGGGAGTCCACGATCAGAGAACTCGTGGATTTACAGCGTGCAGATTTAGCAGGCAAAGCAGACGCAGCATACAAGGATAAAGTTGCTGCAGCAACAACAAAAGCAGAGGTAGACGATCTGTTTGTAGAATGGTGGAAGTATCAGTATGATCCAGCGGTCTACAGTAAAGCGGACATGCTGGAACGATGGTTTGGAAAGGTGCTTGAAGACTCAAGGGTACACGGAGTTACTGCACCGAGATACGCAAAGAGTACATCCATGATTGGAGAGTTGACAGATGATTCTGCCGGATTGGTGTGTACACCATCCACAGAAGCCACTGCCGGCTCTGATCCATTTGCACATCTTCCTCAGTTTTGGTGTTTGGAAGTGGCTGCCGAGAAAAAAGCAGATGGTTCGCATGAAATTTTCTATGTCGAACATATTGACAGCGCAAAAGATGTCCGATCCGGCGAACATCTTTGCTGGATGGTACAGAAAAACACATGGAAAAGGGAATGGCAGAATGATGAGTATAAATACTTGAAAACAAGATGCCACCCAGCATCCGGATACAAGAGATGGCCAGAAGGTACAGACAGAACCGGAAAAGTGCATGAGTACATTGCACATCCGAAATATTATGCAGGTATTGGAGCTGATGGACGTATCACTTGTGGAACTGGACTGGCTCCGGTAAACCGAACCTCCCACCAGACAGGTGTAAGCAAATGGAGAGCTAGAGGGGCACAGTATTCCGGAGCTTCCGGATCACTTGTAAAGTTCCTGGATGCTATGGTGCGTCTGAAATATGGGCGTAAAGGCAATTCGGGAAAGATTGAAGGGTGTACGTCTTACAACTACCAGTATACGGTTGCGGTGAGTGAGACTGGCGTAGAGCGAGTGATTCTGACGAAAGAACAGGCTGCAAACCTTCTGGTTGGATCAGCTGTTATGCTTGGAATTCAGAGCGGTTCTGACAGAAACACAGCGAGTAACTATTCTATCTTTGATGGAAAGCTGATTACAGCAATCGAGACGGTGAACATTGACGGTACGGATTATTCCGCTGTCTACGTGGATAATGGGGGTACTAAGTTCGATACGGAGGCAGGAAAGTCCTATCTGTCAACATCTCCGTACTATTCGGGCTGGAATGACAGCGTTCTCGGCAGAGATGGTAGCCGATACAGCCCAACTTCCGGAAAAGAACCGGGAATGATCCAGGGTGTTGAATTCATGAACGGATCCTGTCTGATTGTCTCTGATGAATTATGGCAGTGGAGCCAGGATGCAGAAAAAAATTACAGATTTGACTGCTATAAATGTTATGACCAGTCAAAAGTCGGATCTGCAATCAATGAGAACTACGAAAAAGTAAATGTTCCAACATTGGTATTTCCAGAAAACACTCCGGCATGGTCTTGGAAATACATCAAAGACAATGCGATATGCGATGATGTTCTCTGGCCAGAAGCAACCGATGCAAGCGGAAGCGGCGTCGGAGTGGGAGCTGGCTTCATTTACGTACCGGCGGCGTCTGGTGTTCGTTCCGCTTGGGTTTGGGGTTACTTGAGCGACGGTGGCATTGACGGCGTTTCGTGCCGTATCTCGTTCGGTTGGGTTAGTCTCGCTGGCTGGTACGGCTCTCTCGGAGCACCTGGTCTTGACGGGTAAAGACGGGGTGAATTGCAGAGCAAGAGGGGCAGTAAGCCCCTTTTATGATTGTCTTATTTGCAAATAAAATAATTTTTAGGGTTATACGGTGTCTGGGAGCTGGCTTCAATTACGAACCGGCGGCGTCTGGTGTTCGTTCCGCTTGGGTTTGGGGTAACTTGAACGACGGTGGCAATGACGGCGTTTCGTGCCGTAACTCGAACAATTGGGTTAGTAACGCTAACTGGAACGGCTCTCTCGGAGCAACTGGTACAATTTTGAAAAGAGTATTAAAAAATCATTGCACCGTATAATCCGCGCTTATGTGCGAAAATAACTTGAAACCAACGAGGCTAGTACCTACGGGGAAAGCCACGGAAGTAACCAGATGAATATTAAGGAGGTTGATGTTTGAAAACATATTGCAAACCAGCAACGGTCAATATCGAGGACTGGAAATTTAATGAACTTGCCGTTGTGGAATGCTTCCGGAATAAGCGGAGAAGAAAAGATTTCCAACGTCTGCTCTGCAAAACCGGAAAGATCACAAAGCGTGAGATCGTAGAGGATCAGTTGAATAAGGATTTTAAACGAACCCTGGAAGCTGAATCAGAAGTAGCAAAGATGCTGACGCAACGTATAATCAACCGAGATTTACAATTACAATCTATTCGTCAGTTCCAAAGGATTGACGGACTGACGCAGAAGCTCCGTGATATCTGCCAGGAATCTCCAGAACAGCAGGTATTTGAATATATCGGAGTATATGCGTTGAAACCTCTTTTCAGAGCGAAGATTTTACCGATACAGTACGGGAGCATCCCAAATAAGGGAGGCGTAGCCGGAAAGCGGAAGATTGAAAGACTTCTCCGGAAGAAATTCCACGGAAAAGTAGTTGCTTTGAAAGGAGATGTTACAAAAGCCTATCCCTCAGTAACAATCCCGGTTGTCATGGAGATGCTGAGAAGAGACATAGGCAAGAATAAAGTGCTGCTATGGTTCCTGCGTGCTCTTATGAGCAATTATCCTGGGAACCATCTTTGCATAGGCGGATATCTTCCGGCATGGCTATTCAATTACGTGATGTCTTATGTATTGAGATATATCTATGAGCAAGCTCAGATACGCAGAGGAAAGCGGAATAGGCTTGTATATGCGATTGTATGCTATGCAGATGATTTCACGATCTATGGCGATGTTTCAAAGCTGAAAAAGGCAATGAGGAAAGCTACGATCTGGGCTCATGATAAGTTCGGATTGAAAATCAAGGATATCTGGCAATTCTACCAGGTAGCTTCGTTTGATGAAGAACGGGAGAACCTGGAAGAACGAAAGAAAGGCAGTAAGAAAAGGACACCCGGAGTTGATATGATGGGCTATGTAGTCCGGAGGAGATACACGATCATCCGTGGGAGGGTATTCCGGAGAATCCGGAGGCAAGTACTACGTGCCTGGAGGGATTTTGCAGGAAGAGGATTTATCCCGTGGTGGAGGGCTTGCAAGATTGCAGCCTATAAAGGATGGATTAAGCATAGCAACAGCCAAAAGTTCCGGGAGAAATACAATTTTGACGCATTGTTCAAAATGTGTTCATATAGTGCAAGCAAGCACGGAAAGGAAGTTGAAAATGAGAAGAGAATCTTACTTATCACAGCCCTCAGCAGTTGAGGTCTATCCGGTATTTTCCGGAACAGATGTTATCATGCGTAAAAACATTGAGCTGGTGGATAAAGAGGACATCCAGGATGGAAAGAAAAGTAAATACAAAGTCTGGGAATGTGACGAAGTACAGTTCCACTACAACGGAGAAGTAACTGAGAAAGAGATCGAAGCTGATTTTGACTACTGGTTTAAGAAAGCGGAGGAAGTACCAGATCCATCCAGTGTAGAAAATCTGTGTTTGGAGGATGCCAGAAAAGCGAAATACCAGGAAATCGCATTGGCATGCGAGCAGAAGATTTACGCTGGAGTAGATGTGAGCACATCTTCCGGAGTGGAACATTTCAGCTTGACAGAAAAAGATCAGCTGAATCTTTTCGGAAAGAAAATGCAGTTGTTAGCTGGAGAGGAAAAGCTGGAATACCATGAGGACGGACATCCTTGCAAGTATTTCTCGGCTGAGGACATGCAGAACATCGTCAATAAAGCAATGTTCTATGTATCATACTACACAACATATTGCAATGCTCTGAATATGTGGATCAAGTCGGTAACGAAACCCGGAGATCTGGATCGGATCCAGTGGGGAGCAAAAGTTCCGGAAGAGTTCCAGAATGAAGTTCTGAAAGATTACATGAAAACCATTGCATCCGGAGGTATTGCATAGTGAAAAAAATCATAAAGTACCTGACACTCTTCCTGATCGGAGGAGTTTTTTATTATTCCCTGGAAGTGATCTTCCGGGGATATTCATTTCCGGCAATGGCAGTGTGCGGAGGCTTATGCTTCATCATTTGCGGAGTGATTAACGAGAGATCACGATGTATGCCGTTGGTTCTCCAGCAGTTGATAGCTGCATCCGGGATCACAGTGATTGAATTTATTTCCGGGTTGATCCTGAATGCATGGTTGGGACTGAATATGTGGGATTACAGTAACATGCACGGAAATATACTTGGTCAGATATGTCCTCAGTTCATGATCCTTTGGTTTTTCCTTTCAGCAGTAGGAATAATCCTGGATGATGTGATTCGATGGAGGCTCTTCGGAGAAGAGAAGCCACATTATCATCTTTTCAAGAAAGGACATCATAGGAAATGACAAAGTTGCAAATCATATCCCGGTTGTGGTCGCATGTCACAGACCTCCGGATGTTGATTCGTGAGCAAAGCAAGAAGACTCTAGAAGAGATAGAGTCTGAGCTAGATGTCACAGAATATTATTGCCGCCCGTATGCGGATATCGATGATACAGAAGAATGTCCGGAAGAAAAGCCTGTTGGAAATAAAAACAATACAGCACAGAGGAATTGTTGGAGTTAGGCAAGCAAAAAAATCATATTGAAATTGCAAAACAGTTACGAATTAAATCCAATTAACTAAGCGAACGAGGACAGGCTAACAACAACTTGCCCTTGTTGGGCAAAGAAGAGGTAAATACATGGAAATCAGAGCAAGACCGAAAGGTCTTATTTTTATACTCAAAACAATAATGACAAGAAAGTGAGAGCAGAATGAAAGAGCTACTTTTTCAGACTTACACGATAGTGCTCCCGATTCTCTTGGGATATATCGTGTGGCTGTTAAAAAATCAGAAGAAAGACAGGGATGCAAACAGTAAAGGAACGATGCTTTTACTTAGAGTCCAGTTGATCGAATACCATGCCAAGTACATGAGACTTGGATACATTCCATCTTATGCATACCAGAATTTTTGCGAGATGTATGAAGCGTACCACGAACTGGGTGGAAATGGAATGGTAACAAAAATGAAACAGGAAATTGACGAGTTACATCTGAAACAGAAGGGAGAATGAATATGGAATTATTAAACGCATTATCAGAAATGCCGTTACCGGTTTTAGTAGCGGTTCTTTTAGTTTTTGCAGTCATTACGATTGTGATTACGTATCAGTATGCAAAGATGAAGGGGGTTGACGGAATCCGTCAGGATGTATATCAGCTGATCTTGAAAGCAGAGCACATCTACAATGAATCTGGTCAAGGAAAACAGAAATTAAAGTATGTTGTGAACCAGGCAAGAGGATTGCTACCTCAGTGGCTCCGTATATTCATTACCGAGGATATGCTGGTGAAAGTGATTAATGAATGGTTCAAGGGAGTGAAAGACCTTTTGGATGATGGAAAGGTGAACGGATCTCAGAAAGGAGAATAATCATGGCATACAAGCTTATTCAGAATTTTACGAAAGTGAATTTTACAAGAGGCAACAGAGGTCGCAAGTACATTGTCATCCATTACACAGGAAATCGCACTGACAAGGCAACAAGCAACGGAAACTACTTCAAGAGCGAAAACCGTGGATCCTCTGCACACTACTTTGTGGATGATACCACTGTAGTTCAGGCTGTTAGTGAGAATGATACCGCTTGGGCTGTTGGAAAAAATTATGGTGCGAACAATCTGTTCGGAAAATGCACGAACAGCAATTCTATTTCCATTGAGATGTGCTCGACAAATGGAAGAATCTCGAATGCTACATATCAGAACACAGTAGCACTTGTTAAGTCGCTGATGAAGAAATACAACATCGATGCAGCACATGTTGTTCGTCACTGGGATGTATGTTCAAAGTCTTGCCCTGGATGGACAGGATGGGGAGCGAATGGAACAAACGCATCAATTTGGAATCAGTTCAAGAAAGACATTGCTGGAATGGAAGGAGTAGAAACAGTGAGAAAATTAAGACCGGGAAAAGCGTATCTGTATTGTGATGCACCTATTTACGCAAGAGATTGGAGCACAGTTATCATTAATGGCCACAAAGGGGATGAGGTAACAATCCTTGATACTGGTACAGCCGGAGTGAAGATTAAGTACAATAACAGCATCGGATACATGGAATGCAAGTATCTCATGCCGGATATCTCAACAGGAGATCTTCTCGAAGTCGTGGAGGACTTCACAGTCACAATCAGAAAAGGTACTGTACTCAGAGCAGCAGACAACGGTTATCTTGGCAGCCGTGTTACAATTCACGATGGAAATGTATCAATAGATGACCGATTTGTACAGAAAGTGTAACGATAGTAGAAATCTCCCCGGAGCAGATAACTCCGGGGAGAATATTGTATCATCTTTTTCGTGTTGCATTTTGATGCATTCCGTGTTGCATAGGGTTCTAAAATAACTGAAATATTTATAATATGCTAGAATGATTCTAAATAATAAAAATGCGGGAAACCCTTGATTTATAAGGAATATCCCGCATTCGTTGTAAATTCACACTTTTCATTAAAAGTGGACCTGGCGGGAATCGAACCCGCGTCCAAAAACCTGTCCCATGTACTTCTACTATCATAGTCAGTTATTTGACATTCCCTCTGCCGTACGAAAACTAACATCCTTACGGGTTCAGTAGCTTCATAATACGCCTGACGGCTCAAAGCTTTGCCATCATCGTTTCTCACATAGTCGGTGCCAGATTCCTAAAGTGTGAGTGCTTCAGGGCTGACATGCAGCATTTAGGCTGCAGCTAATTCGAAATTATCGTTAGCGTTTAATTTTAAGTTTGCGATTTAACGCATCAGCCTACGGATAGCTTCTCCATCTTCGAGATCCCTGTCGAAACCAGTACAAGCCCTGATCAGGGTAGAGTAATGAATACTCTCTACTGTAACAGACACGTCCTTGCGTGTGCTGTACATACTAATATAGTAAAAAGAAATATAAATGTCAAGTGATTATTGCGATAGAGTAAACTTATTATATGATTATTGCGTTAAAAGAAGTGAAAAAGCAGTAAAAAAATTAGCATTTTTAATATCATTTCACATATTTTTTATAAAGATAATTACTGTCAGACAGGGAAGAATGTGTTAATATAATAATATGAGTAATTATAAATCTTAACAGGAAAATTCGGAAAAAGGAGGAACTTATAAGTAACTAAACATATTGCTTAATATGGTAAATGTGTTTAAATGTACCTACGGAGGTATTATTATGAACATATTAAATATCACAAATTATAAACCAAAAGATTTTGCTGAATTAATAGGTGTTTCTGTGAAAACATTACAGCGTTGGGACAGGGAAGGAATTCTAGAGGTAAATTGGACTCCAACTGATAGGCGTTATTATACTTACGACCAATATCTTCAATTTAAAGGCATAAAAACCCAAAAAATATACGCCAAGTGGTTATTTATGCAAGAGTTTCTACAAAGAATAGAAAGGGATGAAGAAATTGTTAAAGAGCTTCAAGACAGAAATCAATCCCACATCAGAGCAGAAAATCAGGATTCACAAGACCATAGGCACTTGCCGATATGTCTATAACTTCTACCTTTGTCACAACAAAGCCTTGTATGATAAAGGTGAAAAGTTTATGACTGGTAAGAGCTTTAGTGTATGGCTTAACAATGAATACCTTCCAAATAATCCTGATAAAGCATGGATTAGGGAAGTGTATTCAAAAGCCGTGAAAAGATCCATTGAAGACGGATGTGCTGCTTTTACAAGATTTTTTAAACATCAGAGTGATTTTCCTAAATTTAAAAAGAAAGGTAAATCAGATGTAAAAATGTATTTCGTTAGAAATAACCCAAAGGATTGCGTGTGCGAAAGGCATAGACTTAAGATTCCAACTTTGGGTTGGGTCCGCATCAAAGAGAAAGGATATATTCCAACAACAAAAGATGGATATGTAATCAAAGCGGTACAATTTCAATAAAAACTGACAGATACTATGTTTCGGTTCTTGTAGAACTGCCAGATAACAAGACAACTGATAATTTCAATGAAGGAATTGGCATTGACCTTGGATTAAAGGATTTCGCCACTGTTTCTAATGGTAAAACTTATAAGAATATTAACAAATCAGCAAAATTAAAGAAACTTGAAAAACAACTTATTCGAGAACAGAGAAGTCTTTCTCGAAAATATGAAAATTTACAGAAAGGAGAGTCCACTCAAAGAGCGAATATACAAAAACAAAAGCTCAAGGTACAGAAACTTCATCATAGGATAGATAATATCCGCACCGACTACATTAATAAAACAATCGCAGAGATAGTGAAAACCAAACCATCCTACATTACGATTGAAGATTTAAATGTAAAAGGCATGATGAAAAACAGACATCTTTCAAAAGCAGTTGCGTCACAGAAGTTTTATGAGTTTAGAATAAAACTTCAAGCTAAATGCAATGAAAATGGAATTGAACTTCGTGTAGCAGACAGATGGTATCCATCTTCTAAAACCTGCCATTGCTGCAAAAATATCAGGAAAGATTTAAAACTTTCAGATAGAATTTTCAAATGTGATTGTGGTTATATCGAAGACAGAGATTTCAATGCTGCACTTAATTTGAGAGATGCTATGACTTACGAAGTTGCATAAATAAACGCGAACGTAGGTATGTACCGAAGGCTATTTCGGGAATTTACGACTGTGAAGTGTACAAGAACTTGTGAGTAGATATGATCTTGGTCAATCCAAAGCATACACGATAAAGCAGTAAGTAGAACTCGTGAGGGTCTACATTATCTCGGTGGGAGTATATTTAATCACATTTTGAGTGGCAGAGGTTTCTTATGCCAACAACATACGCACATTATAAATTCGGAAAAGAGGTGCTCAGTGCACTTCCAAGACCCCTTCAGAATTCTATAGAAGCGCATAGAGAGTTGTTTGATATTGGGTTACATGGACCGGATATCTTATTTTATTATAATGCATTAAAGAAAGATCCGGTGAATGAACAGGGGCATACACTTCATGAACAATTTGCCGATGAGTTTTTCCATCATGCTGTTGAAGTGATTGAGAAAGCAAAAGATCCGGCAGCGGCGCGTGCATATATTTATGGATTTATCTGTCATTTTGCTTTAGATAGTGAATGCCACCCTTATGTTGAAAAAATTATGCAGGTAGGAAGAGTTTCACACAATGAGATTGAGATGGAGCTGGATCGAATGATGCTGACGGAAGATTATCATGATCCTTTGCGCTATCTGACAGCAAAGCATATTCATCCTAAGATGGAGTATGCGGAAGTGATCGCACCATTTTTCAAAGATGTAACAGCTGAGCAGATCTATAAGGCATTAAAAGGGATGGTTTTTTATCATAAGCTGTTTCTGGCACCGACAGCTGGAAAGCGAAAAGCGTTGTTTCTTGGGATGAAGGCAGTGGGGAAATACGATTCATTGCATGATATAGTGATGAGTGTAAAGCCAGATCCGTTATGTCAGAAATATTGTAAGGTTTTGAAACGGCAATATTCAGGTGCAGTGCCGTTAGCTGCGAGTCTGATCGTACAGTATCAGAAGAAATTATTCCAGGACACACCGCTTCCGGAACGTTTTCATGAGACATTTGGTGCAGGAGAAGAGTGGGAGAAACTGCGTCTGTAGAGAATCGAAGAAAAGAGCAACAGACTGCTTGCCAGGAGAGATGCAGAAGAAGAGAAAAAGAGTCAGGAGAATGTAGATGAAGGAATTCGTTAAAGTGCAGGATATCACGAAAACTTATAAAATGGGTGAAGTTGAGATTCATGCAGTGGATCACATCAGCTTTTCGATTGAGCAGGGAGAACTTGTTGTAATCGTTGGACCAAGTGGTGCAGGTAAGACGACTGTGCTTAATATTCTCGGCGGAATGGATACAGCAACAAGCGGGAAGCTGTATGTAGATGGAAAAGATATTACAGCTTATAATTCCAAACAGCTGACAGGATACCGCAGAGATGACATCGGATTTGTTTTTCAGTTTTATAATCTTGTGCCGAATCTGACCGCATTGGAAAATGTTGAGCTTGCGTTGCAGATCAGTAAGGATCCGTTGCATGCACAGGCAGTTTTGGAGGAAGTTGGTCTGGGGGAACGGAAGAATAATTTTCCGGCACAACTTTCCGGCGGTGAGCAGCAGCGAGTTTCAATCGCGAGAGCATTAGCAAAGAACCCAAAGCTTTTGCTTTGTGATGAGCCAACAGGTGCATTGGATTACAATACAGGAAAATCAATTTTGAAATTACTTCAGAATATGTGTAGAGAAAAGGGAATGACAGTTATTATCATTACACATAATCAGGCACTTGCGCCGATGGCAGATCGATTGATTCATATAAAAAATGGACAGGTAGCAAGAATGGAATCTAATGAGAATCCGACTTCGATTGATGAAATTGAATGGTAGGGGATGTGGATGAAGAAAGCATTACGAAAAAACTTTTATATGGAGATCCGTCATAGCCTTGGACGTTTTTTATCCATTTTCTTTATTGTTGCGATAGGATGTGCATTCTTTTCCGGAATCCGTGCATCAGAGCCGGATATGAGATATTCAGGAGATGCATATTTCGATGAGAAGAACCTGATGGATATTCAGGTAATGAGTACAATGGGACTGACAGAAGATGATCTGGATGCAATTCGTGCTGTGGATGGTGTATTGGATGCAGAAGGAAGCTATGCAACAGATGTACTTTGTACGATTCGGGGAAACCAGGTAGCAGTTCATGCTATGGCGCTCCAGGATAAGATGAATCAAGTTCAGTTAGAAGATGGCAGGCTTCCGGAAAAGGAAAATGAATGTGTAATAGATGCAGATTATCTGGATGGAAAGAATCTGAAGATTGGGGATAAGATCACATTATCGAGTGGGACTTCGGATTCTTTGGAAGATACACTTAAGACAGATACATTTACCATTGTTGGTACGGTCAGCAGTCCGGAGTATATTGCATTTCACAGAGGCAGTACAACAATCGGAAATGGAAGTGTCAGTGCCTTTCTTTGCGTTCCGGAAAAAGCATTTTCATTAGATGTGTATACAGAGATTACAGTGCAGATTGAAGGTGCAAAGGAAGCAACTGCATTTACGAAAGAATATGAAGAACATGTGGATTCTGTGCTGAAAAAGGTTCAGGCAATTAAAGCGGAAAGAGAACAGGCCAGATATGATGAGATTACTTCGACAGCGCAGGAAAAAGTGGATGAAGCACAAGAAGAGTTAGCTCAGGCAGAGCAGGATCTGGCGGATGGAAAAGAAGAGGCGGAAGAAGAACTTGCAAGTGCAAGAGAGAAACTTGATGCAGCGCAGAAAGAACTTGAACGAGGAAGAAATCAGCTGACAGCTTCGAAGCTTGAACTGGAGCAGTCGAGAAATCTTCTGATATCAAAGCAAAAGGAGCTGGATCAGTCCAAAGCACAAGTTGAGCAGGGAGCACAGGAACTTAGCGAAAAACAGATTGCACTTACAACATTAAGAAATCAGCTGGCACAACTGAAAGAGCAGGAAGAAAGTCTGGAAGATCAGAGACAAGAACTTTTAGCGCAACAGACACAGATGCAGCAAAAGAAAGACGAGCTTCTGAAAGCAAAGGAAGAATTGCAGCAACAGGCAGAAGACTATCAGTCTGCGTATCAGCAGATTTATCAGCCGTTGAAACAGTCTTATGAAGAACTAAATACACAGTATGAACTTCTTCTACAGAACTATGAGGCACTGAAAGAAGAATACGACCGGAAGCAGGAAGCAGGAGAAGAAGATCCAGAATTAAAGGCTCAGTTAGAACAGTTGGAAGCTGAAAAAACAGCAATGGAAGAGAAGTTGACTGAATTGAAAGCAAATCTGGATAAAATGGAACTGGAGGCGAAAGCTGCCGAAGCGGAGATTCAGAAAAACCAGACAAAGATCGAAGCCGGATTGACGCAGATCAACGAAGGGATTCCAGCAGTTGAAGCCGGGATAGCTCAGATTGAAGAAGGTATTCCGGTATTGCAGGATAATATACAGAAACTGACGGATGTGTTGACACAGGGAGATGCTGCAATCCTTACCGCAAGTCGGCAGATAGATCAGGCAAAGGCGCAGATTACATCCGGTCAGCAGCAGATTGACAGCGGATGGCAGCAGATCAGTGAGGGACAGAAGAAGATTGAGGAGGCACAGCAGCAGTTAAGC
>OLVT01000465.1_pt1 | contig 44333 bp, 39 predicted proteins | sample 1673241 | NCBI WGS metagenome assembly OLVT01 (sample SAMEA3178936, study PRJEB25190) | human gut metagenome | biome: human gut; feature: human-associated habitat; material: faeces | place: Austria | collected 2013
ACAAGAATGTACTAGCGAAACCACAAAATGTACCAGGTCTTAATCGAGCACAAAAATTGGACTAGGTCGACCCAACCACAAGTAATGGACTAATGCAAATTTTTTTTGCGAGATTTTCATTATGATGTAGTCAAATGGTTTAATATGAGATATAATATCATTTAGGCAATCAATTATATAGATATTGCCTTACTATTGTGAAACTTGCGGTATATGACCATTGAAGATTGGATGTACTGAAGTTTTTTAATAATTTTTTTGATAGGAGTATGAGTAAAATGAAGATGACAAAAGGTTTATTGATGACGGCCCTCATTACCGGTAGTGTAATATGGGGGGGGCACAAACGTATTTGCTGAAGAGCTGCAGGAGTATACGCTGGACCAGATGGTTGTAACGGCGACGAGAACGGAGAAAGCTATTCTAGATACGCCAGCAATTGTTGACGTTGTAACGGCTAAAGATATTGAAAAATCTGGTGCAGTAAAAATTGATGACGTTTTAAAAAGAGTGCCAGGTGTTTCGGTTTCAAGATCTGGAGGATTAGCAACTTCTTCACCGATGATTGCAATGCGTGGTTTGAAAAACAATTATGATACGTTGGTACTTTTAGATGGACAACCGATTGTCAATGCCTATTCTGGAACTGTAAATTGGAATGATGTTCCTGTAGAAAGCATTGAAAAGATTGAAATTGTAAAAGGACCTGCTTCTTCTATTTATGGTTCTAATGCTGCATCTGGTGTCATTAGTATTACCACAAAAAAGGCTAAAGGATTGCATGGTTCTTCTGCATTAACATATGGTACTAATCATACATGGATTAAAAAAATAAATATTGGAGATAAATTTAATAAGTTTGGTTATGACTTGTATTACACTGCTACTGATAGTCATACATATGGGTACGAGGCCTATAAGACAATTAGTGTAACTAAGACTCCTGGAGTACCTACTGGAGATAATTATGTTATTGAATCAAATACAACTGGTAGTGGTAAAGTAGTAAAAATAGGTAAAAAAGGCGATAAGATTTGGAACGAAGATAACTATTCTGGAAAATTTACTTGGGATTTTGATAGAGATAAGACTTTAAGTTTAGGATTCTTTAAAAATAAAAGTAAATACAGTTATGATTATCGAAGTCATGAAAATTGGATCGGTAAACCAGGAAAATATTATATAGATGCAAATAATGCATTTACTTTTAATAATAGTGATTTTGATACTGCTCCTGGTGCTGTTGATGAACGAATTTATACTATTGGCTATAAGGATGATGCTAATGGTTGGAGTGTAAATGCTGGCTTAACTGATAACAGGAGTTGGAATGGAGGAGTGTTTACTACCGGCAAGTCTGCTTTAAGTGATTATAGCAGTAAACGTTATAACCTAAGTGTTAATAAAGAAATTACATTAACTGATAAAGATACAGCTGTAACGGGTTTTCAATATGTTCATGATAAAATGGATAAAGTTAAGTATGCAAAGGATTTTAAAACTAAATTGCAAACTGGTGGTGGTAAATCTGATACATATGGTGTATATTTCCAAAATGAGCATAATTTTAATGAAAAACTTTCTTTGATTGGTGCTATAAGATATGATCATTGGACAGTAAAAGATGGATATGTAACGGATGGTAATGGTTATAATTCTGCTCCTGAATCAAGGTCTGATTCTGCTGTTAGTCCTAAAATTGCTTTGAATTATAAATTTGATGATAGCCAAAGTTCTTATATTTCTTGGGGTAAAGCATTTTCTGCGCCTACTTTGTATAATATGTTCTCTGGCTCAACAAACAGTGATACTAGCCAAATGAAAGTTGTTATTCCTAATCCTAGCCTTAAGCCGCAAATAATTAGTACGATAGAAACTGGTTGGAAAAAGAATTTTAACGATAAAACTTTCCTTGAAGTTGCCCTTTTCTATAATAAAATTAAGGATATTAATTATAAAGCCGATTTGGGTAAGCAAACTATTGATGGTACGGAATATACGGTACAACAAAATCTTTCTGGTGGTAGAGGCGAAAATAAAGGCATAGAAATTGGCTTGAATCACAAATTTGATGATAAATTATCTGTATTTACTAATTTAACGCTTCAGAATCCTGTTATTAAAGAAGCGCAGAAAAAAGGTGAAATTGGAAAATTAGTTACCCAAACTTCTAAGCGGTTGTTTAATATTGGCTTCGATTACAGTGACGGAAAATTTAGTGCTGATTTAGCAGGTAATTATTATAGTAAGAAATATAGTTCTACAACAAATAGTGATGTAGTTACTGGAGTGCCAGGAGCTTATGATCCAGTATTTCTCGTTTCCTTAAATACGACGTATAGGTTTAATAAAAACCATTCTGTTAACTTGTTAATTAATAATTTATTAGATAGAGACTACTATAATTATTATAATGGCCAAGGTCGTAACTTCCTGTTGACTTATTCTTACAATTTCTAATTTAAGTATTAACTTTTTTACATTGTTTTAAAGCGGCGTAACAACGCCGCTTTTCTACATTGATTATTAAGCAATACCTTAAGCAAGTATAAACTGTGGAGTTATGTAAAATAAGAATTATAAAAATGGAGTTTTTATGTTACGTTATATTGCTTTTTTTATATTATCATTGCTTATTCTAGGCTGTGGTGTTAAGCACAATTTTGAAAGTGTTCATATTGATTCATTGAAAACATATATGGTAAAAGATGATTATGGTAATAGTATAATCTTAAGGGGAAAGCCTAAGAGAATTATGACTACTCATATATATTTGGATAACATACTTTTGGGATTAGTCGAACCAGAGCGAATGATTTCCGTATCAAAGAATATGGATAACGAATCAAAAACTTTTGCTGGAGCAGGTGTGGGAAAAATTAAAAATAAAATAATTATGCCTGATGCAGAAACTGTATTATCTTTAAAACCAGATTTATTAGTTGTACATGATTTGATTGGTGAGGATAAAATAAGAGTGTATCGTGATTTAGGGATACCAGTCTATGTTGTAAGGATTCCAGTTAGCATCAAGGATGTTCAGAATAAGATTTTTGGACTGTCTCAGTTAGTTGGAGAACAACAGCGTGGAATTAATTTAGTAGCCAAAATGAATAATTTGTTGTTACGAATAGAGTGTAATATACCGCAAAATGTTAAGTTTAGTAAAAGCAGTGTACTAGTGGCGACGAATCATTCCCTTTATGGCGGTCGAGGATGCGTATATGATGATGTATGTAAACATGCTAAGATACGTAATGGAATTTCTGAAGTTGGACTTGCTAATGGACAAACAGTGAGTAAGGAAATAATGCTAGAATTCAATCCTGATTACTTCTTTTTAACTAAATCGTGGAGTGATTGTAAAGCATATGATGAAAAGCTGATAAATGAATTTGTTAATGATAAAAGCTTAAAGAATTTACAGGCTATAAAGAAAAGAAATGTAATGTTAATTGATGAAAAATACATTTTTATCGGTCATCAGAATTGCGTATGGTCGGTGCAGAAGCTTGCACACTTAGTTTATGGTGACTGTGTTGTTTTAGAGCCGGAGGAGTTTTTGAAAGGGTTTTGACAATTAAGAAGCCATTTGCGTTTATCTATACTAGTTCTAATCAAATAATCAACTTGGCGGCGCGCTTGCGCCGCCTTTTAATATACAGTCAAAACAAAAGCGAATTTTCAGAAAAATTACTTGACTATCGTAACCTTCTCTGCTAATATAATAAGCACAAAGACTAGTCAGAAAAATCAGAAGAAAGGCTATAGAAAATAAATGGTAAAAGTAAAGCAAGATTTATTGAATTCCATTAAAGAATTTACTCTTATGGATGATCCTTTTATGACCAAGGTTTTTGAAGATGATATAGAGCGTACACAATTAATATTGCGGATTATCTTAGAAAATGATACAATCAAAGTAAAGAAAGCATCTACACAAAAACGTCTGAAAAATCTTCAGGGAAGGGACTTACAGCTTGATATCTTAGCTGAAAAAGCTGATGGCACCAAGTTCAATGTCGAAGTACAGAATGAAAGCAGTGGCGCCATCCCTCAAAGAGCACGCTATCATATGAGCCTGTTGGATGCGAAAAGCTTGCCGAAGGGTGAATATTTTGACAAAATCCCTGAGAACTATGTTATTTTCATTACAAGGGAAGATGTTCTTAAAGGACTGTTGCCAATCTATCATATTCATAGAACGATAGATGAGAACGGTCACAGTTTTGCAGATGGCTCGCATATTATCTACGTTAATGCCAAAATTCATAATGACACTCCTTTAGGAATGCTGATGCATGACTTTTGCTGCAAGAATCCTGATGATATGCATTATGAAAAGCTTGCTGAAAAAATTAGATACTTTAAAGAAGAGAAGGAGGGCTTGGATAAAATGGGCGATGTAATGGAAAAGCTTATAGCAAAGCGTGAAAAAGAAGCCTTGGAAAAAATGGCGAAAAAATATGAAGCTAAAGCTGCTAAAGCGCAAAAGGAAGCACGTATTAGCGTTGCCAAAGAGATGCTTGCCAATAATGAAAGCATAGATAAGATTGTTAAGTACTCTAAGCTTTCGGTGAAGGAAGTGCGTGCGCTGGCTGCTAAAATTAGCGCCTAGGGATACAAATTAATAAAAACATTGATCACCGCCATGATTGAAGACGAATCTGGCGGTGATTTTTTTATTTGCAAAAATTTTTGCAAATATCTTGCCTATAAAGTAGCTATATAGTTTAAAATAAGATATAATATTAACTGAATGAGTTGATATACAGATATTTTTTGCCGATTGTGAAGCTTGTTGCATATGACCATGAAAGACTGGGTGTGCTGGGGCTTTTCAATAAATTTTTTTGATAGGAGTATGAGTAAACATGAAGAGTAATTTTTCCAAGGGTTTATTGATGACGGCCCTCATTACCGGTAGTGTAATATGGGGGGGCACAAACGTATTTGCCGAAGAGCTGCAGGAGTATTCGTTGGACCAAATGGTCGTAACAGCAACAAGAACCGAAAAAAAGGATTTGGATATTCCGGCTGTTGTTGAGGTTTATTCTGAAGAGCAGATTGAAAAAAGCAGTGCTGCCAATGCTTATGATGTATTGCAAAATACATTAGGCGTTAATACACAATCTCAAGGTTTCAATGGTACAGGTATGAGTACAATGACCAGTAAGGTTATGATTCGTGGTGTTGAAAAGGGCACATTGGTTTTGGTTAATGGCGTTCCTATGAATCAGGACGGTAAGTATAACCTGGAGGATATTCCGACTGAATCTATTGAAAAAATTGAAGTAGTAAAGGGCGGTGGCTCTGTTTTATATGGCAGTGAAGCTACCGGCGGTGTAATTAATATTATTACCAAGCAAGCAATGAGCAATACTGTTAAAGTTGCTGCGGGCAATTTTGGTAAGCAACGCTATAATGTAAGTGTCGGTGCCGATAAATTTAACATTGTTGCCGGCTATGAGAAGCGTGGTAAAGCCGATAATATGAGTGGCTATATAGGTAAACCGACCGCTAGGACTACTGTCTATGATTATGGTAAGGGTGATAGAAAGAGTGTTTTGTGGAATTGGAAAATGCTTGACGGTTTAACCTTTACGCATAGTTATTCAAACAACAAGCATGAATACTGGCAGAAAAAAGCTTTGTCCGGCGAGCGTACGCAAAATAACTATTACGAAGATACCGACAATATGTTCTTGCTTCAATACGATAAAGATGGATTGAAAGCTAATCTGTCTTACGGAACTCAGGAAAAATCATATGATCAGTCTAAGTTTGCGAAAGGTTCCTGGTCCGCAAAATCTCCTTACAGCTGGCGTAAAGGACACAATACCAATATTGATTTACAAAAAACCTTTGATATGGGTGAAAACAAATTGTTAGTCGGTGCCGGTTATCAAAAAGAAGATATGGATTTGTTCTCGTCTAGCAAAAATAATAATAGCACCTACCAACGTGATAACTATTCCGTCTATGCTTCTTATGATTGGAAGGTATCAGATAAATCCAATTTAATTTTCAATGCGCGTGAAACATGGGCAACAGGCTGTGATGGCTACCAAAAGGATAATAAAACCAGTAACAGCAAATATACCCACAATGACAACTTAAGCAAATTTACTCCTGAACTGCAATATATTTATAAGGTGAATGATGAGAGCAGTTTTTATGCAAAGATTGGTAAATCATTCCGTTTGCCTAATTTGACTCAGCTTTTCGGTAACGGTAATATGAATCCTGCTCTTGATTTGAAACCTGAGCAGGGAACACATTATGAGATCGGTTATAAATCGAACATTGGTAAAGGCAACTTGCGTTTTGCAGTGTTTAATTATAAAATTAAGGATTCCATAGACGCTGACGTAAAATATGATAAAGATGGCATTATTGATGAAGTAGACTATTTCAATGAAGATGTTAAAAATACCGGTGTTGAATTATCTTATGCAATAAAGCATGATGATAATTGGTCTACACGTTGGGGTGCTACGTACCAAAATCCTAAAGCGCAAAATATTCATAACTACGGTGATATGGATTGGCATCAAATTTATAATAAATATCAGCTGCAGGGTGCTGTTGATTATACGCAAAGCAAATTTGCTGCCAGCATGTCTGTAAACTTTGTAGGTGACAGGATGTCTACCAGAGCCTCTATCACCAAACCTCAAAGAGAAATTAAGCCGCAATGCTTTACTGATTTGCATTTTACCTATGCTCCAGAAAAAAATCAAAAAGCATTTTTGCACATTAACAACATTTTTGACAGATTAGATATTACAAGCAACAGCACATCGAATTTTTATTCCTTGGGCCGTAACTTCATGGTTGGCTATGAATACAGCTTCTAACATTTAACTCCACGGCGGCGCAAATACGCCGCCAATTTTTAACTTGCTGACTTACCTCGGAGGTGCAAAATGAAAAAGATAACACTTTTAATCTGCCTCATGCTCTGCGGTCTTTTTGTTGTTGGCGGAGCAACTGCCAGCGCCGCAGGCAAGAAGCCTATGGATAAGGAAAAGGCAGTGAACGGCCTGCATGACAGCTTCCTTTTCGACAAGGAGGACCTTGGCGAGCTTTTTGACAGCGGCATCAGCTACATGGAGCTGAAAAAGCTCTGCCTGCATGCCTATGCAGCGAAAAAGCCGGTGAAGGAGGTTGCGCAGCTGCGCGATAAATACGTTTGGACGCGTGTTGATTATCTGCTGGGGCTGACGCCGGAGAAGCTGGCGCGTGCCGAGCATGAGTACAAGGTTGACCGCATTCACCGTTTGTTCGGCCTGGATAAAAAGCTGGTAGACAAATACATGCGCATGGGTTATGCTTCGCATCAGGTGAAGCGTGCGATGTTCCTGGCACGCCACTGCGACAAGAGCGTGGAGGAGCTGCTGGCGATGAAAACACGTCAGCAAAAATGGGGTGACATCTGCGAGCAGCTGGGACTGCCACGTGATGCGTGTATGAAATAGTAAGTTTAACCTGAAGCCTTGGGGCGGTGCGAGTGCACCGCCTTTTTTCGCTTGTATAAAGAAATTTTTAACTCCCAAGTTTTTCGCCTACGAAATAAAAAATGCTTAAGAATCAGAAGTTTTTCGTTTACAAAAGAAAAACTTTGGATTTTTGATGAGTTTTTCTCATGGAGAAGAAAAAACTTGCGTAAACTTTGCCTTGCTTGCTGTTGCGCAGTTATTTTGAAACTGTAACCAGCTTTACATTATTTACTGTAAAATAATCGGAAGTACGCAAAGTGTAATATTTTCTTGACACTATTAATGCAGAGTGCTACACTAGGCACAACTTCAAAAAAGACCACAAACCGTTGAGACGGAGATCAAGTCAGCAGATGCGCTTACAGAGAGTTCGGGCAGGTGGGAGCCGGATAGAGATGCAGGCTGATAAATGGACCGTTGAGGGTGCTGTCAAATCGCGTAGGCGAGAGTATTCGGCAACGTTACACCGGCGTTAAGGGTGAGGAATGTGTCAGCATTCTGCGAGAGAGCGCCGATGTACGGCGAAGCAAGGTGGTACCGCAGGTATAAGTATTTATAGCCTGTCCTTGATATTGCTCAAAGCGAGCAGTACGAGGGCAGGCTTTTTTTGTTGACACGGGTGAAAATAAGCAGATGAGGTGACAAAATGTTGAATTTATCTTTGGAGCAGGTCATGCAGTATACAAAGGATTTCAAGGCTGTACCGGTAGCGAAGGAATGCCTGGCGGATATGCTGACGCCGCTGGCATTTTTGGACAATGTAAGACGCAGCAGCCGCAACTACTTCCTTTTGGAAAGCATTGAGGGCGGTGAGCATTGGGCGCGTTATTCCTTTGTAGGCTATGATCCTGTGCTGCGTTTGAAAATAACCGACGGTAATGCGGAAATCATCAGCGGTGCTGCCGTGAAGTATCAGGAAAACGATCCCTTGGGCTGCATCCGCCATATCCTGGAGGAATACAAGGCACCGCAGATTGAAGGCCTGCCTAATTTTACCGGCGGTCTTGTAGGCACATTCGGCTTTGATTTTATGCGCTACTGCGAGCCGGATATGCGTGTGAATAAAGAGCGCAAGGCGGAATTTGCCGATGTTGATTTAATGCTGTTTGATAAGCTGATTGCCTTTGACCATCTCAAGCAGAAGATTTTCCTGATTGTGAATGTCAAAACGGATAATGCTGCCATCAACTACGCTAAGGCAGAGCGCGAAATTGCGGCCATGGAGGAGATGCTGCTGCAGCCTGTACAGCCGACGAAGCCTGTGAAGGCTAAGCTGGGCGAGTTCACCAGCAACCAGAGCCGTGAGCAGTATAATAAGAATGTGCTGCGCTGTAAGGAATATATCAAAAACGGCGATGCCTTTCAGATTGTTTACGCGCAAAAATTCAGCGCAACCTATGACCAAAGCCTTTTCAGTGCTTACCGCTATTTGAGAACGACGAATCCGTCGCAGTACATGGTATTTATGCATAATGACGATATGGAAATCGCCGGCAGCTCGCCGGAAACGTTGGTGAAGGTTGTAGGCAAAAAGGTCATCAGCATGCCTATTGCCGGCACACGCCGTCGCGGACGTACGAGTGAGGAGGACTTGGCGCTGGAGCAGGAGCTTTTGGCGGATGCCAAGGAGATTGCCGAGCATAATATGCTGGTGGATTTGGGGCGTAACGATGTTGGCCGTGTCTGCGACTTTGGTAGCGTCAAGGTGAGCGATTACAAGGCAATTAAACGCTTTTCGCACGTTATGCATATCACGAGCAAGGTTACAGGCCAGCTGAGCGCCGATAAGGACGCATTGGACGCTCTGCGGGCGGTATTCCCGGCAGGCACGCTGAGCGGAGCGCCGAAGATTCGCGCCTGCGAGATTATTGACGAGCTGGAGCCGGAGCGCCGCGGTATTTACGGCGGTGGCATGGGCTATCTTGATTTTGGCGGCAACATGGATATCTGTATTACTATCCGCACTATGGTTAAGAAGAATGACAGAGTTTATATTCAGGCCGGCGGCGGTATCGTTGCGGATTCCGTGTTGGATAATGAATTTCAGGAGACTGTGAATAAGGCAGGCGCCTGCATAACGGCGCTACGCATGACGGCAGAGGAGGAGTAAGGAATGATTTTGATTATAGATAACTACGACAGCTTTACTTTTAATCTGTATCAGCTGATTGGTAAAATTAATCCTGATATCAAGGTTGTGCGCAATGATAAGCTGACGATTGAGGATATCAGAGCAATGCAGCCGGACCACATTATTATTTCACCCGGTCCCGGTAATCCTAAGCAGGCAGGTATTTGTCTGGAGGTTATCCGTCAGCTTGCCGGGGAGTTTCCGATTTTGGGCGTCTGCCTGGGGCACCAGGCGATTGGTGAAGCCTTTGGCGGCAATGTGGTGCATGCGCCGGAGATTGTGCACGGTAAGGCGGATAAGGTGTATCTGGAGGCTGCAAGCCCCATCTTTAAGGATATGCCGGATGGCTTTGAGGCAGCGCGCTATCATTCGCTGATTGTGGAGCCGGAAAGCTTGCCGGATTGCCTGGAGGTTACGGCAAAAACGGCGAAGAACGAGATTATGGCGCTGCAGCATAAAACTCTGCCGGTGTATGGTGTGCAGTTCCATCCGGAGTCGATTATGACGCCGCAGGGACGGACGATTTTAAAAAACTTTTTGAGCCTGTAAAGTAAAACGCAGAATGTACTGAGAAGATGAGTACATTCTGCGTTGTTTTATTATATGAAATGAGTGTTACTGATTTGCAATCAAGACCATGTTAAACAAAAAAAGAAGCAGCAACCACTAAACGTCATGCTGATGAAATCAGCCCTCAGTATACGTCCAAAATCGGTAGTGATAATACTGCTACTATAAATGATACTGTATCATCAAACAATCATGAAGTCAAGTATTCCGTTGCTTCTCCCAAGCACAAAATCGCTGCCGCCATTGCCAGTGCATCCACATTGTTTATGCCGGTACGTGGAAGTCATTGAAGGAGAAGTCGACATGAAGCAGCAACGCGACCAGGTGCGGGAAGCTGGCGATAAATGGCTGAATGACTTGCCAGAATCACGCAGGGCGGAAGTGTTGGGGCGTAAAGGCTTGAAGGCGTGGAACGCTGGCAAGGATTGGCAGGATTACCTGCGAGGCTGGCAAGGATTAGGCAAGCAGGAGAGCAGAGTATTTGAACTTAGGTTGCAGTTTCACGCTGATGAGAAATTGCAACCTAATAAAGATAATGGTATAATAAAAGAAAAGCTAAGGCTCGGCGAAATTTCTAAAACCATTAATGCTAACAAGCAAAACAGGCATATTAAGGGTAGTAGAGGCTATATTGCCGGAAGAAGCCATTTGGACGGTGATTTAGCAGAGCTCAACGGTTAGTTGATGAGTTGAGTACTACTGGCGAGGCTGTTTTTGACAGCAATGGTAATTGGAAAAATAAAGAAAGGGTTGTTAGTGATAAAATTATAGGTGCTCATGTAGATAATGAAAATGGTAAAGAAACGAGGACTAAAGCAGCGGTTATAGTTTATTCTAAAACTGGTAGTCATATTTATCCTAGAAAGGTTGAATGATATGAAATTACAAGAAACTTTTGGGAGAAAAATTAAAATTTTGTGCTTAGATGGTGGTGCGATTGAAGGTCGCGTTATTGACTATTTTCCGACCATTGAAGAGGATGAAGAAGAAAGCATTATTATTAGAAATGAAAATAATGTACTTATTGAAATTGCTAAGCATGAAATTACCGAAATTGAAATGCTTTAAAAGCTCATAGCTATGCTGTGGGCTTTTTTATGCAGTAAATAATTTAATAATTAGCGTATTTTGTGAATTTCACAAGATGCGCTTTTTTATTGCCCAGGAGAGGGCACAATATAGGGCGGAGGCCCATGATATGGAGGTATCAGAACAATGGAAATGAAACAGGTTTACGAAGCACTGGAAAAAGTTGAGAACGGTGCTGACCTCATCGCTGCTATCAAGGGCGAAATCAACACTCTCAACAACGAAGCAAAGAAGCACCGCACGGCAGGAGAGCAGAGCGCGACAAAGCTGAAAAGCATCTTGGAGGCTGTTGCTGGCGGCGCTGTGGCGTATACGGTACTTAAATAATAGTTTATATTTGGGGCCAACGCTGGGGCCAACGCGCCTAAAAAATCGCCGAAAACAGGGCGAAAAACAGTAAAAATCAACAACTTAAAAACGCTTTTTTTACACACAAAAATACCCCGCAACCTGCATGGTTGCGGGGTTTCTTTCATGGTGATCCAGGAGGGATTCGAACCCCCGACCCACGGCTTAGAAGGCCGTTGCTCTATCCAACTGAGCTACTGAACCATATTAACTTGGAGCGGGCGATGGGAATCGAACCCACAACATCAGCTTGGAAGGCTGAGGTTTTACCACTAAACTACACCCGCATGGTCGGAGTGGCAGGATTCGAACCTGCGACACCCTGCTCCCAAGGCAGGTGCGCTACCAAACTGCGCTACACCCCGAATACAAAAAGTATTATACTATTTAATTAAACAGATGTCAAGAGAAAATATATACTTTGTTAATCATAAAGCAGAAGAAAAATATTTGAAATCATATTTTCCTTCTGCCTGAAAGATTGTTTATTTCAGCAGTTCTTCCTTAAGCTCGTAATATTCGCGTGAGAAATAGGGCGTAAGCTGTGCTTCGCGATGGTCATAGCCAAAGGCGCGTTTGGTGAGCGACAAAATCGGCGGTGCCTGAATGCGTTTGGCAACAGCAAAGCCGGCGAATAAATTCCACCAGCGCTCTAAATCGGCAATCAGCGCTGCAGCGTCGGGGCAGGCTTCGTTAATCGCTTCCTGCGTACAGCCTAGCTCTGCGGCCAGCGTGCCTGCCTTGTACCAGCGCAGGATATCTGCCGGTGTAGTCTTGTGCCAGTTTTCGATAAAGGCACGCAGCAGATAATCGTGATAACCATACACCAACGGGTCACCGCCGTTGCCTACTGTCTGCGCATCCGAAAGCTCGGCGCTGGGGCGGATATTGAAGATAGCTTCGGGGATTACCTCACGTTTGTAAATTACTTCGTTCAGATAGCGTCCCAAAGCATATACCTGATGCTTCCAAAGGTCACCAATCATGGCCATGGCACCGCAGATATCGCCGTAGAAGGTGGCGTAGCCAATGGCCAGCTCTGCTTTATTGGAGTTACAGCTGAAGGCGCCGCCGAAGGCTGCAGACGCTGCGGCAATAACACGCGCGCCGCGGTCGCGGGCCTGGATATTTTCTTTAATCAGTCCGCTGAGCTGCAGATTGAAGCTGCTGCCGTCTGCCAGATGGGTGATAGGAGTTTCTTCCAGTTGCTTGACAGTCAGCTCATAGCTTTCGCTGATGGGCATTACGGCGTAGTTGGCGCCAAGTGCCTGCGCCAGCTGCTGCGCGCTATTGCGGGTGGCAGCAGAGTTGAAACGTGAAGGCAAATTGAGCAGCAGCACGTTCTCCGGTCCTAAAATATCTGCATACATGGCGGCGGTTACGGCGCTGTCGATGCCGCCGGAAAGACCGATGGTCATACGTTTGATGCCGCATTGCTGCAAAAATCTGGCGGTGCCGTAGCGTAGAGCGCGATACACGGATTCCGGCTCCTTTGGCAGCTCTGCCGGCGGACAGGTGGGAATGATGCGGTTCGCTTCTGTATCCCAGGTGAATTCTAAAAAGGTATCGGCATACATGGGCGCAGAGGTTACCAGACTGCCGTCCCCGTTGTAGGCGGAAGTGCAGCCGTCGTAGGTGAAGATATTCTTGCCGTTATTCTGGATACCGACGTTGTTGCAATAGATAAGCGGAATGCCTGCGGTGCGTGCCTGCGCACTGAAAAGGCGGTTGCGCTTACGGTTTTTGCCCAGCGTGTAGGGTGAGCAGGAAAGGTTGCATAAAAGCTGTGCTCCGTTGGCTGCCAACGTTTGCGGTACGTTAAGGTGATAGTTTTCCGTCCAGCCGTCCTCGCACAGCATGACGCCGATGCGCAGGCTGGTGCCTCGGATGACGATTTCCAAAGGCTGCAGTGCTTCGCTGACGCTTGCACCTTCTTCGGCGCAGAGTTTCTGCAGGCTGTAAAAATGACGGCAGTCATCAAATTCGCGGTAGTTGGGCAGCGATGTCTTGATGAAGAAGCTGCGTCCCTGATAACCGCCGAGCAGCTTACCGTTTTGGCAGGCAAAGGCGGCGTTGTATTTGCGCACGCGTCCGTCCTCGTTGAGCTTGCCTGGTTCGGTGGCAACGCTGCCGAAGATTACGCAGATATTTTCAGTGGCAGTGACGATTTTTTCGGCATAATAGGCGCAGTCATCCAAAAAGGTCTGCTGCTCCCAAATGTCGCCGATAAGATAACCCGGCAGTGCCATTTCGGGCAGAAGCAGGATATCGGCCTCAAGGCTGCGTGCTTTTTCAATAGCGTCAATGATTTTCTTATAGTTTACATCAGGACGGCCGGGAGTTATTTCCAGCTGTCCGCAGATAATTTTCAGCTTCAATTTATTGTCCTCACAATTTTATTTGCATTTTACATTACTATAGTGCTATTATAACAGAGATGAAGTAATTTCTCTAGCTTAGAGGGGGTTTTTCCTGATGAAACATAACAAAAAAACTAATGCAGCCCGCCGTCTGGACGAGCTGAAGATAGAATACCGTATTATGGAATATCCGGTGGACGAGGAGCATCTGGATGCTGTGCATGTTGCCGCAGAGGTTGGCATGCCTGCATCACAGGTATTCAAAACACTGGTAGTACGCGGTGACAAGAACGGCATTATGTTTGCCGTAATTCCCGGTGATGGCGAGCTTGATTTAAAGGCGTTGGCCAGAGCCAGCGGCAATAAGCGTGCCGAGCTGGTGCATCTGAAGGAGGTTCTGCCGCTGACAGGCTATATTCGCGGCGGCTGTTCACCCTTGGGAGCTAAAAAGAACTACCCTGTATATATGGATGAAACCAGCAATAACTGGCCGGAGATTGCAATCAGTGCCGGTCAGCGCGGTATGCAGATTATTGCGGCACCGGCTGATTTGCAGCGTGCTACGGCTGCAACGCTGGCACCGCTGATTTTTGTAGAGTAACTCTTGTTCCTTCCTATAAAATATGCTATTATAGTCTTGATAACCTATTTGCACAATTGTGTTTGAAAGAAATACGACTGTGCTGGCCTGAAGGCGTATTATTAACGCTGACGGCAGTATGATGTCAAAATTTAAAGAAGAAAGTAGGTTGAATATATGTTATATGTTAGTACAAGAGGGAAAACTGATTTGTTTTCCGCTGCACACGCGATAACCCGTGGCTTGGCAGCGGATGGAGGATTGTTTGTACCGCAGAATATTCCTGCGATGCGTATGGTTGATATAAAGGCGATGGAGCGCAAGCCTTATACGGAGCGTGCTGTTGATGTTCTGCTGCAGTATCTTACTGATTTCAGCGAGGATGAGCTGCGCGAATGTGTAAATGCTGCCTATGCGCCGGAAAAATTCGGTGATAATCCTGTGCCTTTGGTACAGGTAAATGATAACACCGGTGTGCTGGAGCTGTGGCATGGCCCGACGTCTGCTTTTAAGGATATGGCACTGCAGCTTTTGCCGCATCTTTTGACACGTTCGATGCAAAAGACCGGTGAAACGAATAAGGTTGTTATTCTGGTTGCTACCTCCGGTGATACTGGCAAGGCTGCTTTGGAAGGCTTTGCTGATGTTCCGGGTACGCAGATTATCGTTTTCTACCCCAGCGAGGGGGTGAGTGATATCCAGAAGCAGCAGATGATTACCCAGGCAGGCAAAAATGTTAAGGTTTTCGGTATTGAGGGTAACTTTGATGATGCTCAGCACGGTGTGAAGGAAATTTTCGGCAATACTGCGCTCAGTGATGAGCTGGCGAAGAAGGGATATACCTTCTCTTCTGCCAATTCTATTAACTGGGGCCGTCTGGTGCCGCAGATTGTTTACTACTTCAGCGCTTATGTAGATGCTGTGAAGGCAGGCAAGATTACTGCCGGTGACCCGATTAATTTTGTTGTTCCAACAGGCAACTTCGGTGATATTCTGGCAGGCTATTATGCTAAGCTGATGGGCTTGCCGATTGACAGACTGCTGTGTGCATCCAACAGCAATAACGTGCTGACTGATTTTATAAATACCGGTGTTTATGACAGACGCCGTGAGTTCTTTAAAACTGTTTCTCCTTCTATGGATATTCTTGTTTCCAGTAATCTGGAGCGTCTGCTTTACAGTGTGACAGAGCATGATGCTGCGCGTGTGGCAGATTATATGAAGCGTTTGAATACCGAAGGTCATTATGAGATTGACAGCGAGGATCTGAAGCAGATTCAAAGCCAGTTCTTCGGTGCCTGGGTTGATGAGCTGGAAACGAAGGAGGCTATCGGCCGTATTTATAATGATTACCATTATCTGATGGATACGCATACTGCCGTTGCCTGGCGTGCGATGGAAAAATATCGCTTCCTGACCAGTGATGAAACCTATACCGTGGTGCTGTCTACCGCAAGTCCGTATAAATTTGCCGACAGCGTGCTGGCAGCGCTTGATGATGCTCAGCCGCAGGGCAGCAATCCTTTTGAGCTGCTGCAAAAGCTGCATGCCGATACCGGCGCGGAGATTCCGCCGCGTATGCTGGCGCTGGAGAACCTGCCTGTGTTGCATTCCGAGGTTATTCCTGCGGACAAGATGGAGCTGGCGGTTGTGAAGAACCTTGTATAATTGTGGCTTGATGTGAAGAATACTTGCGTTGCGGGTATGTTTTCGCTATAATAAAACCGAAATTTAATATTTATATATGCAAGACTTAGTCTGCCGAACAGCGGACTAAGTCTTTGTCATAAAAGGAGGTATAAAGTGGACTCCAGGAGTGTACTTGAACAGGTGCGCAGCGGCAAGCTGTCGGTGGCTGAGGCGGAGCGCTATTTTAATCGCAAAGCGTACGAGAATTTAAATTATGCGCGTCTTGATACTTCGCGTGAGCAGCGTACGGGCTTTGCGGAGGTTGTTTACTGCAGCGGTAAGCCTGACACGTATTTGGCGGATATTTATAAGCGTCTTTTGGCGGAGCAGGGTGAGGTGTTCGGCACGCGGGCAACGCCGGAGCAGTATGAGCTGGTGCGGCGGCAGCTGCCTGATATTGTTTATGACCCGGTGGCGCGGACGCTGAAGCAGGAGCGCCCGGATAAGGAACGCTGCGGCTGCGTTGTTGTGTGTACTGCGGGTACTGCCGATATTCCCGTTGCGGAGGAGGCGGCGCAGACGGCGGAGTTTTTCGGGACGCATGTGGAGAGGCTTTACGATGTAGGCGTGAGCGGTATTCACCGTCTTTTGGATAAGGTGGATTTACTGCAGCAGGCGAATTGTGTGGTGACTGCTGCAGGTATGGAGGGTGCGCTGGCGAGTGTTATCGGCGGACTTGTGCGTAATCCGGTGATTGCGGTGCCGACTTCTGTCGGATACGGTGCGAGCTTTCATGGGCTGAGTGCGTTGCTGACGATGATTAATTCCTGCGCTAACTGTGTTTCTGTTGTGAATATTGATAATGGCTATGGTGCGGGGATTATTGCGACGCAGATTAACAGGCTGGCGTGCAAGTGAGGTAACAATATGCCAAAAGATTTAGAAATGCAGGCGGAAGCCAAGTTTGCCGTGCTGCAGCAGGATCTGCGGCGCTTGGGCAGTGTGCTGGTTGCATTCAGCGGTGGCGTTGATTCGACGTTTTTGCTGCAGGCGGCTCATTTGACTCTTGGCGATAAGGCGCTTGCGGTGACGGCGCGTTCCGGCGTTGTGCCGCAGCGTGATATAGCAGAGGCAGAGAAGTTCTGCCGGAAGCAGGGAATCCGTCATCTTTACTTTGATTTTGATGAGCTGCAGGTGCCGGGGTTTGCCGAAAATCCGCCGGACCGCTGCTATATCTGCAAAAAAACGCTGTTCAGCAATTTTCTGCGCATTGCACAGGAAAACGGTGCTGTGCTTTGCGAAGGCTCGAATATGGACGACCTTGGCGATTACCGCCCAGGCCTGAGGGCTTTGTCGGAGCTTAATGTACAGAGCCCACTGCGCACTGCAGAGCTGACGAAGGAGGAAATCCGCCTGCTGTCGCATAAGCTGCAGCTGCCGACTTGGGATAAGCCGTCATTTGCTTGTCTTGCTTCGCGCTTTGTTTACGGTGAGCGTATTACAGCGGAGAAGCTGGCGGCGGTGGATAAGGCGGAGCAGCTTTTGTGGGAGCTGGGCTTTATGCAGTTCCGTGTGCGTGTGCATGGCAGTTTGGCGCGCGTTGAGCTGTTGCCCGAGCAGCTGGAGCAGGCGGTGGCTGAACCGATGCGCAGTACGATTTACAGAGGATTGAAGGCTGCTGGTTTTGCTTATGTGGCACTTGATTTGCAGGGCTATCGTACAGGCAGCATGAATGAAACTTTGAAGCAGGATTAAATTATACTTACAGCGAATTTTAGCATTAGCCTGTTATAAGTATGCAGGCTTCAAATTAGGAGGAAGATTTATGAAAAGCTTATATTTGGAATGTAATGCCGGCATCAGCGGCGATATGCTGGTAGCAGCACTTTTGGACCTGGGCGCGGACAAAGAGGCACTGGATAAGGCTCTGCAGAGTATTCCTGCGAAGGGCTTTGAGTATAAAATCAGCAGAGTGTCTAAAGCAGGCGTTGGCTGCTGCGATTTTGATGTTATTTTGGACGAGGAGCATGCTAACCATGACCACGATATGGCCTTTTTGCATGGCAACGGAGATGCTGTAGTGCATAGCCATGAGCATGAACATCATCATGACCACGAGCATGAGCATGAGCACAGCCATGTGCCGCATGAGCATCATCATCACCATGAGCACCGCGGTCTGCATGATGTTATTGCGATTATTGATGCTACGGATATGAGTGCTGCAGCCAAGGAATTGGCGTTGAAAATTTTTGATATTATTGCGGATGCCGAGGCGAAGGCGCATGCAGTGGAGAAGAATGCAGTGCATTTCCATGAGGTTGGCGCGATTGATTCCATCGTTGATATTGTGGCGATTGCTGTGTGTGCCGATAGCCTAGGCGTTGAAAACGTAATTGTGCCGGAGCTGTGCGAGGGCCGCGGTACTGTCCGCTGTCAGCATGGCGTGCTGCCGGTGCCTGTTCCTGCAACGGCCAATATTATGCAGCGCTTTGGCTTTAATGTACGCTTGCTGCCGGTGCAGGGCGAGCTCGTTACACCGACCGGTGCTGCTGCCGCTGCTGCGCTGATGACTACGGACGAGCTGCCGCAGAGCTTTAAGATTCTGGGCATCGGTCTGGGAGCAGGCAAGCGTCAGTATGAGCGTCCCAGCATTTTGCGTGCGCTGATGATTGAGGATAATGCGCAAAAAAAAACTCTGTAAACGGTAACGCTTTGCAGACAGATTGCATCTGCCAACTGCAGTCTGATATTGATGACTGCAGCGGCGAGCTTTTGAGTTACACGCTGGAGCGCCTGCTGGCGGCAGGAGCGCTGGATGCTCATTATCAGCCGGTGTTTATGAAGAAGAGCCGTCCGGCGTGGGAGCTTACTGTTATCTGCCGCGAGGAGGACAGAGCGAGGCTGGAAGCGCTGATTTTTGCGGAAACGACAACAATCGGCATTCGTCGTGCGCGCATGGAGCGCACTGTGCTGCCGCGTTGCAGGGATGTGGTGCACACTGCTTACGGTGATGTGGCGGTGAAGCGCTGCCTGCTGGACAGTGGCGAACGCTGTTATGTTGAATATGACAGCGCTGCCAAACTGGCGCAGGAGCAGGGAGTACCGCTGCAGGATATCTATCTAGCGGCACAGCTGACGCAAAAAAACATAAATTAGCCACAAAAGTGTGGTATAATATCTCCATAATACGTCAGAGAATGGAGAAAAAATGACTAATGTTTTCGATTTGATAGAAGAATTTTATACACAGGATGAAGAATGGAATTCGGTATTGCAGCAAGCCTGTGCTGAGGATTTCCTGCGCTATAAAACATGGCAGGGAGCCAAAGACGGCGAGCTGGTCAAGATTTGGGATTATATTACGATTCTTTGTATTTACCTTGGCAATTCCGAGAACTTTCTCGGTGATATGTCACGTGAGGATTTTATTGACTGCGTAGGCTGGTGCTGCCGCAATGTTTCCGGCTTCCCGGCAACGGAGAGCAACATCGCACATTTCCTGGATGTTATGCAGGAGTTTTATGCATATATGAAAAAGAAACGCATTATTACCCGTGATAATGCGCCTGCCGAAGCTAAAGCAAAGCTGCTGGCTGACGGAAAACTGCAGATTGTCGGCAAAGATGGCAGCTTTTTGCCGGGACATGACCGCTACAATCTGTATTCTACGCCGGATTTGCCGACGAAGGTGTACTTGAACATCGGCGAGAGAATGCAGAATCTGCTGGATGATGTGCAAAGCTACTATACGCAGAAGCAGTTCCGTCGCGATCTGGAGCGGGCCGATTTTCTCTTCGGCGGTATTTTTCAGAACGGTACAGTTCAGGAAAAGCCGGGTACGGAGGAATATTCACAGACCTTCTGGGATTATTTTCTCTTTGACTATCGTCTGCTTGAAGATGACAAAACGCCTCTGCAGCATTACCGTGATGTAATTTGCCGTGATGCTTCCGAGATGGATACCTCCGTTGATATTTTGAATGAGCTGATTAAGGCAAAGCTGGTTCTCTTTGATGTGCAAAGACGCACGGAGGAGGGAATGTATGTCTGCAGAAATATTTTCACCAATGAAAAATATACGCTGATGCTGCCGGTAGATGATAATATTGACACAGAAGGCTATATTTTCATGGGCCATATTTTTTATGAAAATAACATGGTGATGAACTTCCTGCGCGGACTGGTGATGTCGCAAACCTCGCGTAAGCGCTTTTTCGAGGTTGTCAGTGCGGCGAAAGACTGGTTTGCCGTGCGCCAAAGCGGCGAGATGAGCTGGGATGAGTTCATCAACCGTAATCCGATGTTCGTACGCCATGTTTCTGTTTTGTATGCAATCTATGTGCGTATGGAGGGCTTTAATTTCAGTACGCAGATAAGTGATTATCAGCCTGCGGCGCTGCTTGAGGACAAGACCTCGGCAATGCTGGAATCTCTTAGAGGAACAGGCCTTTTTTCTGCCTATGATATACAGCTGATGCGTACCATGTGGAGCGATTTTATGCTTCGTGGCAATGCTTTGCCTGATAATACAGACGCTGATTTTGAGCATTGGACGGCAGCGGTTATGTACTGCTTTGTTAAGCTGAATGATGTTTATACATTTACGGAAAAGCAGGTTTTTGCTATGTGCCGTGCTACCGACCATGCAAAGCTGAAGCAGATGATAGATATGCTAAATGAAACCTTGCAGCTGGAGGCACACGACCCGCGTTATGTTAACGAAGAGGGTTTGCTGCTGATGCTGCTGCAGTGAGAGGAGGCACCAGAATATGAAGTGTGATTTTTGCGGCCACGAGGTTGCTCCCGGCACAGTGGAATGTCCGTATTGCCATTATCAGTTCAAGATTGATGCGCAGGTGCTCAGTCCGGAGGAGCGTGATACCTTTGAGGGCGTGACGATAGACGAGAGCGCAGGCACAGAGGAAAACAAAAGTGCCAGGGAAGGCGCTGTATATGACAGCGGTGCTGATGCTTATAATGAAAGACAGCAGCAGGTGCCGCCGAATATCAAGGTACATACCTTTGGCTGCGGCAGCGGCATTCTGATTACTTTTCTGATTTTGTGCGGCATTGTGGCAGTTATCTTCTTTTTGCTGCCGACGTTTATTGTCTTTGCCGCTGTGGGCGCAATTGTTTTGTTTATCATGCGCCTTTTTATGGGCTTTTAAAGGCTTAAAAAATGTATTTCTGACGGCCGGCAGTGTTGCCTTGGGCAGAGCTGCCGGCTGTTTTTGCCTGTTGTAGAAATTTTTTCAAAAAAATTTTAAAAAGCCGTAAAAATATAGAGGATTTTTCTGATTGACGGCGAATAATATGCAGGTACACAATGTGTGAAAAGAATAGGAGGCATAAGATATGCATAGTTACAGCATGGATCTTGGCGGCAGAACTCTTACTATTGAAGCCGGCAAGATTGCAAAACAAGCTAATGGCGCTGTATTAGTTCGTTATGGCGATACCGCCGTAGTAGTTGCCGTTACCGGCACCAAGACCCCGCGTGAGGGTGTAGACTTCTTCCCTTTGACTGTTGATTTTGAAGAAAAAATGTACGCCGTAGGTAAAATCCCCGGTGGCTTTATTAAACGCGAAGGCCGTCCGTCTGAGCAGGCTATCCTGACCAGCCGTCTGATTGACCGTCCGATTCGCCCGATGTTCCCGGAAGGCTACCACAACGATGTACAAATTGTTGCTACCGCTGTTTCCGTTGATCCCGACAATGCTCCGGATATGCCCGCTATGATCGGTGCATCCTGCGCTTTGTCTATTTCCGATATTCCGTTCGAAGGTCCTATCGCCGGTGTGCGCGTAGGCCTGATTGATGGTGAATTCATCATCAACCCGACTGTTGAACAGGCTAAAATCAGCCAACTGAACCTGGCTGTTGCCGGCACCAAAGACGCTATCCTGATGGTAGAAGCAGGTGCTAACGAAGTTTCCGAAGAAACCATGCTGGATGCTATCTGGTTCGGTCATGGCGTAATCAAACAACTCGTTGAGTTCCAGGAGAAAATCGTTGCTGAAATCGGCAAAGAGAAAATGGAAGTTCCGTTCTACGCTCCGCCTGAAGAAATGGCTGCGGAAATCGAAGAATACGGTGCTCAAAAACTCAAAGATGCTCTGATGGATGCTAACAAGCTGGAGCGCGAAGAAAACGTTGCTAAGGTTAAAGCTGAAATCGCTGAAGTATTCCTGGAGAAATATCCTGATAATGCTAAAGACGTTGCTTACATCACCCAAAAGTTGGTTAAGAAAATCGTTCGCCGCACTATCTCTGTAGATAAGATTCGTCCTGACGGCCGTCAATTAGACGAAGTACGTCCGGTAAGCTGCGAGGTTGGCCTGCTGGCTCGTCCGCATGGCAGCTCTCTGTTCACCCGTGGTCAGACTCAGATTTTGAACGTTCTGGCTCTGGCTCCGCTGCGTGAAGCACAGATTCTTGATGGTCTTGGCGCTGAGGAAACCAAGCGTTATATCCATCACTACAACTTCCCGCCGTACAGCGTAGGCGAAACCAAACCGTTGCGTAGCCCCGGCCGTCGTGAAATCGGTCATGGTGCTCTGGCTGAGCGTGCTTTGCGTCCGGTTATTCCTTCCGAAGAGGAGTTCCCGTATGCAATCCGTCTGGTATCAGAGGTTCTGGAATCCAACGGTTCCTCCTCCATGGGCTCTGTTTGCGCAAGCACTCTGTCCCTGATGGATGCAGGCGTTCCTATTAAGGCTCCTGTTGCCGGCGTTGCTATGGGCCTTGTTAAGGATGGCGAATACTTCACTATTCTGACTGATATCCAAGGTCTGGAGGATGCTCTGGGCGATATGGACTTCAAGGTTGCAGGTACCGAAAAGGGTATTACTGCTATCCAGATGGATATTAAGATTGACGGTATCAACAAGGATATCTTCACTCAGGCTTTGGCACAGGCTAAACGTGGCCGTGAGTTCATCATGGGCAAAATGATGGAATGCATCAGCGAACCGCGCAAAGAGCTGTCCAAATATGCTCCGAAGATTACTACTATCCATGTAGATCCTGATAAGATTGCTAAGGTTATCGGACCTGGCGGCAAGATGATCAAGAAGATTGTTGACGAAACCGGCGCTAAGATTGATATCGATGATACCGGTCGCGTATTTATTGCTGCTGTTAACACCGAGGCTGCTAATAAAGCTATCGAGATGATCGAAGGCATTACTGCCGAAGCTGAGGTTGGCAAGGTTTATACCGGTAAAGTTACCCGTCTGATGAACTTTGGTGCTTTCGTTGAGATTCTGCCTGGCAAGGAAGGTCTGGTACATATTTCCCAGCTGTCTACCGAGCATGTAGATAAGGTTGAGGATGTTGTAAGTGTTGGCGATGAAATTGTTGTTAAGGTTACCGAAATCGACAACAAGGGCCGCATTAACCTGTCCCGCAAGGCTGTTCTGATGAAGAGCGTACAAAAATAATTTGTGAATTTAAAAGAGCTGTCGCATTTGTGACAGCTCTTTTTTGTAGATTGGAGGAGTGAGTTACTAATGAAAACACGTGGTTTTGAAAAGGTTGCCAGGTATATGGATGTTGAGTTCCCGATGCCGGAGCGCAAGACACAGTTCAGCGCCGGTTATGACATCAGCGCTGCCGAAGAGGTTGTACTGGAGCCGGGTAAGCTGGTGCTGGTGCCTACAGGTGTGAAGGCTTATATGCAGACAGGCGAGTTCTTGGGCCTGCATATCCGCAGCAGCATGGCGGTAAAGAAGCATCTGATGCTGGTGAATAATGTCGGTATTATTGATGCCGATTATTATAATAATGCTGATAACGAAGGTCACATTATGGTGGCTTTGATGAATATGGGTACCGAGGCTGTTACGATTCCGCAGGGCGAGCGCATTGCCCAAGGTATTTTTTACAATTACCTGACGGTGGATGATGATGATAAGGTAGCAAAAGCAGTCCGTGGCGGCGGCTTCGGCAGCACAGGCAAATAATAATATCATACTATTACCTTCACTTGGAGATTCTGTTAAAAGTGTAAATAGTTTACAATTTTAACGAAAAAGTGTAGACAATATAGGGAAATATGATATAATTAGTTTAGATAATTTTGGAAAAATGGAGGTTTTCTCGATGCAGAAAATTGATCAGGCATGTGTAAACACTCTTCGCTTTTTGGCAGCAGACCAGGTAGAAAAGGCTAAATCCGGCCATCCTGGCTTCCCTCTGGGTACCGCTCCTTTGATGTACACCATTTGGGACCGCTTTATGAATTATAATCCGGCTGATCCGCAATGGTTCAACCGCGACCGTTTCATCCTTTCTCCGGGTCACGGCAGCGCTTTGCTGTATGCTATGCTGCATCTGGCAGGCTATGACCTGTCCCTGGATGAGCTGAAAAACTTCCGTCAATGGGGCAGCAAAACTCCGGGCCATCCGGAATTCGGCTTGACTCCTGGCGTTGACGTTTCTACCGGTCCTCTGGGCCACGGCTTTGCTATGGGCGTTGGCTTTGCTATTGCCGAAGCTATGCTGGGCGCAAAGTACAACAAACCTGATTTCCCGGTTGTTGATCACTATACCTTTGGTCTGACCTCTGACGGCGACCTGATGGAGGGCGTTTCCTGCGAGGCTGCTTCTCTGGCAGGTACCCTTGGCTTGGGCAAACTGATTTACTTATATGATGATAACAAGATTACTATCGAAGGCAGCACCGATATTGCCTTCACTGAGGATGTTGAAGCCCGCTTCAAGGCTTATGGCTGGCAGGTTCTGCGCGTAGAAAGCAGCGAGGATGTTGACGCTATGCAGGCAGCTATCGAAGAAGCTAAGGCTGATACTATGCATCCTTCTCTGATTATTGTACGTACTCACATCGGCTTCGGCAGCCCGAAACAGGACAGCCCGTCCTGCCATGGCGAGCCGCTGGGTGGTGAAGCATTGGCAGCTACCAAAGAAAAAGCCGGCTGGCCACAGGAAATGTTCTATGTACCTGCTGAGGTTAAAGAACATTTTGCTGCTAAGCTGGATGGCTGCGCTGCAAATGAAGCTGCCTGGAATGCTTTGATGGATGACTATAAGATGGTATATCCTGAGCTGGCTAAAGAACTGGAAGACCGCATTGCTGGCAACTCCATGGTTAACCTGACTGCTCTGGAAGCAATCTTCAAGGATACCGTTAAGAACGCTACCCGCGAAGCAAGCGGCGATATTATCCAAGTTCTGGCTGCACAGTTGCCTGAGCTGGTTGGCGGCAGTGCTGACCTTGGCCCGTCCAACAAAACTATCATGAAAACCGGCGGTTACTTCTCCAAGCTGGACAGAACCGGCCGTAATATTCACTTTGGCGTTCGTGAACACGCTATGGGTACCGTTTTGAACGGCATTTCCCTGCATGGCGGCTTCATTCCCTTCGGCGGCACCTTCCTGGTATTCGCTGACTTCCTGCGTCCTACCATCCGTATGGCTGCACTCATGGGAATTCAGTCTGTATTCGTACTGACTCACGACAGCATTGCACTGGGCGAAGACGGTCCTACTCATCAGCCGATTGAAACCACTATGGCTCTGCGTCTGATTCCGAACGTAAGCGTTATCCGTCCGGCTGACGCTCTGGAAACTGCTACCGCATGGCAACAGGCTTGCCTGAACAAACATAAACCTACCTGCCTGCTGCTGAGCCGTCAAAAGCTGACTGCACTGCATGACTATGCAGCAACCATCCATGAAAACGCTCATAAGGGCGCTTATGTACTGAGTCCGGCTAAGAACGAGGCTAAGGCTGTTCTGATCGGTACCGGCAGTGAAGTACATCTGGCACTGGCTGCACAAGCTAAGCTGGCAGAAGAGGGCATTGACGTTAGCGTTGTATCTATGCCTTGCTGGGATGCTTTTGATGCTCAAAGCGATGAGTACAAGGAAAGTGTTCTGCCTGCAGGCGTAACCAAGTTTGCTGTTGAAGCAGGCGTTCCTTACGGCTGGAGCCGTTACACCGGCACTGAAAAGAATGTTCTGGGCATTACCACCTTCGGCGCTTCCGCACCCGGCGATGTAATGATGGAAAAATACGGCTTTACTGTTGAAAACCTGGTTGCAAAGGTTAAAGCAGCGCTGTAATTATAAGTTTAAATTGAGCTTAGAGACCACTCTGCGGAGTGGTCTTTTTGTGTTGCATGTAAAGAGTTAGTTTCGCTGTTTGGCCTGCCTTGTTCAGATACAGCGATTGAAAAAACAGAATCTTATCATATACATTTTTAGCACTTGTTTTTTATACATTTTATGCATACGGATTGTATAAAATGTGTTATAATAAGAAGATAATAATGTATAACTGTCTTCATTACGCTGTCGCGCTTCTGCCGGCACGTAAGCGAGCAGGAGGTGCCGGATATGGAAGAAAAAAATATAAAGGACACTATCAGGGCCAAGGCTGCAGAAGCCGCTGAAGCTGCTGCCGAAGCAGCGGAAACACAGGACAAGGAAGAATATGGTGATATACGTATTGCCGACGAGGTTATCTGTATCGTTGCCAGCTTGGCGGCGCAGGAGGTGCCGGGAGTTGTCGGCATGAGCGGTGGTCTGACAGATGGCATTAACCGCTTCTTGGGCAAGGAGAACGCTTCTAAGGGCGTACATTTGCATTTTGAAGGCAAGACGGTAAATGCCAGTGTGTATATTGTTATTGAATACGGCTGCTGCATTCCGGAGATTGCTTTGGAGGTACAGGAAAAGGTTAAAGATGCTATTGAGGCTATGACAGGTTACGAGGTGCAGTTTGTCGATGTCAATGTCGAAGGCGTGGCCAAGAGGCGTGAAAGCGAGCTGGAAAAGGAAAGCTCATCTGATGTAGATATGGCGGAAATTTTGCAGGCGCAGGCTAAGCGTGCGGAAGCAACGGAGGCCAATTCCTTTGAGCAGCAGCTGGTTAATCTCCATGATAACCATGATTTTGAGCTGCCACCGGAGGAAGACATGGATGAAAAGCATAGGAAGTTTTTAGAGGAGGATTAACTGTTATGGGTATTGCGGATAGAATTATCCTGACGCTGTATACGATATTAATGACGGTAGCTTCAGTGCTGACGCTGCTGTGCAGCCTGGGCGTTTTCTCTGATACCGGTATGGTAGCGTTTATCAGCCATATTCCGGGCAACTGGGTTTATGCTGTCGGCGGCGTGATTATGCTGCTGGTGAGCGTACGCCTGCTGATTACCGGCCTGGGACTGACGGGCGTAAGCTCGCTGAAGCTGAGTGACAGCGATAAGGGCAAGGTGCTTGTAGGCAAGGGAGCATTGGAGGATTATATTGCTGTTCTGTCGCAGGAAATATACGGCATCCATCATGTAAAGGTTATTGTGAAGTTGGAGGATCAATGCATTGATGTACGCATTAATGCTTCGATTGAACCCGGCATAAATATTCCGGAAACCTCCGGTGAGATTAAGACCAACGTCCGTGAAACCATCAAAAAGGTTACCGGCATTGAGGTTAAGGAAATAGAGCTGTTCTTCAAACAGATTAAAGCAAAGGAAGAATAGGAGGCAGAAGCTATGTTTAACGATATTCTTAATGATATCTGGAATAATTATCGCGGCCGTCTGCTTTGCTCGGTGTTTGGCCTGTTTATCGGCGTGGTTGTACTGTGGCTGGGATTTTTCCAGGCACTGTTTCTGATGCTCTGCATCGGCTTGGGCTTTTTTATCGGCAATAAGCTGGATAAGAAAGAGGATTTGCTGGAGTGGTTGGATAGGTTGTTGCCGCCAGGATACCACAGATAACAGTGGTAGTGGCGAAAGACAAGGCATCATTTGTTTTACAAGGGCTCCTAGGAGTACGAGGCTGTACGCCGTCGTCGCCCTTGATTCACATCTGATACCTTCTATTTCGCCTCAAATTAATAGGTGGCGGCGAAAGATAAGGCACCATCTGCCTAATCTGAATCCATCATCATACAAGATATTTATTAAAATTTTTATACAAGGAGAGTGTGCAAATGATTCGTAGACTTGCAAGAGAGGTTGCCTTACAGGCGTTATTCCAAATAGACTTTACCGGTAATGAGGTAGAACAGGCTGTTGACGCAGCTCTGGATGAGCATGAAGAGCTGCATCCGGAGGCTGCGGTAGACAAGGCTTTGGATATGCATAAGGAGCTGGGAGCAGCAAGTGCCAGAAATTATGTAAAGAAATATTCCATGGTGCTTGTTAACGGCGTTGTAGAAAACAAAGAGGCTATTGATGCGACCTTGAACAGCTGTGCAACCGACTGGACTGTAGAGCGCATGCCTGCTACCGACAGAAATATCCTGCGCGTAGCAGTTTTTGAAATGCGCCATGAAAAGCCTGCCCTGGCTGCAGGTGTTGCTATCAATGAGGCAGTGGAGATTGCCAAGGCTTATGGTACCGAGGAATCTCCGCGCTTTATCAACGGTGTTTTAGGTAAGCTGGCAAGAAAATGAGCCAGAAGGTTTATTTAGGCATTGATACCAGCTGTTATACTACCTCTGCTGCACTTTTGGCAGAGGACGGCAGCTTGCTTGCCGAGGCCAGACAGATTTTAAGCGTTAAGCCGGGACGCTGCGGCCTGCAGCAGTCCGAGATGGTTTTTCAGCATACACGCAATCTGCCGCGTTTGGTAGAGGAGGTATTTGCCGATAAGGATTGCACCTTGGCGGCAATCGGTGTCAGCGGTTATCCGCGTCCGCTCGCGGACTCCTATATGCCGGCGTTTCTTGCCGGTATGAGCGTTGCCCGCAGCCTGGCGGCTGCCTATAAAGTGCCGCTGGAGGTCATCAGCCATCAGGAAAATCACTTGGAGGCCGGTCTTTGGTCGGCAGGCGGTCCGCAGGCGGAGCGCTTTTTGCTGCTGCACGCCAGTGGTGGTACTACTGATTTGCTGCTGTGCGAACGTCGTGAGGACAGCCGCTACAACCTGACGCAGGTTGGCGGCAGTTTGGATTTGCATGCCGGTCAGTTTGTGGACCGCATCGGTGTGGCGCTGGGACTGCAGTTTCCGACAGGTCCGGCGCTGGAGCAGCTTGCAGAACAGGCGGAAGCGCCGCTGGAGCTGCCGGTGTCCGTGCGTAAGCTGGATGTGAGCTTATCGGGACCTGCAACTGCCGCTATGCGCAAGTTGGAGGCTGGGGCGGATGCTGCTTCTCTGGCCTTGGGCGTGGAGCATACGCTTGCGGAAACCTTTGCCCGTCTGCTGCGTAACGGTGCAGCGGCATATGGTGTGCGAGATGTGATTTTGGTTGGCGGCGTCGGCTCCAACAAGTACATCCGCAAACACGTTGAAGAAAAGCTGGCGAAGCGCCGTGTGCGCCTGTGGGTGCCGGAAGGACGCTTCAGCTGTGATAATGCCAGTGGCTGTGCCGCTGTTGCCTGGAGATTACATAAGAAAAATGACTGAAGCTGTTTATTCGGTAAGCGAAATAAATAATTTCATAAAGCATATACTGGAGCAGGAGCCGGAGCTGCGTAATCTGCAGGTTGTCGGTGAAATCTCTAATTTTAAGCGATATCCTTCAGGTCATTGCTATTTTACTTTGAAGGATGCCGGTGCGGTGCTCAAATGCGTAATGTTCCGCAGTAAGGCTGTTAATCTGCGCTTTCAGCCGCAAAATGGCGATACAGTTGTTGCTGTAGGCCGTCTGGCTGTTTATGAACGCGACGGTGTTTATCAGCTGTATACCGATTTACTGCTGCAGCAGGGCGTGGGCGATTTGATGCAGGCTTACGAAAAGCTCAAGCAGAAGCTGGAGCGTGCAGGCCTGTTTACGCCTGAGCGTAAACAGCAGCTGCCGCTGCATCCGCGCACTGTGGGAATTATTACTTCTCCTGCAGGTGCCGCTGTGCGTGATGTCATAACAGTGTCACGCAGGAGAAATCAAGGCATAAAGCTTTTGCTTTATCCTGTTAAGGTGCAGGGTGAGGGCGCTTCGGCGGAAATTGCTGCGGCGATTGAATTCTTTAACCGTAAAAAGCTGGCTGACGTCCTTATTGTAGGACGTGGCGGCGGTTCTATTGAGGATTTATGGGCCTTTAACGAAGAAATTACCGTAAGAGCGGTGGCTGCCTCCAAAATTCCGGTAGTCAGCGCTGTAGGTCATGAAACAGATTTTACGCTGTGTGATTTTGCTGCCGACGTGAGGGCTGCGACACCGTCGCAGGCCGCGGAGCTGGTGGTGGCTGATGTTGAAGGCTACAAGCAACACGTTGCCTATCTGGAGCAACGTGCGCGCAGCCTGCTGTCAGCATTGCTGACGCAGCAGCAGCACAGATTGGATAATTTAGTTAATTCGTGGGCGTTGCGTGACCCGGAAAGGCTTTTTGCCGACCAGTCGCAGCGTCTTGATACTGCTTCGCGCAGATTGCGTGAGGCCTTGGAGCTGCATATGCAGCAGGATGAGCATAAGCTGGCGCTGGCGGCAGCAAGGCTGGACAGCCTCAGTCCGCTGGCTGTTTTGGGACGAGGCTATTCTGTGAGCCAAAAATCCGATTATACGCTGGTAAGCAGTGTTGATGACCTCAGATGGGGTGATGAGCTGCTGACAACAGTCGCAGACGGTGTGATAACCTCGGTTGTGCAGCAGGTAGAAAGGCGGTAAGAAATGGCAGCGAAAAAGATTGCAAAGAACATAAAGTTTGAAGATGCCTTGAGCGAGCTGGAAGCACAGGTACAGCTCCTGGAAAGCGGTGAGCTGCCTTTGGATAAGGCGCTTGATGTTTTTAAGTATGGTGTGGAGCTGAGCCGCGTCTGCAGCAGCAGACTGGAAACAGTGAAGCAGGAGGTTGAAAAAATCGTCGTTACCGACAGTAATGACGCTGGCTATAAATTAGAAGCATTCCAGGATTTGGAGGTAAAATAATGGATTTTAAAGCTTATTATGCTAACCAGCAAAAACTGGTAGAAAACTATTTGAAGAACAGAATTGCCAAAAAGGGTATTTCCAAGGTAGATGAAGCTATGGAATACAGCCTGATGGCAGGCGGTAAACGCATTCGTCCGATTCTGCTGATGGCTGCGGCAGAGGCTGTGGGCAGCAAGGGCTACAATTATTTGCCCGTGGCTTGCGGTCTGGAAATGATTCACACCTATTCTCTGATTCACGATGACCTGCCGTGCATGGATGACGATGATTATCGTCGCGGCCGTCTGACCAATCATAAGGTTTTTGGTGAAGCTATGGCAGTGCTTGCCGGTGACGGCCTGCTCACTTTGGCATTTGAGGTAATGCTTGAACAGAAAAATGTTGATCCGAAGGTTTTGATCGAAACTGTACGCGAAATGGCTATGTGTGCCGGTAACTTCGGTATGGTTGGCGGCCAGGGCCTTGATTTGGAATTTGAAGGCAAAAAGATTACGCCGGATGAGCTACGCAAACTGCATGCGGGCAAGACCGGTGCGCTTTTTATTGCTGCCATTCGCGGCGGTGCGCATCTGGCCGGCGCTAATGACCAGCAGCTTTTGGCTCTTACCAAATTTGCTGATTTGCTGGGACTTGCCTTCCAGATTACCGACGATATCCTTGATGTCGAAGGTACTGAGGAGGAGCTTGGCAAGCCGGTAGGCAGCGATGCTAAGAACCACAAATCTACTTATGTAACACTGTACGGCCTGCAGGCAGCACACGAGTTGGCAGAAAAGACTGTGGCAGAGGCTTTGGAATGTCTGGAAATGTTTGGCGAGAACGCAGAGCCCTTACGTGAAATTACCCGCCTGATGACTGACAGAAAGAAGTAATTATGGCAGAGAATAAATTTTTAGATAAAATTAATTCACCGGCTGATGTCAAAAAGCTTTCCGTGCCGCAACTGGAGCAGCTGGCTAAGGAAATCAGACAGCTTTTAATCAGTGTTATTTCACACACCGGCGGCCATCTGGCGCCGAACCTGGGCGTGGTAGAGCTGACTTTGGCCTTACATAAGGTTTTCGATACGCCTGAGGATAAGATTATTTTTGACGTAGGTCATCAGGCCTATATCCATAAAATTATCACCGGACGCAGGGAACAATTTCCTACGCTGCGCCAATACGGCGGTCTTTCCGGCTTCCCGAAGCGCAGTGAAAGCGAGCATGACGCATTCGGTACCGGTCATTCCAGTACGTCTATTTCTGCAGCGCTTGGCATGGCCTGCGCCCGCGACCTGCAGGGAGAGGATTATAATGTTGTAGCTGTTATTGGCGACGGCTCCATGACCGGCGGCATGGCTTTTGAGGCGCTGAATAACGCCGGTATGCTGCATAAAAATATGATTGTTGTACTCAACGATAACGAAATGTCTATTTCCAAAAACGTGGGCGCGATGAGTGAATATCTGTACCAGCTGCGTACAGGCGAAACCTATAACAAAATTAAAAATGATATTGAGGGCTGGCTCAAAAATATGGAATTCGGCAGTGATGTGCTGAAGGCTATCCGCCGCCTGAAGGGCAGCGTAAAGTACCTGATGGTGCCGACTTCTATTTTTGAAGAGCTGGGCTTTACTTATTTGGGACCGGTTGATGGACACGATCTGGATGGCTTGCTGGATGTACTGCAGGCTGCCAAAAAGATTGACGGACCGGTTATGGTACACGTGCTGACGAAAAAGGGCAAGGGCTACAAGCCTGCCGAAGAAAGCCCAAATAAGTTCCACGGTACAGGCCCCTTTGATATTGCTACCGGCAAAAAGATTACTAATCCGAATGCACCCGTAAGCTATACCGAAGTTTTTGGTAAAACTTTGACTAAACTGGCTGATATCGACGATAAAATCGTGGGTATTACTGCTGCGATGCCTGACGGCACCGGCTTGAATATTTTTGCCGAGGCGCATAAGGATCATTTCTTTGATGTTGGTATTGCCGAGCAGCATGCGGTTACTGCGGCTGCAGGCATGGCTGCTGCCGGAATGAAGCCTGTGGCGGCAATTTATTCTACCTTCATGCAGCGTGCTTATGACTCCATCATGCACGATATCTGCATGCAGAAGCTGCACGTAACGCTGTGTCTGGACCGTGCCGGTCTTGTCGGTGATGACGGCTATACGCATCATGGCGTTTTTGATTACGCTTATCTGCGCAGTATTCCCAACATGACCATTATGGCGCCGAAGGACGAGAATGAACTGCAGCATATGCTTAAGACTGCGCTGGATTTTGACGGACCTGTTTCCGTGCGCTATCCGCGCGGCAGCGGTGTGGGCGTTGCGCTGGATACGCAGTGGCAGGATTTGCCGATTGGTAAGGCAGAGGTGCTGCGTACAGGCAAGGATGTCTGCTTCTGGGCGATTGGCAGCATGGTGCAGACTGCTCTTGATGCAGCGGAGCTGCTGGAAGCGCAGGGAATCAGCGCAGGTGTTGTGAATATGCGTTTTGCCAAACCGCTGGATGTTGAACTCTTGCGTGAGCATGCGCAAAGCTACGGCAAGATTATTACTCTGGAAGAAGGCGTGCTGGCAGGCGGTGTCGGCAGCGCAATTCTTGAAGAGCTTAATGAAAATAAACTGTTGGAGCAGTGTGAAGTACGTTGCTTCGGCATTCCTGACGAATTTGTTATGCATGGCGACAAAAAGCTGTTGTTCCGTGATTTGGGACTGGATACGCCAACCACTGTTGCCAAGGCTGCAGCATTTGTAAAGGGTGAAGAAGAGTGAAAAAAGAAAGACTTGATGTTCTGTTAGTTAACCGCGGCATGTTTGAAAGCCGTGCCAAAGCGCAGGCGGCGGTTATGGCAGGACAGGTATTGGTCAATGAACAGAAAATAGATAAACCGGGTACACCGGTGGCTCCGGAGGTTACTATCCGTCTGCTGGGCAACAAGCTGCCTTATGTAAGCCGCGGCGGCTTGAAGCTGGAGAAGGCTTTGCAGATTTTCCCCATCAGCGTAGAAGGCAAGGTTGTTGCTGATATCGGTGCTTCTACCGGCGGTTTCACCGACTGCGCGCTGCAGAATGGTGCGGCGAAGGTTTATGCGATAGACGTAGGCTATGGTCAGCTGGCGTGGAAGCTGCGCAACGATGAGCGCGTAGTGAACATGGAGCGCACCAACGTGCGTTATCTGGAAGCAGACAGTCTGCCCGAGCAGGTTGATGCTGCTACCATCGACGTAGCTTTTATTTCGCTGGATAAAATTTTGCCTGCGGTCCATAAAATTCTCAAGTCTGAAGGCTTTGTAGTGGCTTTAATCAAGCCGCAGTTTGAAGCAGGCAAGGAAAATGTCGGCAAGAAGGGCGTTGTGCGTGATGCTGCCGTGCACGAGCAGGTTATCAATAACGTCATCAGCTTCGCCAAGGATGAAGGCTTCGGCATTGCCGGATTGGATTTTTCTCCTATCAAGGGACCGGAGGGCAACATTGAATATCTGTTGCACCTGACGCTGGGTGACGACGATGCCGTAAGCAGCGAGCAGGTAGCACAGCTTGTAGGCCGCAGTCATGGCGACTTAGATAAGAAAGCAGAAAAGACAGAGGCATGAGATGCAAAAGAAACGTTTAGGGATTTTCCCCAATCTTGGTAAAGAAAACGTCTGCATTGCTCTGCCGGAATTTATTCAGCTTTGCAAGGACTGGGGACTTGAACCGGTGTTGCCTGTGGATGTGGCGCAGCAGTATGGCGTAAGCAGTTACAATAAAAGTGAGCCGCAGACGCTGAAAACGCTGGACTATGGTGTCAGCCTCGGCGGTGACGGTACACTGCTACAGATGGCGCGCCACCTTGCACCGCTCGATGTACCTGCCTTCGGTATCAACTTCGGCAAGCTGGGATTTTTGGCAGAGATTGATTTGCAGGGTATGTATAAGGCTATCAGCCGTCTGGCACAGGGCAACTATACGCTGGAAAGCCGCGGTCTGCTGCAGGCCAGAGTTATCTGCGGTGATAAGCTGCTTGCTACGGCGCATGCGCTCAACGATTTAGTTCTGGCTAAAGGCATGTTCAGCAAGCTGGCGCATATGATGCTTTTTATTAACGGACGTTTATCCGGTAAATATGCGGCAGATGGTCTGATTATCGCAACGGCAACCGGTTCTACGGCATATTCTCTCTCAGCAGGCGGACCGCTTGTTATGCCGGAGCTTGATGTCAGCGTCATTACTCCTGTCTGCGCACATTCGCTGACGAACAGAGCGCTTGTCATTCCGATGTCGGAAACTATTGAACTCAGGCCTATTCCCGGCAGCGAAGAAATGCTGCTTTCGGCTGACGGTGAGAATGTTATTGAGGTGCCTAACGATACCAGTGTGCATATCGCCAAATCGCCTTATGAGATGAAGTTTGTAAGACTTACGCGACGCGATTATTATCAGACTTGGCAACAAAAATTAATGCGCAATTTATAGGCGGCGCACGATAAGGTACCGTATACTTCATCAGGATAGATATATAGAAATATTTTGCTATTAGAGGTGATTGACTATGAAAATGACCAGACATGCTAAAATAAAAGAGATTATTGACAACAATAAAATTGAAACGCAGGAGGATTTGGCTTCCGCTTTACGTCATCAGGGCATTGATGTTACGCAGGCTACGGTTTCGCGTGATATCAAGGAACTGATGCTGGTCAAGGTGCCGGATGCCAACGGACATTATCACTATGCTTATCCGAAGGAGCACAGCTCGATGCTGACCATGGAGCGTTTGGAGCGTACCTTCAACGATTCTATCGTAAGTGTACGTGCTTCCGACAGCATGGTGGTAATCCGCACGCTGCCAGGTACAGCGCAGGCTGTTGCCTTTGCCGTAGACTACATGAAATGGCCGGAGATTCTTGGTTCTATTGCCGGTGATGACACCGTTTTCATTGCTCTGCCAAATAAAGAAGCTGTAATCACTCTGCTGGAACGCTTCAAGGATTACAGATAAGCGAGGCAAGGGATTATGCTGCAATCATTGCATGTTCACAATTTTGCACTGTTAGAGGACGCGCATGCTGATTTTACCCCCGGCTTCAATGTTTTTACAGGCGAAACCGGTGCCGGTAAATCTATTTTGATAGATGCCTTCGGCATGGTGCTTGGCGGACGCTCATCTGCCGATTACGTGCGCAGCGGTACTGACGGACTGTGGGTGCTGGCTGTTTTTGACGTGAGCGGTCAGCAGGAGATTAAAGCGCTGCTGGCGGAGCACGGTCTGGAGCCGGAGGAGGATTTATTTCTGAAGCGTCAGATAAGTGCTGCGGGCAAGAGCCGCGCTTATATCAACGGCGTGCAGGTGCCTTTGGCTGTGCTGAAGGCTATCGGTGCGCGTTTGGTTGATATTCACGGCCAGCACGAAAACCAGGCCTTGCTGAAGCCGGATGCGCCGCTGCATCTGACAGATGCCTTTGGCGGTCAAAAGCTGGCGCAGGCACTGCAGGAGTATAAGCAGCTTTACAGCGAGTATACTGCTGCGGTAAAGCATTTGAGCAAACTGGAGCAGGAAAATGAGCAACAGGATTTACTGCTGGACCGTTACGCTTGGGAAATCAAGGAGATTTCGGACGCTGCCTTGAAGCCTGGCGAGGAAGATGGCCTGGAGGCGGAGGCACGTTTGCTGCAGAACAGTGAGCGCATTATGAAGGCTGTTGACAGCTCATATCAGCAGCTTGATGAGGAGGACGCGATTCTTTCGCGTCTGGCGCGAGTGCGCGACCAGCTGCAGTATGCGGCGCGTTACGACAGCCGTCTGGCATCGCTTGCAGAGTGTGCCGACAGCGCTTGGATCAGCTTGGACGATTGCCGCACGGAGCTGAGCGAATATATGGCAGGCAGTGAGTTTAACGGTGAGCGTGCGGCACAGGTGCAGCAGCGTCTTGATATTATTTACCGCCTGCAGAAGAAGTACGGTGGCAGTACGCAGTCGGCATTGGAATATCTGCAGCAGACGCAGGAAAAGCTGGAGCAGCTGCAGCAGATTGCAAAGCTCTTAGAGCAGGCACAAAAGGCAGTAGCGGAGGCTGTTGTGCGTTTGGGACGTGCTGCCGCAGTGCTGACGCAGCTGCGCGAGGCCAGCGCACAGGCGTTGGCGCAGCGCATTACGCAGCATATCCGCGATTTGGCAATGCCTAACGGTGTGCTGCAGATAAAATGCGGTCAGTTGGATAAGTTTATGCCGCTTGGCCGTGATGAGCTGAAATTTATTTTCAGTGCGAATATGGGCGAACCGCTGAATGACCTGGAAAAGGTTGCGAGCGGCGGCGAGCTGAGCCGTATTGCGTTGGCGGTAAAGACGGTGCTGATGAACAGCGGCGATGTTGCTACGATGGTATTCGACGAGATTGATACCGGTGTCGGTGGCGTTACGGCGCAGAAGATGGCGGAAAAAATTGCTGCTATTTCCAGTGTCGGCCAGGTGCTGTGTATTACGCATCTGCCGCAGATTGCTGCCTTTGCGGATAATCACATCCATATCGAAAAGCAAAGTGCTGACGGACGCACGGTAACGCAGCTGACAACGCTTGATTATAACGGACGTCTGCAGGAGCTGGTGCGCATGACGGCAGGCGCAACTGCCAGCAGGGCAGCCTTTGAAAGTGCTACCGAGCTGCTGCAGGGTGCGGAGCAGATAAAAAGCAGCTTGAAGCAACTGCAGGAGAAATGAGGTAAGATAATGCTGAAAAAATTTCATGAGGCGGCTTTAGATGAAATATATGTACTTGGAAGCAATGAGGAGGTCTTTAGCGGCCGCCTGCTGAAGGTGCAGCGTGACCATGTGACGCTGCCGAACGGTAATGATACAACGCGTGAATATATCCGTCATCCGGGCGCAGTGGCGATTGTACCAGTGCTGGCTGACGGAAGCGTGGTGGTGCTGGTAAAGCAGTGCCGTTATCCGCTTGCTACGCTGCTGTGGGAGATTCCCGCCGGTAAGCTGGACCATGGTCCGGAGGAGGATACATTGGAATGCGCGAAGCGTGAGCTGAGCGAAGAAACAGGCTATGACGCAGAGCATTGGGAGAAGCTGATCAGCATTGCAACTACGCCGGGATTTTCTGATGAAATTATCCATTTATATAAGGCCTGGGGACTGCAAAAGTTTACCCAGCATACCGATGAGGACGAATTCATAGGCGTGCAGGCCTTTACTCCTGCAGAGCTACGTCAGATGGTCGCTGACGGCGAGCTGTATGATGCCAAAACTCTGTGCGCTCTTTATGCTGCTAAGGTAATTTGAAAAAGTCAATCACAATAGTTATTTGAGGCTGCTGAGAAGGCAGCCTCTTTTTTCGTGCCGTAGCTTGTCAAGCTGGCGCTACTTCTTTATAATAGAAAGTGAGTGTTTAATAAATTTCTATGAGGGAGCAGATGATACAGATGAAAAAGATACAATACGTGCTTGCTTCGCTGCTGGCGGCAAGCGTTTTTACAACTGCGGCTGAGGCTGCAAATTTTAATAATGAAGTAAAAACCCAGCAGGGTGTTGTTGCCGGTGCTTATGACGACAAGCATCAGGTAGTACAATGGCTGGGTGTTCCGTATGCGCAGCAGCCGACGGGCGCTGACCGTTGGCGTGAGGCGCAGCAGGCTAAAAAGCATAAGGGAATTTTGGACTGCACCAAGGCTGCACCGGCGAATATCCAATACAACGGCAAAAAGGTGCTCGGGCAGGAGGGCATGCTGACGCTTGATATTGTGCGCCCTGATACGCAGGAAAAAAATCTGCCTGTACTGGTTTATATCCACGGCGGCAATAACCAGGCTAGCAACAGCCATCTGATGGAGGGCAACAAGCTGGCGCAGGAAGGCAACATGGTTTATGTTTCCGTACAGTATCGCCTTGGACTTTTTGGCTTTAATAATCTGCCTGCTCTGGCAGATGGCAACAAGAAGGAACAGAGCGGTAACTTCGGCTTCCTTGACCAGGCTGCAGCCTTGGACTGGGTACGCGAAAATATCAAGGAGTTCGGTGGTGACGCCAAGAATATTACTGTCTTCGGTTTTTCTGCCGGTGGACGTGATGTTATGGCGATGCTGATTTCGCCTGTTTTCAAAAATAAATTCGATAAGGTTATTTCCTTCAGCGGCGGTCTGACTGTTGCCGATGCTGCCAAGAGCAAGAAAACTATCGCGCAGAAATTAGCGCCGATGGTTGTAGAAGATGGTAAGCAGAATAACCTGATTAACGCCGAAAACTGGCTGCTTAGTGACAACGGCAAGGATAAAAAGGCTGTGCGTCAATATCTGCAGGCAATGCCGGCAGAGCGTTTGGCTCCGGTGATGGCAGGCGCTGTCATCCGCATGAGCGCCTTTCCTCATCTTTACGGCGATGGAGAGGTGCTGCCGGTAGAAGGCTTTGCTACGAAGCATTACTACAGCGTACCGCTGCTGATGCTGGCAAGTGCTGATGAGTTTAGCTCCTTTGCTGCACGTGATCCTTTCTTTAAGGATCGTCTGAACTTAATCAACAACGATTATAAGACTACGAGTGAATTTAAATTTGCCAATAAATACGGCAGTGCTTTGTATGGCTTCTTCAACGGCCAGCAGTCTGCCGAGGTTTTGTATCCGCATTATAAGGCAGATATGTATGTCTGCAGCTTTGCCTTCGGTCATACTGCTGACGTTGTCGGCAAGGAATATATGGTGCGTAACGGTGCGTTGCATGGCATCTTCCAGCCCTTCCTGACGGATCAGGGCTACGGCTATACCAAAAATACCGATGCCTTTGAGCAGGCCGGCTCCAAAGAACTGAGCAAAGCATTTATTGCTTCGATTGCAGCCTTTGTGCGTACCGGTAATCCTAATACTCCGGCCTTGGGAACAACATGGCAGGCATGGAATCCCACCTACCGTCCGGAGCTTGTATGGGATGCCAACCGTCAGCATGCACGCATCAGCAGTATCAACAGCAGAGTAAGCTATGCCGGCATTTTGGCAGAGATGGCTAATGACAAGAGCATCAATGAGCAAAGCAAAAATTATATCATTCAAAATGTGCTGAACGGACGCTGGTTCAGCGGCGAGCTGGATGCTCAATACGGCAATCCCAGCCTGTGACCTAAATAAGCAGTTTTATAAGGAGCTGATTGATAATGACAGAAGAAAAAAATACTACTCCGCTTCATGGCAGCAATGTTGCCAGAGAGCAGATTCCGGCAGCCTGCAAATGGCATGTAAGCGATATATATGCCGGTGAAAATGATTGGCAGGCGGCCTGCGAAGAATATAAGAGCAAGCTGCCGCAGCTGCAGGCTATGCAGGGCCAACTGAATACTGCAGCCGCAGTCTGTGCAGCCTTAAAGCTGCAGGAAGAGTTGGCAAAGCTGCTGGATAAGATTTACGCTTACGCACGCTTGCAGCAGGATGCGGATAATACGGACCAGAAGCTGCAGGCGCTCGCAGGCGAGGCCGAAGGTATGGCAGCAGCCTTCAGTAACGCTAACGCTTTTGTAGAGCCGGAAATGCTGGCCTTAGGTAAGGAAAAACTGCTGCAAATGTTGGACGAAGAGCCTGCATTGGCAGAATACCGTTTTTATATTGAAAATATGGTTCGTCTATCAGACCATGTTTTGTCTGCAGATAAAGAGGCTGTTTTTGCGCAAAGCCATTTGGCAACAGGTACTGCAGCAGCGGCCTTCCGCGCACTTGTGAGTGCCGATATGCAGTTCCCGGAAATTACCGACGGACAGGGCAACAAGACTAGCGTCAGCGAGGGATGCTATCTGCTGAATATGACCTCTCCTGATCGCGTACTGCGTAAAAATTCCTTTACCGGTCTGATGAATACCTATCATCAATACCGAAATACGCTGGCAGCAACGCTCACAGGCTCTGCGCGCACCGCTTATTTCTATGCCACCGTGCATAATTACAAGGATACACTGGAAGCAGCGTTGGCAGAGGATAATATTCCGTCCAGTCTTTACGACGGACTGATTGATACCGTGCATGATAATTTTGCACCGCTGCATGAGTATATCCAATTGAAGAAGGATGTACTTGGTGTAGATGAATTCCATTACTATGATATGTATATGCCTATTTCCAATGCAGGCGACAGCTTTGCCTGCAGCTTCCCGGAAGCCTGCGCTAAGGTTGAGGAGGCACTGGCACCGTTGGGCAAGGAATATCTGACGGCACTGCATAAAGGCATGACCGAAGGCTGGATTGACGTTTACGAAAACAAGGGCAAGCGCTCTGGCGCGTACTCCTGGGGCGTGTACGGCGTGCATCCCTTTGTGCTGCTCAATTATCAGCCGCGCTATAACAGCATTTCTACCATTGCGCATGAAATGGGACATGCTATGCACAGCTATTTCAGCAGTCAGGCACAGAGTTACGTTAATTCGGAATATACGATTTTCTGCGCGGAGGTTGCGTCCACAACGAACGAAAACCTATTGCTGGAGCATACCTTGAAGCATGCTACGGCGGAGCAGAAAATTTATCTTTTGAACCAGTTTTTGGAGGCAGTACGCACAACGGTTTACAGACAGGTGCAGTTTGCTGAATTCGAAAGATATATTCACGGCGAAATCACTGCAGGCCGTTCCCTGCAGGCCGAAAAGCTGGATGAATACTGGCTGCAGAGCAACAGGGATTACTATGGCCCGGAGTTGACTGTGGACAAGGAATTGGCAAGCGAATGGTCACGCATACCGCACTTCTATACGCCGTTTTATGTGTACAAGTACGCAACAGGCTACAGCGCAGCGACCGCCTTTGCCAGCGCTATTTTAAGCGGCGAAGCGGGAGCGGTGGAAAAATATCTGGGCTTCCTGCATGCGGGCGGCAACGATTATTCGCTGAACATCCTGAAGAACGCCGGCGTGGATTTGAATACGCCGCAGCCTGTAACGGTAACGCTGCAGAAGTTTGCTGCTAAGCTCAAGGAGCTGAAGGCGCTGTTGGGAAAGTAATCCCCTATAAGAATTTTTAAATAAGGCTATTGACAAAGCTTTAAGAAACGAGTATAATTACTATTGTTCCGAGTGATTGGAACTTATGCCGAAGTGGCGGAATTGGCAGACGCACTTGACTCAAAATCAAGCGGGTTCACGCTCGTGCCGGTTCGAGTCCGGCCTTCGGCACCAGTATATTTAGGCTCTACAATTTCGGTTGTAGAGCTTTTTCTGTATTTGTGGATAAAAATTTGAGGAGCAAGGAAATGCAAGTAGTATTAAGCGCAATTAACAGTAAATATATCCATACCGGCCTTGGTCTGCGCTATGTCGGTGAATATGCCAAAGCGCAGGGGCATGAGGTAACATTAATAGAAGAAACAATCAATACCCCAATTCTGGCGGTGCTGGAAAGAATAATGGCAGTACCGGCACAGGTCTACGGCTTTTCGGTGCATATATGGAATAAGCCGTTCGTATTTAAGCTGATCCGTATGCTGCGCAAACTGCGTCCGCAAGCAGCAATCGTGATTGGCGGACCTGAGGTAGCGTTTGATGCAGAGAGAATTTTTGCGGAGCTGCCGCAGGCAGACTATATCGTGCAGGGAGAGGGTGAGCTGGTATTCAGCGAGCTGCTGCAGTGTTTGGTCGGCGGTGGCGCTGTGCCCAAGCATATTGCATATCGCGAAGGGGAGCAGGTGAACCTAAATGGAGGCATCATCGTAATAGAGGATATGTCACTGCTGCCGTTCCCGTATCCTGATCTGGAAAAAATGCTGGCAGAGCATAAAATAGTTTATTACGAATGCACGCGTGGCTGCCCGTTTAATTGCGCGTATTGCCTGTCCGGTATATCGCGCTCTGTGCGCAAGCGGCCGCTGGAGCTTGTGCTGCGAGACTTGGACAGATTTATTGCTGCAGGTGTGCCGTTGGTGAAGTTTGTAGACCGTACTTACAATCTGGACGAAAAATACTTTCTGCCGATGATGCAGCATCTGGCGCAGGCTGATACAAATGCAACCTTCCACTTTGAAATTAAGGCCGATATACTGTCAGAGCACGTTATGGATTTCTTGGCGACGGTGCCGAAGGGACGCTTTCAGTTGGAAATCGGCATTCAAAGCACGCATCAGCCAACATTAAAAGCTATCAATAGGCAGGATAACTGGGAAAAGCTGTCTGCTAATGTTAAACGTCTGTTGTCTTTCGGTAATATGCATATCCATGTTGATTTGATTGCCGGTCTGCCGTATGAGGATTTGCCGACCTTTGCCAAATCCTTTGATGATGTTTACGGACTGGGTGCAGATATGCTGCAGCTTGGCTTTTTAAAGGTATTGCCAGGCACGCAGATGCGTCGTGAGACTGAGCAGCACGATTTGCGTTATATGGACGAACCGCCATATGAAATTTTAGCGACTAAGTATATGCCGTATGAGGATATGCTTTATTTGAAGCATTTAGATAATATTCTGGACCAGACGGCCAACAGCGGTGGCTTTAAATATACGTTGAGGGCATTGCTGCGTGCTTCCGGCATGACAGCCTTTGCCTTTTACAGAAAGCTGACGCAGTGGTGGGTGAAGGCAGGCTTCTATCCGCAGACACATAACGCCAAGGGTGTAGCAGCTATTTTAAAGCAGTTTATAGAAGAAAATTATGTAGAGCAGCAAACGGAATTGCTGGAGATTCTGCGTTTTGACGTGTTCTGCGAGATACCGCAATGGCGTCCGGAGTGGCTGAAATGGCAGACAGAGGAAATTTTTGATGCAGTTTCTGCTTTTTGGCGTGATGAGGAAAAGGTGCGCCGATATATTCCTGCATATAAATTTAGCAGCTGGCGCCAAATTCATAAGCTGTATCCGATTGAATTGTTTAAAGCTGATTGGGAAACCGGTAATGCAGAAGAAATTTTTGTGATGCTGGATAATAGCGGCGAGCAGCAGAAGCTGATTAAGCTGCCGATTGAAGTAAAATAGAATGGTATTAGTGCAATAAAAAAGAGCTGACGAGAGAAAAAATTCTTGCGTCAGCTCGATTTTTTTGGAGAAATTTACGCAGATTTTGCCGTTTTTCGGTAGAAATTTTAACTTTTTTTGAGATTTTTTGAAGAAATTTTAGGTGCTTTAAAGCGTGTATACATGATACTTCATTTGAATACTGAGCCACGTGTATCACGAAAAAATGTTAAAAAAGTAACAAAAAAGGTGTTGACATAATGTAGGTCACATGGTATTATATACAAGTCGACGCGATACGGCAACAAAACAAAAGCCAAAATCGCTAGGCACTGAACCTTGAAAACTGAACATAAACCTAGAAAAAAGCGAATGTGCGGGTCGAGCG